>OBOI01000038.1_pt1 | contig 57347 bp, 52 predicted proteins | sample 1670151 | NCBI WGS metagenome assembly OBOI01 (sample SAMEA104232303, study PRJEB22302) | sediment metagenome | biome: forest; feature: aquifer; material: sediment | place: USA | collected 2011-08-07 | depth 0.01 m | reverse complement strand
CAGCCTCACCGGCCTGCCGAACCGCGCGCTGTTCTCCGACCGGCTGGAGCGCGCCATCGTCGAGGCGCGCCGCGACGGCAACGGCTTTGCGCTGCTGTATATCGACCTCGACGGCTTCAAGGCGGTGAACGACGAATACGGCCACGAGATCGGCGATGCCCTGCTGGTCGAGGTCGGTCGGCGCTTCGGCGATTGCTTGCGCGAGGCCGATACGCTGGGCCGCATCGGCGGCGACGAATTCGCCGCCATCCTGCGCGGGGTCGGACGGCGCGAAGACGTCGATGTCATCGCCGGCAAGATGATCGCGGCCCTGGCCGTACCGCTCAACCTGCTCGGCCACGAATGCCGGGTCGGCGCTTCGGTCGGTATCGCGTTGCATCCCGACGACGGCAGTGGCGCCGAGGTATTGCTCAAGCATGCCGACATGGCGATGTACGAGGCGAAACGGCGCGGCAAGAACCGCTGGCTGCATGCCGGCGATCTGTTGTAACAATGTGTTGTCACAATTTCACGGAAACGGTGGAGGTGTCCCATGAATGAACCGATAGTGCAGGCGGTGGTGCGGCGGATGTTTTTCGGCGAACTCGGTGGTGCGACGCGCGAATTGGCGGCCCTGGCGGCGGAAACGGCGGCGGGCCGGCTCAACGGGTCGGCCGCCAACCACGCGGCGCCGGCGCATAGTCTGAGGGCGCGCCTGAACGATATGCGCTATTCGCTCAAGGGCGTGGTCGACGGCGTTGCCGCCGATGCCGGCGACATTTCTGCCAGTGTCGGCCGTCTCTCGGCGCAGGCCAATGAAATGGCTTTGAGCTTGCAATTGCAGTCGGGAACCAACCACGACACGCGCACGGCGATTTGCGAAATCGTCGACAAGATCGAGGTGGTGTCGAATCTGGCGCGCGAGACCGAAGGCGATTCGCGCCAGGTGGCGAGTCTTTCGCGCGAAGGCGAGACCATGGCCAATCGCGCCGCCGAGCGCATGCAGCACATCGCCGCCGCCGTCGGCGCCTCGTCGACCCAGGTCAGTCACCTGGTCGAGGGCACGCAGCAGATCGGCAGCATCGCCAACATCATCCGCGAGATTGCCGACCAGACCAACCTGCTGGCGCTCAATGCCGCCATCGAGGCGGCGCGCGCCGGCGAGCAGGGGCGCGGTTTCGCTGTCGTCGCCGACGAGGTGCGCAAGCTTGCCGAGCGCACGGCGACGGCGACTGCCGACATCACGCGCATGATCGGCGAGATCAAGGCCGATACCGAGGCGGCGGTGGCGCAGATGAACGCCCTGGCGCCCGAGATTCAGGGCGGCGTAACCGAGGCCGGCAGTGCGGCCGGCATGCTGCGCCAGATCAAGTCGCAGTCCGAAGATACGCTCGCCAAGATCAGTCGCCTGGCGGCGGCCACCGCGGAGGAAAGCGAACAGGCGCGGGGCATCGTCGCTGCCGTGGACGAAATGATCGCCGTTTCGCAGACCACCGAGAACCTGATCCAGGAAACGGCGAAAACCTCGGCCGCGCTGGAGAAAAGCTCGGCCAGCCTCGCCCGGCGGCTGAGTTTCTTCGACCATGGGCGCGCGGCCGCGGGCGGTGTTGCCGGCACCGTGGCGCCGTTCATGACGTGGAACTCGCGCTTTGAAACCGGCGTTGCCGAGATCGACCGCCAGCACAAGCAACTCATCGAAATCGCCAACCGACTCAACGAGGCGATGCAGACCGGTGCCGCCAAGCAGCTTGTCGGCAAGCTGCTCGACGAACTGATCGAATACACCGCCTCGCACTTCCGTTACGAAGAGGGACTGATGGATCGTTACGGCGTCAGTGGCGTGCCCGATCACAAGGCGCTGCATGCCCGACTGGTCGACGACGTGCTGACGCATCAGGCGCGCTTCAAGCGCGGCGAGTCGCTTTCCGCCGAAGTGATGTCCTTCGTGCGCGACTGGCTGGTCAATCACATCCTCAAAACCGACAAGGCCTTCGGCCGCGATCTGGTGCGGGTTGGGGCGGCGGGGTAGAGGTGCGGTGAGGGCCCCGCCCGGAAATGAGAAGACCCGCGCGAACCGGAGTTCGGGCGGGCCATCTCTTATCGCTTTAGCTGAATTTGTCGCGCCCGCAAGCTGAGTTCAAAACGGCGCTGCCTTAACGGCTAAGAACCTGAGCGGTCCTTCATTTGCCAGACACAGAGCTAATATTTCGCGATCCTTTGTCTCAGAGTTTGGCTCCTCCTCGGAATGCTTTCATATCGAACGCACTTAAAGCCTAGGCAGCGACTGGGCCGCTGTCAAGGCGAAGTTCAACGCGATGTTACGTTCGGAAGCGCGGCTTGCAAGGAAACTTTCGCGATTCGTCCTTCGGATGTACCCGCCTGCTTCAGCATGGTCTCGACATTGCGGTAGCCTTTGGCGAAATCCAGGGCCGTGTAGTTCGTCTTGTCGGTCTTTGCGCTGAGGTCGGCGCCGCTGGACAGCAGCAGTGCCGCCACATCGTGCCGGCCCTGCATGGCGGCCCACATCAGTGCCGTGATTTTTCGTTTGGCCGTTGTGGCATTGACGTTGGCGCCCTTGGCGATAAGCAGTTGCGCCACGGAACGCTTGCCTTCCTCGGCCGCCAGCATCAGCGCGGTAATACCGTCGGGACTCGCGGCATTGACGTCGGCGCCATTGGTCAGCAGGAGATCGGCCACGTCGCGTTGTCCATTCTGCGAGGCCAGCATCAAGGCGGTAAAGCCGTCGGCAGTCCTGGCATTCGCATCGGCTCCCGCGAGTAGCAAGGTCTTCACTGCCTGGACGTTTCCGTCCGTAACGGCCGGAAGCAGATCGGCATCGCCGCGGCCGGCTGCCGCTACCGAAGTCGTCCAGCCCGCCGCTACCAGGATCAGCGAGGCGCAGAGTACGCGGAATGTGTCGAATGTGGTTTTCATGTTTGCTCTCCTTCTGAATGGGGTCCGTCTGGATTCTATGCGGTATTAGAGAATTAGCAAGTGCTAATATCACTCAGGAAGAATTGCCGCGCTTTTGCGTCAGGCAATCCCCCGGACGAAGACCTCAGTGATAGTCCTCTTCGCGCTGGTGCCTGACCGCAAGAATATTGACCGCCCTGCCATTTTCGATCTCGAACAGGGCAACGTAGCCCGATCCTCCGAACGGAATAATCAGTTCGCGCAGGAACGGACTGCCGTTGCCGCCGACGGCCTTGCGACAGGAAAAGGGAAAGATTTCCAGCAATTCGACGGACTTGGCAATTGCCGCCTGCGCCTTCTCCGCCATGGCGAAGTCCTGTTCCAGCAAGAAATCGAAAAGTCTTAGCAGGTCATCCTCCGCCTCCGGCGTGAAGCGAACCTTGAACCGCCTCATGCCTTGGCTTTTCCGGTTGGGCGCGCCGTGTCGAGACGGCGTTGCAGCTTGCCGAGCACCGTGGCGGCCGAGATGTACCTCCCCGACTCGCGCGCTTTCGCCGCCGAGGCAAGCCCTCGTTCGACAAACGCCTTCTGCGCCTGGCGGTACTCGACATTCCGGCGGACGGATTCCTCGACGAAACCCGACAAGGTTTCACCGTCCTGAAGCAGGTCTTCTGCCGCCTGTCTGAGTTCGGGCGGTACGCGGACGGCGGGAATGGCGGCAGTTTTCATGGGGCGTTCCTTGCATTACATTTGTGATGCAATGATGAACGATAGGCGCGGCGCCGGCAAGCGCCCAGTGTGATTCCATACCCCATGCGGAATTTGTGCGACAACGGCGAGCGCTTCAATTCTTCAGCGGAGATGTTCAGCGCTTCCCTTCGCGCTTGAGCTTGCGGAACAATTCCCGTACCGCCGCCACGCGCTCCTTGAGGTTGGCGGTGGTCTTCTTCCACGCCAGCTTGTCCGGGCCGGCGAGTTTGAAGGCACGGTCGGACTGGATCAGCACGATGATGTCGGCCGGATCGATGGGCGGCTCATTTCCCACCAGCGGGACGAACTGCAACTGAATCGCGTTCGGCCCGGCGTCGAGCTTGGCGACGCCCAGCGGCTTGGCCAGCAGGCGCAGGCGGTGGGTTTCGACCAGCGCTTGCGCTTGCGATGGCAGCTCGCCGAAGCGGTCGATGAGTTCCTCCTGCAAGGCCCGCAGCTCGTCCTCGCTTTCGCAGTTGGCCAGGCGCTTGTAGAGCGTCAGGCGCTCGTGCACGTCGGGGCAGTAGGCGTCGGGCAGCAGCGCCGGGGTGCGCAGGTCGATCTCCGAGGTGATGGAGAGCGGCTGCGTCAAGTCGGGGATTTTCTCGCCGGCCTTCAGCGCGCGCACCGCGGCGTTGAGCATGTTGGCGTAGAGCGCGAAGCCGATCTCCTGCATGTCGCCGCTTTGGCTCTCGCCCAGCACTTCGCCGGCGCCGCGGATTTCAAGGTCGTGCATGGCGAGGAAGAAGCCGGAGCCGAGTTCCTCCATGGCCTGAATGGCGTCGAGGCGGCGCTGCGCCTGGGCGGTGGGCTTGGCGTCCTCATGCGTCAGCAGGTAGGCGTAGGCCTGGTGGTGCGAACGGCCGACGCGGCCGCGTAACTGGTGCAGTTGCGCCAGGCCGAACTTGTCGGCGCGGGCAATGACGATGGTGTTGGCGTGCGGGTTGTCGATGCCGGTTTCGATGATGGTCGAGCACAGCAGCAGGTTGTGCTTCTGCTGCGTGAATTCGCGCATCACGCGCTCCAGTTCGCGCTCGGGCAACTGGCCGTGGCCGACGACGATGCGCGCCTCAGGCAGCAGCTTTGCCAGCCGCTCGCGCATGTTATCTATGGTCTCGACTTCGTTGTGCAGGAAGTAAACCTGGCCGCCGCGCTTGAACTCGCGCAAGGCGGCTTCACGGATGGTGCCGTTCGACCAGCGCGAGACGAAGGTCTTGATGGCCAGACGCTTTTGCGGTGCGGTGGCGATGACCGAGAAGTCGCGCAGGCCTTCGAGGGAAAGTCCCAGAGTGCGCGGGATAGGCGTCGCGGTCAGCGTCAGCACGTCGACCTCGGCGCGCAGAGATTTCAGCGCCTCCTTCTGGCGCACGCCGAAGCGGTGTTCCTCGTCGACGATCATCAGTCCCAGGCGCGAGAAGCTCACGTCCTTTTGTAGCAGGCGGTGGGTGCCGATGAGGATGTCGATCTTGCCTTCGCCCAAGGCCTTGATGGCGTCGGTCTGTTCCTTCGCGCTGCGAAAGCGCGAGAGTTCGGCGACCTTGATCGGCCAGTCGGCAAAGCGGTCGGCGAAAGTCTGGTAGTGCTGCTCGGCCAGCAGCGTGGTCGGGCAGAGCACGGCGACCTGCTTGCCGTCGGATACCGCGACGAAGGCGGCGCGCAACGCGACCTCGGTCTTGCCGAAGCCGACGTCGCCGCAGACCAGGCGGTCCATCGGCTTGCCCGACTTCATGTCCTCGACCACGGCATTGATGGCCGCCTGCTGGTCGGGGGTTTCCTCGAAGCCGAAGCCGTCGGCGAAAGCTTCGAGGTCGTGCTGCTTGAAGCTGAATTCGTGGCCCTGGCGCGCGGCGCGCTGGGCGTAGAGGTGCAGCAGTTCGGCGGCGGTGTCGCGCACCTGCTCGGCGGCTTTCCGCTTGGCTTTTTCCCACTGGCCGGAACCGAGGCGGTGCAGTAGGACGGCGTCCGGGTCGGCGCCGCTGTAGCGCGCGATGACCTGGAGTTGCGACACCGGCACGTAGAGCGCCGCGCCCTCGGCGTATTCGAGGTGCAGAAATTCGGTGGTGCCATCGCCGTAGTCCAGGTGCACCAGACCGCGGTAGCGGCCGATGCCGTGCGACTCGTGCACCACGGGGTCGCCGATGCGCAGCTCCGAGAGATCGCGCAGCCAGCCTTCGAGGTTGGCGCGGCGCGTGTCGGCGCGCTTGCCGCGGGGGCGGGCGGTGGCGGCGTAGAGTTCGTTTTCGGTGACGAGGGCGAGCCTGGCTTCGGCCAGCACGAAGCCGCCCGAGAGCGGCGCGGTGCCGAGCATGAAGCCGGCTTCGCCGTCGACGCAGGCGGCGAAATCCGCGCAAGGCGTGGGCACCAGGCCGTATTCGGCGAGGTATTCGGCAATGGTCTCGCGCCGGCCGGCCGACTCGGCCAGCAGCAGCACTCGGCCATCGAAGTCGGACAGAAAGGCCTTCAGCGCGGCCAGCGGTTCGTCGGCCTTGCGGTCGACGGCAAGGAAAGGCAAGGGCTTTACCACGGCGGGCCCGGCGACCACGGCGCAGTCTTGTTCTTTTCCCGCCGTGCGCGCCGTGTTCGCCGTGGTGGAGATTTTGAAGCTAGGATATTTATTTGCCGCGATGAAGAACTGCTCGTCCGTCAGGAACAGGTCGCCGGGCGCCATCACCGGACGCGAACGGTCGCCCTTCTGCATGTCGTAACGACCGTTGAGGTCTTGCCAGAACTCGGCAATGGCAGCGGGAATGTCGCGATGCAGCAGCAGTGCCGCATCCTTGGGCAGGTAGTCGAACAAGCTTGCCGTTTCATCGAAGAACAACGGCAGGTAGTACTCGATGCCGGCCGGCAGGGCGCCGGTCGAGACGTCCTTGTAGAGCACGATGCGCGAGGCGTCGCCCTCGAAGGTTTCGCGGAAGCGCTGGCGGAATTTGGTGCGACCGGCCTCACCGAGCGGGAACTCGCGCGCCGGCAGCAGGCGAATCTCGGGCACCGGAAAGAGCGTGCGCTGCGAGTCGACGTCGAAGGTGCGTATGGTCTCGACCTCGTCGTCGAAAAGCTCGATGCGGAAGGGCAGTTGCGTACCCATCGGAAACAGGTCGATCAGCCCGCCGCGCACGCTGTACTCGCCGGCCGTCACCACCTGCGTCATGGGCTGGTAGCCGCCGATGGCGAGTTGCTCGCGCAGGCGCTCTATGGGCAGTTTGTCGCCCTTCTTGAGGAAGAATGTATGGCCCGATAGGAAGGTCGGCGGCGCGATGCGCGCCAGCACGGTGGTGGCGGCGGCGATCAACACGTCGCATTCGCCGCGCACGACGGCATGCAGCGTCGCCAGCCGTTCGGAGATCAGGTCCTGATGCGGCGAGAAGTTGTCGTAGGGCAGGGTTTCCCAGTCGGGCAGCAGATGCACCCGCAGTTTCGGCGCGAACCATGCGACCTCTTCCTGTAGGCGCTGGGCGTCGATGGGGCTGGCGGTGACAACCGTCAGCAGGCGTCCGCCACCGGCCAACTGCGCGATGGCCAGCGCATCGGCGGAGCCGGCCAGCGGCGGCAGATCAAGGCGTGCGCCGGCCTTGAGGGGAGCGACGGCGGGCAACAGGGGAGGGAGAGGCACCGGGAGACGGAAGCAGCAGCAGGAAGGCGCGGATTATACGCGGGCGGCTAAAGCGCTATCGGCTGGCGCCTCGCGCCGAAAGGCGTGCCGAACTTGCCGAAGCGCCCGGCGATGGCCGTGCCGCAATGCTTGCAGCGGCCCTGGTCGTCGAGGTCGTAACGCAGGATTTCGTACCAGTCGCGTTCGATGACCAGATTGGTGCAATGGGGGCAGCGCGTCGCGTCGCCTTCGCGGTCGTGCACGTTGCCGGTGTAGACGTAGCGCAGGCCGGCGTCCTGCGCGAGTCTGCGCGCGCGGCGCAGGGTGTCGGGCGGTGTGGCGGGAATTTCACCCATCTTCCAGTCCGGATGGAAGGCGGAGAAATGCAGCGGCACGTCGGGGCCGAGTTCGGTCGCCACCCATTTCGCCAGTTCGCCGAGTTCCTGGTCGGAGTCGTTTTGGCCGGGGATGATGAGCGTCGTCAGTTCTATCCAGCAGTCGGTGTCGTGATGGACGAGGGCGATGAGGTCAAGCACGGGTTTGAGATGCCCGCCGCAGAGCTTGAAATAGAAGTCGTCGCTGAAGGCCTTGAGGTCGATGTTGGCGGCGTCCATTTTTGCGTAGAACTCGCGGGCGGGGCCGGGATGCATGTAGCCGGCGGTGACGGCCACCGTCTGGATGCCGAGAGCGTGGCAGGCGTCGGCGGTGTCCATCGCGTATTCCGCGAAAATCACCGGGTCGTTGTAGGTGAAGGCGACGCTCTTCGCGTTGTAGCGTGCCGCCGCCTGGGCGATGGCGGCGGGGGTGGCCGCATCGAGCAGGCGATCCATGTGGCGCGACTTGGAAATGTCCCAGTTCTGGCAGAACTTGCAGGCGAGGTTGCAGCCGGCGGTGCCGAAGGAAAGTATCGACGAGCCGGGATAGAAGTGATTGAGCGGCTTCTTCTCGACCGGGTCGATGCAGAAGCCCGAACTGCGGCCGTAGGTGGTGAGGATCATTTCGCCGCCCTTGTTGGCGCGGACGAAGCAGGCGGCGCGCTGGCTGTCGTGCAATTTGCAGTCGCGCGGACAGAGGTCGCACTGGATGCGGCCGTCGGGAAGCTTGTGCCACCAGCGGGCGGGCGGCCCGGTCAGTTCTTCGTCGGCTCTTTCCATTTTTTGACCTCGTAGCGATAGAGCTTGACCTCGGGCGACCAGAAGTTCGCCGCCAGGCCGGCCTTCTGCTTGAGATGGGCGAGAAACTGCTGCGGCTGCGGCAGGCTTTCCCAGACCTGCGGCAGGAAGGTGGAGCGCCGGCCGGCGCACTCGAAAATAATGCCGTCGATGCCGGGGCGCAGTTGGCGCAACGCGTCGGCTTCGTCGGTGAAGCGCATCGCTTGCGCCGGCGTCAGCAGCGAAACCTCGACGCGGGTGACGGCCAACTCTTCGCGCGTCAGCGGCGCAAAGCGCGGATCGCGAAAGGCCGCGGACTGCGCGTTGGCGCGGATATCGGCTTCCAGCGGACGCCAGGCTTCGAGCGAGCCGATGCAGCCGCGCAGGTTGCCGTTCTGGGTCAGGGTGACGAAGGTGGCGCCCGGTGCGGTGAGTTGCGCATGCGTCGGTTCGGGCTGAGGCGGCTCGCCGAACTGGGCGGCGATGGCGTTGCGGGCGCGGGCCAGCAGGGCGTGGCCGAGATCGTCGGTGGTGCCTGCTTCAGCGCTGTCGGCGGTAAAGGCGAAGGACGCATAACCGACGACGCGCGATTTGTCGCCGGCCGTATCGCCGGAGTTGCGCAGGTCGAGCAGTTGCGGGTGCAGGCCCTGGTGTTGCGCGGCGACGATCAGGCCGTTGATCGGCACGGCGCCGCAGGCCTGGTCGAACTGGGTGAGCGGGCGCAGGTGCAGGATGTCGTCGACGGTGCGGCGGTCGATCTGCCGTGCCGCGTCGTAGGCCAGGAAGTGGGAAAGATCGGAACTGACCACGATCAGTGTTTCATCGCCGCCCCACAGGGCTTCCATGACCTGCGCCACGTCATCGCCCGACGCCTGGCCGACGGCGAAAGGCGCCAGCGTGAACTCGCCCAGCGCTTTTTGCAGGAAGGGCAGTTGCACTTCGAGCGAGTGTTCGAGTTCGTGGGCGGCATCGCCGGCTTGCACCTGCGGCAGGCGCAGGGCGACGGCGATGGCTTCCTTGTCGAGCGCAACTTCGCCCAGCGGTGTGGCGAAGACGTCGACCGTCGGCGCCGCGAGGCCGCGCACGGCAACCCGGTGCGTGGGGCCGAACAGGACGACGCGCCGTATCTTGCCGCGCAAGGGGGCGAGCAGGGCATAGGCGCTCGCGGCGATGGGGCCGGAATAGACGTAGCCCGCGTGCGGCACGATCAGTGCCTTGGGCGTCAGGGTGCAAGGCTTGGCCGCGGCGAGCATGGCGGAAACGTCGCGCGCCAACTCGCCACGGTCGCCGGGATAGAAGGTGCCGGCTACGGCGGGTTGTCTGATCTGCCGAGATTGCATGAAAACCTCCATCTCTCAGGATAGGCGTATTGCTGACGTCTTCAAGCGAGGAAGGCCAGTCCGGCGCCGAGGCCGCCGCCGATGGCCAGCAGGCCCGGCAAGGTGCGCCGAGCCAGTGCGCCGCCGCCGATGACCACGACCAGACCGATCTTGAACGACAGGTTGGATAGGATCGCCAGCACGATGGATGCGACGGCCTCGAACTGTGTCAGCTTATCGATGTTGTAGAGGCGCAGCGTCGATAGCACGACGGCGTCCACGTCGGTGAGGCCGGAGGCGATGGCGACGAGGTACAGCCCCTTGGTGCCGGCGGCATCCTGGAGCCAGGCGGAAAGGACAAGTACTACGCCGTAGAGCAGGCCAAAGGTCAGCGCCACCCTGATTTCGGTCGGGTTGGTCACTTCCGGCATCGGCAGCGCGCCATGTTCCTTGAGCGAACGCCAGCCGTAGAGCGTGACCAGGAGACCGACGACGGAGCCGGCGCCGAGCACGATGGACAAGGGCAGCATCAGGCCGGGCGCGACCACGGCGGAGACAAAGGCCAGCCGCAGGGCGACCGTGACGTTGGCGAGCAGGATCACCAGCGTCGCCGTACGGGCCAGGTCCTCGTGGCTGCGGGCATAGCGGGCGAAGACCATGGTCGTTGCCGTCGACGAGGCGAGCCCGCCGAAGACGCCGATCACCGCCGCGCCGTGTTCGCTGCCGACGACGCGCAGCGCGGCGTAGCCCGTCAGCGAGATACCGGAAATCAGCACCACCATCCACCAGATCTGCTGCGGGTTGAGCGCCGCGTAGGGGCCGAAGTCGCGGTCGGGCAGGATGGGCAGCACGACGAAGGACAGCACCGCGAACTGGAGTACGGAAATGACGTCCTTGTGCGTAAGGCTGGTGCTGATGCCGTGGAGCTGGGCCTTGAAATAGAGCAGCACCGTGGTCGCAATCGCCGCCATGATGGACAGCGTCGCATAGCCGAACCAGACCGCGGCGCCGAGGCCGTAGCAGACCATCAGCGCGACGACCGAGGTGGTGCCGGGATCGCCGGCCTCGTCGGGGTCGGCGAGGCTGGCGGCGATCATCATGGCTGCCACCGCCAGCATGCCTACCGCCAGTATCCAGCCGCTGCCGGTCTGCTGCGCGATCAGCGCCGACAGGCAACCGAGCAGGCCGACCAGGGCGAAAGTGCGCAGGCCGGCCTTGGGCTCGACGCGCCGCTCGCGTTCGAGGCCGATCAGCAAGCCGATGGCAAGACTGGTGGCGAAGGCCTGGACATGCTCGACGGCGGTCGGTACGAAGATGTTCATGATCCTCATTGTATAGAATGCGGAGGATGAGCTACTACGCACTGGTTCCCGCCGCTGGCGGCGGCGCCCGCATGGGGGCCGACAGACCCAAGCAGTACCTGCCGCTGCTGGGGCGGCCGTTGATCTGGCACACGCTGAACACACTCTGCGCGGTGCCGGCGATTGCACGGGTTTTTGTCGTGCTTTCCGCCGACGATGTCGAATGGGATAGCCACGACGGGTCGGCCTTTGCCGGCCGCGTCGAAGTCCTGCGCTGCGGCGGCGCGACGCGGGCCGAGAGCGTGGGCAACGGCCTGCGGCAACTGCACGGCCGGGTCGATGCAGAGGACTGGATGCTGGTGCATGACGCCGCCCGCGCCTGCCTGACGGTGGCCCAGGTCGAGGCGCTGATAGCCGCGGTGGACGGCGATGCCGTCGGCGGCATTCTCGCCATGCCGGTGGCCGATACCCTGAAGCGGGCCGACGGTGCGGGCCGCATAGCGGCCACGGTGCCGCGCGAACAGCTTTGGCAGGCGCAAACGCCGCAGATGTTTCGTCACGCGCTGCTGCTCGATGCGCTCGAACGTGCGCCCGCGGTCACCGACGAGGCGAGCGCCGTTGAGGCGCTGGGCCTCAAGCCGCGCCTCGTGGCGGCCGATGCCACCAACCTCAAGGTTACTTATCCGCTGGATTTGCATCTGGCCGAAATCATTTTGCGCGACAGGAATAAATCATGAGCATCCCCTTCCGTATCGGCCAGGGCTACGATGTCCACGCCCTGGTGCCCGGCCGCAAGCTGATACTGGGTGGCGTCGACATACCGCATGGCTCCGGTTTGCTCGGTCATTCGGATGCCGATGTTCTGCTGCATGCGATTACCGATGCGCTGCTCGGCGCGGCGGGGCTGGGCGACATCGGCCGCATGTTTCCCGATAGCGATGCCAAGTGGCTTGGTGCCGACAGCCGCGTGCTGCTGCGTGGCGCACTGGCGGCGGTCAAGGCCGCGGGTTGGCGCGTCGGCAACGTCGATGCGACGGTGATCGCGCAGGCGCCGCGCATCGGTCCGCATGTCGCCGCCATGCGCGGCAATATCGCCGCCGATCTTGAAGTCGATGGCGGGCAGGTCAATATCAAGGGCAAGACCACGGAGCGGCTGGGTTTCGAGGGCCGTGGCGAGGGCATTGCGGCGCAGGCCGTCGCGCTGCTCGTGCGCGGTGATGCCTGAAGGCGTTCAGCGCCTGTTCTTCGCGCTTTGGCCGCCAACGGCGGTAGCTCGGCAGTTGCACATGGAGGCGGGTCGCATGCACGCGGCCTGCGGCGGACGCCTGATGCGCGAGGACACTCTCCATATAACGCTTGCCTTTCTCGGCGACGTGCCCGTGGCGCGGACAACCGCGGCCGAAGCGGCGGCAGCTTGCGTGTCCGGCGCGCCCTTCGTTCTCGAACTCGACCGCCTCGGCTACTGGAAACATAACCGCATCCTTTGGGCGGGCTGCGCCGAATCGCCGGCGGCGCTGAACCGGCTGGCCGCACAACTGGCCGAAAGCCTGCGCGCTGAGGGCTTTGCGTTGGAGACACGGCCTTTCGCCGCGCATGCGACGCTGCTACGCAATGTCGATACCGTACCGCCTGGGCCGCCGCCGCTCGCGCCGATACCCTGGCCGATCGAAGACTTCGTTCTGGCGGCATCTAAGCCGGGCCCCGGCGGCTCGCGCTATACGGTGTTGCGGCGTTGGCCGTTGGCCGCGCCCATCGGCTAGAATCGCGGCTCGCTACGGAGATAATCCCCTTGGTCTTGAATCCCTTTCGCCGCAATATCGCCACGCCGCGCCAGGAGAAGCTGCGCGCGCTTTCGCTGCTGGTCGATCTGAGCTTGTCCGAACTGGCCATCGTCGATGGACTGCTGCATGAGCGCAGCTACCTCAAGGACGAGGTGGTCTTCGATGCCGGCGAAGAGGGCCAGGCGATCTACATCATCGTTTCGGGCGACGTGTTGATCTGCCGCCAGGGCGAGCCCGAAAGCGGACGTATCGCCGTGCTCGGGCCGGGTTCATTTTTCGGCGAGCTGGCCCTGCTCGACGACGCCTCGCGTTCGGCACAGGCCCGCGCGGCCACAGCCTGCGAACTGATCGTGTTTTTCCGCGACGATTTCGTCGGCCTGCTCGATACCCACGCCCGCATTGCCTCCAAGATCGCCCGGCAACTGGCCCGCCACATCGGCGCGCGCATGCGCGAACTGGCGCTCGCCGCCGGCGCGCACCAGCACTTGTGACCGCCGCTCCATCGTTGATGCGGCGGGAAGCGCAATGACCGTCACGGCTCGCAACGGCTCCGGCCCGGTGGTCTGGGCGGCCATCGTCGGCACGACCTGTCTGCTGCTGTTCGTGTTCCAGAAGATGCTGTGGCTGGTGGTGCCCTTCCTGCTGGCCTTGATTCTCTACTACATGCTTTTCCCGGTGGCGCAATACCTGGTTTATCGCGGCATGGGCCGCGATGCCGCCGCGGGCTGGACGATCTTCCTGTTCCTGCTGGCGCTGTCGGTCTGTTCGCTGTTCATGGTGCCCTGGCTTGCCGCCCACATGGCCGATATCCAGGCCTCAGTCGAGCCCTATCTGGCGGGCGGGCTGGGGCTGATGGAGCGCTCCTTGCAGGCGCTGGAGGCGCGCTGGGCGATGCTGGCGGAGGCTCACCTGACCGAGACGGCAATGGACAGGCTGCGCCACTCCGCCGGCAGCATCAGCGAGCATATCCAGCCGGTGGCGATGGGGGTGGCCGCGTGGACGCCTTCGCTGTTGCTGGCGCCTTTTCTCGCCTTCTTCTTTCTCAAGGACGGCCTGCGCTTCAAGCGTTTTCTCGCCCGAGCCGTGCCCAATGCGTTTTTCGAGAAGACGCTCTATCTGCTGCACGAAGTCGACCAGACTTTGCGCGCCTATTTTTTGGGCTTGATGAAGCTCACGGTGCTGGACACCGTAACGCTGGCCGCCGGACTATGGCTGCTGGGCTTTCACGGCGCGCTGGCGCTCGGCCTGGTCTGCGCGGTGCTGGCCTGGGTTCCCTATGTCGGCTCCGTTCTCGGCGGGCTGCTGGTGGTGCTGGTCGCCGCCACGGATTTCGCCGACACGCCGGCCATGGCTTACTGGGCCATCGCCCTGTTCATCGTCGCGCGCCTGCTCGACGACTTTCTCTACATGCCGCTCACCGTCGGCAAAAGCCTGCACATGCATCCCCTGGTCACCGTGCTGATGATCTTCGTCGGTGGTGCCGTGGCCGGCATCTCCGGCCTGATGCTGGTGTTGCCGGTGCTGGGCGTGGTGGCGGTCTGCGGCGAGACCATCGGCAAGGTCGTGACCGATCCGCGCCTGATGGCGCGCCATCGTTACGCCAGAGCCTTGCGCCGCCGCTACGCCAGTTCTGACCTGGCGCTTTAGGCGGCGTACCGGTCGCGGACCGAGGCTCACAGCGAATGATCCCCGGCGCCTTGATCCGTTACGCATGGTTGTCCATCGCGGCGGCGTGCGCCACCATCGTGCTGAAGGGCGTGGCCTGGTGGTTGACCGGCTCGGTGGGCCTGCTGTCGGATGCCATCGAATCCTTCGTCAATCTCGCCGGCGCGCTGATGGCGCTGGCCATGTTGACGCTCGCGGCGGAGCCCGCGGACGACGATCACGCGCATGGGCACGGCAAGGCCGAGTATTTTTCGAGCGGATTCGAGGGGTTTCTGATTCTTCTCGCGGCCCTGAGCATTGGCTATGCGGCAGTGGGGCGTTTGTTGGCGCCGCAGGCGCTGGAGGATGTCGGCGCCGGCCTGGCGGTATCCGTCGCGGCTTCGATCATCAATTTCGCCACGGCCCGGATACTCCGGCGCGCAGGGCGGCAGTACAACTCCATCACGCTCGATGCGGATGCCCAGCATCTGCTGACCGACGTGTGGACATCGGTGGGGGTGATCGTCGGTGTCGGCCTGGTTTGGCTGTCGGGCTGGTTATGGCTGGACCCGGCGATTGCGCTGCTGGTGGCGGCGAATATCGTCTGGACCGGCTGGCGGCTGTTGCAGCGTTCGACGGCGGGGCTGATGGACGTTTCCATCCCGGTCGAGGAGCTTGCGGCCGTCGAAGCGGTGTTGGCGCGTTACCGGCAACAGGGCCTGGGCTTTCACGCCTTGCGTACCCGCCAGGCCGGGGCGCGTTCCTTCATTACCGTGCATGTCCTCGTGCCTGGACAATGGAGCGTTCAGGAAGGACACGACTGGTCGGAGCGCATCGAAGCGGATATCCGTACGGCATTGCCGCGCGCCCACGTCACGACTCATCTGGAGCCCAAGGAAGATCCGGTTTCGCAGATCGACCAGGGGCTCGACCGGCCGCCTGAAACAAACGCTTAGCCGCGCGGCAGCGTGATCGTCGCGATCAGGCCGCCGCCTTCGCGGGGCGTCAGCGCCAATTGACCGCTGTGGCTGCGCGCGATGCGGTCGACGATGGCCAGGCCCAATCCTGCACCGACGGCACCGGTGCGCGCGTTTTCCAGACGGGTGAACGGGAGCTTGAGCCTTTCGGCTTCGGCAGGGGGTATGCCGGGGCCGCGGTCGGCGACGCCGATATGGATTTCATTGCCGACGGCATGCAGCGATACGTCGATTGGCAGTTCGTGGCCGGCATGGCGCAGGGCGTTTTCGACCAGATTGCCAAGGGCGCGGCGCAGGGCCTGCGGGCGCACGGCATGCGGCGGCAGCGTGGCGGCGTCGAGTGCGACGTGCACGCCGCGGCGGCGGTAGTGATCGGCCAGGTCGGTCAATAGGGCGGCGAGATCGGTGTCCTGCAATGTTTCGCCGCCATCGATGCGGGCGAAGTCGAGAAACTGGCCGATGGTGCGATCCATTTCCTCGATGTCGGTAACGGTCTCGGTGCGCATCGCTTCGTCCATGCCGCTCATCTCTATGCCCATGCGCAGGCGTGTGAGCGGTGTGCGCAGGTCGTGGGAGATGCCGGCGAGTATCAATGCGCGATCCTGGTCGAGGCGGGCGAGATCGGCATTCATTTGGTTGAATGCGTGCGCCAGGGTTTCGATTTCGACGGGGCCGCGTTCGGCGACGGGCGGCGGCGAGCGTCCGCGGCCGATTTCGGTTGCTGCACTGGCCAGCGCCTTCAGTGGTTTGGCGATGTGCGCGACGATCAGCCAGGCCCCGAGCAGCGAGAGCAACAGCGCGGCGGCGCCCCAGCCCAGCCACTCGATGGGAAAGAAGCGGTCGATGCGCTCCCGCGGCAGGGCGAGCCAGAAGTCGCCTTCTTCGCCGTCGTCGATGCGGAAGCTGACGAACAAGGCACGCTCGCCGTTGCGCTCAAGCGTGAGTTGCGTTCTTGGCCCAAGACGTTCGCGCACCAGTGTCTCGACGCGATGGAGAAACGGCCGCGCGGGCAGGGCGGCGATGCGGTCGGCGGCCTCGGCAGGGTAGATGCGGATGCCCTCGCGGTCGGAAAGCTCGCGCAACAGTTCCTGGCGTGCGTCGGGACGGGCGGTAAGCAGGGCGGCGCGCGTCAGATTGGCGACGCTGACGATCATCTGCGACAGTTGCCGTGCCCGCGGTTCGCGCTCGAATTTGCTGAAGATGTTGAACCAGGCCAGCACCGAGAGCAGCATCAGTGCGGCCACCAGCAGGAAGGTGCGCCAGAGCAGGGTGCGCGGGAAAAACCTCATGCGGCGCCCCATGGTATTCCAGGCCGCCCTCGCGGCCTCTGGATAGTCGCCCCCTTCCTGGCGAAGGGGGGTGGGGGGAAGGGGGCCATCATGAAAGATGCTTTGTCCCATCAGGGACAAAAACATAGCCGAAGCCCCAGACGGTCTGGATGTGCCGCGGCTTGGCGGGATCGTCCTCGACGAGTTTTCTCAGCCGCGAGATCTGGACGTCGATGGAACGGTCGAAGACGTCGTATTCGCGGCCGCGGGCAAGCTCCATGAGCTTGTCGCGGCTCAGGGGGTGGCGCGGATGGCTGACCAGGGCTTTGATGAGTGCGAACTCGCCCGTGGTGAGCGGCGTGGTGGCCCCGTTGCGCGTCAGCTCGCGCGTGGCGAGGTTGATGACGACACCGCCGAAACTGACGATTTCCTCTGCCGCGGCAGGGGCTCCCGGGGGGGGCGGCGCAATACGGCGGCGCAATACGGCGTGAATGCGGGCGACCAGTTCGCGCGGGTTGAAGGGTTTGGGCAGGTAGTCGTCGGCGCCGAGTTCGAGTCCGACGATGCGGTCGACCTCGTCGCCTTTTGCCGTGAGCATGATGATCGCGACCTCGTTCTTTTCGCCGCGCAGACGGCGGCAAATGGCGAGGCCGTCTTCGCCGGGCATCATTAGGTCGAGAACGATGAGGTCGTAGAATTCCCGCAGCAACTGCTTGTCCATGGCTTCGGCGCCGTCGACGGCCTTGACCGAGAATCCCTGCTCGTCGAGGTAGCGCTCCAGCAACTGGCGCAAGCGCCGGTCGTCGTCGACCACCAGAATTTTGTGTTTGCCCCCGTTCATGGCGGGCATGCTAGCCGATTGCGGTGGTTTGTGAACTCGTGGTTACAAAGGATTACAAACCGTTCTGGGTGGTTCATAGATCGCTTACAGCTTGCTCTCAATGTGACGATGTTGCCGTCCATATCGGGAACCCGTCATGAGAACGTCCGGCGCGGCGACGATTGGCATGCGGCGTCGGCGCTCGACTACAATGGCGTCCGCGATATTGGCGCGGATATCCTGATCGGCACTGAAGTTTTGAGGAATGAAATGAAACGGAAGCTGTGGATAGTGATGGCCTTAACCTTCGCGCTGACCGCGATGGGAGCGGCGCACGCCCAGACCGAGTCCAGGCCGATGCGGGGAGGCCGTGCCGACGGCGAACGGTATTCTCCGCAGCAGCAGTCCGGTCAAGCTGTGCGCGAAATGCTGCGCCGGGAGATGCCGCCGGCCGCGGGCCCTAACCGCATGAATGCGGAGGAACGCAGACAGTTGCGGCGCGATATCCATGAAGCCGGGCAGGAACTCTATCGCGGGAACGCGCAACGTCCGCAACGCTGATTGGGTGGATTCGCAAAATTGCGCACGCGATTTCGTGTGCCAGGCGCTTACAGCAAAGCGAGAATTTCGCCCGGCGCGGCGATGATGCGATCCGCGCCCCATTCGGCGATGGGAGGACCATCGCCGAGGTAGCCGTAGGCCGCGGCTATCGTACCCATGCCGGCGGCCTTGCCCGCATGCACATCCCTTAGATCGTCGCCGACGTACAGGCTTTCCTGAGGATCGCTGCCGATGAGGCTACAGGCCAGGAATAGGGGCGTGGGGTCGGGCTTGGAGCGCGGGCTGCTGTCGCCGCTGACGAGGCAGGCGGCGCGGTTGCGCAGGCCGAGGGCCTCGACGAGTGCCAGCGTGAAACGTTGCGACTTGTTGGTGACGATCCCCCAGGGAATTGCCTGCGCATCGAGTGTATCGAGCAATTCGGTCATGCCGTCGAACAGCACGGTATCGACGCAGATGGCCGCTTCGTAATGGGCCAGGAAGCGTTGCTGGAATTGTGCGTAAGACGCATCGGCCGGCGCAAGCCCGAAGCCTTCGCGCAGCAAGGCGCGGGCACCGCCCGAGACATGCGGGCGCAGGGCGGCGTAGGAAAGCGGACTGCGATCCTCCTCGGCCAGAAGACGGTTCAAAGCGCCGGCGAGGTCGCGTGCGGTATCGGCGAGCGTGCCGTCGAGATCGAACAGGACGGCAGCAACGGTCATAAGACTGGGCGGCTTTAACTGCGCGTTGCGCGCAAGAGGTAGTTGACGCTGGTGTCGCGGCCGAGGGAGTAGGAGCGCGCCAGCGGGTTGTAGCTCATGCCGATGATTTCTTCGACCGCCAGGTTCGCTTGGCGGCAGAAGCGCGATAGCTCGGCCGGGCGAACGAAGCGTGCGTAATCATGGGTGCCGTGCGGCAGCAGGTTGAGGATATATTCGGCGCCGACCACCGCCAGCAGATAGGCTTTGGGGTTGCGATTGATGGTGGAAAAGAAGACGCTGCCGCCGGGTTTGACCAGCGTTGCGCAGGCCTGCACCGTGCTGGCCGGATCAGGAACGTGTTCGAGCATTTCGAGGCAGGTGACGACATCGAAGCTGCCGGGTTGTTCGGCAGCCAGTTCCTCAGCCGACACCTGGCGATATTCCACCTGCTGCCCGCTCTCGAACAGATGCAGCCGGGCAACGCCGAGGGGTTTCTCCGACAGGTCGATGCCGGTGACTTGAGCACCCAGTGCGGCCATGCCTTCGGTGAGCAGGCCGCCACCGCAACCGATGTCGAGAACGCGCTTGCCGGCCAAGCCAGTGCAGCGGTCGATCCAGCCCAAGCGTAGCGGATTGATATCGTGCAGCGGTTTGAATTCTGAATTGGCATCCCACCACCGGTGCGCCAGTTCGCCGAATTTTTCGAGTTCCTGAGGGTCGACGTTTTTGTTCATGATCTGCATTCTACGGTAAGCCGAACGGCGTGCTGCCGTGAACCGTGGCGTGTCGATGCCGAAGACAAAAAAAAGCCCTGCGGCGCAGGGCTTTTTCAGTAGCGCTGTGCAGCTTACTTCTGGGTCGTGCCGATGACTTCGATCTCGACGCGGCGATCCGGTTGCAGGCAGGCGATGACCTTCTTGCTCTTCGGTCCCTTGCACTGGCCGGCCTTGGTGACGGGCTGCTTCTTGCCCTTGCCTTCGGTATAGACGCGGTTCGGTTCCATGCCCTTGCTGACCAGATACGCCTTGACGGCTTCGGCGCGCTTCTCGGACAGCTTCTGGTTGTACTTGTCGGTACCGAAGCGGTCGGCGTGGCCGACGGCGATGATGACTTCCAGCTTGATGTCCTTGACCTTGGCGACCAGTTCGTCGAGCTTGGCTTTGCCTTCCGGGCGCAGGTTAGACTTGTTGAAGTCGAACAGGGCGTCGGCGGCAAGCGTCACCTTCTGGGCGGCGGGCTTGACCGCGGGTTTGACCGGCGCAGCCTTGGGCGCGGCAGGAGCCTTCGCAGGTTCAGCCTTCTTGACGAGATCGGGATCGCATTCGGCGACGGCCATGGCCGGCGTCCAGTAGCCCGTGCGCCAGCAGAGGCCAAAGCCGCTCTTGGCAACATTGTCGCGGCTATCGACGACGTAACCGACATCGCCCTTGCGGTCGATACCAGGAGTTTGAGCTATTGCGGCGGTGCTGATGCCCAGCAGGACGGCAACCAGCAAGGATTTGGATGTGGTGAAATTATTCATATTCCCCTCGTTGGATTAAGTTGTCGGCAGCTGGCGTGGGATGGACGCATGCACAGCCCTACAAACAGAGCCTAGTATGCCATAAACGGGCGATATCAATCAATGTAGATCGCTCGAAGTCAAGGAGGTTTCCGTCGCAAATCCGCAACTTGCCGTCCGTCCAGACGTGGCTGACATGTTCGCGACCGGCAACATATACCAAATGGGAGGCCGGATCGTAGCAGGGCTGGATCGCCCAGTCGTCCAGACGGACGGCGCAAAGATCGGCCTGTTTGCCGGGTAAAAGCGAGCCGATCCTGGCATCCAGACCGAGCGCCTGAGCACCGTTCAGCGTTGCCATGCGCAGAACATGGTGGGTATCGACCGCGGTGGCGTCGCCGCTGGCAGCTTTCGCCAGAAGGGCGGCATGGCGCATTTCGCGGAACAGGTCGAGGCGGTTGTTGCTGGCGGCGCCATCGGTGCCCAGGCCGACGCGTCCATCAGCGGTGAGAATTTCGGCGACGGGCGCAATGCCGCTGGCAAGCTTCATGTTGGATGTCGGGCAATGGGCGAAATGGCAGCCGTTTGCGACAAGCAGAGCGATTTCGTCCGGCGTCAGGTGCACCGCATGCACCGCGATCAGGCGTGGGTCGAGCAGCCCCATGCGCCGCAAGCGCTCGATTGGCCGCACGCCATACTGCCGAATGCTTTCGTCGATTTCGTGATGTGTTTCGTGAATATGGATGTGAATCGGCAGGTCGAGCTGGGCGGCCAGCGTCGCAATACGCTCGAAAGTCTTGTCGGCCACAGTGTACGGAGCATGAGGGGCCAGGCAGAACGAGATCAGCGATTCGTCGCGTAGCGCATCGCGTGCCGCCAGGCCTTTGTTCAGGTAATCCTCCGCGTCGGCCGCATAACCGGTCGGGAATTCGATCACCGTGATGCCGATGGCCGCCCGCATGCCCAGACGCAACGCCGCTTCGGCAATGGCCTGGGGATAGAAGTACATGTCGTTGAAACAGGTGACGCCGCCACGCAACATCTCGGCGCAGGCCAGCAGTGTGCCGTCGCGGACGAATTCGGCGCTGACATGTTTGGCTTCGGCCGGCCATATCTTTTCCTGTAGCCAGCGCATTAGCGGCATGTCGTCGGCGTATCCGCGCATCAGGGCCATGGCCGCGTGAGTGTGCAGATTGACGAGGCCGGGCATCAACACATGTTCATCCAGGCGGAGGCGCTGGCGCGGGGCATAGGCCGCCAGGGCTTCGGCGGCGGGCAGTAGCGCCAGGATGCGTCCGCCGTCGACGGCGAGTGCGTGGTTCTCCAGAACGACGCCCGCCGGCTCGATGGGAATGGCCCAGCGCGGCTCGATCAGGAGGTCGATGGAAAGAGGTGCGGCGGAGGAGGCGAATTTGACCATAGCGGCATTAAATCAGAATCGCCTAATGGAAACAATGTACTAGCACCGAATAAGCAAGTGTTCGGCCGGCCCGGCCGGTCGCACTCGGCATGCTAAAATCGCCGCTTTTCGCATCCCCTTTCGGGTCAATCTATCCGACATGACGTCTTTCGCCAAAGAAACACTGCCCGTTAGCCTCGAAGAGGAGATGCGCCACTCCTATCTCGATTACGCCATGAGCGTGATCGTCGGTCGCGCCCTGCCGGATGCGCGCGACGGACTCAAGCCCGTGCATCGCCGCGTGCTGTTCGCCATGCACGAGTTGAACAACGACTGGAACAAGGCCTACAAGAAGTCGGCGCGCATCGTCGGCGACGTCATCGGTAAGTACCATCCGCACGGCGACACCGCCGTCTATGACACTATCGTCCGCATGGCGCAGGACTTTTCCCTGCGCTACATGCTGGTCGACGGCCAGGGCAACTTCGGCTCGGTCGACGGCGACAATGCAGCGGCGATGCGTTACACCGAAGTGCGCATGGCTCGGATCGGCCATGAACTCCTGGTCGATATCGACAAGGAAACCGTCGATTTCGGACCGAACTACGACGGTTCCGAAAATGAGCCGCTGATTCTGCCGGCGCGGATTCCCAACCTGCTGATCAACGGCAGTTCCGGCATTGCCGTCGGCATGGCGACCAACATCCCGCCGCACAACCTCAACGAGGTGGTGGACGCCTGCATGGCCGTGCTCGACAATCCGGCCATCGATATCGAGGAACTCATCAAGATCGTGCCGGCGCCGGACTTTCCGACTGCCGGTCTCATCTACGGCGTTTCCGGCGTGCGCGAAGGCTATCTCACCGGCCGCGGCCGCGTCGTCATGCGTGCCCGCACGCACTTCGAGGACGTCGAAAAAGGCAACCGCCAGGCCATCGTGGTCGACGAACTGCCCTATCAGGTCAACAAGAAGACGCTCCAGGAAAAGATCGCCGAACTCGTCAACGAGAAGAAGATCGAAGGCATTGCCCATATTCAGGACGAGTCCGACAAGTCCGGCATGCGCCTGGTGATCGAACTCAAGCGCGGCGAAGTGCCTGAGGTGGTGCTGAATAACCTCTACAAGCACACCCAGCTTCAGGACACCTTCGGCATGAACATGGTGGCCCTGGTCGACGGCCGCCCGCAGTTGCTTAATTTGAAGCAGATGCTCGACTGCTTCCTGTCGCATCGGCGCGAAGTCATCACGCGGCGCACGGTGTTCGAGTTGCGCAAGGCGCGCGAACGCGGCCACATTCTCGAAGGTCTGGCGGTAGCGCTCTCCAACGTCGACGAAATCATTGCGCTGATCAAGGCCGCGCCGACGCCGGCCGACGCCAAGCGCGAACTGATGGCGCGCACCTGGCGCTCGACGCTGGTCGAGGAAATGCTGGCGCGCTCAGCCGCCGAGGCCTCGCGTCCCGAGGGGCTGGCGCCCGAGTTCGGCATGTCGCGGCGCGGCTATCTGTTGTCGGATGTGCAGGCCCAGGCCATCCTCGAATTGCGCCTGCAACGCCTGACCGGCCTCGAACAGGACAAGATCGTCGCCGAGTACAAGGAAGTGATGGATCAGATCGCCGACCTGCTCGACATCCTGGCGCGTCCCGACCGCATTACCGAGATCATCGGCAACGAACTCACTGCCATCAAGACCCAGTTCGGCGACAAGCGCCGTTCCGAGATCATTCTGCAAACCGCCGATATCAACCTCGAAGATTTGATTGCGCGCGAAGACATGGTGGTCACGCTTTCCCACACCGGCTACGTCAAGCGCCAGCGTCTCGACGACTACCGCACGCAGAAGCGCGGCGGACGCGGCAAGCAGGCGGCGGCGATCAAGGAAGACGATTTCGTAGACCGCTTGTTCATCGCCAACACCCACGATTACATCCTCTGCTTCTCCAACCGTGGCCGTGTCTATTGGCTCAAGGTGTATGAAGTGCCGGAGGGCACGCGCGTCTCGCGCGGCAAGCCTATCGTCAATTTGTTCCCGCTCGAAGAGAACGAAAAGATCACTGCCGCGCTGCCGGTCAAGGAGTTCGACGAACAGCATTACATCTTCATGGCCACGGCCATGGGGACGGTCAAGAAGACGCCGCTGTCCGACTTCTCCAATCCGCGCAAGGCCGGCATCATCGCCGTCGCGCTGGACGAAGGCGATTACCTGATCGGCGTCGCCATCACCGACGGCAGTTTCGACGTCATGCTGTTCTCCGATTCCGGCAAGGCCGTGCGTTTCGCCGAAGACGACGTGCGCGGCATGGGTCGCGCGGCGCGCGGCGTGCGCGGCATGATGCTGGAAGACGGTCAGGCTGTGATCTGCATGCTGGTGGCCGAGGACGAGGCGTTGAACGTTCTGGCGGCCACCGAGAACGGCTTCGGCAAGCGTACGCCGATTGCCGAATACACCCGGCATGGCCGCGGCACCAAGGGCATGATCGCCATCAGCACCTCCGAGCGCAACGGCAAGGTCGTCGGTGCCGTGCTGGTCCAGCCCGAAGACGAGGTGATGCTGATTTCCACCGGCGGCGTGATGATACGCACCAAGGTCATGCATGTGCGCGAGACCAGTCGCTCGGCGCAGGGCGTGACGCTGATCAACCTCGATGACGGCACCAAACTCGCCGGCATCGAAAAAGTCATTGAAACCGAAGAAGAGGAGTAATCCATGGCACGTGTATTCAATTTCAGCGCCGGTCCCGCCGCGCTGCCCGAAGAAGTCCTGAAGCAGGCCGCCGACGAAATGCTCGACTGGCACGGTTGCGGCCAGTCGGTGATGGAAATGAGCCACCGCGGCAAGGAGTTCATCTCCATCGCCGAGGCTGCCGAGGCCGACCTGCGCGAACTGATGGGCATTCCCGCCAATTACAAGGTGCTGTTCCTCCAGGGCGGCGCCTCGCTCCAGTTCGAGATGATCCCGATCAACCTGCTCGCTGGCCGCGCCGTGGCCGACTACGTGCACACCGGCGAATGGGCGAAGAAGGCGATCAAGGCCGCCAAGACCTTCTGCAACGTCAATGTTGCCGCCAGCGCCGAAGACAAGAGCTTTACCTACGCGCCGGCCCAGGCGGACTGGAAGCTCTCCAAGGACGCCGCCTACGTGCATTACACCGCCAACGAAACCATAGGCGGCGTCGAGTTCAACTGGGTGCCCGATACCGGCGACGTGCCGCTGGTCTGCGACATGTCCTCGAACATCCTGTCGCGTCCGGTCGATGTTTCCAAGTACGGACTGATCTACGGCGGCGCCCAGAAGAACATCGGCCCGGCCGGCCTGACCATCGTCATCGTGCGCGACGATCTCGTCGGCAAGGCGCAACCGACGCCGCCGGCCATGCTCGACTACAAGACCCATGCCGACGCCGACTCGATGTACAACACGCCGCCGACCTATGCGATCTACATCGCCGGTCTGGTGTTCCAGCTTCTCAAGCGCACCGGCGGGCTCGTTGCCGCCGAACAGCGCAATGTCGAGAAGGCCAATCTGCTCTACAACTACCTCGAAACCACCGACTTCTACCGCAACCCGGTCGCCAAGTCCGACCGCTCGCGCATGAACGTGCCGTTCACGCTCAAGGATGCGGCGCTGGACGAAGAGTTCCTCAAGGGCGCCAAGGCCCGCGGCATGGTGCAACTCAAGGGCCACCGCTCGGTCGGCGGCATGCGCGCCTCGATCTACAATGCCATGCCCGTCGCGGGCGTGGCTGCGTTGGTCGAGTACATGAAGGAATTCGCGGCTTCCAAGGGGTGATTGCAATGGCTGAACAATTTCAGGTTCTGATTCTCAACAACGTTTCGGCCAACGGCTTGAAGCGCCTGCCGGCCGAGCGCTTCGTCTGCGCCAAGGAAGTGACCAAGCCCGACGCTGTGCTGCTGCGTTCGGCCGACATGCACAGCATGGACATTCCCGCGTCCGTGCTGGCCATCGGCCGTGCCGGTTCCGGCACCAACAACATTCCGGTCAAGGCGATGTCCGAGCGCGGCGTACCCGTGTTCAACGCGCCGGGCGCCAACGCCAATGCCGTCAAGGAGTTGGTGATTGCCGGCATGCTGCTGGCGGCGCGCAATATTGGCGGCGCCATGAAGTTCGTCTCCGCGCTCGATCCCAAGGACGCCGAGATGGAGAAGAAGGTCGAGGGCGGCAAGAAGACCTACGCCGGCTATGAAATTTCCGGCCACACGCTGGGCGTCGTCGGCCTGGGCAAGATCGGCTGTCTGGTGGCGGATGCCGCCATCAAGCTCGGCATGAACGTCGTCGGCTACGATCCCGAGATCACGGTGGACGCTGCCTGGAGCCTGCCCTCTCAGGTGAAAAGGGCCAACAGCCTGGGCGAGGTGCTGAAGAGCTGCAACTTCGTCACGCTGCATGTGCCCTTGGTCGACGCCACGCGCAAGATGATCAATGCCGCGAGCGTCGAAACCATGAAGCACGGCGCCGTGCTGCTCAATTTCTCGCGCGAGGGCGTGGTCGACGAAACCGCGGTGCTGGCGGCCCTCGAAGCCAAGAAGATATCCACCTACGTTTGCGACTTCCCGAGCGCGCACGTGAATAATCATCCTCACGTCATTGCGCTGCCGCATCTGGGCGCCTCGACGCGCGAGGCGGAAGAGAACTGCGCCATGATGGTGGCCGACCAGGTGCGCGACTACCTGCTCGATGGCAATATCGCGAACTCGGTGAATTTTCCGAGCGTGGTCATGCCGCGCGAATCGGGCTATCGCATCGCCATTTCCAACGCCAACGTGCCCAACATGGTCGGCCAGATTTCCACCGCCATGGCCGAGGCCAAGCTCAACATCCACAACATGATGAACAAGTCAAAGAAGGACGTGGCCTACACGCTGGTGGATGTGGACAGCAAGGTGCCGAAGAAGGTGATCGACGCGATTGCCAAGATCGAAGGCGTGCTTTCCGTACGCTATCTGCCCGCTGAAAATCAGTAACCACAGAGAACCCGGAGAGCACGGAGGAATTCAATACCTTCGGTCCTCTCCGTGTCCTCGTGCCCTCCGTGGTGAAACAGGTTATATGACAGACGAACAGGAAGAACTCGGCAAGCTGCGCGAGGGCATTGACCATATCGACGGCGAAGTGCTGCGCCTGCTCTCCGAGCGGGCGCAGCTCGCGCACCGTATCGGCGAAATCAAGCACGGCAACATCTACCGGCCCGAGCGCGAAGCCCAGGTGCTGCGCCGTATCGCTGAAGTCAATCCGGGGCCGCTGCCCGAGGGGGCGGTGCGCACGATTTTCCGCGAGATCATGTCGGCCTGTCTGGCGCTCGAACAACCGCTGAAGATCGCCTATTTCGGCCCCGCCGGCACCTTCACCGAGAGTGCCGCGAAGAAGCATTTCGGCTCGGCGCCGTCGTTTACTCCCTGGCTGACCATAGACGACGTCTTCCGCGCCGTCGAGTCGGGCAACGTCGACTACGGCGTGGTGCCGGTCGAGAACTCCACCGAAGGTGCGGTCGGCCGCACCCTCGACTTGCTGCTGACTTCGCCGTTGATGATCTGCGGCGAAGTGATGCTGCGCGTCCATCAGAACCTGTTGTCGAAGGCCGATTCGACGGCCGGCGTCAGGAAAGTCTATTCGCATGCCCAGTCGCTGGCGCAGTGCCACGAGTGGCTGAATCGCAATCTGCCCAACGTCCCGCGCGTACCGGTGGCGAGCAACGCCGAAGCGGCGCGTCTGGCCGGCGAGGATGCCGAGGCCTGCGCCATCGCCGGCGAGGCGGCGGCGCGGCTCTACGAACTGAACATTCTGGCGCCCAATATCGAGGACGACCCCAACAACACCACGCGCTTTCTCGTTCTGGCCGGCCATGATTCCGGGCCGTCGGGCATCGACAAGACTTCGTTCGCCTGCTCGGCGCAGAACAAGCCCGGCGCGGTGCACGACCTCCTGACGCCGCTGGCCGATCACGGTGTCTCGATGAGCAAGTTCGAATCGCGTCCCGCGCGCGGGCTCAAGGGCAGCCAGTGGGAGTATGTCTTTTTCATCGACGTCGACGGGCACAGGCACTCCTCCACCGTGTCTGCCGCGCTCGCAGATTTGCGCGGCCGGGTCGGCTTCCTCAAGGAACTCGGTTCCTATCCGCGCGCCACCACCTGAAAGTTTTTCATGAGCATCGCTGAACAGGCGCCGGGCTATATCCGCGCCATCTCCCCCTACATTCCCGGCAAACCGATTACCGAACTCGCCCGCGAAATGGGTATCGCGGTTGAGAATATCGTCAAGCTGGCCTCCAACGAGAACCCGCGCGGCATGAGCCCAAAGGCGCGCGCGGCCGTCGAGAAGGCCATTGCCGGCATCGAGCGCTACCCTGATAACTTCGATTTGACGAAGAAGCTGGCCACCCATCTAGGCGTCGGCATGGACCAGATCGTGCTCGGCAACGGCTCCAACGACGTGCTCGATCTCGCTGCCCGCGTCTTTCTTGCGCCCGGGCGCTCGGCGGTGTTTGCGCAACATGCCTTTGCTGTCTATCCGTTGGCGACGATGAGTGCGGGCGCCGAGTGCATCGTCGTGCCGGCCAAGAACTACGGCCACGATCTGGCCGCCATGCGTGCGGCGATCCGGCCCGACACGCGCGTCGTCTGGATCGCCAATCCGAACAACCCGACCGGGAATTTCCTGCCCGGCGCCGAGCTCAGAGCCTTCCTGCAAGCGGTACCGCAGGATGTCGTCGTCGTACTCGACGAGGCCTACAACGAATATCTGGCGCCGGTGGATCGCGCCGATACGCTGGCGTGGGTGAAGGACTTCCCCAATCTCGTCGTCACGCGCACCTTCTCGAAAGTGTATGGGCTGGCGGGTTTGCGCGTCGGCTATGCCGTTGCCAGCGCCGAAGTCGCCGACCTCATGAACCGGGTACGCCAGCCGTTCAACGTCAATAACCTGGCGCTGGCGGCAGCAACTGCGGCGCTGGATGATCATGTCTTCGTCGGTGAGAGCTACGAACTCAACCGTCGGGGCATGGAGCAGATCGTCGCCGGCCTGAAACGGCTTGGGCTCGAACATATTCCGTCGCATGGAAACTTCGTCACCTTTGCCGTGGTCGACGGCGCGGCGGTCAACCTGAAGTTGCTGCAACAAGGCGTCATCGTGCGCCCGATTGCGGGTTATGGGCTGCCCAGGCACTTGCGCGTCACCATCGGCCTGGAGACGGAGAACGTGCGTTTCCTCGCAGCGCTGGAGAAGGCCCTCTGATGCCGGACTTCGGCAAAGTCGTCGTCTGCGGCGTCGGCCTGATCGGCGGCTCTTTTGCGCTGGCGCTCAAGGAAGCGGGCGCGGTGCGCGAAGTCGTTGGCCTCGGACGCAACCGGGCGCCGCTCGAAGAGGCGCTCGCCTTAGGCGTCATCGATCGTATCGGCGACGGTTGGGAGGATGCGGCGACAGACGCCGATCTCGTCTTGCTCGCGATGCCGGTGGGGCAGATGCCGCCGGTGATGGCGGCGCTGGCGACACATCTCCGGCCCGGAACGCTGGTCACGGACGGCGGCAGCACCAAGGGCGACGTCGTCGTCGCAGCGCGCGCGGCCTTCGGCGACAAGATCGCGCAGTTTGTGCCGGGCCATCCCATTGCCGGCGCCGAGAAGAGCGGCGTGACGGCGGCGCAGGCCGATCTTTACCGTGGCAAACGCGTCGTACTGACGCCGGTGCCAGAAAACGCAGCCGACTCGACGGCCCGCATTCGCGCCGCATGGGAAGCCTGTGGTGCCAAGGTTTCGCAGCTCGTTGCGGAAGAGCATGACCGTGTTTTCGCCGCGGTCAGCCACCTGCCGCACCTACTGGCTTTTGCCCTGGTGCACGATCTCGCTGGCCGCGACAACTCCGACCAGTTGTTCGGTTTTGCCGCCGGCGGTTTCCGCGATTTCACCCGCATCGCCAGCAGCCATCCCGAGATGTGGCGCGACATCTGCCTTGCCAATCGCGCCGCGCTGCTGAAGGAACTCGATGCTTACATCAACGAGTTGCTGAAGACGCGCGTGCTGCTCGCTGGAGCCGATGCCGATGGACTGGAATCCATGTTTGCCACGGCACGTGCCCGTCGCGATGCCTGGCTCGACACGCTGCAACCGCTGCCGGGCGAATGATGCAATTTATCGATCTGCCGGCATTGGACCGGGCCGTTGGCACTATCCGCCTGCCAGGCTCGAAGAGCATTTCCAACCGCATGCTGTTGCTCGCCGCGCTGGCCGAAGGGGCAACCGGGATACGCGGCTTGCTCGACTCCGACGACACGCGGGTGATGCTCGAAGCCCTGCGCCGCCTGGGGGCGGGCGTTGTGGCCATGGGAGCCGGCATTACCCGCATCGAGGGTGGCGGTGGCGTGTTTCCGGTGAAAGAGGGCGACCTGTTTCTCGGCAACGCCGGAACCGCCTTTCGGCCGCTGACGGCGGCGCTGGCGTTGTCGGGCGGCCATTATCGGCTTTCCGGCGTGGCGCGCATGCACGAGCGGCCCATCGGCGATCTCGTCGATGGCCTGCGCCAGATCGGCGCGGATGTGCGCTACCTCGGCCATGAGGGCTATCCGCCGCTTGAAATCTGGCCGGCGCGTATCGAACTCGACGGCCCCATCCGCGTGCGCGGCGATGTCTCTTCGCAATTCCTGACCGCGCTGCTGATGGCGCTGCCGCTGACGGGACGCGAAGCGGTGGTCGAGATGACGACCGAGCTGATTTCCAAGCCCTACATCGCGATTACGCTGAACCTGATGGCCCGATTTGGCGTTTGCGTAGAACGCGAGGGCTGGCAGCGCTTCTCGATTCCGGCCGGGCAGCGCTACCTCAGTCCCGGCGTCGTCAATGTCGAAGGCGATGCCTCCGCAGCTTCGTACTTCCTTGCCGCCGGCGCCATCGGCGGCGGACCGGTGCGGGTTGAAGGTGTGGGGCGCGACAGCATTCAGGGCGACGTGCGTTTTGCCGACGAACTGGAGAAACTCGGCGCGCGCATCGACCGGGGCGACGACTGGATAGAGGCAAGTGCGCCGCAGAACGGCAGGCTGCGCGCCTTCGACCTCGATCTCAACCACATCCCCGATGCGGCGATGACCCTGGCCGTGGCCGCGCTGTGCGCCGACGGTCCGTGCACCTTGCGCAACATCGCCTCCTGGCGCGTCAAGGAAACCGATCGCATTGCCGCGATGGCGACGGAATTGCGCAAACTCGGCGCAACGGTGGAAGAGGGTGCCGATTTTCTGCGCGTCACACCGCCGGCGGCGCTGATACCGGGCGCCGCCATCGACACCTACGACGACCACCGCATGGCGATGTGTTTCTCGCTGGCCGCTCTGGGCGGGGTGCCGGTGCGCATCAACGAGCCGAACTGCGTGGCGAAAACCTTCCCGGAGTATTTCGACGTTTTCGGGCAGATCGCCGCGCCGGTGATCGCCATCGACGGTCCCTCGGCGTCCGGCAAAGGCACGGTGGCCGCTCGCGTGGCTGCGGCCATGGGTTTCCATTACCTTGACAGCGGCGCGCTCTACCGTCTGACTGCACTGGCAGCGATGCAGGCAGGGGCTGCGCTCGACGATGAAGCGGCCGTCGCCGCCCTGGCCGCCGCGCTGCCGGCCGAGTTCGACGGCGACCGCATCCGGCTTTCCGGCGAGGACGTGACCGACGCGATTCGCACCGAGGCGGTGGGCGTCGGCGCCTCGAAAGTTGCGGCGCTGCCCTCGGTGCGGACGGCGCTTCTGGCCCGTCAGCGCGCTTACCGGCGCCTGCCGGGGCTGGTGGCGGACGGCCGCGACATGGGCTCGGTGGTCTTTCCGCAGGCGCCGGTGAAAGTCTTCCTCACCGCATCGGCTTCCGCACGCGCCGAACGGCGCTATAAACAGTTGATCGACAAGGGAATGGCTGCTAACATGCACACCCTTTTGCAGGACCTGCAGGAAAGGGATGCTCGCGATGCCGCAAGAAGCGTCGCTCCCCTCAAGCAGGAAGCCGATGCCGAGTTGGTGGATACCACGCCGATGGGCATCGAGCAGGCGGTAGCAAGCGTGCTGGAGATCGTCCGCCGCAAGCTGCCGTAGCAGTAAAACGGCTTCGGCCGTTGGGTGTCGCCGCAGTCGCCCGACTGCGCGGCAATGTTCAACTAACCCGCTGTTTCTGGCGGTTATCTGGAAATATTTATGTCTGCTGCCACCTCTGTTGCCGTGAATCCCGAAGATAGTTTTGCCGCCCTCTTCGAGGAAAGCCTGTCGCGCCAGGAAATGCGTGCCGGTGAAGTCATTACCGCCGAAGTCGTCCGCATCGACCAGAACTACGTGGTCGTCAATGCGGGCCTGAAATCCGAAAGTTTCATCGCTGCCGAAGAATTCAAGAACGACCGCGGCGAAGTCGACGTCCAGCCCGGCGAGTTTGTACTCGTCGCCATCGAGATGCTCGAAGACGGCTACGGCGAAACGCGCCTCTCGCGCGACAAGGCCAAGCGCATCGCCGCCTGGAACGACCTCGACAAGGCACTGACCGACGGCGCGCTCGTCAAGGGCATGATTACCGGCAAGGTCAAGGGCGGTCTTACCGTCATGGCCAACGGCATCCGCGCCTTCCTGCCCGGTTCGCTGGTCGATACGCGTCCGATCAAGGACACCACGCCTTTCGAAGGCAAGGAATTCGAATTCAAGGTCATCAAGCTCGACCGCAAGCGCAACAACGTCGTGCTCTCCCGCCGTGCCGTGCTTGAAGCCAACATGGGCGAAGAGCGCCAGAAGCTGCTGGAAAACCTGCAAGAAGGCACCATCGTCAAGGGCATCGTCAAGAACATCACCGACTACGGCGCGTTCGTCGACCTCGGCGGTATCGACGGCCTGCTGCACATCACCGATCTGGCCTGGCGTCGTGTGCGTCACCCGTCCGAAGTGCTCAATGTCGGCGACGAAGTCACCGCCAAGGTGCTCAAGTTCGATCAGGAAAAGAACCGCGTGTCGCTCGGCATGAAGCAGCTCGGCGAAGATCCGTGGGTAGGCATCGCCCGTCGTTATCCGCAAGGCACGCGTCTGTTCGGCAAGGTCACCAACCTGACCGACTACGGCGCGTTCGTCGAGATCGAGCAGGGCATCGAAGGCCTGGTGCACGTCTCCGAAATGGATTGGACCAACAAGAACATTCACCCGACCAAGGTCGTTCAACTCGGCGACGAAGTCGAAGTGATGATTCTCGAAATCGACGAAGAGCGTCGCCGCATTTCCCTGGGCATGAAGCAGTGCCAGGCGAATCCGTGGGACGACTTCGAGATGAACCACAAGAAGGGCGACAAGGTCCGCGGCGCCATCAAGTCGATCACCGACTTCGGCATCTTCATCGGCCTGCCCGGCGGTATCGACGGCCTCGTCCATCTTTCCGACCTGTCCTGGTCTGCCACCGGCGAGGAAGCCAAGCAGAACTACAAGAAGGGCGACGAGATCGAAGCCGTGGTGTTGTCCATCGATGTCGAGAAGGAACGCATTTCGCTGGGCATCAAGCAACTTGAAGGCGACCCGTTCACCAACTTCATCGCCACCCACGACAAGAACAGCGTCGTCAAGGGCACGGTGAAGAGCGTGGACGCCAAGGGTGCCGTGATCGATCTCGGCAGCGAGATGGAAGGCTACCTGCGTGCCTCCGAGGCCGCGCGCGACCGCATCGACGACTTGCGCTCGATGTACAAGGAAGGCGATGCCGTCGAGGCGATGATCATCAACGTGGACCGCAAGTCGCGTGCGATCAACCTCTCGATCAAGGCCAAGGATCAGGCCGAGCAGTCGGAAGCCATGCAGAAGCTGGCTGCCGACACGTCTTCGGCCAGCAGCGGTACGACCAATCTGGGCGCACTGCTCAAGGCCAAGCTTAACCAGCAATAAGGTCTGGCGATATGACCAAGTCGGAACTGATTGCGCAACTGGCTGCACGATTCCCGCAGCTGGTGGCGAAAGATGCCGATCTGGCGGTGAAGATGATCCTCGATGAGATGTCCGCGGCGCTCTGCCGCGGGGATCGCATCGAGATCCGCGGTTTCGGCAGCTTTGCGCTGAATTACCGGCCGCCGCGTGTGGGGCGCAACCCCAAGTCGGGCGACAAAGTGCAGGTACCCGCCAAGTACGTGCCGCACTTCAAGGCCGGCAAGGAATTGCGCGAGCGCGTCGATCATCCCATCCGCTGAAAGCATGGAGAATCAGGCCGGCAAGGCGGCATCCGTAGCGGGTGCCGCCTTTTTTAGTTTCGCCTGAGAAAAAATGAAAATCCTGGTCTGGCTGTTACGCGGCATTTTGTTCGTGGCCCTGTTCGGATTGGCGATCAAAAACGATCGCCCGGTCGAACTGCGTTTCTACTTCGATAACGCCTGGCAGTTGCCGTTGTCGCTGGTCGTTCTGCTGACGTTTGCGCTGGGTGCTGCCGTGGGGCTGACCTCCACGCTCGGCACGCTGGCGCGGCAATGGCGCGAGCTGGCGCAGATGCGCGCGCGCCAGAAGCGCGACGACGTCGACATGGCGGACAAATCCCGATGATGGAAATCCAACTCTGGTGGATGCTCACCCTGCCGCTGTTTTTCGCCCTCGGCTGGGTGGCGGCGCGCATCGACCTCAAGCACCTGCTGAAGGAATCGCGCGCCTTGCCGCGTTCCTATTTCAAGGGACTCAACTTCCTGCTCAACGAGCAGCCGGACAAGGCCATCGAGGCGTTTCTCGAAGCCGCCAAAATCGATCCGGAGACCATCGAACTGCACTTTGCGCTGGGCAGCCTGTTTCGCCGCCGCGGCGAAACCGACCGGGCGATCCGCGTGCATCAGAATCTGATCGACCGCGACGCTTCGCAAAGCCAGTTGAGCGACGAACAGCGATTGCACGCGCTGTCGGAACTCGGCCAGGATTACCTGAAGGCCGGGCTGCTCGATCGCGCCGAGGAAATCTTTCTCAAGCTGCGCGGCACGACGCGCGACGAAGAGACGCTGAAGTACCTGCTTGAGATTTATCAGCAGGAGAAGGAATGGGGCAAGGCCATCAGCATCGCGCAGGACATGCCGAACCATTCCGACCATCTCTGGCAGAAGTCCATTGCCGAGTTCTACTGTGAGCTGGCGTCGGGTGAAATGCTGCACGGACGCAACGTCGAAGCGCGGCAAAAACTCGACGAGGCGCTGGTCGCCAACCGCAAGTGCGTGCGCGCCGCCATCCTGCTTGGCGAACTTGAGTTGAGCGAGGGCCGGCCGGAAGAGGCGATAGAGGCCTGGAAGCGTATCGAGCAGCAGACCCCCGTTTATCTCGCGCTGGTTGCCGACAAGCTGATGCAGGCGCATGTTCAGGCCGGGCGCGAGGAACCGGGCATTCAGCTCCTGCGCGGCTACCTTGAGCGTCATCCTTCGCTCGACATGCTCGATGCCGTGTTTCAGGCCGAACTGAAGGGCGGCGGGGCGGAGGCGGCCTACAAGCTGGTGCGCGACGAGCTACGTCGCAACCCGACGCTGCTGGGCCTCGACAAGCTGTTGGAGGCTCAGGTACTTCTGGTGCCGACCGAGAAGCGCGCCGATCTCGAACTGGTGAAGAACCTCATCCACAACCACACGCGGCGTGTGGCGCGCTATCGCTGCGATAATTGCGGTTTCAAGGCGCGCCAGTTCCATTGGCGCTGTCCGGCCTGCGGCGGCTGGGAAACCTATCCGCCCAAGCGCACCGAAGAATTCGATTTGGCTCCTTAACGCTCTATGAAAATTACTGTTGTTGGTACCGGCTATGTCGGACTCGTCAGCGGCGCCTGTCTTGCCGATGTCGGCAACGACGTGCTTTGTCTGGACGTCGACGCCGAAAAAATCCGCGTCCTCAACGCGGGCGGCATCCCGATCTTCGAGCCCGGCCTCGAAGCCATGGTGGCGCGCAACAAGGCTGCCGGGCGCCTGCGCTTCACCACCAACGTCGAGGAGGCCGTGGCCCACGGCAGCATTCAGTTCATCGCCGTCGGCACGCCGCCGGACGAGGACGGCTCGGCCGACCTGCAATACGTGCTGGCGGCCGCACGCAACATCGGTCGTCACATGGGCGACTACAAGGTCGTCGTCGACAAGTCGACGGTGCCGGTGGGAACGGCCGACAAGGTGCGCGCGGTGATCGCCGCGGAACTGGCGCAGCGCGGCGCGGCGACATCCTACGCCGTCGTTTCCAATCCCGAGTTTCTCAAGGAAGGCGCCGCGGTCGACGACTTCATGAAGCCCGACCGCATCGTCGTCGGCGTCGACGACGCCAAGGCCACCGAACTCATGCGCCAGCTTTACGCGCCCTTCCAGCGCAACCATGAGCGCCTGATCGTCATGGATGTGAGGAGTGCGGAACTCACCAAGTACGCGGCCAACGCCATGCTGGCGACGCGCATCTCCTTCATGAACGAACTGGCCAACCTGGCCGAAAAACTCGGCGCCGACATCGAGCAGGTGCGCCAGGGCATCGGCTCCGACCCGCGCATCGGCTACCACTTTCTTTATCCCGGCTGCGGCTACGGCGGCTCCTGTTTTCCCAAGGACGTGCAGGCGCTGCAACGCACCGCGCGCATCGATGCCGGCATCGACCTCAAGGTGCTGGGCGCCGTCGAGGTCGCCAACGAGATGCAGAAGAATGTTCTCGGCGGCAAGATCGTCAAGCGCTTCGGCCCCGATCTCAAGGGTAAAACCTTCGCGCTGTGGGGCCTGGCCTTCAAGCCCAATACCGACGACATGCGCGAAGCGCCCTCGCGCGTGCTGATCGCCGATCTGCTCTCCCGCGGTGCGCTCGTTCGCGCTTACGACCCCGTGGCGATCCACGAAGCGCAGCGCGTCTTCGGCACCCAGCCCGGCATTGCCTACGCCGAGTCGCCCATGGCGGCGCTGGACGGCGCCGATGCGCTGGCTATCGTCACCGAGTGGAAGGAATTCCGCAGCCCCGATTTCGAGGCGATCAAGGCCAAGCTGAAAACCCCCGTCATTTTCGACGGCCGCAACCTCTACGATCCGGCGCAGCCGCGCGCCGCCGGACTCGAATATTTCGCCATCGGACGCCAATGAAGGTTCCCGACACTTCGCACGCCAGCGTTCTCGTCGTCGGCGACGTCATGCTGGACCGCTACTGGTTCGGCGACGTGACGCGTATTTCTCCCGAAGCCCCGGTGCCGGTGGTCAAGATCGACCGCACCGAGGAGCGTCCCGGCGGCGCCGCCAACGTCGCGCGCAATATTGCGGCACTGGGGGCGCGGACGACGCTGTTGTCCGTGGTCGGCACCGATGAGGCCGGCCGGACCCTGGCGCGCCTGCTGACTGACGCCGGCATCGAGTCCTGTCTGCACGAGGACGCCGGGCTCGCGACTACCGTTAAGCTGCGCGTCGTCGGCCGCCAGCAACAGTTGCTGCGCATCGATTTCGAGAACTCGCCGGATCACGAGGTGCTCAAGGCCAAGCTGGCCGAGTATGCCGATCGCGTGAAACGTTGCGATGTGGTCATTCTTTCCGACTACGGCAAGGGCGGCCTCGCGCATATCGCCGAGATGATCGGCATCGCCCGCGCGGCCGGCAAGCCGGTGCTGGTCGACCCCAAGGGCGAAGACTACGCGCGTTATGCCGGCGCCACGCTGCTGACCCCCAACCGTGCGGAACTGCGGCAGGTGGTCGGGCGCTGGGCCAGCGACGCGGATCTCGCGGCAAAGGCCCAGAAACTGCGCACGGAATTGGGCCTCGACGCCCTGCTGGTCACGCGCTCCGAAGAGGGCATGACCCTGTTCCGCGAATCCGGCACCGCCCACGAACCGGCGCTGGCGCGTGAAGTCTTCGACGTCAGCGGCGCCGGCGACACGGTCATTGCCACGCTCGCGGTTATGATGGCGGCGGGGCAGGACATGGTCACCGCCATGCAACTCGCCAACTGCGCCGCCGGCATCGTCGTCGGCAAGCTCGGGACGGCAGTGGCAACTATCGAAGAACTGAAAAACATGAATTAACCACGGCGGGCACGGCGACACGGTGAAATTCCCGAAAGGGTTATCGCCGTGTTCGCCGTGTCGCTGCGGTGAAAAGGAGTCTTATGTACCACGTCGTCACCGGCGCCTGCGGATTCATCGGCGCCAACATCGTCAAAGCCCTCAATGCCCGCGGCGTTACCGACATCATCGCCGTCGACAACCTCAAGAAAGCCGACAAGTTCAAGAACCTGGTCGACTGCGAAATCGCCGACTACCTCGACAAGCAGGAGTTCCTGCAACTCGTCGAGGAAGGCTATTTCGACAACGCCATCGATGCCATCTTCCATGAGGGCGCCTGTTCCGACACCATGGAAACCGACGGCCACTACATGATGGCCAACAACTATCGCTACTCGCTTTCCCTGCTCGACTTCTGCCTCGATCACGAGATTCCCTTCCTCTACGCTTCCAGCGCCTCGGTTTATGGCGGCGGTCGCGTTTTCAAGGAAGAGCGTTCCTTCGAGGCGCCGCTCAACGTCTATGGCTACTCGAAATTTCTTTTCGACCAGGTGGTGCGCCGCCGCCTGCCGGAGGCGAACTCCCAAGTCGTCGGCTTCCGCTACTTCAACGTCTATGGCCCGCGCGAGCAGCACAAGGGCCGCATGGCCTCGGTTGCCTTTCACCACTTCAATCAGTACCGCGAAACCGGCAAGGTCAAGCTGTTCGAGGGTTGCGACGGCTACGCCAACGGCGCCCAGAGCCGCGACTTCGTCTTCATCGATGACGTCGTCAAGGTGAACCTGCACTTTCTGGATCATCCCGATTCGTCCGGCATCTTCAACCTCGGTACCGGCCGCGCCCAGCCCTTCAACGACATCGCCACCGCGACGGTCAACGCCTGCCGCCTGCTCGAAGGCAAGCCGGTACTTTCGCTCGACGCAATGGTGAAACAAGGACTCGTCGAATACATCGCCTTCCCCGAGGCGCTCAAAGGCAAGTACCAGAGCTTCACGCAGGCCGACATTTCCGCCTTGCGCGCGGCGGGTTACCGCGACGAACTCGCCACGGTGGAGCAGGGCGTCGCGAAATACGTGCTGCATCTGGCCGGGACGAAATAGCGCCAGGTCGTCGCGGCGTTTTTTCGACCGTAGCGCCGGCCGCGACAGGCCGGGGTGCCGCCTCATACGCTCCCGCCCTTTGGGTTCCCGCGCCGCCGCAGCGCTCGCCGGCCATGCTAGGTAGTGACAAGCCCATTGTGAGTTCGGTAATTCGGCCCGACATTTGAGCTCAATTCGAAAGCCTACGTCGCGATTGCTGGCGCGAAGCCGGCAACGAAGCTCACGCAAGTCCGCTAAAATGCCGCAGACATTGCAGTTAGCGCGCCCATGACCCCCCTCACCAGGCAAAAGGCAATCTGATGGCGAAAGCGCCGACCAGGAAGAGCGATTCCTCCGCCAATCTCGGCTTCGAGGCCAAGCTCTGGCTCACCGCCGACAAGCTGCGCAACAACATGGACGCGGCGGAATACAAGCACGTCGTCCTCGGCCTCATCTTCCTCAAGTACATCTCCGACACCTTCGAGGAACACCGCGCCAAGCTCCTCGGCGGCCAGGGGGATTACGCCGGCGCGAACCCCGAAGACCCCGACGAATACAAAGCCGAGAACGTCTTCTGGGTGCCTGCCGACGCCCGCTGGTCGCATCTTCAGGCAGCGGCCAAACAGCCCGCCATCGGCAAGATCGTGGACGACGCCATGGTCGCCATCGAGCGCGACAATTCGCGCCTCAAAGGCGTGCTGCCAAAGGACTACGCCCGCCCCGGCCTCGACAAGCAGCGCCTCGGCGAACTGATCGACCTCATCGCCACTATCACCCTCACCGCCGCCAGCGAGGGTGAAAAGACCCATCGCTCGGTCGATCTGCTCGGCCGCGTCTATGAGTATTTCCTCACCCGTTTCGCCAGCGCCGAGGGCAAGAACGGCGGCCAGTTCTACACCCCGTCCTGCGTCGTGCGCTGCCTGGTCGAGATGCTCGGCCCCTACAAGGGCCGCATCTACGACCCCTGCTGCGGTTCCGGCGGCATGTTCGTGCAGTCGGAAAAGTTCGTCGAATCGCACGGCGGCAAGCTCGGCGACATCAGCATCTACGGCCAGGAGAGCAACGCCACCACGCGGCGGCTGGCCGTCATGAACCTCGCCCTGCGCGGCATCGAGGCCGACTTCGGCTCCGAGCACGCCGACACCTTTCGTCGCGACCTGCATCCCGACCTGCGCGCCGACTACGTCATCGCCAACCCGCCCTTCAACGATTCCGACTGGCACCGCCGCGACGACGACGTGCGCTGGCAGTACGGCGTGCCGCCCAAGGGCAACGCCAACTTCGCCTGGGTGCAGCACTTCATCCACCACCTTGCGCCCCATGGCATGGCCGGCTTCGTCCTCGCCAACGGCAGCATGTCTTCCAACCAGTCCGGTGAAGGCGACATCCGCCGCGCCCTCATCGAGGCCGACCTCGTCGACTGCATGGTGGCGCTGCCCGGCCAGCTCTTCTACAGCACGCAGATTCCCGTCTGCCTCTGGTTCATCGCCAAGAACAAGAAGGCCGACGCCAAGCGCGGCTTCCGCGACCGCCGCCAACACACGCTCTTCATCGACGCCCGCAAACTCGGCACCCTCATCGACCGCGTCCACCGCGAACTGACCGACGCCGACCTGGAGAAGATCACCACCACCTACCACGCCTGGCGCGGCGAGAAGGGCACCGGCAACTACGTCGACCTCGCCGGCTTCTGCAAATCCGCCACCACCGCTGAAATCGCCGCCCACGGCTTTGTGCTCACCCCCGGCCGCTACGTCGGCGCCGAAGAAGTCGAAGACGACGGCGAACCCTTCGAGGAAAAGATGCCGCGCCTCGTCGCTGAATTGCACGCTCAGCTTGAGGAGTCCGCGAAACTGGAGGAGGCGATCAAAGCAAACCTGAGCGGGCTGGGTTATGGCATCTAAGAAGAAACCTGCCAAACCTGCGTTGAGTGGCGACTTCGAGTCGCTCGTGACTGCCATCGTCCAGATCCACCAGGAAGCCCGGACATTTGCCACCACGGCCGTCAACCTTGGTCTGACCCTGAGAAACTGGCTCATCGGACGACAGATCGAAGTGTATGAACGCCATGGCGCCGACCGGGTTACCTATGGCGACAAGCTAATGGACTCCCTCGCCAAACGACTGGTGCAACAAGGGTGGGAACGCTGCGAGCGCCGTGAGCTGTATCGCTTCCGGCAGTTCTACCTCACCTATCCGAAGATTGTGGAGACGGTGACTCCACAATCTCTCTTGGTTCCAGAACTGGGCTCCCTCCTGGCCCATTTGCCGTCTTCTTCAGCCGGGATTCGGGAGTCAGTGGCTCCCGAATCTCAAATTGTGGAGACAGCGTCTCCACAATTGCTCCCACCCCATCCCGAACTCATCTACCGCCTGTCCTTCTCCCACCTGGCAGAACTGATTCAACTCCCCGACCCCACCCAGCGCCGCTTCTACGAGATCGAGTGCATCCGCGGCAACTGGTCCGTCCGCGAGCTGCGCCGCCAGATCGCCAGCCTCTACTACGAGCGCAGCGGCCTCTCGAAGAACAAAACCAAGCTCTCCGCAACGGCGCATGCCAAAGCAGAAACGTTCCAGCCCGCCCAGATCATCCGCGATCCTTATATCTTCGAGTTCCTCGGTCTTCACTCGCGCGACACCATGGGCGAATCCGATCTGGAAGATGCCCTGCTCGAACGCCTGCAGGAGTTTCTTCTCGAAATGGGCCACGGCTTCTGCTTCGAAGCGCGCCAGAAACGGATACTCATCGGCGGTGAGCATTTCTTCGTGGACCTGGTCTTTTACCACCGCGTCCTCAAGTGCCACATCCTCGTCGAACTGAAGACCCAAGCCTTCTCCCACGAAAACCTCGGCCAGCTCAATACCTACGTCGCCTATTACAAAAAGCATGAAATGACCGCTGGCGACCAGCCTCCCGTCGGCATCCTGCTGTGTACCCGCAAAAACCAGGCCCTCGTCGAATTCGCCCTCGGCGATCTGCCCAATAGCCTCTTCGTCTCCAACTACGCCGTGGAAATGCCGGACAAGACCGCCATGGAAAATTTCCTGAAGCAGCTTGAAAAGGAAATCGGTCATGACGAGTGAAACAACGGTCAAACGCCGCATGACCAAGCGACGTCAACCCGCCGCTCAAGCCCCTGCGGTTGACGCACCGTTGAACGAAATCAAGGCGCTGGCCGCCTCGCTGAATGAGCTGCATCGGCAAATGGCGCTTGCCTACACGCCCATCGTGCAGGGCATCATCCAAAGCGGCTCCCGGGATATTCAGGAAATCGAGCACACGCTGGACCACCTGTTTACCTGTGCCGGACACCCGCAGGGGCTGCTGCTGTTCAAATCCCTCTGTCGCTACTACTACGGCATCGACCCGGCCGCCGCCGCTTGGCACGTCCATTCCTACCGGGAATGGTATGAGGACGCAGCCGCCGCCTCGCCAGCACTGACTATTGAGGGCGGGGTGGATTTGGTTGCTGATGCCGCAAAGCTGAGGGACTTGGGTTATGGCGGGTGAATGGCGAGAAACGACATTCCAGCAACTCCTTGACGGAGGAATGCTGGAAATCGGAGACGGCTACCGCGCTCAGAACAACGAGCTTGGAGGCACTGGGCCTATTTTTCTGCGAGCAGGTCACGTTACCGACAGTCACATCGACTTCACTGGCGTTGAGCACTTCCACGAACACCTGGCAGGCAAAGTGCGCTCGAAGATGTCAAAGGTTGGCGACACCATCATCACGACGAAAGGTAATAGCACAGGACGTACTTCATTCGTGACGGACCGCCTTCCGCCGTTCGTTTATTCGCCGCACCTTAGCTACTGGCGAAGCCGTGAACCAACGAAGTTGTGCGGTGGCTTTCTTCGCTACTGGTCGCAGGGCGTCGAATTCATTGACCAGTTGTCAGGTATGAAGGCGTCAACGGACATGGCTCCGTATCTCAGCCTCACCGATCAACGCCGCCTCTCCATTACGCTCCCACCCCTCGCCGAGCAAAAAGCCATCGCGGCGGTGCTTGGGGCGCTGGACGACAAGATCGAGTTGAACCGGCGGATGAATGCGACGCTGGAGGCGATGGCGCGGACGCTGTTCCAGAGCTGGTTCGTCGATTTCGACCCCGTCCGCGCCAAACTCGACGGGCGGAAACCTGTTGGACTCGATGCTGCCACTGCAGTCCTTTTCCCTGACACATTTCAAGACTCCGCTGCAGGCCACATCCCGCATGGCTGGAAGGTGGGAGTGTTGGATGAATTGACCAGCTTCGTAATCGGCGGTGACTGGGGCGCAACTGAGCCGACCGACGATGAGACTGTTTCGTGCTATTGCATTCGCGGTGCTGACATCCCATCACTGCAAAGTGGTGGCGTTGGGAAGATGCCAACGCGGTTCCTTAAACCATCGAGTGTCGAGAAGCGGCAACTTGCAGACGGTGACCTCGCTATCGAAATTTCCGGTGGCAGTCCTACGCAATGCACCGGCAGGCCGGTTTTGGTATCCGAAGCTCTCATCCAAGATCTCGGTCAGCCGCTGGTCGCATCCAACTTCTGCCGGGTCGTGAAACTCAAATCGCCTGCGTACTCCAAGTTTGTTTATCTCTGGCTGCGGTGGCTCTACGATGCCGGCGAACTCTTCCAGTTCGAGACCGGCACGACAGGAATTAAGAACTTCGCATTCGTCATCTTCTCCGAGAAGTATCCGGTCGTCGTGCCTGACTTACGCGTGGCTGAGGCATTCGACCGCGCCGTCTCGCCGTTCTTCGCCAGAATCCAAGCGAACTCCCAGCAATCCCGCACCCTCGCCACCCTACGCGATACGCTGCTGCCGAAGCTGCTTGCGGGCGAAGTCACCCTCAACGAGACTTGAACCATGCGCACGCATCCAGACGCAGTTGGCTATTTGAACGACCTCGCCAAGGACGTCAATGAACCTTGGTTCAAAATGGTCTGCGATCTTACTGCTGTGAGCGGCATATCAGTCCTTGATCAGCCGACGCTCGACACACTCATAGCCCTCTACACCGACAGAGCGAGTTACATCGGAGTTATGCCAGCCGCCGCTACGGCTACTGCCGTTGCCGCCGCCGCTCCAGCGGACTTTCTCGACCAGCTTTCAAGCTTCACAAATTTCAAGCTCCTTGGTGACGCGCTCGAAGTCAGTTTCAAGAAACGAGTCACCCTGATTTTCGGAGCGAACGGCAGCGGCAAATCTAGCCTTTGCGAATCGCTGAAGGTTCTCGCGACTACTGAGCCATCGAACCGGCCACTCCAGAACGTCCGAGCGGCAGGCGCAGGGGCTCCAGCATTCCGGTACAAGTTCAAGAGCGACGCAGCGCATCAGGCGTGGACGCCCGCCATTGGCTACGGTCCGAGGCGAACGATAGTCAAGTACTTCGACACTGCGATAGCGATTAAGAATGTGAAAAATGCGGTCGAACCGGGGCGAGTCATAGTGCTGACCCCGTTCAGACTTCACATCTTCGAGTGGACGAAGGCACTGACAACGAAGTTACGCGAGGCTCTCCAGCGGGAGCAACAGGGTAACTCCGTAAAGCTGACCCAAACGCTGGAGGCAATTCGGGCGGATTTTGCAAAGTTCAAAGGCCGTCCTTTGTCAGTCATCGACGATAAGACGGTCGCCGTTCTTCCTGCTCAAATAAAACTTGGCGAGGGGTTCGCAGAGCAAAAGTTGCTGAGCGAAAAGCAGGCTGCCGCCGCCGAGTTGGAGAAAGCCGCGTCTGAAGAAGGCTTGAAGCTACTTAGAGCAGAGCATCGCGAGTTGGAAACCTTCCTAATTTCCATCAGCACGCTACTTGCCTCGGCGTCTAGCCTGTGGGCGCTTGAACCAACGAGCAAAGCGAAAACTCTCGCCAAGAAGCAAGCAGAGCAGGAAGTGCTGGCAAAGGCGCTTATCCCAAATAACGGGACACTAGACGGCTTGCTGGCTTTGCTTCGCGCCGCGTCGCCGCTGTGCAAAATGGACGAGGCTGCGGGTCATGCGTGCCCTCTCTGCAACCGCGTCTTGGGCGACCCAGAGGTTGAATTGTTCAGGCGGTACCACGACCTGCTAGTTGGCGAGTTGGAGAAGGACATTGCTGCCCTCAAGGGTGATATTGCGAAGGCTCTTGAGTTTGCAACCGCTGCCGTCAATGTAAATCGCAAGGGGTGGGAAAAATACACAACAATCCAAGCGGAAGTTTTGACAGCCGCGAAGGCTGATTCAGCCCACATTGTTGCCAGTTGCGACGTATCCAAAGAGCCGATGGCTGAGGCGAAGGGGGCACTTGAATCGCTCAAAGTGTTGGCGGCGGCGTGGGCGGCACAGTTGGAGTCGAAAAAGAACGCCATCGAAGCCGCCGAGAAAGGCAGAGATGAGTTGATCAAGCAGTTGGCGAATCTGCGCGGTGAAATCGAGCCAATGGAGTATGCGCAAGCCATCGCTGAGCAGTTGAATAAACTGCGGGGCGCACAATGGAGAGCGGACAGATCAATTTTTTGGGGCACCAAGCTCCCTACGTTTACTCAGACACTTACAAAGATAACGAAGAAAGCAAAGGATGCCCACGAGGAGTTGGTGGTCATCGATTTTGAGGCACGGCTGAACGAGGAATACAAAGCTCTCACAGAAAAAGATATGGCGGCATTTGGAGTGATACTCGCTCGAAAGGGAACTGATGCCTCTGTGACGGTGTTGCCGCAGATAGGCGGCAAGGACATTGAGGGCGTGCTGAGCGAAGGGGAGCAACGGGTTCACGCTCTTGCGCTATTTTTCGCCGAACTCGAAACGTGCCCTCAATCAGTATTGGTGTTCGATGACCCTATCTCCAGCTTCGATTACAACTACATCGCGAATTACTGTGCCCGACTGCGAGACTTTTCACAAAATCATCCGGCACGGCAGATCATCGTCCTAACTCACAACTGGGAGTTCTTCGTACAGCTTCAAACCACACTCAATCAAGCCGGACTTGATTCACATCTGTCAGTGCAAGTGCTTGAGAATTGCACTGTCGTCTCAGACTACAGCGAGAAAATTGACGACTTGAAGAAGGACATCGATGGCGTCCTCAATGCTCCAGGGGAGCCCTCCAAAGCACAGAAGGAAGACATTGCTGGCAAGATGCGGCGACTGATCGAAGTAGTAGTGAATACGCACGTATTTAATCAGCAGCGGCATCAATATAAGCAGAAGAGCCAAGCAATCACTGCCTTTCAGAGCTTTACAAAGATTGTTCCTCTGCTTCAGGCAGAAGCAACGTTGCTACGAGACCTCTATGCGAAGTTGAGCATCACCGAACACGATGACCCGCGAAACGCTTACGTGAATACCGATAAGGCGATGTTTCAGACTCGTTTCGACCAAATCCAGAATATCGAGACTGCTATCGCAGCACGCAAACCATAGCCATGTCCCATATCCACAACGAATCCACCGTCGAAGACGCCACCCTGCGCGCCACGCTGCTGTCGAACCTATTGGGCGGCGAGTTGAACATGGCGGGCACCGCAAAGGTGGCGTCGGCATGAGCACCTTCTCCATGGCCGAGCGGAACAACCTTGAAAGGCTTCTTGGCATGTCGAGCGGGTATGTTCTCAACTTCTCGGATCGCACGTTTGCCGAATTCGTATTCGAGGCTGTCGGTATCGACATCCACGACGAGAAGTACACGGCGGAAGGAACGTCGAAGGCAAAGAAGCTTCGCGCCCTTTGGAAACTCGAACCCGACTACACCGTCGGCAAACTCATCCTCGCCTTGATTGACTACGATGCGTCGCGCAATGCCGAACAAGATGTCGCAGCCAATGCTCTCGTCGCGAAATGCCGGCAGATTGCGACACGCCTTCTCGCTGGCGGCCCGAGCCTCGAACCACTCAAGGCGCACGCAAAGGTTCTCAACGCAAACCATCTCGCGGAACAGATTCGGCGTTTGGAAGCATCCGTCGAAACCGACCCCAGCCTCGCCATCGGAACAGCCAAGGAACTCATCGAGACCTGCTGCAAGACCATCCTCGCCGAACGCGGCAAGCCAGTGTCAGGCACTCCCGATGTTTCGACGCTGACCAAGGAAACGCTCAAGGAATTGAAACTCGTCCCCGAAGGAATCCACGAAGCCGCGCGCGGCGCCGATGTCATCAAGCGCCTGCTCAGCAACCTTGGAACCATCGGCAACGGACTCGCCGAGCTACGCGGCCTTTACGGCACAGGCCATGGCAAACACGGAAGTGCAACCGGCCTCGGTACGCGGCATGCAAAGTTGGCAGTGGGTGCCGCCGCGACGCTGTCCGTGTTTCTCTTCGAGACCCACAATGAGACGAAGTCGTGAACCAATCCCGCACCCTCGCCACCCTGCGCGACACGCTGCTGCCGAAGCTGCTTTCCGGCGAATTGACCTGTCCGTCACCGCACTGAAAGGAATCGCTGATGGCTGATATCCACCTGACCCAGTCCGAGGCTGATGCACTGATCGCAATGGAAAAGCATCGTCTTGACGATGAACGCTACCTCTACCCCACCGCGGGATCGGTGGTCGTGCCTTTGCAGTCGCCGGACAAAAGGGAGCAATTCCTGCTCGACATCCGCCGGGGGCGCATTGACTTGCTCAAAGGCAAGTACCAAGCTCGGGCGCGGCAAGTGGTCGTTCTGGTACGGCTGGATTTTGGCTGTGCACCGCACAGAAACCCGGACGATCAGGAGATCGGAAATCCTCATCTGCATCTCTATCGCGAAGGCTATGGAGACAAATGGGCGGTAGCGGTACCGGTTGAGCACTTCCCGAGGACATCCGATCTGTGGGGTACTTTGGAAGACTTCATGCGATTCTGTCGGATCACGATTCCGCCGCACATAGAACGAGGCTTGTTCACATGATTCATGACATCCAAAAACTGCTTGACGACTATGCGGCCTGGCTGCGAGACAAGACATCGTTGCGTCAGCTTGAGGATTGGGTTGAAATCACCACCCCCTATCTGGATCGCCACAACGATTACGTCCAGATCTATGCCAGGAAATCGAATGGTTCATTCGTCCTGACCGATGACGGATACACGATCGAGGATCTTGAGCAAAGCGGCTGCAAGCTGAACAGTTCGAAGCGACAGGAGTTGCTGAAGATGACCCTGGACGGGTTCGGCATTCAACTGCGCGGGGATGCGCTGGAGGTTCATACCACGCCTGAAAACTTTTCCTTGCGCAAGCACAACCTTGTGCAGGCGATGTTGGCTGTAAACGATATGTTTTATCTGGCCGTGCCAATGGTGGCCAGTTTGTTTTACGAAGACGTGGTCGCATGGCTGGACGTCCATGATGTTCGGTACACGCCGAAGGTAAAGTTTTCCGGCAAGACCGGGTATGACCATTTGTTCGACTTCGTGATTCCCAAGTCGCGCCGGCAACCCGAGCGCATCATTCAGACCATCAATCGGCCCAATCGGGACACGGCGCAGGCGGTCGCTTTCGCGTGGATCGACACCAAAGAAGTGCGCCCGCCGGACGCCAAGGCGTTCGCATTGCTCAACGACTCGGAAATTGCGATCTCGTCCTCGGTGATCGATGCGCTGAAAAATTATGATGTGCAGCCGATTTCATGGAGCAAGCGAGATGAGGTGTGGGAGGAGCTGGCAGCGTGATTTTCGTTCCGTGCTCCCCGGTTTTGGATTCTCCGCTCCCCGAATTTGACACCGAGCTACCAGGATTTGACACCGAGCTCCCCGGATTTGGGCGAGGATGGATAGTCCGGGCACGCATTGGTCATTGGTGCCACTAACCCCGGAAGCCATTCGATGAGCGACGAACCCTCGCCCCAATCCGAATTCATCCTCTACCAAACAGAGGATGGCCGCACGCGTATCCAGTGCCGCTTTGAGAACGAAAGCATCTGGCTATCGCAGGCGCTCATTGCCGAACTGTTCCAGAAGGATGTGCGGACCATCAACGAGCATCTGGTGAACATCTTCGATGAGGGCGAGTTGCACCGGGAGGCAACTATCCGGAAATTCCGGATAGTTCGCCAGGAAGGCGCACGGCAGGTCGCCCGCGAGGTCGACCACTACAATCTGGACGCCATCATCGCCGTGGGTTTTCGGGTGCGCAGCCATCGCGGCACGCAGTTCCGCCAGTGGGCCGTTGGGCGCTTGAACGAGTATCTGCTCAAGGGCTTCACGATGGACGACGAGCGGCTGAAGAATCCGCCGGGCAAGGGGCACAAGGATTACTTCGACGAGCAGCTGGAGCGCACCCTCGCCACCCTGCGCGACACGCTGCAGCCTAAGCTCCTGAGCGGGGAGTTGATCGTGGCGGGAGTTGAATCCAGATTGGTGGTCGCACCATGAGCAAAGATAGACTCACTCCAGGCGGTCGCGCCCAAAAGACCATCGCCGTCTCTCTGGTGCGCTCTTCGGCGGCGGAATACCTGACCTTTGTGGCTGCCGGTGGCAACTCGGAGGTCAGCGTGGAAATGCGCTACGAAGATGAAAACATCTGGCTAACGCAGAAGATGATGGCCGCGCTTTACGATGTCTCTGTGCCTGCCATCAACCAGCACCTGAAGCGCATTTTCAGCGACAACGAATTGGAAGAGTCTTCAGTTGTTAAGCAATACTTAACCACTGCCGCCGACGGCAAGGGCTACCAGACGAAGCACTACAGCCTGCAAGCGATCATCGCCGTTGGCTTCAAGATCGAGAACGAGCGCGCCGTCCAGTTCCGCAAATGGGCCAACCAGATCGTCAAGGACTACACCATCCAGGGCTGGACCATGGATGCCGAACGCCTCAAGCACGGCGGCACCCTGACGGATGAGTTCTTCGAGCGCCAACTCGAAAAGATTCGGGAGATCCGGCTCTCCGAGCGCAAGTTCTATCAGAAAGTCACCGACATCTACGCCACCGCGCTCGATTACGACTCTTCCGCAACGGCAACGAAGCGTTTCTTTGCAGCGGTTCAAAACAAGATGCACTACGCCGTGCACGGTCAAACGGCGGCAGAAGTGATCGTGGATCGCGCGAACCATGAAAAACAAAACATGGGGCTGACCAGTTGGGAAGACGCGCCCAAAGGGAAAATCCAGCGATACGACGTTTCCATCGCCAAGAACTACCTCACGGAGTTCGAGTTGGGGCAAATGCAGCGCATTGTCTCCGCCTATCTCGACATGGCCGAAATGCAGGCCATGCGGAAAATCCCGATGACCATGGAAGACTGGGAAAGGCGCTTGAGCGGATTCCTCCAGCTCTGGGATCGGGAAATTCTCCGTGATGCTGGAAAAGTGTCGGCGGAACTGGCAAAGGCCCACGCCGAGAGCGAGTTTGAAAAATACCGTATCGTGCAGGACCGGCTGTTCGAGTCGGACTTCGACCGGCTGATCAGGGAGCTGCCGGAGAAGGGCAACAAACCATGAGCCTCAACGAATCCGTCGTCGAAGACGCCGCCCTCGAATGGTTCGGCGAGCTGGGCTATGCCATCGGCCACGGCCCGCAGATCGCGCCCGGCGAAGCAGCGGCGGAGCGGGATTCGTTTGGCGAGGTGGTGCTGGCGGGGCGCTTGCGCGCGGCGATCCGGCGGCTGAACCCGGCCATGCCCGATGAGGCGCGCGAGGAGGCTTTGCGCAAGGTGCTGCGGGTGGGCACGCCCGCGTTGACGCAGACCAACCGCGCCTTTCACCGCATGCTGCGCGATGGGGTGCCAGTGGAATACCCACGGCCCGATGGCAGCATTGCCGGCGACCACGCGCGGCTGGTCGATTTCGGCGACGCGCGGGCGAACGACTGGCTGGCGGTGAATCAGTTCACGGTGACCGAGGGGCAGCACAACCGGCGGCCGGACATCGTGGTCTTCGTGAACGGGCTGCCGCTGGGCTTGATCGAACTGAAGAACGCGGCCGATGAGGAAGCGACGATCTGGAGCGCCTATGCGCAGCTCCAGACTTACAAGGCGGAGATTGCTTCGCTGCTGAATTACAACGCGGCGCTGGTGGTGAGCGACGGTTTGCAGGCGCGCATGGGTTCGGTGACGGCGAACCAGGAGTGGTTCAAAGTCTGGCGCACGATTGATGGGCGGCAGGATGCGGCACCGCAATCCCTGGAACTTGAGGTCTTGATCAAGGGCGTGTTCGAGCGGCAGCGCTTCCTCGATCTGCTCCAGCATTTCATCGTCTTCGAGGAGGACGCGGATTCGGGCGCGCTGCACAAGATCATCGCCGGCTATCACCAGTTCCACGCGGTGAATGCGGCGGTGGAGGAAACGGTGCGCGCCAGCGGCATGGCCGACCGCAACCTGGCGCGCCAGGACGAGGCGGCAGGCAACTACTGGTCGGGCCGCATGCACGGCGGCAAGCCGGGCGACCGTCGCGCGGGCGTGGTCTGGCACACGCAGGGCAGCGGCAAGAGTTTCTCCATGCTTTTCTACGCGGCGCGCGTGGTGCGGCATGCGGCGATGCAGAACCCAACGCTGGTGGTGCTGACCGACCGCAACGACCTCGACGACCAGTTGTTCGGTCAGTTCCAGCGCTGCCACGACATTCTCGGCCAGATGCCGGTGCAGGCGGGCGGGCGCGAGGATTTGCGGGCGCTGTTGAACCGGGCGAGCGGTGGCGTGGTGTTCACGACCATCCACAAGTTCATGCCGGAAAAGGGTGAAGCCATGCCCGAGTTGAGCACGCGGCAGAACATCGTGGTGATCGCCGATGAGGCGCACCGCAGCCAGTATGGCTTTGGCGGCAAGGTGAATGAAAAGACCGGCGCGATGTCCTACGGCTTCGCCAGCAACTTGCGCGATGCCTTGCCCAATGCGTCGTTCATCGGCTTCACCGGCACGCCCATCGAGAAGACGGATGCGAACACGCGGGCGGTGTTCGGCGACTACATTTCCATTTACGACATCCAGCGCGCCGTCGCCGACAAGGCCACGGTGCCGATCTACTACGAGAGCCGCATTTCCAAGCTGAGTCTGAACGCCGCCGCGCTGCCGTTGCTCGACGCGGAATTCGAGGAAATCACCGAAGGCGAAGAGCTGACGAAGAAGGAGAAGCTCAAGACCAAGTGGGCCGCACTGGAGGCGCTGGTGGGCGACCCGAAGCGCATTGCACTGATCGCCGCCGATCTGGTGGCGCATTTCGAGAAGCGCGTGGAGGCGATGGACGGCAAGGCGATGATCGTCTGCATGAGCCGGCGCATTTGCGTGGACCTCTACGATGCCCTCATCGCGCTGCGCCCCGGCTGGAGCGAGGAGACGCTGAAAGTGGTGATGACCGGCAGCGCCGACGACGGCCCGGACTGGCAGCCGCACATCCGCAGCAAGGAGAAGCGCCGCACGCTGGCGAACCGTTTCAAGGACAGTACGGACCCGTTCCGCATCGTGATCGTGCGCGACATGTGGCTCACCGGCTTCGACGCGCCCTGCCTGCACACCATGTACGCCGACAAGCCGATGCAGGGCCACGGCCTGATGCAGGCCATCGCGCGGGTGAACCGTGTTTTCCGCGACAAGCCCGGCGGTCTGGTGGTGGACTACCTCGGCCTCGCCGACCAGCTCAAACGCGCGCTCGCCACCTATACCGAGAGCGGCGGCCAGGGCAACCCGACCTTCGACACCGCCCAGGCCATTGCGGTGATGCTGGAGAAGCACGGCATCGCCAGCGACATGATGCACGGCTTCGCGTGGGGAAAATGGACCAGCGGCAAACCCGCCGAACGCCTCGCCCTCATCCCCGCCGGACAAGAGCACATCCTCGAACAGGAAGAGGGCAAGAAGCGCTGGGGGCAGGTGGTGACCGAACTCTCCCGCGCCTTTGCCCTTTGCGCCGCCAGCGACGAAGCCACACAGATTCGCGACGATGTGAGTTTCTTCCAGGCGATTCAGGCGGCGCTCAACAAGCAGAGCGGCAACAACCGGAAGACGCCGGAGCAGATCGACGCTGCCATCCGCCAGCTTGTGTCCAAAGCGATTACCACCGAGGGTCAGGTGATCGACGTTTTCACCGCTGCCGGCTTGGCCAGGCCGGACATCGGCATCCTCTCCGATCAGTTCCTCGCCGAAGTGCGCGGCCTCAAGCACCGACACGTCGCCGCCGAGCTGTTGGAGAAGCTGCTCAAGGACGAACTCAAGGTCCGCGCCAGGCGCAATCTGGTGCAAGCCCAGGTCTTTTCCGAGAAGCTCAAGCAGTCGCTCAACGCGTACCACAACCGCGCCATCTCGACGATGCAGGTGATCGAAGAGCTGATCCAGCTCGCCAAGGACCTCGACGCCGCCACCAAGCGTGGTGTAGCCCTTGGCCTGACCGACGATGAAGTCGCCTTCTACGACGCGCTCGCCGCCAATGAATCCGCCGTCATCGCCATGGGTGACGACAAGCTCAGAGTCATCGCCGCCGAACTCATCACCCAGGTGAAGAAGAGCGTGACAATCGACTGGACGCTGCGCGAAGGCGCGCGGGCAAAGATACGGGTGATGGTGAAACGCATTCTGAACAAGTACGGCTATCCGCCGGACTTGCAGGACGAGGCGGTAAAGACCGTGCTCGCGCAGGCCGAGCTGCTGTCAGCGGAGTGGGCGGAAGGGTAGGCGTCGTCTTGTTGCCTGGGACGGCTGCTTCGGCCAATGGGCACTCGTCGGGGATGATCTCTTGAGCGTCAGCTATCGAGGGCGCTGCTGACCTTCATTTCGCCAATTTCAGCGCGCTGAGAATGTCTCTTCCTGTGGCTGATTGCTGCCGAAATGATATGTCCTCCAATTGTGGAATCCGCAAAGATTCACAATCTGGCTTCAGGGCGTATCGAGCGGGTCCAGGGCACGACCGCCACCTCAGACGCTCAGTCGATCCAGCCTTCCCAGAATTCCGACGACGGCGATCTTGCCATCCATGCCACGGGGTAGTGGACCATGCGCGGCACAATGCGGCTCCAGACGTAAGCCACCGCGGCGAGGCCGAGTACGCCGACAAGTACCGGTTGCCAGAGTGCGGCGAAACCGGCGTGGGCATAGACCATGATGAGCGGATTCGCACCCGCAGGCGGATGAACGGTGCGGGTGATCAGCATGCAGCCGACCGTGAGCGACAGCGCGAGTACATAGACCCACAGTGCGTCGCCAAAGCTCTGATAGCAGACGATGCCGATCAGCGCGCTGCCCAGGTGCCCGCCGAACAGCGCTCGCGGTTGGGCTGCCGGCAGGCGGATGAGGCTGAACAGAAATACGGCGGAGCCGCCCAGCGAGGCGAGCAGGAAGGGTGAAGCCTGCGGTCCGGCGAGCGCCAGCGCCACGGAAATGCCGATGGCGGCGCCCAGCATGCACCAGAGCAGGTGAGCGAGGTCGTGACGCAAACGGGAATGAAATTTCACTGCGCCACCTTGTTGTTCTGCGAGATAGAGGGGGCGAGCGTACCATCCGCGCGCCCGCTGGCAATACTTAGTCGCCATTGCGTCGGGTGGCGCGGCGTTTATTGATGTGTGCCAGTTCGTCGGGCTCCGGTATCATTTGCGGATGCTGAAACTCCATGAATACGTCGGGCTCACACCGGTTGGAAACTGCGGCGCCGCTTGACGCGGCTGCCTGAGCGCATATGTATAAAACACTCGAAGACTACGTCGGCAACACCCCGCTGGTGATGCTCAAGCGCATTCCCGGCGCCGAGAGCGCGCGGCGCAACAACGTCATTCTCGCCAAACTCGAAGGCAACAATCCGGCGGGCTCGGTGAAAGACAGGCCGGCGCTGTCGATGATCGTGCGCGCCGAGGCGCGCGGCGACATCAAGCCGGGCGACACGCTGATCGAGGCGACGTCGGGCAACACCGGCATCGCGCTGGCGATGGCGGCGGCGATGCGCGGCTATCGCATGATTCTCATCATGCCCGAGAACCAGAGCATGGAGCGGCGCCAGACCATGCGCGCCTTCGGCGCCGAACTGATCCTGGTGCCGAAGTCCGGCGGCATGGAGGGCGCACGCGATCTGGCGGAGCAGATGATGCGCGCGGGCAAGGGCCGCGTGCTCGACCAGTTCGCCAACCCGGACAACCCGCTCGCCCATTACGAAGGCACGGGGCCGGAAATCTGGCGCGACACCGGGGGGCGCATTACGCACTTCGTTTCCAGCATGGGCACCACCGGCACCATCATGGGCTGCTCGCGCTTTTTCAAGGAGACGAATCCGCAGATACAGATCGTCGGCTGCCAGCCGGAGGAAGGTTCGCAGATACCCGGCATCCGCAAGTGGCCGGAGGCCTACCTGCCGAAGATTTACGACCGGACGGCCATCGACCGCATCGAATCCGTCGGCCAAGCCGCGGCCGAAGACATGACGCGGCGCCTGGCGCGCGAGGAGGGCATTTTTGCCGGCATTTCCTCGGGTGGCGCGCTGGCGGTGGCGCTACGCTTGTCCCTTGATCTCGAAAACGCCGTGATCGTCACCATCGTTTGCGACCGCGGCGATCGTTATCTCAGCACCGGCGTCTTCCCGGCTTAGTCATGACACCTACTCTCGTCTTCGACATCGAAACCATTCCCGACATCGCCGGTCTGCGCACGCTGCATGATCTGCCGGCAGCGCTGCCGGATGCCGAGGTCGCCGAATTCGCCTTCCAGCGGCAGCGCGCAAAAAACGGTTCCGATTTTCTGCCGCATTACCTGCAACGGATCATTGTTCTTTCCTGCGTGCTGCGCAGCGACGAAGGCTTCAAGGTCTGGTCTTTCGCCGAGCCCAAGCTGGCCGAGGCGGAGATCGTGCAGCGCTTCTACCTCGGCATCGACAAATACACGCCGCAAGTGGTGTCGTGGAACGGCGGCGGCTTCGATCTGCCGGTACTCCACTATCGCGGCCTGATCCACCAGGTCGAGGCGCCGCGCTACTGGGACATGGGCGAAGGCGATTTTCGCGACAGCCGCGAGTTCAAGTGGAACAACTACATCGGCCGCTATCACACGCGCCACCTCGATCTGATGGACTTGCTGGCGATGTACCAGCCGCGCGCCAATGCCCCGCTCGACGAACTGGCGAAACTGATGGGACTGCCCGGCAAGCTCGGCATGGACGGCAGCGCAGTGTGGTCCGCCTACCTCGACGGCAAGATCGCCGACATCCGCGATTACTGTGAGACCGACGTCGTCAATACCTACCTCGTCTATCTGCGTTTCCAGTTGATGCGCGGCCACCTGACGCGCGAACAGCATGCCGCCGAGGTGGCCTTCGTCCGCGAGCAGATTACGCAACTGGCGCTGCCGCATTGGCAGGCCTTCGTTGCCGCCTGGGAAGGAAAGCCCGCGTGAATGTTCTGGCGCTGGAAACCTCGACGCGCTGGCTGTCGGTGGCGCTATGGTGCGACGGTGAAATCGTCGAACGCCGCACCGAGTCCTTGACCGGCGGCTCGGCGCTGATTCTGCCCTGGATTGACGAGATTCTCGCCGAAGCGGGAATCGGATTTTCCGCGCTCGACGGTATTGCCTTCGGCGCCGGCCCCGGCAGCTTCACCGGCCTGCGTCTGGCCTGCGGCATCGCTCAGGGGCTGGCTTTCGGCCTCGACCGGCCGACGCTGGCGGTAGGTACGCTCGAAGCCCTGGCGCTGGCCAGCGGCGAGCACCAGGTGTTTGCCTGCCTGGATGCGCGCATGCACGAGGTGTATTTCGGGGCCTATCGGGTCGCCGGTGAACAAGTCACCGAAATGCTGGCGCCGCAAGTATCGCCGCCGAACATGGTGGTGCTGCCGGAAGGCGTCGACTGGGTCGGCTGCGGCGATGGCTTTGCCTCCTACGGCGATGCCTTGCCCAAACCGGCGCGCGTGCGTGCAGACCTCGCGCCGACGGCCGCCGCGGTGGCGGCGTTGGCTGCTCCACGCCTGGCGCGGGGCGAGGGCACGGACGCGGCGCTGGCTGCGCCGCTTTACGTGCGCAACAAGGTGGCGCTGACCACGGCCGAGCGCTTTGCGCGCGGAGGCGTGCGCTGATGAAAACGAAGTTTCGGCGAAGGCTAACGTGAGCGAAGCGATCGTTAAGCGACCACAGGTCGCGGCCGGAGGCAACGCTGTGCCGAAACTGCGGCTGGAATATCTGCCGATGCGCGCGGCCGACGTGCCGGGCATCGTGGCGCTGGAACGGCGCATCTATCCCTTTCCCTGGACGGAGGGGAATTTCATCGATTCGATTTCATCCGGCTACAGCGCCTGGGTCTGCGTCGAAGGTGGCGCCGTCGTCGCTTACGCCGTGATGATGCGGGTACTCGACGAGGCGCAGATACTCACTATTGGCGTTGCCGCCGAGCGTCAGCGTTGCGGTATCGGCAGCGCGTTGCTCGAACATCTGCTGCGGGTGGCCAAAGTCGGTGGGGCGAGGCGCATGTTCCTGGAGGTACGGTTGTCGAATCTGCCGGCGCACGGGCTCTACGTTCGCTATGGCTTTGCCGGGATCGGACGCCGCGCCGGCTACTATCCGGCGCTGAATGGTCGCGAGGACGCCATCGTTATGGCGAGGGACTTATGAGCCGTCACCGCATGTGGCGCGAACTCGGTCTCGGGCCGGTGTGGCGGCTGCGCCGGCCGCAAGCGGCACCGGCCGCAACGGCCGTGCAGGAAGCCGAGCCGGACGTCGCCGATGTCGCCATGTCTGCGAGTACGAATATGTCGGAAACGGCGGCAGTGACGATGTCGCCGGAACCTGCCGCGGCAATTCCATCCGCCCCGCTCTTTGCGCCGGCATCCGACGCTCGCAC
>OBOI01000037.1_pt1 | contig 57427 bp, 51 predicted proteins | sample 1670151 | NCBI WGS metagenome assembly OBOI01 (sample SAMEA104232303, study PRJEB22302) | sediment metagenome | biome: forest; feature: aquifer; material: sediment | place: USA | collected 2011-08-07 | depth 0.01 m | reverse complement strand
CGGCGGCCTGCGGCCGCCTTCTCCTTCTTTACTTCGCTACGCAGGGCACCCCACCGGCCCGAGCGGGATACGCCGTGCTGGTTTGCGGCTCCAATGCACGGGCATGTCCAGCCAAGGGAGGCGGGTGGCCGATGCGGCGAGGTAAAGGGGGAATGGCTGGGCGCAGCCCAGCCAGGAGGACACGAGCGGCGTCGGCCACCCGCCTCCCTTGGCGCGCGCCGACCTCAATCACGCTTTGTTTTCAAGCACCCTGGCGAATGCAAGGCGCGCAGTGCGATACCCACTGAAATAGACGCTGCTCGTTCAAGCGCCCAGGTCTACCCGACTGCGCTAACCCCGCCCCTTATCTGAAAGCATTTCCAACGGCGTCGGTACCTGATTTTTGATCGGCCATCGGCGCCGGAACGGGTTTGACACGGGACGCCAATCTGACGACGGGCCTCACCAGACCGACTTCGTCGCCGAGGATATGGACGGCCTCGCTCAAAAAAATGTCCTTGGCGACTTTATGCGCACTTTCAGCCGCCAGCTCATTGGCAAGATTGCGTTCGTCAGCCTGTAGGCCATCGTCCAGAAGTTCTGTGATTTTCTCCGGCGCCGAGGGTTGGCCGGCAACATCCGCAGTCGATCCCCCGGCGGCATCCCGTTGTGCTTTGCGGGTCGTCAGTCGCGCCCGCAGTGCCTCCCGCTCCAGGCGTCGTTCCGCTTCGTTCAACGAGACCACTTGCTTCGTGCGCTGAAATTTGAATTCGGCGATGTCCTCCTTAAGTGCCTTGAAGTCCTTATCGACCTTCATGCGCGCCTCGTGTCGCCGCAGAAGAATCGGCAGCCGCGCTTTCAAGTCACCCGCCGGTGAATAGTCGGCGGCATTTATCCGTTGCCAGGGGAGGGGATTGTCGAAGCTGGACTCACCCGAACGCTCCGTGTCGGCCGCGCTCGGCAAGAGGATGTCCGGCCTCACGCCGCGCAGTTGCGTGCTATCTCCGCTGATGCGGAAGAACTGGGCCACGGTCAATCGTAGTTCGCCCAATTTCGGCGCGTTGCCATTGGCAACCCGATCAAGGCTGATCACCGCCTGAACGGTGCCTTTGCCATAGCTGGTTTCTCCGATCACCAGCCCACGGCCGTAGTCCTGAATCGCAGCGGCGAAAATCTCCGACGCCGATGCCGAGGCCCGGTTGATCAGAACGCCAAGCGGACCGGCCCAGACCGGATCGCTCCTGGCGTCGCGCTCCACCGTGACAGCATTCGAGGCATCCAGTTGCTGAACCACAGGGCCCTTGCCAATAAACATTCCGGTGAGTTCAATGGCTTCCGCCAATGAGCCGCCCCCGTTATTGCGCAAGTCGATCAATACACCGTCGACCTTGTCAGCATTCAATTCACCCAGCAGGCGCGCAACATCGCGGGCCGCGCTATTGAAGTCCCGGTCGCCGATTGTTTGCGCCTGAAAGTCATGATAGAAGCTTGGCAGCGATATCACCCCGATATGGCGAGTGGCATTACCCTCCGTCACCGCGAGGATGGTTTTCCTGGCGTGCTGATCTGCCAGTGCAATCTTCTTCCGAATGAGTGGAATCAATTCACGTTTGCCATCCGGGCCGGCCTCTGCGGGGAGCACGTCGAGCACGACGACAGAGTCGGCCGACCCTCGAATCAGCGCAACGATATCGTCCATGCGCCAGCCCCGAACATTGGTCATTGCGCTGCCCTCACCCTGCGCCACGCCGACGATGCGGTCGCCGACTTTCAGTCGCCCCGAAAGGGCTGAGGGGCCGCCCGGCACAATTTCCCGAATCGTTATGTGGTCATCCTTCTCCGTCAGCACGGTGCCGATGCCGACCAGGGAAAGTGTCATCGATATGCCGGCATCCTCCGCTGCGCGTGGCCCTTTATAGGTGGTGTGGGGCTCGATGGCCATGGTGTAGGCGTTCATGAACGTCTGAAAGGCGTCTTCGCTCTTCAGGCGGCTGAGTCGTGTCAACATCGCCTCATAGCGCTTATCCAGCGTGGCGACGATGTCCTTGTCCTCTTTCCCCGCAAGCTTCAAACGGAGCCAGTCGTTCTTGACGCGCTTGCGCCAGATATTTCGCATTTCCACGTCGGATTCCGGCCAAATTTCCTTTTCCCGTGCGTATTGATAGCTTTCCTTCTGGCTGAAATCGAACCCATCCCGGAGCAGGCGGCGGGCGTAGGCAACGCGTTCCGACACCCGCTGTGCGTAGAGATTGAAGATGGCGAACGGAATATGCAGGTCTTCGTCGATGATGGCGTCGTCGAGCCAGGCCCGAACGCTGGTCAGTTGGTCGATGTCGGCGCGGACGAAATAGAGCTTCTCGCTATCAAGCGACTTCAGATAGTTGTTGAATATCTTTTCCGACATGGCATCGTCAAGCGGCATCGCTTTGTAGTGGTAACGGCTTATCAGATCAGCCGCGAGATGAGCGACGTGCGACTGTAGCTGGTCGGGCTTCAACCCGGATGGCAGCGGCCCGGCCGGGTCGAACGGTGCGGCTTGGGCGGCCATCGCCAAGGCGAGGACAATCCACAACAGTTTCTTTGGCATGAGCGATCTCCGAATATGCCTATTTCTTGTGATCAGATGGAAAGGTGTCGGCTTGGCGTTTAATCGAATCGCGGCGCTTAACGGGCATTTTGCGATTCCTCGAGAACGGTCTTCCCGCCCAGCATTGCCGGCTTCCAATCGCGGAAGGCATCGTCACGCACGGCGTATGAAACGGAAATCAGTTGGGTAACGGGCTTGTCACCGGCGGCAATAACGCGTGGGGTATGCTTTTCCGCGGAATAGATGCCGATGACCGCCATCGGGGCGGCCAGGTCGAAAACCGGCCCGCCTGAGGTGCCGGTTCCGGCAATTTCGCTGAGTTCGAAGAATGACGTTCCGCTGACTTGCGCCGTTCCTGGTGGCGGCAAAGGTCCCGTTGCCGGGTAGAGGGACGCGGAATAGCGCCGGCGAATATAGCCTTCGGTGTACACCAGATCGGGAAACTCGCCGCTGACGGTCTCAAGCCGCGTGGCATCGCCTGGGTAGCCGAAAATCCGGTACCTGGACGAGGCCATTTCGACCGAACCGCTCAGTTGGAAGCCGGACTTACACGAACCGGGATCCAGCTTGATAATCGCCACGTCCTCGGAGGGGTGCATTTCGCTGGCGACGATGTTGACCCATGTCCAACCGCTGGCTTGTGCCATGGTTAATGCCGCAAGCGGTTTCGACTTGCCCGCAATCACATGCTTTGCCGTCAGCGCAAACCCGCGATTGCCGATAAGGAATGCGGTGCCGTGGGTGGAGATGATTTTTGCAACTCCGCCCCCGGTATCGACTTTAGCCACCGAAATGACGCAGTTTCTGACCTGCGTGAGCCGGTCATGAACGCCTTGCTCGGCGAAGGACTTCTGTGCCTGTGCGGCAACGGCCAGATTGCAGACAAGACCAAATGCCAAGGCAAGGTTGAGTTTGTTCATGTCGCGTCTATGCGGCACATACGCCAACCCGCCCGGCCCGGCGTTCGCTCAGGTCGGCCAGCAAATGCGTGAATGCGGCGATGCTCTTGGACTTGTCGAAGAAGTAATGCGCGCCAAGTTCCTTGCATCGGGTCCGGTATTCCGGTTGTGCGAGGTTCGTCAGCACGATCACGATCGTTGCCGGATGAATGGCTTTGAGATGCGCGATCAGTGAAAGGCCGCTGCCGCTGCCGAGTCGGAGATCAATAACCGCGACATCGGGGCGATGCTTGTTCAGCTCGCATCTGGCGTCGTCCTCGTTGTCGGTCTCCGCCACCAGTGCCGCCTGCGGAATGGCGTCGATGATGACGCGCAACCGGTCTCTCAATTTCCGCGAATCTTCCACCAGCAGGATGTTCATTAACGTCGCCAACTCTCTGATGACCATGATCGTGATGCTGCTCCGATCGGGTTTTCAGCGATGTCGGCGGGGAGCGCGACTTTCAGTGCGGGACGAGGAATCGTGGCGTAGGAATCGCCCTACAGGCAGATGGGCTTTGTGCGGCCATGGGGACATCGAGCGACCGCGCCGGCGCTCGTGACCCAGCGATTGCGCGCGCTGTGCGTGGCATTCGGTAATAGTTGACCAACGTGGACGGGTATCCTATCTTGAGAAGTGGTAGGTGTCTGAAGAGAGGGCGATCATGTTCACTTCAAATGAGCGCAGCGATCTCGCGGCTGAATCGAGTTCGACCGGCCCCCCGATCCCGGCCGTGAGTTACGACGAAGACATGGAGTCTTTCACGATCACGCGTCATGGAGATATCGTGTTTTACCTGCGCCAACTGATCAACGACCGCGAGCGCCTGAACGTGATGTTCGACGAGGGCCGGGAATCGCTGCTAACGATGCCGCTGCACCTGGACGAGGAGGAGGGCGTCCTGATTCTTGACTGGGGTGGCAGCGAAGGTGTCAATCGCCGTTTGCTGAAGAGTACGCACGCCACGTTCATCGCCAATCCGATGGGGGTGCGCAATCTGTTTCATGCCGGTCGTGTCTGGGAGACTACCTATCAGACGCGTCCCGCTTTCGCGGCCGACATTCCGCGCCAATATGTACGCCTTCAGCGACGCGAAAACTTCCGTCTGACGTTGCCGCTTGCCCAGCGTCGCCCGTGCACCCTGGCTGTTGGCGATGACGAGACGGCGATGGAATGGCAAATGATCATGGTGGACATCGGCCTTGGCGGCGTCGGCCTGGAATCTCCCGAGGCGACGTTGCCTTTCGGGTCGGGGCAGGCCAACTCGCGCGCACTCATCGATCTGGGGAAAAGTGGCCGACTGACCGTGGACCTGGAAGTGCGTTACGTTCGTTCCGTCACCCGTGGCCGCAAGGAGATGGCGTGGGTCGGCTGTCGCTTCGTCAAGCTTCGCCCTGCCCAGGAAACCACCCTACAGCGATTTATTACCCAGATTCAGCGCGAGGAGCGCTCACGGCTCGGATAACGGAATGCCTGTCGCCGGTTTTTCGCTAGCCTGATGTAGGGCGCTCAGCAAGGCCTGTATGCGTCTACATTGCTCATCGCTTGGCACGGTCATCCCCTGTGCCAGCGGTTTGAGATATTCCTCCAGCGTGCGCGTCACTGTCGGAGACAAAATGAAGTCGATGCACCCGCTGGCAATTGCGCTCTCTGGCATGTCCGGCTGACTCGCCGTACTAAGCTTCTGTGCGATAGTAATTCCGCCAATTTCTTTGATTCCGCATAGTGCTGCGGCCCGGTCGCCATCATAGCCAGACCTGATTAGCCACAATGTTCAGCCATACAGAATCTCCCTCCCCTTCAAGGGGAGGGCCGGGGTGGGGACCCCGATGAGGTAAGCCTCAGCCGCCGGAGTTAGGGTCGCAGTCGGTGATCAGCAACGCCTGACGCGGCAGGTATGTGCGCTAACAGACGGAAGGCAACGGGCATGTTCCATAACATCAGATTCACGAAGCCAACTGGCGTGTGAAATGTTGCCGCCCTGGTGACGACTGGAGTTGGACATTGTTGGTTCGGCGTCCGACGCATTGCTATACCAATTTCTTCGCCAGGAGGATTTCATGCCCTGCGTTATAGCGAAGAGGCCATCAAGCAGCACGCCAATATTCAAGCGTCAGTTCAAAGGCCGTAATAGTTTGGCTGCACGTTTGACGGAACCCGATGGACGTTGTCGACCATGATCGGAATCATGCCATGCTAAATACCCTTCCAAGTAAAAGAGCTCTCAATGAAAGCGCATCATCCTTTGGCTCCGCTGCGAAGCAGCGTGAAGCCGTCGACAGAAAAGTCAGGCGTGACGGTATGGATAGGATTGCCAGCACTCCCGAAGGATGGTTCATGATAGCCATCCACAAGTTTCGCGGCTGGCTCAGTAAGTTGCGGCAGCTCACTGTGCGAGGAATGACAGCATCAAACAGCACACGTATGCCTCAACATCAAAATGAAAAGCCAGAAGAGGGAAAATAGTCCGTCTTCGGCACAAAGAGCAGGGGGTGGCAATTTATGAATCCCATCGTTGACCAAATCGTCATTGTCGCGCTCGTCGTGGCATTTATTGGAATCGTGTGGTGGGCCTACGGTGCCAGAAGAAAGAAGCGCTTCGAGAAGGACGGCGACATACCGTTCAAGGAGTCCGATTGAACGTATGCGCTCGACACGTGCCACAGGTGCCGTAGCCCGCGTCACGAAGAACGAGGCGGCCTTCGTCAAGCAGTTGGTCAAGAAGCCGAAGGTGGAAAGTGAATAGACGAGAGCGGCTGTGACGCTACGTGACATCTACGGTGACTAGCAGCCCGCACAATGCTTCTTGCTCAGGCGCTCAGTGATTGAGAGGGTCTTCGAGTAGATCGTGTTCCAGACCATAGCGAATCAGATCAGCGATGCTGGACATCTGCATTTTCTGCATTAGCCGCGTCTTGTAAGTGCTGACCGTCTTTACGCTCAAATTGAGGCGGTGCGCTATTTCGCCGACCGCGTCGCCGGCGGCGAGCTTGCTGAAAATCAGAAACTCCCGATCCGACAGCAAGGTGTGGAGGGGCCGGTCGTCCCGCAAAATCAGGCCGAAGGCAAGATCGGCGGCAACCTCGGGGCTGATGAAGCGCCCGCCTGCCGCCACCGTGCGGATCGCGTTCAGCAACTGTTGGGATGCACTGTCCTTGCACAGATAGCCTGCCGCACCGGCGCGAATGCTGCGGACGGCATACTCGCTTTCCTTATGCATGCTGAGGATCAGAATCGGCAGGTCAGGCTTCTCGGTCTTTATTTGCCTGATGAGTTCGACACCGCTGCGACCGGGCATCGACATGTCGAGCAGGAGCAGGTCCCACTCGCCGCTGCGTACTCTTTCCAGCGTCTCGAAGCCATCACATGCCTCTCCGGCGACGATCATATCGCCGGCGGTGGCGAGAATCTGCTTCAAGCCATCGCGCATCAGGGTATGGTCGTCGGCGATGAGGATGCGGATCATTGGATCGGCGGTGCGCTCCTGGGAATGCTCACCTCGATGTGTGTGCCCCGCCCCGGCGCGCTGTCGATGGCAATTCGCCCACCCAGCATGTTCACGCGCTCGCGCATGCCCAGCATGCCGAAGGTTTTTCTTTCCCCGGTCATCTCGGCCGGCATGCCGCAGCCGTCGTCGGCTATCGTCAGCAGCAGGTCGTCGCCTCTATCCTGCAAGGCGACCATGGCATGGGATGCCCGCGCGTGCCGGGCGATGTTGGTCAGCGATTCCTGAACGATGCGGAAGATCGACGTCGACAGCAGCTCATTCAGTCCGTAATCCTCGCTGTCCAGCAACAGATCGCAGGGAACGCCGAACTGCTTGCTGAAGTTTCTTGCATAGCTGGAAATCGCCGCTTCAAAACCCAGATCGTCGAGCATGCCGGGACGCAATTCCTCGCACATCAGACGCGTTGCATCGACCGTGCTGTTGATCATCTGATCGATGGCGGCCAGCCGCGCGGTAACTGCGGGATCCGTTGTCGCAAGGGATTGCGCCAGGCCGTTGAAGTCGATACGCAGCGCTGCCAGGTTCTGGCCCAGTTCGTCATGCAGCTCGCGGGCAAAATGCGCTCTGTCGTCCTCGCGTGCCCGTTGCAGGAAAATCGTCAGTTGGTGCAAGTGGGCGCGGCTTTCAGTCAACTCCCGTTCAACCTGCTTGCGGTCGGTAATGTCGCGGATATTGCACTGAATCACCTTGATGCCTTCGCAGTCGTAAGTGTTGCTGACGAATTCAACTTCAATGACCGCTCCGGCTTTTGTTCTGAGCGGAAGATATTCGTAGCGCACATAGCCTTTCGCTTGCAGTTCCGCGAACATCCCCTTGCTCTGGGCGATGTCGGAAAACGGCCCGACTTCCCATATTTTTTTGCCCAGGAACTCCGCATGCGAGTAACCGAGCATGTCAATCAGGAAGGGGTTGACGTCTTCGATCTGGGCAGTATAGGCGTTAAGCAGCAGAATCCCGTCTTGCGCGGTTTCAAACAAGCGGCGGTAGCGACTTTCGGACATCCGCAACGCCTTAAGGGCAAGGCTATTCGGTGTATCGGCAGTGCCTGCGGTTGAAGCGGAAGAGTTTTCCATGATGGGGAATCAATGCACCAGTTGGTTGATTTCGATGATAGGCAGCAGGATGGCAAGAACGATCAACAGCACGATGCCCCCCATCACCAGAATCATCACCGGCTCCAGCAAGGTAAGAAAAATCGTCAGGCGTCGTTCCAGCGCCTGGGTTTCCAACTGCGCGGCACGCCCCAGCATCTGTTCCAGCTTGCCGCTCACCTCGCCGCTGGCGATGAGGTGGATCAGCAGCGGAGGAAAGGCCCGCGTTTCGCCCAGCGCGCGGGCCAGGCTCGCGCCTTCGCGCACGCGCTCGATGGCGTGCAGAACGGCTTCGCGCAGGATCATGTTGCTCATCACCTGCGCACCGGAGGACAGCGCGGCGAGCAGCGGCACGCCGCCGCCGACCAGAATGGCGAGCGTGCTGGCGAAGCGCGAGGTGTCGATGCCGCGTATCAACGCCCCCACCCAGGGCAGGCGCAACAGCAGACCGTGCCAGCGACGTCGGATCGCGACGCTCCGCAGCGCCACGCGCATGGCGCCATAGCCGCCGCCGCCGATAGCGACGAGATACGGCCAGGTCGCGCGCAGGAAGTCGCTCAATGCGATCAGCGCGCGCGTCAGCAAGGGCAGGCTTTGCCGCGACTGCTGAAAGACCTGCACCACTTGCGGCACCACGTAGATCAGCAGTCCGGTGACGATCGTGATCGCCACGAGCGTGACCAGGGCAGGGTAGAGCAGGGCGAGACTGGTTTTCTGCTTCAGCGCCTGGCGGGCGTCGAGATAATCGGCGAGATGCTGCAACACCGTCGGCAGCGCGCCCGATTCCTCGCCGCCATGTACCAGCGCCCGGTAGAAATCCGGAAAGCTTTTGTCGAAGGTGCCCAGCGCCGCCGAAAGCGATTGGCCCGACGTGACTTCGGTTTTGACGCCGGTGAGTATCTCGCGCGTCATCGGCTCGGCCGCTTCTTCGATCAGGGCATTGAGCGATTGCTCCACGGTCAGGCCGGAGTCGAGCAGTATCGCCAGTTGGCGGGTCACCAGGCTGAGTTCGGTGGCCGAAATGCCCCGTGCCCAGCCCAGCCGTGCGCGCTCGCGCGCATGTACCGGCGCCATCGTCGAGGGCAGCAGACCCTGCGCACGCAACTGCGCGCGCGCCTGGCGCGGCGTGTCGGCCTGCACGACGCCGGAGACCATGCTGCCGTCGACATCCAGGGCGTGATAGGTGAAGGCTTCCATTTAACGTGAAACAACAGGATAGGCCGCTGGTGATATCGAGCGCAGCGAGCCAGACAATAGCCTCCCCGTGAGGGGAGGATGGGAGGGGCGGGCTCTTTTGCCAGCTTGAGATCTTGCGAAGGCAGCGTGTTTCATGATGTGGGGTGGTCCATCGGAGCTATGAGCGTTAACGTCCCCTATTCGCGCGTAACGCGCACCACTTCTTCGAGGCTGATCGCGCCCAGCGCCGCCTGGCGCATGCCGTCGTCGCGCAGGGAGCGCATGCCTTGCGCCAGCGCATGCGTGCGCATGGCCTGTTCGGAGGCGCGGTCGTGGATCAGCCGGCGCAGGTCGTCATCCACCGTCAGCAATTCGTAGATACCGGTACGGCCGCGGTAGCCGGTGCGATTGCAGGCGGGGCAGGCTTGCGCCGAATAGAGGGTGCCGTCGGTCGGCGTGAAGCCCAGGGCGCGAAGCTGTGCCGCATCGGCCGCGAAAGGCTTGCGGCATTCCAGGCACAGGCGGCGCACCAGACGCTGCGCGACGATTCCTATCATGCTGGAAGCGAGCAGAAACGGCTCCACGCCCATGTCGACCAGCCGGGTGACGGCGCTGATGGCATCGTTGGTGTGCAGCGTGGCGAAGACCAGATGCCCGGTGAGGCTGGCCTGAACGGCAATCTGCGCCGTTTCGAGATCGCGGATTTCGCCGATCATGACCACGTCCGGGTCCTGGCGCAGGATGGTGCGCAAGGCGCGGGCGAAGCTCATTTCGATGCGGGTGTTGATCTGGGTCTGGCTGATGCCGTCGAGGTCGTACTCGATCGGGTCCTCGACCGTCATGATGTTGAGCGCGCCCGCATCCAGCCGGGCGAGCGCGGCGTAGAGCGTGGTGGTTTTGCCTGAGCCGGTCGGGCCGGTGACCAGCACGATGCCGTGCGGCTCGCGGATCAGGCTGTCCATCTGGACCAGCGTGGCGTCGTCCATCCCCAGGCGCGTGAGATCGAGGCGTCCGGCCTGCTTGTCGAGCAGGCGCAGCACCACGCGCTCGCCGTGGCCGGTGGGTATGGTCGACACGCGCACGTCGACGGGCTTGCCGGCGACGCGCAAGGTGATGCGGCCGTCCTGCGGCAGGCGCTTTTCCGCGATGTCGAGCTGGGCCATGATCTTGACGCGCGAGACGATGGCGCCGTGCAATGCGCGCGCCGGTTCGATCAGGTCGCGCAGGGTGCCGTCGACGCGCAGCCGCACTACCGAACGCGTCTCGTAGGGCTCGATATGAATGTCCGAGGCGCCGTCGCGCAGCGCCTGCGTCAGCAGCGCGTTGATGAGACGGATCACCGGCGCGTCGTTCTGGCTTTCGAGCAAATCCTCGATCGGCGGCAGTTCTTGCAGCAGCCGCGAGAGATCGAGTTCCTGCGCCAGATCGCCGGCCATCGCGGCCGCGCTGGCGTCGGCGCCGTTGTAGGACGCGGTGATCAACTCGTCGAATTCATCGCTGGCGATGCGGCGGGTGTGCAGCGGTACGCCGAGCGCGCGGCGCAATTCGGCAAAGGCGCCGGCGCGGGCGTCGTGGCGTACCGCCACCTCGGCCAGATCGTCGTTCAGCGCGGTGACGACGACACCGTTGGCCTTGGCAAAGGCATAGGGAATCTTGAGCGAACCGCGGTTCATTCCGAAGGCCCTCTTTGAACCACGGCGAACACGGCGACACGGCGAAACCATGGGCGATGATGGCCATGCAGAATCTCACTCGTACTCGCAAGGCCTTTCGCCGTGTCGCCGTGTTCGCCGTGGTGAAGCATTTTGCCTTTGATCATTGCTTATGTTCCTGCCCGGGAGATGGCTTAGGTTCAACGATCGACGTCGGGCGCGGCGGCAGGGTCGGTGCGTCCATGTCGGGCAGAACGGCGCTGTGCGCCGGTCGGCTCTTGCCTTGTTCGCCGAGGACGTAGTCGTAGCGCTCGCCGGTGAAGGCATCCGCGCGCTGGCTGTCGCGCACCAGGGTCGGGCGCAGGAAAATCATCAGATTGGTCTTGTGGTGCGAGCGCGTCTTGTAGCTGAACAAGCCGCCCAGCAGGGGTATGTCACCCAGAATCGGAACCTTCTCGTTGCCGTCGTTGACCGTGTCCTGAATCAGGCCGCCGATGGCCACGATGGCGCCGTCGTCGACCAGCACCGTCGATGCCACCGCGCGCTTGTTGGTGATCACACCCGCGGCGTTGGTGGTGTCCTGAACGCTGGAGACCTCCTGATAGATCTGTAGCCGAACCGTTCCGCCTTCGGAGATTTGCGGCTTGATCCGCAGCGTCAGGCCGACGTCGCGCCGCTCTATGGTCTGGAACGGCGTCGGCGTGGTGGCCGCACCCGACAGGGCGTACTGGCCGGTGATGAAGGGAACGTTCTGGCCGATGACGATGGAGGCTTCTTCGTTGTCCAGCGTCAATAGCGTCGGCGTGGACAGGATGTTGGCATTGGCGTCGGTTTCCAGCGCTCGCACCAGGAGACTGAGATTGGTGATCTGGCCGATGCCGGGAACGGTGACCTGGCCTTTGATGACGCCAATATTGAGCCCGCGCGCCGCCGTCGCCGGATTCTGCGATAGTCCGACGATGTTTTGCCCGGTCTTGCCGAAATTGGTGCCGCCGAAAACCTGCGCGCTGGTCTGGCCCAGCCCGCTCAGGTTCTGCCACTGGACGCCGAATTCGGCGGCCTTGTCGGCGGTGACTTCGGCAATCAGCGCTTCGACATACACTTGCGCGCGCCGCATGTCGAGCTTGTCCAGCACCGCGCGCAGATTGTTGTATATGGCGTCCGGCGCGGTGATGATGATGGCGTTGGTGGCGGCGTCGGCCTGAATGACGCCGGGCATGGCCACGGCCGGTGGGGTTGGGTTGGCACCGAACGCGGCAGATGCGCCCGAACCCATGGGCTGCAATGCGCCGGACGCCGCTGGCGCCGCAAAAGGTGCGCGCGGCACGCCGGTGGCGCCGGCCTCGCCTTGATAGATGGCACGCAGCGTCTCGGCGATTTTCACCGCCTCGGCGTTCTTCAGGTAAACGACGTGAATATTGCCGCCCGCGTTGGTGGGCGTATCCAGCATGGTCACGAACTTGGTCAATTGCGCCAAACGTGCCGGATTGCCGGAGCGCACCAGCAGACTGTTCGAGCGCGTATCGGCAATCACCGCGAAGCGCTGGTTCGGTTCTCCGCTTCCCTGACTCTGCGATGCCTCGGCGAAAAGGCGATTGACCGTGGCCGCGACATCAACGGCAGACGCGTACTGAAGGGGAATCACCACCGGATCGCTGCCGCTGGGCTGGTCGATCGAGGCGATGATTTTTTCAATGCGCTGAAGATTGTTGCCGTAGTCGGTGATGACCAGCGTGTTGTTGTTCGGGTAGGCGGCGATGGAGTTGCTGGGGGCGATCAGCGGCCGCAGGATGGGCACGACTTGTGCTGCCGACTCGTACTGGAGCGTGAATATCCGTGTCTGTATCCTGTCGCCGCTGCCGCGCGCGTGATCCAGCGGGCCGTAGGTGGGGCCGGCATTCAGTTTGGCATCGGCCTCGGCAACGATTTTCACGATGCCATGGTCCTCGACGACGGCAAAGCCTTGCAAGCGCAGCGCCGATACGAACACGTCGTATATTGCGGCGCGCGGCATCGGCTTGGCGGAGACGATGTTGATCGACCCCTTTACCCGCGGGTCGAGCACGAAGTTCTTGCCGGTGATCTCGCTGACCACTTTCACCACGCCTTCAATGTCGGCATTCACGAGATTCAGGGTGACCGTATCGGGGCCGGCGTTAGCCTCGCGCGCCCGGTCCGTGGATGTTGGTCGCGCGAGGCGAGTGACCTCGTCGGCGGGCCATGCCTGTGCGCTGGCGACCGCGATGCCTACGCCCAGAATTCCTGTTCTAAACCAGCGTTGCTTCATTTCAACCCCTGACGCGCCATCGACACCAATGGCAAGTTAATTGGCAATTTGTGGAACAGCAGATTCTGCGGCGGTGGGCTTCTGCGGCCAGGCCAGCGTTTCGCGGGTTCTGCCGCGCTCCAGCACGACATGATCGGTCGCGACTTCCGCGAGCCGGATACCGGGTAGCAGATATTCACCCTCGCGCACCGCGATAATTTCCCTCGGTTCTGTCCGCATCACGGCGTAGCCATTCCGGCCGGAGGTCGCTGCCACGATGCCGAGCAGCCGGATTGCGATTCCGGTCGGTGCGGCGCTGCTGCGGTCGCGCGCCAGGTCGCCGAACAGACCGGCCGCGACAGCCATATTGACGCCGGTAATCGCCGCGGGTTGTGCTCGCGGTTGCGGACGCGGCCCCAGCCATTCCCATGTCCAGTAGGCCGCCACCATGGCGAACAAGGCCAGCGTGGCAACGGTCGCCAAAGCGATCATGGCCGTTTGCGCATTATTCGATCCGTCTTGCCAGTGCAACTGCATTTTTCGCTCTCGGCGCAACGCCACGAAGGATGGCGACACGCAATGATTGTTCGACGTATTCCCGTCGGCACAGGCGGAATACCCCACGTGAGGCGGATGCTAGAGAGAATGCATTGCGGCGTATGTACGCCAGCGCACAGAAATAGCGTGAAGCAAAAGCGAATACTTCGTGCCATCCGGATAGCGAGCTTTCATGTTCAGGCAGAACGCGGAGACCCAATGAAAAGTACGAACCGGCAAGGTGGATTTACCTTGCTCGAAGTGATGGTCGTGGTCGTGATTCTCGGCATCCTGGCCGCGCTGGTGGTGCCGAAAATCATCAGCCGTCCCGACGAGGCGCGGGTGATGGCCGCCAGGCAGGACATCGCCAGTCTGATGCAGGCGGTCAAGCTCTATCGCCTCGACAACCTGCGCTATCCCGCCACCGAGCAGGGATTGCAGGCGCTGGCGACGCAACCGACCATTGCGCCGCTCCCGCCCAATTGGAAAGGCGGCGGCTATGTCGAGCGTCTGCCGCGCGATCCCTGGGGCAACCCCTACCAATACCTGAATCCGGGACTGCACGGCGAGATCGATATATTCAGTTTCGGCGCCGATGGCGTTGCCGGCGGCGAAGGCAACGATGCCGATATCGGCTCGTGGTCGCTCTGACGCTCATGGATCCGATACCCACTTCCTGCATCGTGACCGATACGGCCTTCGTAGCGCCTCAGGCTGCAAATGGGCCCGCCCCTCCCATCCGCTACGCGGCCCACGGCTGGCTTTGCACAGCCAGCCGGCTGCGGCGGCGCACCGCATGCGGTGCGAAACCCCGCCTCGCCCCCTCGCGGGGAGGCTACCAATTTGCTCGCTGTGCTCGAACGCTAAACCATCGCGGTTTCACGCTGATCGAGATGCTGGTCGTGCTGCTGATCATGGGTCTTTTGGTCGGTTTGGTCGGCGCCGTGGCGCAACCGGATGACAAGGCGCGACTGCGCGTCGAAGCCGAGCGGCTGGCACAACTGCTGGACCTGGCCGCGACGCAGTCTCGTTTCGCCGGCAAATCGCTGGCCTGGACGGCGGAGGGGCCGGGCTACCGGTTCTGGAAATTCGACGACGACTCGGGCTGGGCGGAAATTGTCGACGACGACGTTCTGCGTGCGCGGACTTTGCCGCGAGGCATGACGATCGCCAACCTGCGCGTGGAAAACACGCGCGTGCCCGAGCGCATGCGCGTGGAGTTCAACTCCTCCGGTCTTGCATTTGCCTTCAGCGTCGAAATGTCTCTCGGCGGCGCGCATTTCACGGTGGCGAATTCGCCGGTCGGCGATGTGCGCGTGCTGGCGGAAGGATGACTCAAATGACGAATCGGCGCAGCGGCTTCACTCTGATCGAGGTGCTGGTCGCGCTTGCCATCATTTCCATCGCGCTGCTGGCGTCGCTGCGGGTTGCGGCCGGAGGCACCAACGGCGTTGGCGATCTGCGCGCGCGGCTTCTCGCCGGCTGGGTGGCCGAAAATGTTCTGGCGGAGCAGCGTGCCCGCGGCGTCTGGCTGCCGCTCGGCATGCAGCGTGGCACCGAACGTCAAGGCGGCATCGAGTTCGCCTGGCGCGAGGAGGTGATCGCCACACCCAACGCCGCGTTTCGCCGCGTCGATGTCCGTGTTTTTGCCGTACCCGAGGAAACGCATGCCCTTGCGCATCTCGTTGGCTTCTTGGTGCCGCCACCCGGGGGCGACCAATGACGTCGCCCCATTCCCTGCGCGGGTTTACGCTGATCGAACTGATGGCGGCCTTGCTCATTCTTTCGCTGCTGTCCTTGATGTCGTATCGCGGTCTCGGTGCCGTGCTCGATGCGCGCGAACATGTCGGCCGCGAGGCTGAAAAGTGGCGGCACGTGGCCGCCTTTTTCGCGCGTTTCGAGCGCGACGTGCAACTCGCGGCGCCGCGTCCGGTGCGAACCGAAGCGGGTACCGCGCCGGCGTGGCGCGGCGGGGCCGCTACGGCGCAGTCGCCGCGCCTGGAGTTCAGCCGCTTTGCCTCGGCCGAGGGCGCGGATGCGCCCCGGCGTCTGGCGTACCGCTTGAACGAGAAGCAGGAGATCGAGCTTTGGCTGTGGCCGGGGCTGGACCTGACCTCCGCCACGCTGCCGGCGCGCTATCCGGTGCTGGCCGGCGTGACGGCATTCGACTTGCAATATCTCGACGCCGACAGAGTTTGGGTCGGCGCCTGGCCGGCTTCGCCGCTCGATGGCGCCATCCCGTCGGCCGTGCAGTTGCGCATCGTGCTCGCCTCCGGCGAGGAGATCGTGCGCGTGTTTGCGCTCAACTCATGAGAACGCGACAACATGGGGTGGCCATCGTTCTCGCCATGGGCGTGGTCGCCATGGCCGCGATGAGCGCGACTGCGCTGATGATGTCGCAGAGCACCTGGTCGCGGCAGGTCGAGTTGAGCGCCGGCCATATCCAGGCGCAGTTTCTCATCCAGGCCGGGCTGGACTGGGCTCGCGCCGTGTTGAGCGACGACCGCCGCGCCAGCAACGTCGATCATCCGGGGGAGCCGTGGGCGCTGCGCTTGCCGTCGATTCCGGTCGAGAACGGTACGCTTGCCGGTCATATCGAGGACCAGCAGGGCAAGTTCAATCTCAACAACCTGCTGACCGACGGTAAGCTCAATCTTGCCCAACTGGCGAGCTTTCGGCGCTTGCTGTCGAACCTCGCCTTGCCGCCCGCACTCGCCGACGCCGTCGTCGACTGGATAGACACCGACAGTGAGCCGCAGCCGCAGGACGGCGCCGAAGATGCCTATTACCTTTCGCGCGAGCCGCCTTACCTCGCCGCCAACCGGCCATTGATCGACGTGGCCGAGCTTGCGCTGGTGCGCGGCTTCGACGACAAGGTGCGTGCGCGCCTGCGTCCGTTTGTGACGGCGCTGCCGCACTTCACTGCGATCAACGTGAACATGGCGCCGCCTGAAGTCATTGCCGCAGTCGTTGTCGGCCTCGACGTAGACGATGCCCGCGCCGTCGTGGCGCAACGCGAGCGGGCCTATTTTCGCAACGCTGCCGATTTTCTCGGCCAACTTCCCGTGGGACTCGTCGTGCCGACAAAAGACATTGCGGTGAGCAGCGACTACTTCATCGCCACGACGCGGGTGACCATAGGCGGGGCGCAGGCTTACGGATCGGTGCTGCTGGAGCGCGCGAACGCCGGCTGGCCCGCCGTCGTCTGGCGTAAAACCTCATGAGCCTGCTGCGCATCCGCGCTTCGCTGGCCGACGCGCCGTCACGGTGTCAATGGGCGCTGGTCGATGGCAGCCGCGATCCGCTGTCTGGAGAAGGGCCGCTGGTGGATCTGCCGCGCCGCGCCGGACGTGTGCAACTGGTGATACCCGCCGCGCAGGTGCTGATTACGCGCGCGCGCCTGCCGCAGGGTGCGCGACACCACGCCGGATCGGCGCTGGCGTATGCGGTCGAGGACGAGACCGTGGGCGATCCGGAGGCCAATCAGGTCAGTTGGCTCGGTGCCGCCGGCGACGACGACGTGTTGGCGGTGGTCGACAAGCAGTCATTGGCGCGCTGGCGCGATGCGCTTGCCGTCGCGGGCGTTCGGAGCTATGAACTTCATTGCGAGACGCTGTTGCTGCCTTGGGCGACGGACGAGTGGAATCTCGCCTGGAATGGACGCGAGGGCTTCGTCCGTAGCGGAGAGTTCGAGGGCGCGGCAACCGATTGCGGTGAGCGCGACATGCCGCCCCTGTCGCTGCGGCTGATGCTCGAAGCAGCGGCGGCCGCGGGCCGTGGTCCGACGTCGATTGCGATTCATACGACCATAGCGGAAGCCGCGCCCGATTGCGAAATATGGGCGCGCGAACTCGGCATTGCCGTGCGCCACGGCGGCACCTGGGACTGGCGCACGGCGCCGCCCGGCAGCGGCGTCGCCCTGACCCAGGAGCGCCAACGCTGGCGGGTTTTTGCCGGCGCCGCCACCCGTCTGCGACCTGCGGCCTGGCTCTTGGGCGCCGCACTGTCTCTCCACGCCGTTGCGTTGTTCGTCGATTGGACATCGCTGGCCAATGAGCAGCGGGCGCTACGCCAGCAAATGGAGTCTCGGTTTCGCGCTGTCTTTCCGGACGCGGTCGCCGTGGCGGCGCCGGCATTGCAGATGCGCCGCAATCTTGCCGCAGCGCGCCATGCCGCCGGGCAGCCGGACAGCGGCGACTTTCTGCCGCTGAGCGAACGGGTGGCGGCGGCAGCAAAGGAACTTCCGGCCGGCGCTGTGCGCGCCTTGTCCTACGACGGCGGGCGCATGACGCTTGAGATTATTGCCGTTGATGAAGACAGCGTGCGCCGTATGGTGGCGCGTCTGCGTCAGTCGGACCTGAACGTCGATACGATGGCGCCGGTTGCGCCGCGCGCCGCCGGCGTAAAGCGGGTACTGACGGTATGGACCTCATGAAAAATGGACTGCGCAAAACCTGGGAGTCGCGGGCGCCGCGGGAGAGGGCCTTCATCGTTGCGCTGGTCATGATGCTGCTCGTCGTCCTGTATGTGTGGCTGGTACAGTCGGTCGGGCCGGCCAGGGTGCGCTTGCGCGCCAGCGTCACGGCATTGCAGGAGCAGGCGCTTCGTCTCGACCAGCAGGCGACGGAACTCGAACGCCTGCGGGCCGCGCCGGCCATCGTGGCGCCGCAGACCGATTTGCGCGCTCTGGTGCAAGCGCAGGCCGGCGCGGCCGGACTGTTGCGCGCGCTGGTGAAGATCGATACGCCGGACGCCGATCAAGTGGTGGTCGTCTTTTCTGCGGTGGCGTTCGCCGATTGGCTCAATTGGGTCGCCGGCCTTGAATCGCAGCAGGTTCGACTCGATGCCTGCCGGATCGAGGCCTTGGCTACGCCGGGCATGGTCGGCGTTACGGCGACCCTGTTGCGGGCCCGGCGTCGATGAAACGCTGGAGCGTCGCGGCAGTCGGCCTTGCGGCGTACGGGCTCGCGGCGCTTATCTCGGCGCCGGCGACCCTGATCGACGCCGGCCTGACGCGCATCAGCGACGGCAGGCTGCGCCTCGTGGCGACGCAGGGCACATTGTGGTCGGGTTCCGGACAGATCGAAATGCGCGATTTGCCCGGACGCAGTCTGTTCGCGAAAAGCCTGGCCTGGCGCGTTCTGCCGGAATCCTTGTTGCGCGGCCACCTGGTTTGCGACGTGGAGTTGGGGCAGCCGGCCAAGTCTTTTGCCGTGACGATATCGCCATTCCGGATAGCACTTGAGAACGCCGACATCGGCTTGCCGGCCACGGCCCTGGGGCTGGTCGTACCCAGGCTGGCACCGCTCGGCCTTGGCGGCGATCTATTGCTGCATGTCGACAGCCTCTCCGTCGAGCGCGAACAAACCCGTGGCAAGCTCGCATTGCAATGGCACGACGCCGCCTCGGTGCTGACGCCGATTGCACCTCTGGGCGACTATGAACTGAACGTCGATGGCGAGGACGCCATTGTTCATGGTTTGCTGACTACCCTGCGCGGCCCGCTGCAACTTGATGGCAAAGCCTCATGGAACCGCGGCGACGATGCCGATTTTCCCGTCACCGCCCGCGTTCCGCCACAGTATCTACAGCAACTCGGCCCGCTGCTGCAGCTTGTCGCGGTGGAACGCAGTCCGGGGACCTTCGAGTTGCAACTCAAGTGAGCCTGGGGAAAACAGTTCACCACGGCGAACACGGCGGGCACGGCGAAAAATCATGGCTTTGCGACATACGCGCCTTCACCCGATGGGTGCGTTCATGAATGTCTATCATGGCTTGCAGTTTCGCCGTGCCGCCGTGTTCGCCGTGGTTCAAGTCAGGTTTTTCGGATGAGTTAACGCGAATAGTGCGACCCGTTCCTGGACTTTCGATACAGAAGATAGCCGTGCAGGAACCAGCCGATAACGAATCCGATCATCAAGGTAAAGATGATCAGCAAGGCGCTGGACATCGAGGCTCGCCAGTAGAGAAAGCCGATCTCGACCACGGCAACGTTCTGCGCCACGAACAGCACCGACAGGATAACGAGCAGGAGTATCAGCGCCAGTTTCAGATTCATCACTTGGTGTAGCCCTCGGAAAGACCGATCACTACGGCGAACACGGCGAGTACGGCGAAAAGTCATGGTGTTGCGACATACGCGCCTTCACCCGATGGGTGAGTTCATGAATGTCTATCATGGCTTGCCGTGTCGCCGTGTTCGCCGTGGTTCAGTTCCGGCTTACTGGTTGAATTTGGCATGGGCTGCGGTGACGCCCGTCTTCAAATCCTCCCAGATTTTGTCGGCGGTTATCTTGACTTCCTTCCAGGCTTCGCCACTGGCTTGCCCCAGCTCCTGAATTTTTTCCGCCGCAGCCCGCTGCTTTGCGTGCAGCGCATACAGTTCCTCGGCGTGCTTTACTTTCATGTCGGCGCCCATGTTCTCCATCTTGGCTTCCATCAGGCCAATCTGAGCGTTCCATTCATTCAATTGCGCGGCCATTTTCTGCCGATAGGCTTCCTGGATTTCCATGATTCACTCCTTGGTGTCCCTTGCAGAAACGAAACCAAATCCAGCTTCTGCTGCGAGGGATAGATCGATTAATCGGTTAGCGGCAATCCGCTCATTTGGCCGGCTTGATGACCAGCCGGTTTTCAACGTCTTTTACGCCAGCCACGGCCCCTGCCAGCGACCTGGCACTATCGCTGTTCGACTGGGAGTCGACGGATCCGGACAAGGTCACCACGCCTTTTACGGTGTCGACGCCGATTTGCAGCGTCTTGAGACCGGGCTCGGCAAATATGGCGCCTTTGACCTTGGCTGTAATCTCGGTGTCGTCAATGGCGACGCCGGTTTTCGCGCTTTGTTCTTCCACTTTTTCGCCGACTTTATCGACCGCTTCGCCTATCTTCCTGCCGGCGTCGTTCGCCGTCTGGTCGAGCTTTTTCCCGGCACTTTCCGCCGGGCCCGGGTTGTCGCAGGCGGCAAGCCCGACAGCAAGCAGGAGCGACATGGCGGTCAATTTGAAACTGTTCGAGACTTTCATTTTGCTTCCCTTTTAAAAATGATTCATCCGGAAAAAAGCAGTTCACCACGGCGAACACGGCGGGCACGGCGAGAAATGATCGGTCGGCAGGAATATGACTCTGCCGACCCCGTGTCTCACCGCCTTACGGCGGCGGCGTGACGGTGTTGCTCTGAAGCGTCGCCGCCGTTTGTGCCAACAGCCGGCCGTTAATCGTGGCGCCGGTCAGCATTGCAATGTTGGTTTGCGCCAGGATGACGCCCTCGAAGTGCGAGGTTGTATTGAGGGTCACCGCACCGGCCACCACCCAGAAGACGTTCTTGGCCAGGGCGCCGCCGGTCAGGAGAACCTGCATGTTGGGACTGATGCCTAGCGTTCCCGGTATCTGGAAGATCCAGACATCGTTGGCACCGCCATTGAGGGTGAGGTTCGTCGTGATGGTTACGTTGCTGCTGGCACCGGTGAAGGTATAGACCCCGGCGGCAAGCGTCTGATTGGCGATGGTTCCCCCGCCGAGATTCAGGAAGGGGCCGACGCCGGCCGGCCGTCCGGCAGCGTCGGTGTAGGCGCCGCCCATGCCGCCAACGCCGACAGCATTGTCCACAAAGGTCTTGTCGGCATTCGGCGTTCCGCCTGTGGTGCCCGGCCGGACGCACGTCATGTCAACGCCAACGTAGGTGGCATCGACCTCGTAGATATTTCCGCTCGCGATTTCTGCGCAGGTTACGCCGATGAAGGAACCGGCGATGGGACTCGTTCCGATATTGCCGGTGATGGCCGATGAAGGAACGTCGGTGATGCCCGATTGCGTCAGGATCGTGAAATTCTCGGCATAGCCAAGCAGCACCGGCGCCGGGCCTGTGCCTGGAGTGACGGTGACGACATAGTCGACGAAGCTCGCGTCAGCGGCCGTGACCCGGTACGTTACCGGCGCAGTGAAGTCATTCGCCGTTGCCGTGCTCGTCTGCAGCGCCGCTCCCACCTTGACGTTGGCGCCGGTGGTGGCGAATGTCGCCGTCAGTGCCGTGACGGTGGTACCGGGCGGTACGGCCACGGCGATGGTCTTCAGCCCTTCGTTGATGGTGCCTGCCGAATCGCTGAAACCGGCGAACGAATAGGCGGTAATGGCCTTGGCCGAGTTTGCGGCGACGGTGACGGTAACGGTATAGGTCACCGACGAGGTGTCAGCCGCGGTCACGAGGTAGGCGACCGGCGCGGTAAAGTTGTTCGCCGTCGTCGCGCTGGTCTGCGTTGCGGCGCCCACCTTGACGTTGGCCCCGGTGGTGGTGAATGTCGCAATCAGGGCGCTGACGGCCGTCCCGTTGGGCACGGTCACGGCGATGGTCTTTGCCGCTTCATTGATCACGCCGGTCGCTCCGGTATATCCGGCAAACGAGTAGGCGGTAATGGCCTTGGCCGAGTTCGAGGAGATGGTCACGGTGACGAGATAGGTCGTCGTCGATGCGTCTGCTGCCGTGACGAGGTAGGCGACCGGCGTGGTGAAGTCGTTCGCGGTTACGCCGCTGGCCTGAACCGTCGCGCCCACCTTGACGCTGGCGCCCGTGGTCGAGAATGTCGCGATCAGCGCGTTCACGGCGGTTCCGTTCGGCACGGATACCGCGATGGTCTTTGCCACTTCGTTGATGGTTCCGGCAGCCCCGCCCAGCGAGAATGCGCTAATGGACTTGGCTGAGGCCGAGGCAACGGTTGTGGTCACGGTATAGGTCGACGTTGAGCCGTCTGCCGCGGTGATGACATAGGCGACCGGTGCCGTGAAATCGTTCGCCGTTACGCCGCTGGTCTGCGCCGTCGCTCCTACCTTGACGCTGCCGCCGGTGATCGCGAATGTCGCAACCAGCGCCGTCACATTGGTGCCGTTTGGCACGGTCACTGCAATGGTCTTGGCGGATTCATTGACTGTCGCCGTCACGCCGGAAAGAGAAAATGCGCTGAAGGCCCTGTCGGTCGCCGCAGGAGTGCCGCCGCCGCCGCTGCTGCCGCCGCCGCCCCCCCCGCCGCATCCGGCTGCCAATGCGACCAGCAGCATTGTCATGAACCCGAGCAATCGCTTCGTCACGCCTTCGAATAGTTTCATTTGCTTCACCTCTATTAATTCGATCCGGAAAGACATCGGGCAATTGATTGATCGCGTTGAAGTTGGCTCAAGCGCTACCGGAACGATTGTCGATATGTGATGTTGTTATCCGCCTTTCGTGCGCGGCGTTCTGTGCGCTAGAACACACAAAGACCCGCCGTGCAAGGCGATTAACCGTGCCCAAACAGCCGTAGGCCGTAATCCATCGCAACCACAGTGGACGCTGCCGCAATAGTGGTGCCCATGGCACGTGGATGGCGACCGATCCATCGGTCTAGTCCCATATGCATGGTGTCGCCGCTTTCGCTAAAGCTGCGAAACGAGTACCAGTGGTTGGCGCGTGCTTCGAGCGCCCGCAATGCCTGCGGGAATTGGATCAACATGATGCCGATGACAATTGCCAGGATGCTGCCGACGATCAGGCACCAGCGCGCGCATTCGATGATCCAGGCGGCAAACGAATCGGGGGCGTCGATGTGAAGCGCAGCGACGATTCCGCCGACGTCGAACGGGTGCGAAACCAGCGCATAGGTAGAGTAGGCAGCGACAACAATGAAAGCGGTGCCGATCGGACGCTGAAAGCGCTGCGCGACCGGCCCGGTAGCGCGCGGTATTGCGAGCCACCTCGTGCTGCGCCGCATGGAAACCCACTGGCCCATGATGTCGGATAGCTTGCGCATGGCGGTGCGATTGAAGATGAGCCCGACGCCGACGGCGATGCCGACGATGCCGAAGACGAAAAAGAAGCGGATGCCAATCGGGATGAGAAACTGCTCGACGATGGGATGGTTCATGGGCGGCGGGAATTTCTCTCGAAGGTATGGGGGCGGGCCATGGCCTCTTACAAACCGGTGCGGAGCAGCACTTGCACAAATGCTGCGCATCATGGTTGTCACCTTGAGACATGGCTTGCCGCAAACGATAGTCAAGGCGAACGCCTGCGTCCGTTCGCTGCCGCACATAGCACGCCGGTTTCGATATCCGGGCCGGGTGGGGTGGCGACCGTGGCTTCGCGTCGGGGGCTATGCGCGCTAGCGTACAGAGCCGCGGGCGGAGGTCGGGTAGCGTTTGCCGACCAGGAGGAATTTCCATGAAACCCAAAAATTCGATTGTCATCGCACTGACGCGGGCAACTGGATCGCTTACGCCGCGGCAGCGGCTGGGCCCGTCCGCAAGGTGCCGCAAATGACACGGGTGTATGAAGTGCCGCGGGTGGAACCGATTGCACGGGTGCAGCCGGTGACATGGGTACAGCGGCTGAACCGGATGCGCCCGCTAACTTGGGTGAATCCCCCAGCCAAACCCAAAAAGGCAGCACCAGGGTGGTCGCGCCCCTGACAGGTTTGGACGCGGCGCAAGCGCATTTGCCATACGGCGGCCGCCCCGGCCGCGATCTATTGCTCTATCACTCTTATCGGGAGACATCATGACCGGCTCATTGACCAGAACTGTCGAAGGCATGCAGGACGCACTCGTAACGGACCTTAAAGGCATTGTCACCGCGGCCGACAAACTGCTTAACGAAGTGGCTTGCGCCACTACCGAGGATTTTGCCGCGGCGCGGTCGAGGATTGCCGAGAAGCTCGATGACGCGAAATCCAGACTCGACGACGCGCGCGCCGCCGTGACGAAAAGGGCCAAGTACGTCGCCGGTGCCACCGACGAGTACGTCAGGGATAACCCCTGGCAGGTACTCGGTGTGGCGGCTGCGACCGGCGTCATCGTCGGCTACCTGCTGAGCCGCCGTTGATTCAAGCGCAGGGCGCGTCGTCCTACGTACGGCAACGTACCGACTGCATCGGATCGCGCGGCTAGCCTTGCAACTTGCATCCCGAGTTGCGCTGAAATGTACCGGGTTTGTCGCCGCGCGAATTGTCGGCAGGTAGTGGTTGTGACCAAGGATGCCCATCTGGCAATTCCGCCAGTCGGGTTTGGATCAAAAGGAGTTTGATATGAACTGGGATATCGTTGCAGGCAACTGGAAGCAGTTCCGCGGCAGGGCAAAAACGCAGTGGGGCAAACTCACCGACGATCAACTCGACGTGATCGCCGGCAAGCGCGTCGAATTGGCGGGCAAGATACAGGAGAGCTACGGCATCACGATGGACGAAGCTGAGCAGCAGATCAAGCGCTTCGAGCAGCGCAACAAGGACTTCCGTCCCAAGATCTCCACCTAAGCCCGGCACCTTGTGCACGCCGTTGCGCGCGAACAGCGTAAGCGGTGCAGCAGTGTGCGCATTGTCGAATCCCTCGCAATCGACAGGAGCAGAAAATGGCCAGCGTCGGCTATCACGAACCCGTAGAAGATCTGTCCGCCGCAACGCGCGACATGCACAGAGCAATTGTTTCGCTGGCGGAGGAACTGGAGGCCATCGACGCGTACCATCAGCGCGTCAATGCCTGTAAGGACAAGGAACTCAAGGCGATCCTGAAACATAACCGGGACGAGGAAAAGGAGCATGCCGCCATGCTGCTGGAGTGGATACGGCGCCAGGATGCGACGTTTTCCAAAGAGCTTAAAGACTGCCTGTTTACTGAAAGACCCATCGAAGATAAGTGAAGCCGCTTGGCCGTCGGTGGCATGAACGGAGAATCACCATGCTTAATACAATTGCTGTCGTTCTAATCGTCTTGTGGCTGCTGGGACTGGTTACTGCCAACACTCTCGGCGGCTTCATTCACATTCTGCTGGTGATCGCCGTCGTCGTCGTGTTGCTCAGAATCATCGGTGGGCGCAGTCCTTTGTGACGCGGGCAAACGTTCCATATGCGGTCACGACGGCGCAGCCCCGGCGAATGCGTCAGTTCGGATTCTGAACCAGGCGCCGGAATTCTTCCGCCGGCTGCGGGCGACCGAACAGATATCCCTGAAAGGCGCGGCAGTTCTGGCGCGCGAGAAACTCGCGCTGTTCCTCGGTCTCCACCCCCTCGGCGATGACCCCCAGGCCCAGGCTTTGCGCCAGGGCCACGATGGTGCGGGCGATGGCCGCATCGTTGGCGTCGGTAAGTATGTCGCGCACAAAGGATTGGTCGATCTTCAACTGATCCAGCGGCAGGCGTTTCAGGTAGGAGAGCGACGAATAGCCGGTACCGAAGTCGTCCAGCGAGAATCCCACGCCCCGTGCTTTCAGGGCCGTCATCTTGGCAATGATGTCTTCCACATCGTCCAGCAGCAGGCTCTCGGTCAACTCCAGTTTGAGTTTTTGCGGACTGGCGCCGGTTTGGTCGAGCACCGCCTCGATCTGATCGACAAAGTCCGGGTGGTGAAACTGGCGGGCGCTGACATTGACCGCCAGCGTCAGGTGGGCCATTTTCGGCTGTGCCGCCCAGGTCACCAGTTGGGCGCAGGCGGTTTCCAGCACCTTGAGACCCATGGGCAGTATTAGTCCCGTTTCCTCGGCCAGCGGTATGAATTCGGCCGGGGACATCAGGCCGCGCCGGGGATGTTGCCAGCGTACGAGGGCTTCGGCGCCCGTGATTCTGCCGGCGTCATCCACCTGGGCCTGGTAGTGGAGCAGAAACTGGTTCTGCTGCAAACCCTGGCGCAGATCGGCTTCCAGCGTGGCGCGGGCGGTGATGGCCGCCTGCATCTCCGGATCGAAGAAGCGCAAGGTATTGCGGCCGGCCGCCTTGGCCTGGTACATGGCGAGGTCTGCCCGTTTCATCAATTCGTCGACGGAATTGATATGGTCGTTGAACAGGGTGACGCCGATGCTCGGGGTGCTGTGATGTTGGTGGCCGGCGAGCCGATAGGGCTGGTTGAGCGCGGCGACAATTTTCTCGCCCACGATCTCGGTTTGAGTGGCGGCGTCGCGCGGGTTCGCGCTCAAGTCCTCGAGCATGACCACGAACTCGTCGCCGCCCAGGCGGGCCACGGTGTCGCCCTCGCGCACGCAGGCGGCAAGACGTTGCGCCACCTGTTGCAACAACAGATCGCCGACATCGTGGCCGAGCGTGTCGTTCAGCGTCTTGAAGTTGTCCAGGTCGATGAACAGCAGCGCGCCTTCGCGTCCGCTGCGGGTGCTGGAGGCGAGCGCCTGATTCAGCCGATCCAGAAGCAGCCGTCGGTTCGGCAAGCGGGTCAGGGGGTCGTAGAAGGCCAGATGCTTGATCTCATCCTCTGCGGCCTTGCGCACGGTGATGTCGGTCAGTGTGCCAACGTAGTGGGTGATTCCGCCGCTGTCGTTTTTCACGGCTGTGATCGTCAGCCATTCCGGATACACCGCGCCGTTCTTGCGCCGGTTCCAGACTTCGCCCTGCCACGATCCGGTGCGCTTGATGGCGTCCCACATGGCCGCGTAAAAGGCGGCGTCGTGGCGACCGGACTTGAGCAAACTCATTTTCTCGCCCACCGCATCTTCGGTGGCGTAGCCGGTGATCTCGGTGAAGGCCCGGTTGACGCGCAGAATTGCGCCATTGGCGTCGGTGATGATCATGCCTTCCTGGGATTCGAAGGCCGTGGCGGCGATCTGGAGCGTCTGTTCGACCAGCTTGCGCTCGGTGATATCGGTGATGAAGCCGTGCCAGAGCGTCGAACCGTCGCTTTCCCGCTGCGGTATGGCATTGCCCAGCAACCAGATGTCCGACTCGCCGTCGAACTTCAGCCGGTATTCCTGAACCCATGGGGTCAAGTCTTTGGCCGAGGCCGCGATGGAGGCCAGGTGGCCCGGCAGGTCGTCCGGATGAACAGCGGCAAATATCGGCGCGGCGTCATCGCGAACGTCCTCTGGGCTGACGCGGTAGATTTCGTGAATCGCTTCGCTGGCGTAGGGAACGCAGCCCGTGCCATCGGCGCGCAGGCGGAACTGGAACACGACCCCGGGTATTCGGCTGGCAATCTTCTGGAGGCGACTGAGCGCCTCGTCGCGTGCCGCATCCGCCTTCTTGCGCTCGGTGATGTCCTCCTTTACCGCCAGATAATGCGTGATATAGCCCTCTTCGTCGAAGATAGGCGAGACGGCGGCGATCTCCCAGTACAACTCGCCGCTCTTTTTGCGGTTGCGCAATTCCCCCTGCCACTGCCAGCCGGCGCGGATGCTCTCCCACATGGCCTTGTAAACCTCGGCAGGCGTTTCGCCCGACTTGAGCATGCGCGGGTTCTGGCCTACGGCCTCGTCGACGCTGTAGCCGGTGAGTTCGCAGAAGGTGGTGTTGACGAATTCGATGACGGCATCGCGATTGGTGATGACGATGGATACCGGGCTCTGCTCCACGGCCTGAGAGAGCTTGCGGCGCTCTTCCTGGGCCAGCGCACCTTCTATGTACTGCGCGACGCGCTCGGTCAGACGGGTAAGCAGAAGACAGGCTTCGGCGCTCGGCTCGCTCGCACAATCGCCGGACTCGGGATCGCAGGCAATTTCCAACTGCCCGTACATGTGACCGTCCACGACGATGTCGCGACTGCATATGGGTCCGTCGGCAAGCGTCTTGGCCGATTGCCAGCGCCCGCGTGCGGTGGAAAGCCGCACGGCGATGTGCCGGCTCCAGGGCCAATGCTCGGCGAGCGCGTCCACTACCTCCGTGAGGACGTGCTCCATGCGCTTGCCACGCTGTTCCAGAACGGTGGAGATGCGATACAGGCAGGTAATCTCCCTCACCCGCTCCGCCAGTTGTAACTCTGTTCGCTGTCGTTCCGCAACCTCGATCTGAAGCTGCCGGTTGGCTTCGTGATAGTCGTGGGTGCGTGCCGCCAGATCGTCGTATATCCCGTGCATCGCTGCCAACAGCACGGTGGTCACATCCGCCGTTTGCTCGTCGGCGAGTTGCGCCGCTTCGGCGTGGGATTTCTGCGCCCGCAGCGCCAATACCTCGGCAACCATGCGGCGATCCACACCAAGAATGTGCTGGATCAACCAGCGGGTAAGAAAGGTGAGCAGCTTGCCTATCGCCTGCGCCGGGTTCTGTTCCACCAGGCTACGCGCGTCACGTACCTGGCCGACAAAATTGGCATGCGCGGTACGGTGCGGATCGGCGTGCCCGGCCGAGACGTCCATCTCGGCCATGAGTTTCTCTTCCGTCTGAAAGTGGTAGACGGCATAGGCGGCCAGTTCGTCAAACACGCTCAGCAGTTCTTCGAGCGTGCCCTCGCGCGAGTACAACTCGCCCAACTGGTTGAGCAGTTCCACCAGTCGCCGGTGCTGCTGGTCGACAACGTCCAGCCCCGTCTCGTAGCGCTCGTTCCAGACAAATACCGCGTGACTCATGGCGAAAATCCCTATTGGCTGCCGGGTGGCACAGCCGTTCCTACGCTCGAATTGCCAATCCATTTTGCGCATTCGACGGTGCAAGCTTCGCTTGGTTTTTCGCCGTACGGAAGATGGGGCAAGCTTTGGTTGAAGCCGGAATCCACTAGATATCAGAAAACCGGCTGCGCGCACAGCGACAGGCGTCAAATTTTGAACGTTAGCCGGCCAAAGCCGGAGCCGTGCGCAAGTTCATAACGCCATGCCGGCGGCGACCGGGCTATGCGCGCTAGCGTACAGAGCCGATGGCGGTGCGCGCGTAGTCTCGCTTTGAACTTGATCGTATCCGGCGACTTGCTCACCGTGGGTGGTCATCGTCGGCCAACAGGAGGATTCATCATGAAGCATTCAAAGCTGATTTTCGCAACGCTGGTTCCGCTCGCATTGAGCGCCTGCTTTACGCTTCCCGCCGGGCCGGCCGGACCGCAAGGTGCGACCGGCGACACCGGCGCACGCGGCAGCACCGGATATACCGGCGCTACCGGATATACGGGTGCCACCGGTAACACGGGCGCTACCGGATATACGGGCGCAACCGGCAACACCGGCGCAACGGGTGACACCGGCGCCACCGGGGGTACGGGTGCGACCGGCTATACCGGTGCGACCGGCGAAACCGGTGCTACCGGCAACAAGGGCGCGAAGGGTAGCACCGGCGCCAAGGGAGCCACGACCGAAGGTACTGTTGTGATCGTGCCGATGCGCTAAGGAGCCGACATGAAACGTCTACTCTGTGTTCTTGCCATGGCGGCGGCAACCGCGCCGGCATTCGCAGCCGATGTTGGTGTTTCCATCAGTATCGGCGAGCCCGGGTTTTATGGCCGTCTCGATATCGGCGATTATCCTCAGCCGCAAGTGATCTACCGCCGCCCCCTCATGGTCGAAATGGTGCCGGTGGACCGGCCGCCGATCTATCTGCGCGTACCGCCGGGTCACGCCAAACATTGGAGCAAGCATTGCCGCGAGTACAACGCCTGCGGCGAGCGGGTCTTCTTTGTGCGGGACACGTGGTACCGCGGCGAGTACGTGCCGCGCTACCAGGAACGTCACGGCAAGCGCCAGGACGAGCACCGCGGCAATCAGGCTAACGAGCGCAAGCAAGAGGGTCGCGGCGACCAGAAGGGCAATCGCGGCAACGATGATCGCGGCCGTGGTCGCGATCGCTGACACGGCATTTGCAGCGTCGAAATGGCCGCTTTCCCGACTGCGCTATGTGCGCCACCGTACCGACTGCACTGGTCTTCGTAGCTATGCTGGTTCCGAGGTTTCGACACCGTGTGAGTGGCGCGTAGCGAGGCTCGGCGTTTAGCTCTGGAGACTGGGCGAATGGCGTTGTCTGAAACTGAATCTGAAGTCCCGATTTACTCACAGGTGGAGAATCAACCATGAAACAACTTAGACAGTATCTTTCCGCACTATTTCTGGCCGTCACGCTGGTGTCCGTCGTGGGTTGTGCGTCCACACAGAAGCAGGAGGGCACCGGCGAGTATGTCGACGACAGCATCATCACCACCAAGGTGAAGGCGACCATCCTCAATGACGCCACACTGAAAGTCGCCGAGATCAATGTCGAGACCTTCAAGGGCGTGGTGCAACTGAGCGGCTTTGTCAGCTCGCAGGCCGCAGCCAACAAGGCGGTCGAATTGACACGCGCCGTCAACGGCGTGAAGTCCGTCAAGAACGACATGCGTATCAAGTAAGTCATGTCCGATCGCGCGCCACTGCCGAACGCCACGTCCGGCAGTGGCCGCGATGTTTCCCGCATCATTGTTCATCACCTGTTCCATGCCCCGACGCACTGGGTCTGGCGGCTGAGGATCGTTCTGGTCGAGTCCGTGATGTCGTGGATCGATCACCGCGCTGCGAGTAAAGGCGCGGCGCTGGCTTTCTATACCCTGTTCTCGATGACGCCCATTCTGGTGGTGGTCATTGCGGTCGCCGGCTACGTCTTCGGTGCTGAAGCGGCCCAGGGCGAGATCGTCGCCCAAATGCAAGGTCTGGTCGGGCCTAACGGCGCGCAGGCAATTCAGGCCTTGCTGGCCGCAGCGCGCGATCCGGCGTCCGGTCTGCTGGCGATACTCGTCGCCAGCGTACTGCTGCTGTTGGGGGCCACCAGCGTTTTTGCCGAGTTGAAGGGCAGCCTGGACGAACTATGGGGCGTCGACGCGCATCATCAGTCGGCGTTCAGCGTGCTTTTGAGAACCCGGCTGCTGTCTTTCGGTTTGGTGATAGTCTTGGCCTTCCTGCTGCTGGTCTCGCTTGTCGTCAGCGCGGCACTGGCGATGCTTGAACGTTATGCCGACGGGGTCTGGGGCAGTTCCGCCGCCGTGCTGGCGACGACATCCTCGGTGATTTCCTTCGGCGTCATCGCCTGCATGTTCGCCGTGATCTACAAGACCCTGCCGGACGCGCCGCTGTCGTGGCGCGATGTCTGGATCGGTGCCGCCTTTACGGCCGGTCTGTTCAGCCTGGGGAAGTATCTCATCGGCTTGTATCTTGGCAACAGCGGCGTGGCATCGAGCTTCGGTGCGGCCGGGTCTGTCATCGCATTGTTGCTGTGGGTGTACTACTCGGCACAAATCTTCTTTCTCGGCGCGGAGTTTACGCGCCAGTACGCGCTGGGGTTCGGCAGCCTGCGGCACAGGCGGCGGACCGGCGTTTCTCCTGGCGCCAGGTGCGATCTCGAAATTTGACGGGCGCTCCAGCCGCTGCGCATAAGGCCAGTACCACCGGCATTCGCCACCACTGAAGCCCGGTTTTCCGGAAGGGGTACCTTGAATTGAACGCCGGTACAACGCTCATCGAATACTTCCGGCAGTTGCCGATGCGGCTGCGCGGCAGCGTGTGGTCGCAGATACCCGCCGAAGATGAACCGCCGTTGCGGTCGGAGTTGTTCAGCGCCGACCAGATGGAGCAGCATGGCAAGGCGCTGGCGGCGTCGCACCAGTTGGCGTCGGGGCGCGGCGCCGACCGGCTGCTGGCGCGGCTGGCGGCGAACGAAAGTGCCCTGGTCGGCGTCTGCAAGATGCTGACGGCGGCGGTGACGGCGAAGCGCCGGATCACGCCGGCAGGGGAATGGCTGCTCGACAATTTCTACCTCATTGAGGAACAGATACGCACGGCCAAGCGGCACCTGCCCAAGGGTTACAGCCGCGGGCTGCCGCGTCTGGCGTATGGCCCCTCGGCCGGGCGTCCGCGCGTATATGACATCGCCCTGGAAACGATTTCGCATGGCGACGGTCGTGTGGATACGGAAGGGCTAGGCCGCTTCGTGGTGGCCTACCAGACCGTCACGGCGCTCAAGCTGGGCGAGTTGTGGGCGATCCCCATCATGCTGCGTCTGGCGGTGATAGAGAATCTCCGTCGCGTCGGCGTGCGTATCGCCGACGGCTGGACCGAGAGAGATCTGGCCGACTCCTGGGCCGACAGGATGACGGAAACCGCCGAGAATGATCCGAAGAGCCTGATCCTGGTGATTGCGGACATGGCGCGCTCGAATCCGCCCATGGTCGGCGCCTTTGTCGCCGAACTCGCGCGCCGCTTGCAGGGGCGCGGCCCGGCGCTGGCGCTGCCCTTGACATGGATAGAGCAGCGACTCTCCGAGTCCGGCCAGACGATTGCGCAACTGGTGCAGTGGGAAAACCAGCAGCAGGCGGCCGATCAGGTTTCCATCGGCAACAGCATCGGTAGCTTGCGGGTGCTGGGCGCAATGGACTGGCGCGAGTTTGTCGAGACCATGAGCGTCGTCGAACAGACGCTGCGCGAAGACCCGTATGGCGTCTATGGCCGCATGGACTTCGCCAGCCGTGACCGTTATCGCCATGCCACGGAGAGAATTGCGAAGCAGAGCCGGCTGTCGGAGGGCGCGGTAGCCAGGAAGGCGGTCGATCTGGCACACGCCGGGGCGGCGGCGGATGCGGGCGGTGTCCATCACGCCGGCCACGTTGGCTACTACCTGATCGACAAGGGCCTGCCGGAACTGGAACGGATAGCGGAAGTCCGCCTTCCCGGCGTCGAGGCTTTGCGCAGAGCGGCGGGCCGCTGGCCCTTGCTCCTGTATCTGGGCGGCATTGCGCTGATCACGGCAATCGGCGGCGGCAGCCTTTTGGCGCAGGCATTTGCCGTCGCTACGCCCGGCGCGATGTCCTATTGGACTGCGCTGCCGATCGCAGTGCTGTCGCTGCTGGCCGTCAGTCAGTTGGGCGTGGCGCTGGTCAATTGGCTGGCGACGTTGCTGGTGCGGCCGCATCCGCTGCCGCGCATGGACTACTCCCAAGGCATCCCGCCGACCGCGCGCACGCTGGTGGTGGTGCCGACCATGCTGGCGAGCGCTGTCGGCATCGAGGATCTGGCCGAGGCGCTGGAAGTCAGGTTTCTCGCCAATCGTGACGAGTGCCTGCACTTCGGCCTATTGACCGATTTCCGCGACGCTCACGAGGAAACGCTCCCCGAGGACGAGGCGCTGGTGCAACTGGCGCAGACGCGGATAGATGAGCTGAACGAAAAGTACGGCAGCGAGGCGGGCAAGGACGACATCTTCTTTCTCTTCCATCGCCCGCGGCGCTGGAATCCGCAGGACGGGATATGGATGGGTTACGAGCGCAAGCGCGGCAAGCTGGCTGACTTGAACGCGCTGCTGCGCAGCGGAATGCGCGATACGCACGGCGCGCGCGCGGGTTTTTCGCTCGTCGTCGGCAACACCGCGGTACTGCGCGAGGTGAAGTACGTCATTACCCTGGATACGGATACGCAACTGCCGCGCGATGCGGCGCGGAAATTCGTCGGCGCCATGGCGCATCCGCTGAATTGTGCGCACTATGACGAAGACAAACAGCGGGTGGGCGCCGGCTACGGCATTCTGCAACCGCGCGTGGCGATCAGCCTGCCGGGAACGAATCGCTCGCACTACGCGCGACTGTACGGAGGGGAGCCGGGCATAGACCCGTATACGCGTGCCGTCTCGGATGTTTACCAGGATGCGTTCGGCGAAGGCTCCTTCATCGGCAAGGGCATCTATGATGTCGATGCCTTCGAGCAGGCCCTGGGCGGACGCTTCCCCGAGAATCGCATCCTCAGCCACGATTTGCTGGAAGGCTGCTACGCCCGCTCGGGATTGCTGAGCGACGTGCAGTTGTACGAGGACTATCCTGCCCGCTACGGTGCCGACGTCAGCCGCCGCCACCGCTGGATACGCGGCGACTGGCAATTGGCGGGATGGCTGCTGCGGCGCGTACCCGGCGAACGCGTTGGGACGGGCGCGCAACGTCAAGTCAATCCGCTCTCGGCCTTGTCGCAATGGAAGCTGATCGACAACCTGCGTCGCAGTCTCGTCCCGGCGGCACTGACGCTGCTGTTGCTGTGCGGATGGACGCTGTTGCCGCCGGCATCGTTCTGGACCGCGGCGGTGCTGGGCATCCTGCTGTTCCCGGCCTTGTGCGCCGCACTGCTCGATCTGTGGCGCTTGCCGGGGGAGGTATTGCCGCGACAGCACATCGCCGCCGTTGTGCGTTCGGCGTCCCGCAGTGTCAGTCAGGTGACGTTTGAGCTGGCCTGCCTGCCGTACGAGGCGTATTTCAGCCTGGACGCCATCCTCCGCACCGTCTGGCGGATGCGGGTCACGCGCCAGCGGCTGCTCGAATGGAATCCGTCGAGCGAGTCGGCCCAGCGTGGCGGCAACGAGCTGGCCGCCTCGTTGCGGGAGATGTGGTTTGCGCCGACCATCGCCGCAGCGACGGCCATTCATCTGGCGGCGACCGCACCGGCGGTTCTGCTGGTGGCGGGGCCGATATTGCTGCTGTGGTTTTTCTCGCCCGTCATCGCCTGGTGGATCAGCCTTCCGCTGGTGCGCCGCCAGGCGACCCTGACGCTCGAACAGACCTTCTTCCTGCGCACCGTTGCGCGCCGCACCTGGGCGTTTTTCGACAACTTCGTCGGTGCCGACGACCATTGGCTGCCGCCGGACAACTTCCAGGACTATCGCGTTACGGCGGTGGCCCATCGCACCTCACCGACCAACATGGGGCTGGCGCTGCTGGCGAATCTGGCCGCCTACGACTTCGGCTATCTCCCGGCCGGCCGCGTGCTGGAGCGCACGGCGAATACCCTTGCCGCGATGAACGGGCTGGAGCGGCATCGCGGCCACTTCTACAACTGGTACGACACGCAGACCTTGCAGCCGCTGCCGCCGCGCTACATCTCGACGGTGGACAGCGGCAATCTTGCCGGCCACCTGCTCACCTTGCGGGCCGGTCTGCTGGCGCTGGCCGACGATCCGATACTGGGGCCGCGATTCTTCGCGGGCGTGAGCGATACGCTGGAAATTCTCAGCGACGTGGCGGACGGTCTCGCGGCGAAACCGGTGGCCTGGTTTCGCAGCCAATTGGAGGCTGCACAGGCGGCGCCACCTGCTACGCTGGCGGCGGCCGATGCCAGCCTCGAACGCCTGGCAAGCGCCGCCGCCGAACTCGTCGTTCAGGTCGCGCGCAGCCTCGAAGCCTGCGACGACACGGCGCTGGAGACCGAAGCCAACGAGTGGGCACAGTCGCTTGCGCGGCAAGTCGGCGCGACGCTGGACGACTTGCGCTTGCTGGCAGATAACGCCGGAACCGAGGCCATTCCGACCCTGCGCGAACTGGCCGCGGCGGGCCATCAGGCCGCTCGCGACCGGATGGCGGCCATCGACTGTCTGGCGCAGCAAATCCTTGCCTTCTCGCGTGTGGACTATGACTTTTTGTTCGACAAGCAACGCCACTTGCTGACCATCGGTTACAACGCCGACGAGCGCAGGGCGGATACGGGTTACTACGACCTCCTGGCCTCGGAAGCGCGCCTGTGCTGTTTCGTCGCCATTGCCCAGGGGCAGATACCGCAGGAGAGCTGGTTCGCCCTCGGGCGCCTGCTCACCAGCGCCGGCGGCGAGCCGGTACTGATGTCCTGGAGCGGTTCGATGTTCGAGTACCTGATGCCGCTTCTGGTGATGCCAACCTACGACAACACGCTGCTCGACCAGACCTGCAAGGCGGCGGTGGCGCGGCAGATCGAGTACGGCAATCAGCGCGGCGTGCCCTGGGGCATGTCGGAATCCGGCTACAACACGGTCGACGTGCATCTCAATTACCAGTACCGAGCGTTCGGCGTGCCGGGCCTGGGACTCAAGCGCGGCTTGGCCGAGGATATGGTTATTGCCCCCTATGCTTCGGCGCTGGCGCTGATGGTGGCGCCCGAGGCGGCCTGCGCGAATCTCCAGCGGCTTGCGGCCGACGGCTACATCGGCAGGTTCGGCTTTTTCGAGGCCATCGACTTCACGCCGGCACGGCAGCGCCGCCGGCAGTCCAGCGCGGTGGTGCGCTCCTTCATGGCGCATCATCAGGGCATGAGTCTGCTCAGTCTGGCCTATCTGCTGCTGGACCGGCCGATGCAGCGTCGCTTCGAGTCCGACCGGCGCTTCCAGGCGGTCATGCTGCTGCTACAGGAGCGCATTCCCAAGGCGACGGTGCTGTTCTCGCATCTGGCGCAACGCTTCGACGTGCACTCGACGCCGCTCGTGGCAGAGATGCCGATACGCGTCTTCGCCAGCCCGGATACGCCGGTGCCGGAGGTGCAGTTGTTGTCGAACGGCCGCTACCATGTGATGGTCACCAACGCCGGCGGCGGTTACAGCCGCTGGAAGGATCTGGCGGTGACGCGTTGGCGCGAAGATGGCACTTGCGACAATGCGGGGTCGTTCTGCTACCTGCGCGACGTGGCGAGCGGGGCGTTCTGGTCGACGGCTCATCAGCCGACGCTGAAGCCGGCACAGAGTTATGAAGCGATCTTCTCCGAGGGACGCGCGGAGTTCCGTCGCCGCGACACGGTTGGCGGCCGCGGCGGCGGCGACGAAGGAGAATTCGAGACGCATACCGAGATTGTCGTCTCGCCGGAGGACGATATCGAGTTGCGCCGGGTGCGCATCACCAATCGCTCGCGCCAGCGCCGGGTGATAGAGATCACGAGTTATGCCGAAGTGGTGATCGCGCCGCCGGCCGCGGATGCGATGCATCCTGCCTTCAGCAATCTTTTCGTGCAGACCGAGATACTGCGGGAACGCCATGCAATTTTGTGTACGCGCCGGCCTCGCTCCGTCGGTGAGCAGACGCCGTGGATGTTTCATCTGATGGTGGTGCACGGCGCCGATGTTGTCGCCGTGTCCTTTGAGACGGATCGCTTGCGCTTCATCGGCCGCGGCAGAAGCACCGCCGCGCCGCTCGCGATGCTCGATGCGGCGGCACTGTCGGGCAGCGACGGCCCGGTGCTGGATCCCATCGTCGCCATTCGCTATTCGCTTGCCCTCGATCCGGAACAGTCGGCCATCATCGACCGGGTGACGGGCGTTGCCGACACCCGCGACATGGCGGTGGGGCTGGTCGAGAAATACCAGGACCGGCATCTCTCCGACCGCGTCTTCGATCTGACCTGGACCCACAGCCAGGTGGTGTTGCGGCAACTCAATGCCAGCGAGGCCGATGCGCAACTTTACGCGCGCCTTGCCAGCTCGGTCATCTTCGCCCATGGCGGGCTGCGCGCCGACGCTAGCGTGCTCGCCAGAAATCGCCGCGGGCAGTCCGGGCTGTGGGGCTACGCCATCTCCGGCGATCTGCCCATCGTGCTGCTACAGATCGGCGATGCGGCCAACATCGATCTCGTCCGCCAGCTCGTTCAGGCCCACGCCTACTGGCGCCTCAAGGGAGTGACGGTGGATCTGGTGATCTGGAACGAAGATCACGCCGGTTACCGGCAACGCTTGCAGGATCAGATCATGGGGCTGATCGCCTCGGGGATCGAAGCCAGCGTCATCGACCGGCCGGGGGGCATCTTTGTGCGGCCGGCGGAGCAGATTTCCGGCGAAGACCGCATTCTGTTTCAGTCGGTCGCACGCGCCGTCATCACCGACGGCCGGGGAACGCTGGAGGAACAACTGGATCACAGCGGCCTGGCGGAACCGCGCCTGCCGCCGCTCATGCCCAGCCGCCCGCGCCGCCGCGAAGCCCCGGTTACCGACGCGATACTGACTCGCCCCGATCTGATCCTGTTCAACGGCCTGGGCGGATTTACGCCCGACGGGCGCGAATACGTCATTGGGCTCGCACCGGGACAAACGACGCCGGCGCCGTGGGCGAACGTGCTGGCAAATCCGCACTTCGGCACTGTCATTTCTGAGAGCGGCCTGGCCTACACGTGGAGCGAAAACGCTCACGAATTCCGCCTCACGCCCTGGCACAACGACCCGGTGAGCGATGCCAGCGGTGAGGCGATCTACCTGCGCGACGAGGAAACCGGCCACGTCTGGTCGCCCACGCCCATGCCGGCCCGTGCCGATACGCACTACGCCGTCCGCCACGGCTTCGGTTACAGCGTCTTCGAAACCCGTGCGGCGGGCATTTGCTCGGAACTGTGGGTGTACGTGGCCATCGATGCCGCCGTCAAGTTCTCCGTACTCAAAGTGCGCAACGAATCGGGCCGGCCGCGCCGCCTTGCGGCGACCGGGTATGTCGAATGGGTGCTGGGCGACATGCGCGCGAAGTCGGCCATGCACGTGGTCACCGAAATCGCGCCTGCTAGCGGCGCGCTCACTGCGCGCAATCCCTACCACGCGGAGTTTTCCGAGCGGGTGGCCTTCTTTGATGTCGATGAGGCGACGCGGTCTCTGAGCGGCGACCGCAGGGAGTTCCTCGGCCGCAACGGCACGCTAAGCCATCCGGCCGCCATGAAGCGCGCGCGCCTGTCCGGCAAGGTCGGCGCCGGCCTCGATCCCTGCGGCGCGATCCAGGTAAATTTTGATCTGGCCGACGGGCAGACGCGCGAAATCGTTTTCCGGCTCGGTGTCGGCCGCAATGCCGATGACGCCAATCAACTGGTGCAGCGCTTCCGCGGCCCTCTGGCGGCGCGCGGCGCGCTCGAAGCGGTGTGGCAGCACTGGAACCACACGCTCGGCGCGGTACAGGTGGAAACGCCCGACCCGGCGGTCAATGTACTGGCCAACGGCTGGCTGCTGTACCAGACCCTGGCCTGTCGCATCTGGGCACGCAGCGGCTACTATCAGTCGGGCGGCGCCTTCGGTTTCCGCGACCAGTTGCAGGATTCGATGGCGCTTGTCCATGCCCGGCCCGGCCTGGTGCGCGAACATCTGCTGCTGTGCGCCAGCCGTCAGTTTCAGGAGGGCGACGTTCAGCACTGGTGGCATCCGCCCGCCGGGCGCGGCGTGCGTACGCATTGTTCGGACGACTATCTTTGGCTGCCCCTGGCGGTGTGCCGTTACGTGACGAGCTGCGGGGACACCGGCGTGCTGGACGAAGTCGTGCCCTTCCTGGAGGGCCGTCCGGTCAACGCGGAAGACGATTCCTACTACGATTTGCCCGGTCGCTCCGCCGATGTCGCCAGCCTGTATGAACACTGCGTGCGGGCGATACGGCGCGGGTTGCACTTCGGCAGCCACGGCCTGCCGCTGATGGGGTCCGGCGACTGGAACGACGGCATGAATCTGGTCGGGATGCAAGGCAGGGGCGAGAGCGTCTGGCTGGGTTTCTTCGTGTGCGAAGTGCTCAGGCAGTTCGCCCCGGTGGCCGAGGCGCATACCGACCCGGCCTTCGCCGAATTTTGCCGGACGGAGGGCGTCAGACTACGCCAGGCCATAGAGCAACACGGCTGGGACGGCGAGTGGTACCGCCGTGCCTACTTCGACGACGGCACGCCGCTGGGTTCGGCCGCCAGCGCCGAATGCCGCATCGACTCGATTTCGCAGAGCTGGTCGGTGCTCTCCGGCGCAGGCGACCCGATGCGGGCGCGCCAGGCCATGAACGCTGTCGACGCGAAACTGGTGCGGCGCGACCGCGCACTGGTTCAACTGCTCGATCCGCCCTTCGGCAACGAGTCGACCATGGACCCCGGCTACATCCGCGGCTACGTGCCGGGCGTGCGCGAGAACGGCGGACAGTACACCCATGGCGCCATCTGGGCGGCGATGGCGTTTGCCGAACTCGGCGAGAACGAGCGCGCCTGGGAGCTGCTTGCCATGATCAACCCGGTGAATCACGCGCTGTCAGCGGCGGCCATAGCGACTTACAAAGTGGAACCCTACGTCGTCGCCGCCGACGTCTACGCAGTTGCGCCGCACATCGGCCGTGGCGGCTGGAGTTGGTACACGGGGTCGGCCGGCTGGATGTACCGGCTGGTGCTGGAATCGCTGCTGGGTTTGCGCCGCGAGGGAGAATACCTGCATCTCGCGCCCCGTCTGCCGGCCGATTGGCCGGGCTTCAAAATCCACTACCGCTATCGCGAGACGGTGTATCACATTGCCGTTGCGCAGAGGCGGGGTGGCGAGGACGGGAAGTGCGGTGTGGAGGTGGATGGTGTTGCTCGAGACGGCGGGGGGATAGTGCTGGTTGACGACCGGCAGGAGCATTCGATCGAGTTGCTTGTACGCGGCAAATGATGGCCATCGATACCCGTTGCGAAGATAGGAATTGTCCTACATGCTCTTTAATCCGTTTCTGATGTTCTTGCGGCTCCGTGGCCCTCAGAATTCATCACTGACACTTGTGTAAGTGGAGTTGGATTGGCAGAACGATGCCAGCCAGCCAAGCTGGTGTAAATGTTTGACAATAATCGCTATCGGAGGCTGCTATGAAAAATGGTTCAAGCGTCAAATTCCTGGTATTCGGAATCGTTCCCATGATTGCCGCGTTCTCTGCCGTTGCCGCGGATGCCGTGGACGTCAATGCGGCGGTTAAAGTGGCGAAAACCGAGCATTGCTTGCGCTGCCATGGCGTGACGAAGAAAAAGGAAGGGCCTCCCTACAAAGTCATTGCCGCGTTCTACAAGAGCAATCCGGATGCCGAAGAAGTCATCTATGAACACATCACGACCGGCGCGATGGTCAAGCTGACCGACGGTCATAAAGAGAGCCACAAGGCGATCCTGGACAAGAGCCCGGACCAAATCAAGAACCTGGTGCGCTGGATTCTCTCCCAGTAAATTAATGGCGCTGCCGCATCGTAGATGCCACGACTGAATTCGTTAAGGGCGCCGCGCCGGCGCTAAGACCGCGGTTGAAGATTGTCGCGGTATTTCCCGGCGCATGCTCTTGGCGGCCGGTTCTCCGTCGTGTCTGCGATGTCGCTGATGGGCGCCCCTCATGCATCGTTGCCATCTTGGTAGTCTCGACCGATGCCGGGGAGAGTGTTGCCGTCGTCGATAGCGGCGAAAGCATTGCGTCCTGGGCGCTGGCTGTGCAAGCCAGTCGTCCATACGGGATAAGGGTATCGATTAAGAAAGGAAATTCAAAATGAGCAGAACATTATCCATGACCGCGTGCGTTCTTTCCGGCGCCGCCTTGATTCTGGCAGCGCCGACGGCTGGAGCCGCCGGCATCGACGCCGCGGCCGCCCAAGCCCTGGCGAAAGATAACGAGTGCTTCAAGTGCCACACGCTCGACAAAACGAAGAAGGGGCCTTCGTACAAGAAGATTTCCGCGAAATACAAGGGCAAGGCCGATGCCGAAGCCAAGGTGATCAAGCACATGACCTCGGGGCCGAAAGTCAAACTCGAGGATGGCTCCGAAGAGGATCACAAGATCATCGAGACCAAGGATGACGCGGAGATAAAGAATCTGGTGCACTGGATTCTGTCGCTCTAGGACGGTCGAGGACCGGCGCTGTCGGTTCTATCTGTGGTGAGAACTGCATGACGGTTTCGGGGCCGACACCACGGCCCCGTTTTGCTCCTGCATTTCGCTTTGTGGGTCAGAGATCATGAACCTGAAAAAACTTCCCGTTGCCGTTACGACCGTGCTTTTCATTGGTGCCGCGCTTGTCTGGCAGGCTCAGGCCAGAGCCGAAACCGCCAAACTCGACAACGCCTCCTGCCTTACCTGCCACGACGGCAAGAAGGGCAAACTGGAAGTTCCCGCCAAGGATGGCGAGAAGAGGGCGCTCGCCGCGGTGGAGTTGATCAAATACGCGAAGAGCACGCATGGCGAGATGCAGTGCATAGACTGCCACAAGGAAATCACCGACGCTGTTGCGTCGCACAAGAAGAATGCTGCGGTCGCAAAACCCAACTGCGTTACCTGCCACGAAGCGCTGTGGGAGGCGGTTCAGAAAGAGAATCTGACCGAAGAAAAATCCCGGCTTGGCCTGGTGGTGCAGAACATAGCGGCATACAAGAAATCCTTCCACGCGCGTGCCGACAAGGACGATCCCTCGCGTCCCAAGGCCTATTGCGAGGACTGCCACAACTCCCACGAATTCCACGTTCCGCCGCTGGGCACCGCCAAGCGTACCGCCTGGCACAAGGAAATTCCCGCGACCTGCGGCGAGAAATGCCACGAAGACCAGCTCACGAGTTATGCCACTTCCGTCCATGGCGAGGAAATGCTCGACAAGGGCAACGTCAAGGCCGCGGATTGCGCCGACTGCCACACCGCCCACAGCATCGCCGGCACCTCGTCGGATGGGTTCAAGCTGGCCAACGTCAATGCCTGTGGGGGTTGCCACAAGGAAGAACTGAAAAGCTACTCCGATACCTATCATGGGCAGGTTCATCGCCTCGGCTATACCTATACGGCGCGCTGCTCGGATTGTCATGGCAGCCATGACATCAAGGCGGTCGACAACCCGAAATCCAAGGTTGCGCCAAAGAACCGGATGAAGACCTGCCAGAAGTGCCATAGCGACAAGAAGCCGGGCATGCGCGACGCGACGCCCGGCTTTGCCTCTTTCGGCCCTCATGCGAACAGCCACGATTTCGAGAAATATCCGCAGATGTACATTGCGACGAAGTTCATGGTCGGACTGCTGATCTTCGTCTTTGCCTTTTTCTGGGCGCATTCCGGACTCTGGTACTACCGCGAATGGCAGGATCGCAAGGCCGGTAAGCCCGCCCACCACATCAATCTCAAGGGACTGGAACTGGACCACGAGAAGCACTTCCAGCGCTTCCCCTGGGGCTGGCGCCTCGCTCACCTGGTTTTTGCGCTCATCACCATGACGCTGGTGCTGACGGGCACGACCGCCCTCTACGCCTCCAGTTCGTGGGCGCCTGTCGTGGCGCAAATCCTGGGCGGACCGAAAATGGTCGGCCTGATCCACCGCATCGCCGCCGGCAGCTTCATTGCCATCTTCCTCATCCATTTCGTCTATGTGATGCAGGGATTGCTGCGCAGCAAGAGCTTCCGCTGGTTCGGGCCGGATTCGTTCGTTCCGAACTGGAAGGATTTCGCCGACTGCATCGGCATGTTCAAGTGGTTCCTGGGCAAGGGCGAGAAGCCGCGCTTCGACCGCTGGACCTACTACGAGAAGTTCGACTACTGGGCGGTGTTCTGGGGCGTGAACATCATCGGCTGGAGCGGCCTCATGCTGGCCTTCCCGCATGTCACCGCGACCTACCTGCCGGGCTGGGTGTTCAACGTCGGTACGCTGGTGCATGGCGAGGAAGCCTTCCTTGCTGCGGTGTTCCTCTTCACGGTGCACTTCTTCAACAATCACTTCCGGCCCGACAAGCTGCCGCCGCCGGACGTGGTGATGTTCACGGGCACGCAGTCGCTGGAGGAATTCCGTCAGGATCACCCGGCCTACTACCAGCGCTTGGTGGACGCGGGCGAACTGGAGAAGTACCTCGTCGATGCCCCGGCACCGCAACTGACGCGGGGCTCCAAGATCCTCGGGCTGACGTTGATTGCCGTCGGCCTGGGCTTGCTGGTTCTCGTCGGAGTGGGGTTCTTCGGCGGCTAGCGGGTTTGGGTGCAATTGAAAGTGTTGGTTAGTCGGTCAGCGCCGCGGGACGGCGGGGTGGGAACTTCCTTCGTCCTCACGGTGCCAACGACGCCCAGATCGGCCAAAGGAAGTTCCCACTCCGCCGCCTTTACGGCCCGCGCGGGTTTACGGCCAACCCGCGCCAGCGCTGCCAGGCGTGGCGCTCTGTACGACACCGAACAGATTGCGCTCGATCAAGCGACTAGGCTTGGACTTTCATCGGAGAGAGTCCATGAAGTCAGTCGTGCCGACCGTTCTTGTCATGGTCTGCTGCATGGGTAGTGCGCACGCCGAAGTGCAGTTTCTTTGCCCGGCCCAACTCGCGGTGCTGGCGCGCGACCTGCCCGCGTATCTGCGTGCGCTCAACATACCGGCGACCCAAGTGCTGCAAACCGCCGACGCTGTTTCCGGCACGCTCACCCTGGCGCTGACCACGCCGGCGGACGATACGCGCACGCTGGACTTCAGCATGCGTCCCATTTACGCGCTGGCCACCGAAAGGGTTCGCCTGCCCGCCGCCGGGGGCAAGTCGCGCGTGGTGCCGACGGTATCAAAAAAGGAAATCGTGCTGGCGCTGCTACAGCATGGCCGGCTGACCGAATTCAAGAACGAGGCCTGCTCGCTCGAAGCATTGAGCGACCATGTCGGCGTCCGGCAGAACATCGTCGCCTGGGCCGAAAAGCTGAACTGGATTTGGCCCAACGGCGGATCGGCAAAATGGAATGCGAAGTACTGGACGCGTGGTACGCCGAATCCCGGCGTTGCCTTGCACGTTGCGGTTATGGACGCCTTCCTCCATCAGGACAAATACGCGATTGGCTGCTATACGGCGACCAAGCTGCTTGTCGTTCATGGCGTGCTGGACTACTACCGGCGCGTCAAAGCCGACCCGGTACGCGCCCGCCGCGTGGAGAAAGCCCTGCTGGCCGACGGCGAGCCGTTGGTAGGCGTTGAGCCCGGCAATATGTGGAGCTTCGAGCGGGACTTCGACCCGCTTGATATGGATCGCCCGGGAAAGCTGCTGCATCTCCATGCCAAGGTGGCGTCGGACAATTTCGTTCCTGGCGACTGGGGGTATCTGGTGAACACCGACCCCGCCAGCGACCAGAAAACCGGCTACGAAGGTTCCAATGCGATTTACATGGGGCGCAACAAATTCGACGACTACTACAACGACCACGAACACAGCTACACCTACGAACAAAAGCTCAACGAGGTCTACCAGTGGCGCAACGGCGTGTTCAATCGGTTCCGGGACGCACAGAAGGTCAGGCCGCTGGCGCCGCAGGAATTGGCGCGGCTGGCCAGCACGCCGGCGGACGGCGGAATTCAGTTGGATATCCGCGTCGGGCCCAGATATTTCTAGCAGCTACATCCGCCACTCCAGATACGAATAGATGTAGTTCGATCCGCCGTTAACATTTCCGAGCAGGCGCGAAGTGCCGAATATGCCGGAGCGGTGCGACACGCCCAGGCCGAGGTAGGTATCGCGCATGGCTCTAACGCCGATCAGATCGCCAAGACTGATGTCTATGCTGGGATCAAGGTAGTTAAGCAGCCTTGAGCTGCTGCGTCCGCGCGCCAACTGGTCGCGCATTTCGACATAGGGCACACGCTCGGCATAGGAAAGGCCGACGCCAAACCCGAGGCGGGTACGCACCCGTTCGCTCCACGGGAATCCGTAGTAGTAGGCTTTCATGTCGGCATGAACTTGCCAGGCATCGCTCTGCAAGCCATTTTCATCGTGATGAAGAACCCCGACATAGCCGACGAAATCGAGCGGCCAGCCGTTAAGTCCCTCAATGAAGGGGCGCCCGAGTTCGATTGCGGTTACGCGCGTCTGGTCGATGGTGCCGGTCGAAATGCACTTGAGCAGCATCACTTTGGCGACATCGCAATCGGTCGATTTGCCGTGCAGCACCTTGACGATCAGCGGCCGGCCTTCGGGCCAGGCGTCATGCTTTGGCGAAAAGTCGTAGGCCAGGCCGAGTTGGCCGGCAAGCTGCGTGCGGTCTTCGACGATGGGGCTCGCGCGCACGCCGGAGGACCAGCGCGTGGCGGATATTCCGCCTAGCAGCCGCCAGCGCTCCGAGAGCCGATACGTGGCGGAAAGCCCGAACTCGGTATTGACGCCGCTGCCCGGTGCGTACTCAGAACGTGTTGCTGTCGCTTCGTATGGACGCACGCCATAGTAGTAGTTGTTCAGATTGGCATCGCGCAAGGCGATTGCGACCTGGGGTTGCAACTGTAGTTTGCCGATCATCCAGTCGTAGCGGTAGCCGACCCGGACTTCGGTGCCGTTCGATCCGCCGACGGCGTCGTGCAGTACCTGGCCAAACAGCGTGCCCCAGGGATTTCGACTCTGGTAGCCCAGCCCCAGATCGACTCCGGAACTGCGATTGGCCATGCCGGCCAGGTTCGCCGGGACGTGGTCGTACGGAAATCCCTCGAATCGATAGCCGACGAACATGTCGAAGCGCGAGTCGGGTGTTTCGGACAATTTGAAACCGACGCGATAGGCTTCGAGAAATACACGCTTGCCCTCGTACATGTAGATCGGCACCAGGTCGTTGCGCGTGCCGCCGCCCCGATAAGGCGAGTTTTCGAAGCGCGTGGCCAGGCCCAGGCCGGCGCCGCCGCTTCCTTCGGGCATTGTCGCCGCCAGGATGGGCGACTCGTCGCCTAATGCCGCCTCCGCGCATCCGGCGAAAAGGGCTAAGCACAGCGCCAGCGACGTCGTTGTCCGAATACCGAATTCAGAACCTGAACCCATGGCTTCACCTCCCTTGCATCAGGTTGACAAGGTTAAGACGTAAAGCTTTCACCGTATGTGCGTTACCGTACGTACGGCACAAGGGCAAAAGTGCCGTGACCGGCTGGCGTCTTGCTATCGCTTCCGTTGTCTGCGCCGCTGGGCCGGGTGAGTTCGCTATCCGCGAGTCGAGCGCGAAAAAATGCCCCGCCGAAGCAGGGCATTGCCGACATTTGCCGAGTCTGCCGGGCACTAATTCATACCGGATGTCTTCCTCGTACCTACCACCTCGATATCTACCCGACGATCGGGCTGTAGGCAGGCGATGACTTTCGGTGTGGCTGCGCCCTTGCATGCATCGCTGCCGCTCGCCGGTTCGGTTTCGCCCTTGCCTACCACCGCAATGCGATCCGACGCCACGCCGCGGCTCACCAGATAGGCTTTCACCGATTCTGCGCGCATGACGGACATTTTCTGGTTGCTGTCATGCGACCCAATACGATCGGCGTGACCGGTATCGGTAATCCTGTCGATATTGAGTTGCCTGAGCTTGTCAACGAGATTGTCGAGCTTGGCCTCGCCTGCGGGATTCAGCGTGGACTGGCCAAAGCCGAACAGTGCATCGGCCGACAGTGAATATTTTTCGATTACCCGAGTGACCACCACGGGTACCGGCGGGATTTCTGGCGCAATCGCCTGCGGTGCAAGCCCGGACATGGTCAAGCGGATAAAGCCATGACCACCGCGGCCACCGGCATCGGCAGTGTTCAGTCCACCGCGTCCGCCACCGCCGCCACCGCCCAGATTACCGATCCCGGCCACCGCCTTGCTGTTTACCGACTCGCCGGCGCCGCCGCTACCCACACTCGCGCCGCCGCCGCCGCCGGCATTCGCCTGGACCACTCGGCCGGCGTCGGTCTGGGCGATGCGACCGCTCTCGACGCCCGATTGTCCGGGCTTGCCGGCATAGCCGGCAGTTCCCGACATGCCGCCGGACTGCGCTGTATCATCGTCTTTCTTCAAGCCGGAGTCGCCGCCATCGCCGCCTTTGCTGCCACCTAGCGCAGCGACGCCGCCATGACCATCGGTTGCGGCCTGGGTCTGTTGCGTCCACCGGTCGGCGCCCTGAAATCCGGCGATGAGCTGCCCGGTATTGGCATTGGTCAGACTGGTTGGATTTCCGGCTTCGGTTCGTCCGCCAGAGGCGCTGCCGCCGTCTCCACCCGTTCCGATGGTCAGCTTATAGACGCCGGGCGAGAGATACTTGGCGGTGCGCAATGGTGCCGCTCCGGCGCCGCCGCCGCCGCCGCCCTGATCTTTTGCTGCGCCGCCGCCGCCGCCGCCGCCGCCGCCACTGAGTTCAATGACGTATGTCCCTTCGGCCAGATAGGACGCAGGAAATTGTCCCGCCAGATTGGGCCGGGTTCCGCTTGGGTACACAGTGAGAATGCACTGCTGATTTACGGCGTCCGCAGTGGGATTCATGATGGTGAAAAGGCCGCGCGCCTCGTCGAAATTGGTTGCGCCGCATGGTGGCAGGGCATTCTGGGCGAAAGCCGGGGCGGCTGACGTCACCAGACATAGTAAAGCCAGACGAATTTCGTTTTTCATTTGTATCTCCTGGGTTGTTGCCAGCGAAGATGTCCTGCGGACACGCCGTTTCTCTGTCTATATACCCGCCAGATGCGCCAAGCTTCGACAGCCATCTATCGTTCTTCGGATTGTCCGTCGCGCCAATCGTCAGTTCTGTCTGGCAACGCACATAGGCGTTCTCAGTTCTATGCGAGATGCTGGAGAAGCGCGGCGACGGCGCGGGCGCTTTCTTTCGAGGGTGTGGCGAACGCGCAGCCGCGAAGGGACTGCGTGCGCAGTTCGGCCGGCTGCGGCCGGACATCAGCGCACCTTGATCTCCGTCCACATGCGCGCGAGCGCACGACGCATTTTTGGCTCGAAGTCGCGCAGCATTTCGAGCCGCGCCAGCAGGTGCGGCGGCGGAAAGATACCCGGCTCGGCGGCGATCTCCGCGCGGATGTGCGGCGCGGCGGCGGCGTTGGGGTTGCCGGCGCCGATCAGGTTGGAAACATCGGCGGCGTTTTCGCCTTCGAGCATGAAGTCGATGAAGCGGTGCGCGAGGTCGGGCCGTTGGCCGGACTGGTGCAGCACGAAGCTGTCGACTGCCAGCACCGCGCCTTCCTTCGGCGTGGTGAAGCCGATGGCAAACGGCCGGTGCGCCGCCTTGGCGTCCTCGCGCGCACGGTACATGTCGTTCGAGTAGCCGTGCGCGACCCAGATGTTGCCGATGGCCAGATCCTTGATGTAGGTGCTGTTGGAGAAGGTCGCCCAATAGGGCTTGGCGCGCAGGATCAGCCGCTTGGCCTCTTCCCACCTGGCGACATCCCTCTCCCGCACCGAGTAGCCGAGGTACATCATCGCGGCGGCCATCAGTTCGCGCTGGCTGTTCAATACCGTGACCTTGCCCCTGATCTTTTCCAGGTAACGCGGCTCGAAGATCAGCGCCCAGGTGTCGGTCGGCAGGCCGAGCGCCTTCACCCTGTCGATGTTGTAGCCGATCAGCGTCACCGTCGTGGCGTAGGGCACCGAGTGGTGGTTGCCCGGATCGAACCACGGGTTGCGGAATTCGGGCTTGACGTTGCCGCGGTGGGGCAGCTGCGACGCGTCGAGATCGCGCAGGGCGCCGCGCCGGATCAGCGATTCGACCGCATTGCCCGTCGGCACGAGGACATCGTAGCCGACGGCGCCGGCTTCCAGCTTGGCAAGCATCTCCTCGTTGTCCGAGTAGTAGTCCTGCTTGACGCGGCAATGGCATTGCGCCTCGAAGCGAGCGAGCGTGTCGTCGCTGATGTAGTTGTTCCAGTTGTAGAGGTGCAGCACGTCCTCCGACCGCGCCGCCGACAGGACGAGGAGCAGCAGCCACGCCAGGCGCTTCATGTTCTTGCCTTCAGCACGTCGGGCGCAAAGCGGCTGGCGAGGAAAATCAGTGTCAGCGTCAAGGCCATCAGCAGCGTGGACACGGCATTGACCTCGGGCGTGACGGCGACCTTTATCATCGAGTAGATCTGCAAGGGCAGCGTCGTGACGCCGACACCGGCGACGAAGAAGGTGATGACGAAATCGTCGATCGAAAGCGTGAAGCTCATCAGAAAGCCGGCCACCAGCGCCGGCAGGATCATCGGCAGGGTGATGCGGCGGAACGTCGCCCAGGGCGTGGCGCCGAGGTCGCGCGCCGCCTCGAAGATGCTCTCGTCCATGCCGGCCAGCCGTGCCCGCACGATGATGGCGACAAAGCCGATGGAGAAGGTGATGTGGGCGACGAGAATGGACATAAGTCCAAGCGTGAGGTCGAGTACCTGGCGGAAGAACAGCAGCAGCGAGACACCGAGCAGTATTTCCGGCATCGCCACCGGTGTCAGCACCAGCAGGGGCAGCCAGCGGAAACGGTAGCGGTGCATGGCCAGGCCCGCCATGGCACCGAGCACCGTGGCGATGGTCGATGAGAACAGAGCGATCAGCACCGAGTTGGCGGCGGCGCGCAGCATCTCCTCGTCATGGAGAAGCTTTGCATACCAGTGCGTGGTGAAACCGACCCACTGCGCGTTGAGTTGGGAATCGTTGAACGAGAACAGCACTACCACGGCCAGCGGCACATACAGAAAAGCGTAAGTCGCCAGCGCTGCCGCCCAGAGCCAGTGATGCGATTTCACGTCACGGCCTCCGTGCCGTGCAGCCCGCGACGCGCAACCCAGGCGGTGAGTCCGGCCAGCGCCAGTACCGCCACCGTCAGCATGATCGAAAGCGCCGAGCCGAGCGGCCAGTCGCGGTTTTCGAGGAACTGCTCCTTGATGAGATTGCCGATCAGTATGTCGCCGGTGCCGCCGAGCAGCTCCGGTACCGCGAACATGCCGAGCACGGGAATGAAGACCAGCGCCGAGCCGGAGAAGATGCCGGGCAGCGAGAGCGGGAAGGTGACGCGCCAGAAGCGCGTCCAGGCCGACGCACCCAGATCCTGGGCCGCTTCGAGCAGCGCCGGGTCGTGCTTTTCGAGGTTGGTGTATAGCGGCAGGATCATGAAGGGCAGATGCACATAGACCATGCCGGCGATCACCGCGAACGGCGAGTAGAGCATGCCGGCGGGCCCGAGGATCATGATCCAGGCATAGATGCGGACGAGGAAGTTGCTGGCAAAGGGCAGGATCACCAGCAGCACCAGAAGGTCGCGGCGTCGGGCCGGGCTGCGGGCGATCAGCCAGGCCAGCGGGTAGGCGGCGACGATGCAGATCAGCGTCGTCAGCGCGGCGACGAAGAAGGAGCGGGCAAAGATTTCCAGGTAGATGATGTCGCCGAAGAGAAAGCGGTAGGCGTCGAGCGAGTGCGCCGGCCACGGCGCCAGGCCGCCGAATTCGCCGGGCTCGCGGAATGCGGCGGCGACGACGATCAGCGCCGGGGCGAGAAAGAAGGCGAGCAGGAAGAGCGTCGGCGGCAGCGTTACCATCCATTTGGTCGGGCCGGTCGGCTGGCTGCGCACAGCGGACATAAGTTCGGTGCCCCGCTCAGTCGCGCAGATACACGCCGGCGTCCTGCCGCCAGCAGACGGCGACCGGGTCGCCGACCTCGTGGAACTTGGCGCGGCCGGCAGCGGCGTTGGGCATCAGCGCGTCGATGATGAAACCGTTCGCCAGTTCGACCTTGTAGAGCGTGACGTCGCCGAGGTAGAGCAGCTCCTTGACGCGGCCCTCGAAACGGTTCTTGAGGTCGGCCGACTCGCGATGGCCAAAGACGCGGATCAGCTCAGGGCGCAGGGCGAAGGCGCCGCGTTCGCCGAGCTTGATCGGCCGCGGATCAGTGGCGGCGATCTCGCCCAGGCCCACCGCATTCAGCTTCAGCTGCACTTTGGAGGACGCCATGACTTCCACGTCCATCAGGTTGATCCTGCCGACGAAATCGGCGACGAAGCGGTTGGCCGGCTGGGTGTAGAGCTTGTCCGGCTCGTCGCACTGCTCGATGCGGCCTTCCTTCATGACGCCGATGCGGTGCGATAGCGCCAGCGCTTCCTGCTGCGAGTGAGTGACGAAGACGAAGGTGATGCCGACCTCGCGTTGCAGCGCGATCAATTCCACCTGCATCTCGACGCGCAGCTTGGCGTCGAGCGCGCCGAGCGGCTCGTCGAGCAGCAGGAGATGCGGTTTGTTTACCAGGCCGCGCGCCAGCGCGACGCGCTGCTTCTGGCCGCCGGACAGCTCGTGTGGGAAATGTCCGGCCTTGTCGGTGAGATGCACCAGCGCCAGCGTCTCGGCGACGCGGTGCTTGATCTCGTCCTTCGCCCGGCCCGCCATTTCGAGCGGAAAGGCGACATTGCCGGCCACCGTCATATGCGGGAACAGCGCGTAGCTCTGGAACACCGTATGCAGCGGCCGCTGCTCCGGCGGCGCGCCGGCGAGAGACTTGCCGTTGAGCAGGATGTCGCCTTCATCGGGTGCATCGAAGCCGGCGATCATGCGCAGTATCGTCGTCTTGCCACAACCGGAGGGACCGAGCAGGGTGAAGAACTCGCCGCTCTCTATGGCGAGCGTGACGTCCCTCACCGCTTCGAGATCGCCGAAGCGACGCGTGATGTTGCGCAATTCGAGCAGAGCCATGATGCCCTACGATACCTGTATTGGTCGGTGGATGCCTGAATCTGGCGTTGCGGATGCACGATCACGCCGGGTTCGGCGAAAGCGCGTTGGCTCATCCGCATAATCAAGTGTAGAGCACGGCAGGAGCGTGCATGCCGATTTCGTGTGGACTTCGACCGGAATTTGACTATAAACACGAGGGGTATGTCGTCCAGTTTGAAAACCAGCGCGGGAGAAGGAGGTGTTTTCATGAAACTTGAAGAGATACGTGCCATCGCGAAATCGTATGGTGTTTCGCCCGGCAAGCTGCCGAAGCCGGACTTGATCAAATCGATCCAGGTCGCCGAGGGGAACTTCGATTGCTTCGCAAGCGCGCAGAACGGCGAATGCGATCAGACGAGTTGCCTTTGGCGCAAGGATTGTTTCGATACCGCTCAACGAGGAGAACCGTCATGAACCTGATCAAGTGGAATCCCTTCAGCGAACTGGAAGATATGTCCAACCGCCTGAATCAAATCTTCGGCCGGACTGGCAGTTCGGCCGCAGCGGGGCACGAGATGATGAAAGTGGCCGACTGGACGCCTTCCGTCGATATCAGCGAAACCGATAAGGCCTACCTGATCAAGGCCGAAATTCCCGATGTGAAGAAGGAGGACGTCAAGGTCACGGTTGACAACGGCATGCTGACCATCCAGGGCGAGCGCAAGATGGAAAAGGAGGAGAAGGGCAAAAAGTTTCACCGCATCGAGCGTTCCTACGGCAGCTTTGTCCGCAGCTTCCGTATGCCCGATGGCGTCGATGAGGCCAAAGCGAAGGCTGAATTCAAGGACGGCATGATCAACGTCACGCTGCCGAAGTCGGAGAAGGCCAAAGCGAAGACGGTCGAAATCGCGGTGTCTTGATTGGCTCCATTCCGTCTTGGCAGGACAAGCGACGGATATCCGCCTGCAGCGTGGGCATGCCGGCCGGTTGGGCGGCTGGCATGCCTTTAGCCGTTGCACGCTTTGTTAGGGGCTGCTCCGCCTGCGTGCGCTAGCGAACATCGGAAGCGGCATTGATGGCCTACACTGAAGACCATCCGCACGACCGCGTAAGCCCGTTGCCATGAAATTCAAGGACTATTACGAGATTCTCGGCGTGCCGCGTGGCGCGACGCAGGACGAAATCAAACGCGCTTACCGCAAGCTGGCACGCAAATACCATCCGGACGTGAGCAAGCTTGCCGATGCCGAGGTGCGCTTCAAGGAACTGGGCGAAGCCTACGCGGTGCTGAAAGACCCGGAGAAGCGCGCCGCCTACGACCAGATGGGCAGCCAGTGGCGGACCGGGCAGGACTTCCAGCCGCCGCCGGGCTGGGATGCCGGCTTTGAATTCAGCGGCCGCGATGCCGGCGCCGGTGCGGGTTTCAGCGACTTCTTCGAATCGCTGTTCGGCCGTCAGGCGCAGGGCGGATCGCGGGCGCACCGGCAGGCGCGGGGGCAGGACCACCATGCCAAGGTGATTATCGATCTGGCCGACGCTTATCGGGGTGCCCAGCGCAGCATTTCATTGCGCATGCCGGTGCTGGATGCGCAGGGTCATGTCGCGACACAGGAGCGCACGCTGGATGTGAGCATTCCCAAAGGCGTGCGCGCCGGTCAGCATCTGCGTCTGGCCGGGCAGGGCGCGCCGGGGCAGGCCGGCGCAGCGGCGGGCGACCTGTATCTGGAAATCGCCTTCAACCCGCATGCGCATTTTCGCGTCGAGGGGCGCGATGTCTATCTCGACCTGCCGCTGGCACCCTGGGAAGCTGCGCTGGGCGCCTCGATTACCGCACCGACGCCGGCAGGGCCGGTGCAACTGACGATTCCCGCCGGCTCGGTGGCGGGGCGTCAGTTGCGCCTGAAGGGCCGGGGCATTCCCGGCTCGCCGCCGGGCGATCTGTACGTGGTGCTGACGATTGCCCTGCCGCCGGCCGATAGCGATAGCGCGCGTGCGGCTTACCAGACGATGGCGCTGGCCTTCGATTTCAACCCCAGAACCCACCTGGAGGGATGACACCTCATGAGAACAAGCAATATGCCAATTATTCAGGGGCCGGTGGTCGAAGAAGCGGTCCAGTTCACGCTGGTGGAACTGTGTCAGGCTTGTAGCGCCGAAGAGGAGCGCGTGCTGTCATGGGTGTTCGAAGGCGTGCTGGAACCGGTTGGCGATTCGCCGCAGCGCTGGCGCTTCAGCGGCGAATCGCTGCGCCGTGCGCGGCAGGCGCAGCGGCTGGCGTGCGATCTGGAACTCAATCCGCCCGGCGTGGCGCTGGCGCTGGATCTGCTCGATGAAATCGCCGCACTGCGCTCACGGCTACAGCGTGCCGGGGTACGTTACTGACGCGCCGTGCATATTTACGGCCTCAGCGTCGAGCAGTCTCTCGCCAGTCTGAAGACGACGGCGGCGGGCTTGGCGGTGGCCGAGGCGGCACGCCGTCTGACGGAGTTCGGGCCCAACCATGTCGAGGAAGTCGGTCGCGAGAATCTGCTGCTTTCCTTCGCCCGCGAATTCACTCACTTCTTCGCCATCATCCTGTGGATCGGCGCCGCGCTCGCCTTTCTCGCCGAGCATTTCGATCCGGGCCAGGGCATGGCGCGCCTCGGCGTCGCCATCGTCGGCGTTATCGTCGTCAATGGGATATTTTCCTTCTGGCAGGAATACAAGGCCGAGCAGGCTGTGGCGGCGCTGCGCCAGTTGTTGCCGCAGAAGGTGCAGGCGCTGCGCGACGGCGCCATCGTGGAGATGCTCGCCACCGGTCTGGTGCCCGGCGATATCGTGTTGCTGGCGGAAGGCAACTTTGTCCCGGCCGACTGCCGCGTGATCGAGGCCTACGGGCTGCGCGTGAACACGGCGACGGTGACCGGCGAATCCCAGCCCATGGCGCGCACTGCCGAACCCAGCAGCGAGAATTCGGCGCTCTATGCCAGGAACGTCGTGTTGGCCGGAACTTCGGTCGTATCGGGTCAGGCGCACGCGGCAGTGTACGCCACGGGCATGCATACCGAGTTCGGCCGGATTGCGCATCTGACGCAAACCGCGGGGGCCGCCTCGTCGCCGCTGCAACGCGAGATCGCGCGCCTGTCGCACATCGTTGCGGCGCTGGCCACGGGTATGGGCGTGGCGCTGTTTTTCATCGGCCAGGCCATGGGGCTGCCGCTCTGGGGAAATCTGCTGTTTGCGATCGGCATCATCGTCGCCAACGTGCCGGAAGGTCTGCTGCCGACGGTGACGCTGTCACTGGCGATGGCGACCAAGCGTATGGCCAAACGCAACGCGCTGGTGCGGCACCTGCCGGCGGTCGAGGCGCTGGGGTCGACGACGACGATCTGCTGCGACAAGACCGGTACGCTGACGCAGAACCGCATGTCGGTGCAGCGCCTGTGGCTGGGCGGTGGTTTTCTCGACTTCGCCGATCTGGCGGCGCAGCCGCGTCTGACGCAGGACAACCGCGAGTTGTTCGTCAATGCCGCGCTCTGTCACAGCCTGAAGATCGTTGCCGACCACGACGAGCCGAAACTGCTGGGCGACCCGATGGAAGTGGCATTGGCCAACATGGGGCGCCAGGTGGTGGGCGCGCTGGCGGATTTCAAGCGCATCGACGAGCTGCCTTTCGACACCGACCGCAAGCGCATGTCGGTGCTGTGCGAAGGCCCGGCGGGCCGTATGCTTTATTGCAAGGGCGCACCGGAGACGGTGCTCGCCGCCTGTAGCTTCGTGAAGTTCGATGCCGGCATCGTTCCGCTTGATCCCGCGGCGACAACGCGTCTATTGGCGGCGCAGCAGCAGATGGCCGAGGCGGGCCTGCGCGTGCTGGCCTTCGCCCATTGCGCGGTCAGGGATGGCATGCCGAGCGAGGAGCAGGGCATGATCCTGACCGGGCTCATCGGGCTGGAAGATCCGCCGCGAGCAGAAGTGCCGGAAGCCATTGCACGCTGCTTTACCGCCGGTATCCGCATCATCATGGTCACCGGCGACCACCCGCACACGGCGCTGGCGATTGCCCGCCAGATCGGCCTGGTGAAGTCCGGGCCGCCGGTGGTCATCGGCGGCGATCAATTGCGCTCCATGACCCCGGTGCAACTGCAACTGGCGCTCGACGCCAGGGAGATCATCTTCGCCCGCGTCGCCGCCGAGCAGAAGATGTTGATCGTCCAGGCTTTGCAGAAGAAGGGCGAAATCGTCGCCGTCACCGGCGATGGCGTTAACGACGCACCGGCCCTGAAGACCGCCGACATCGGCATCGCCATGGGCATTGCCGGCACCGACGTGGCCAAGGAAGCGGCCGACCTGATCCTGCTCGACGACAACTTCGCCAGCATCGTCGCGGCCATCGAGGAAGGGCGCGCGGTGTTCGACAACATCCGCAAGTTCCTCACCTACATCCTGAGTTCCAACATTCCCGAACTGGTGCCCTATCTCGCCTTCGTGCTGCTGCGCATTCCACTGCCGCTGACCATCATTCAAATCCTCGCCGTCGACCTCGGTACCGACATGCTGCCAGCCCTGGCGCTGGGCGCCGAGAAGCCCGATCCCGACGTGATGAATCGCCCGCCCAGAGCGCGCAACGAGCGGCTGCTGTCGTGGGGTCTGCTGGCACGCGCCTACCTGTTTCTGGGCGTGCTGGAAGCAGCGGCGGCGATGGCGGTGTTCTTCTTCGTGCTCGACGCCGTGGGCTGGCATTACGGCATCGTCCTGGATCGAGGCGATCCGCTGTATCTGCAGGCAACCTCGGCCTGCCTGGCGACGATAGTCGTGATGCAGATGATGAATGTGTTTCTGTGCCGCCATCCGCTCAAGTCGTCGCTCTCCTTCGGCCTCTTCGGCAACCCTTCTATCTGGCTGGGGCTGGCGGCAGAGCTGGGTATGATCCTGTTCATCATCTACACCCCGGCCGGCCAATGGCTGTTCGGCACCGCGGCTATAGGCTTGGACGTCTGGCTGCTGGCGCTGGTCGGTGCCGCGCTGATGTGGCTGCTGGAAGAAGCGCGCAAGGCCTGGTTGCGGCGGGTGGTCGGCGCGCCCAAAGGCCGGTGCGAGTAGGCGCAGTTTCGGGAAGCGGGCCGCTGAACCATGGCAATCGCATGAACAAGTTGCGTCTATTCGCATGAAAAGCAAAGCGTGATTGAGGTCGGCGCGCGCCAAGGGAGGCGGGTGGCC
>OBOI01000035.1_pt1 | contig 61538 bp, 60 predicted proteins | sample 1670151 | NCBI WGS metagenome assembly OBOI01 (sample SAMEA104232303, study PRJEB22302) | sediment metagenome | biome: forest; feature: aquifer; material: sediment | place: USA | collected 2011-08-07 | depth 0.01 m | reverse complement strand
GCGAGGTAAAGGAGGAATGGCTGGCGCAGCCAGCCAGGGGGGCGTAGGCAGGGTTGCGCGGAGCACTGCTCCGCGCTGCCGAAGCCGGCTTGCTGTGCAAAGCAAGCCGTGGACCACGAGCGGCGTCGGCCACCCGCCTCCCTGGGCGCGCGCCGACCTCAATCACGCATTTTTTCCATGCCTCATGGCGAATGCAAAGCGCCCAGTGCGATACCCACTGAAATAGACGATGCGATTGCCCGGGGCTGGACAACTTGCGTCCATTTGCGGCAAACTAGCGGCCATGTCGAAGCAAACCAGCAAGAAGAAGGCACCTGCGGAAAGCGCGCGTGCGCCGCGGATTCTCATTTTGCATGGCCCGAACCTGAATCTGCTGGGCCGGCGGGAACCCGAAATCTATGGCCGCACAACGCTTGTGGATATTCACGCGGCAATGGAAGCACGGGCACGCGCCGTCGGCGTCCAGATTGAAAGCTACCAGAGCAACAGCGAGGGAGAGCTGATCGATCGCGTCCAGGCCGCTGCGTCTGAAGGCATAGAGTTCATCATCATCAACCCCGGCGGCTACACCCATACCAGCGTTGCGCTACGCGATGCCTTGTCTGCGGTGGCGATTCCGTTCATCGAAGTGCATCTCTCCAACATCCATGCGCGGGAAGCCTTCCGTCAGCACTCTTATTTTTCCGACGTCGCCGTCGGCGTGATTTGCGGCCTTGGCGCCCAGGGCTATGAACTTGCCCTGGATGCGGCACTGGCGCGCATTTCACGTTCCTAACCCGCAGCGGGCCTCACGCCCGCCGATTCGCAGGGAGTCTCACCATATGGACCTCAGAAAACTCAAGACCTTGATCGACCTCGTCCAGAATTCGGGAATTTCCGAACTCGAAATCAGCGAAGGCGAAGAGAAAATCCGCATTGCCAATCATTGCACGGCGCCGGCCCCGACCACGGTGATGCTCGGCGCGCAGGCAATGGCGCCCGCGCCCGTTGCCGCGGCCCCCGCCGCCAGCGTTCAAGCCGAAGCCGTACCGGCGCAGCCGGAAGGCAAAGTCGTCAAGGCGCCCATGGTCGGCACTTTCTACCGCTCGGGCGGCCCCGACGCGCCTCACTTCGTCGAGATCGGACAATCCTTCAAGACGGGCGATACGCTGTGCATCATTGAGGCCATGAAGCTCATGAACGAGATAGAAGCCGAGGTCTCGGGCACCATCAAGGCCATCCTGGTCGAGAACGGTCAGCCGGTCGAGTATGGCCAGCCGTTGTTCCTGATCGACTGAGATAGGCGAAGATAAGAGCATGTTTGAGAAAGTTCTCATCGCAAATAGGGGGGAGATCGCCCTTCGGATATTGCGCGCCTGCCGTGAGCTGGGCATCAAGACCGTCGCGGTTCATTCCGAAGTCGATGCCGAGGCCAAGTACGTCAAGCTCGCCGACGAGTCGGTCTGTATCGGACCGGCGGCATCCAACCTCAGCTACCTCAACATCCCGGCCATCATCTCGGCGGCCGAAGTGACCGATGCCGAGGCCATTCATCCCGGCTACGGCTTTCTGTCGGAAAACGCCGACTTCGCCGAGCGCGTAGAGAAATCCGGCTTCGTCTTTATCGGCCCCAAGCCCGAAACCATCCGGCTGATGGGCGATAAAGTCAGCGCCAAGGATGCCATGAAGGCAGCCGCCGTACCTTGCGTTCCGGGCTCCGAGGGCGCGCTGCCGGCCGACCCGAAAGAAGTGGCCAAAATCGCCCGCGAGATCGGCTATCCGGTGATCATCAAGGCGGCGGGCGGCGGCGGCGGGCGCGGCATGCGCGTCGTCCATACCGAAGCGGCGCTGTCCAACGCGGTGAACATGACGCGGGCGGAGGCTCAGGCCGCCTTCGGCAATCCCATGGTTTACCTGGAAAAGTTCCTTGAGAACCCGCGTCACATCGAAATTCAAATTCTTGCCGACACCTACAAGAACGCCGTCTGGCTCGGCGAGCGCGATTGTTCGATGCAGCGCCGCCATCAAAAGGTCATCGAAGAGGCGCCGGCTCCCGAGATCAATCGCCGCGCGCTCAACCGCATCGGCGAACGCTGCGCCGAGGCCTGCCGCAAAATCGGCTACCGCGGCGCCGGCACCTTCGAATTTCTCTACGAGAACGGCGAGTACTATTTCATCGAGATGAATACGCGCGTCCAGGTCGAGCATCCGGTGACGGAACTGACGTCCGGCGTCGACATCGTCCAGGCCCAGGTACGCATCGCCGCCGGCGAAAAACTTTGGCTACGCCAGCGCGACATCGAGACGCGCGGGCACGCCATCGAATGCCGCATCAACGCCGAAGACCCCTTCAAGTTCACGCCTTCGCCGGGCAAGATCATGAATTGGCATCCGCCCGGCGGACCCGGCATCCGCGTCGATTCACATGTCTACTCGGGTTACACGGTGCCGTCCAACTACGATTCGATGATAGGCAAGGTGATTGCCTACGGCGATACGCGCGAGCAGGCGATACGCCGCATGCGCATCGCCCTGTCGGAAATGATGGTCGACGGCATCAAGACCAACATCCCCCTGCACCAAGAGCTGATGCTGGACGAGCGCTTCATCATGGGCGGCACCAGTATCCACTACCTCGAAGAAAAGCTCGCGGCCCGCTCGGAAGCGAAAAAAGGTCAATGATCCGTGTGGATCAGTGCCGCGCTGCTGACTGACGCCGAACATGCCGAGGCACTCTCGGAAGCCCTGCTGGGTCAGGGCGCGCTTTCCGTCAGCGTTGAAGATGCGGATGCCGGCACCGAACTCGAAACGCCGCAATTCGGCGAACCCGGCAGCCCGACATCTCCGCTCTGGGCAACCAGCCGCGTCCTCGCGCTGTTCGATCCGGGCGACGATCTGGTCGGACGCATCGCTGCCGCCGCAAGAGAAGTCGGCATTCTCGACCTGCCCGACATCGAGTTAAGCGAAGTCGCCGAGGAAAACTGGGTACAACTTACCCAGTCGCAATTCGACCCGATCCGCATCAACGAACGACTTTGGATCGTGCCGTCCTGGCACACGGCGCCGGACCCGGGCGCCATCTGCCTCGAACTCGATCCCGGCATGGCTTTCGGCACCGGCTCGCATCCGACCACCCGGCTGTGCCTCGAATGGCTCTGCGACAACATCGAGAATCATGAAACCCTGCTCGACTACGGCTGCGGCTCGGGGATACTCGGCATTGCCGCGGCGAAACTCGGCGCCGGTCGCGTGCTCGGCGTGGATATCGACGACGGCGCCCTGGTTGCGGCACGGGAAAATGCGCGCCGCAACGGCGTCGACATCGAATTGCGCCACAGCCGCGAGGCGCTGACCGAGCGCTTCGACCGCGTCGTCGCCAACATACTCACCAATCCGCTTTGCGTACTCGCCCCCTTGCTTACGAGCCTGATCGCACCCAAGGGGCGCATCGCGCTATCCGGGATACTCGAAACCCAGGCCCAGCAAGTAATTGATGCCTACGCGCCATGGCTGTGCTTGCGGGTTGCCGCCAGCCATGAAGGCTGGATTCGGCTCGAAGGAGAACGCCCTGCATGCTGACCCGGTGCCCGGCCTGCGAAACGACTTTCCGCGTCACGCCTGAGCAGCTCAGAACCCGCCAGGGGCGCGTGCGCTGCGGCGCATGCCAGAACGCGTTCAATGCGCTCGATTCGCTGATCGAGGAGATTCCCGCGGCAGCGACCGCCCGGCCGGCGCCGGCAACCAAAGTCGCCCCGCCCCTTGCCCAGGATGAACCGGCTGTCCCGGCGGCAACGGCGGAGGCCGACTTCGTCGAAGTCGGCGATTCCCCGTCCGAGGCGACCGAAGCGCCGACCGCGTCGCCCGACGCGACCGTCGAACCGGAGACCCAGCCGGCGGCAGCTATCGTCGCCGAACCGGCGGCCGAACCCGAATTGCCGGTCGCACCCGTATCCTCGACTCAAGTCGATCCGGCGGCCCAGACCGGGTTCTTGGCCGAAGCGAAAACGGATGACGAACCCGCGCCCGAAGCGGCAACGCTGCCCTGGCCGGAACTAGAGCCGCTGCTGCACGAGGCGCCACGTCCGCGCTTCTGGATCTGGGGCACGGGCCTGATCGTCGCCCTGTTGTTCTTGGCGGCTCAAGGCCTTATTCGTTTCCGCACCGAGATTGCCGTGACCTATCCCGAGATAAAGCCGACGCTCGCCGCCGCCTGCGCCAGCCTCGGCTGCAAGATGCTTCTGCCGCGCAAACCCGAACTGGTCGCTATCGAAGCTTCCGATCTGCATCCGGCCGACGACGGTAAACTGACGCTCGCCGCCACGCTGAAAAATCGCGCATCTTTCGCCCAGGAATTTCCCCATCTGGAACTGGCATTGACCGATACGGCCGACCGGCCGCTGGTGCGCCGCGTACTCGATCCCGCCGCTTACCTGCCGCCTGGAACCCACCTCGCGGCAGGCTTCGGCGCCAACTCCGAACTCGCAGTCACTCTCGTCGTCGAAGCGCCGGGCGTTGCCGCAGCGGGCTATCGACTCTATGTTTTCTACCCCTGACCGACAATCATGACCATGAACAACACTGGAAATATGGCGCAGGCGAATAGCCCGGCCGGCGTCAAGACCCTCATTTGCGGCTCCCTCGCCTACGACACCATCATGGTGTTTCACGACCGCTTCAAGAACCACATCCTGCCCGAGCAGATTCACATCCTCAACGTCGCCTTTCTGGTGCCGGACATGCGGCGCGAATACGGCGGCTGCGCCGGCAACATCGCCTACAACCTGCAGTTGCTCGAAGGCGCCCCGCTCATCATGGCCACCGTCGGCGACGACAGTGCGCTCTACATGCAGCGCCTGCAACACCTCAAGCTCGACACGCGCCACGTCAGGCAGATTCCCGCCAGCTATACCGCGCAGGCCTTCATCACCACCGACCTCGACGACAACCAGATCACCGCCTTCCACCCCGGCGCGATGAACCATGCCCACACCAACCGGATCGCCGATACCGAGGGCGTCGGCCTGGCGATCATCTCGCCGGACGGCCGCGCGGGCATGCTCGAACATGCCCGCGACCTTCGCGCCGCCGGCATTCCCTTCATCTTCGACCCCGGCCAGGGCTTGCCGATGTTCGACGGATCCGAACTCCTGGACTTCCTGAAACTCGCCGACTATTGCACGGTCAATGACTACGAAGCCAAGCTGCTGACGGAGCGCACCGGCCGCGCCATCGAAGATCTGGCTCAGGAAGTGAAGGCGCTCATCGTCACCTTGGGCGGCAACGGTTCCGAGATTTACGCCGAAGGTCGACGCATCGAGATACTCAGCGTCAAGCCGGATGATCTGGTCGATCCGACCGGCTGTGGCGATGCCTACCGCTCGGGCCTGCTCTATGGCATTGCGCAGGGCTGGTCGTGGCAGAAAACCGGGCAACTGGCCTCGCTGATGGGCGCCATCAAGATCGCCCATCGCGGCGGCCAGAATCACAAGCCGGCGCGAACCGAAATCGCCGAGCGCTATCAAAAGGCATTCGGAGAACCCCTGTAGAAGGAATCGCCATGTCGAAACTTCGTCTTTTCGCAGTTCCCGTCGCGGCGCTGTTCATTCTCGCCGGCTGCGCCGGCAGTCAGTCGGGATCGAGCTATTCGCCGTCGCAGGCGCGCGGCGAAATGAGCGTGCGCATGGGCGTGGTGGAGAGCGTGCGCCAGGTCACCATCGAGAGCGACAAGTCGCCGGTCGGCGCCATTGCCGGCGGCATCGTGGGCGGCGTCGCCGGCAGCAATATCGGCGGCGGCAGGGGAGGTTCCACGATAGGCAGCGTGCTCGGTGCGGTTGCCGGCGGCGCGGCCGGGCAGGCGCTGGAGGGGCACATAAACAAGAAGGCCGGCCTGGAAATCACTATCAAGCTCGACAACGGCCAGTTGACCGCCATTACGCAGGAAGCCGACGAGCCGTTCCACCCCGGCGAGCGCGTACGCATCCTCTCGGGCCACGGCGCCGCCCGCGTCTCCCACTGAAACCCAAGCGCAACCGAGACGCAACGAAGCGGCAACGCAAACTTCCTAGAGTGCTCCCGTTACCGTTAACGAAGGAGCACTCATGGAACATGTCGTTCCTGTCCGGCGCGAGTCCGTCGGACGCCGCAGACCCAGCCTGCACGTTGCCATCGCCACCTGCGAGAGCGAAATCCTCGAAGCCCAGAAACTGCGCTGGCGCGTTTTTGCCGATGAAATGGGGGCACGGCTGCCGTCCCGCACGCCCGGCGTCGATCGCGACCTCTACGACCCGTATTGCGATCACTTGATCGTCCGCGACGAAGACAATGGCCGCATCGTCGGCACCTACCGCATCCTTCCGCCCGCAAACGCGGTAAAGGTCGGCAGCTACTATTCCGAAACCGAGTTCGACCTCACGCGCTTCGCCCACTTGCGCCCGCGCATGGTGGAACTGGGCCGCTCCTGCATCGATGCCGACTATCGCACCGGCGCGACCATCGCCTTGCTCTGGTCGGGACTCGCCCGCTACATGCAGACCAACGGCTACGAATACCTGATCGGCTGCGCCAGCATAGGGATGCGCGACGGCGGCCACAACGCCGCCGGGATATATCATCGGCTCGCCGAAACGCACCTGGCGCCGCCCGAGTACCGCGTCTTTCCGCGCTGCCCGCTACCCCTTGAGTTTCTCGTGCCGACGGAACAACCCGAAGTGCCGCCGCTGCTCAAGGGTTATCTGCGCGCCGGCGCCTGGATTTGCGGCGAGCCGGCCTGGGATCCGGATTTCAACACCGCCGACCTGCTGATCCTCATGCCCATGTCGCGTATCGACGCCCGCTATTCCCGCCATTTCGTGGAGCGCCAGAACTGAGAACTGTTTTTGTCGGAATTCGCGCCGCTTTTCGCCTCGCTCGTCTGGCACTTCACCTGTTTTGGGCCGTGGCGACGGTGGCGTGCGCCTTTCCATTTCTGCCGCCCAGGGCGCGGCAATCGCTGAAAGCGCGCTGGTCGGGTCAATTGCTCAAGGTGCTGGGATTGCGCCTGCACGTTGCCGGCACACCTCCGGCGAGCGGTTTTCTCGTCGCCAACCATATTTCCTGGCTGGACATCTACGTCATCAACGCCCTGGCGCCCGCCGCCTTCGTCTCCAAGGACGATGTGCGCGCCTGGCCGGTGATCGGCTGGCTCAGTCGCCGCACGGAGACGATTTTCCTGGAGCGCGGCAGCCGCGGCGCCGCCATGCGCGCCAAGGAACATCTGGTAGAGGAACTGCGCCGCGGCACTTGCGTCGCGGTGTTTCCGGAAGGAACCACGACGGCCGGAGACGTCATGCTGCCGTTTCACAGCGCGCTCTTTCAAGCCGCCATCGATGCCGGCGTAAGCGTCGCGCCCATCGCAATTCGCTACGAGGGCCGCGACGGCGAACGCGCCCCGGCGCCGGCTTATGCCGGCGACACCACGCTCTGGCAGAGCCTGCGCGCCATCGTCGCCGCAAGCGGGCTCACTGCCCATGTCTCATTTCTGCAAGCGCTCGAAGCGGCGGGTGGCGAGCGCCGCCACCTCGCCCAGCATGCACACCGGCTCATTGCCAGCCGCTTGGCTCGATCTGGCGCCGACACGGCAGTTGAAACACGCGACGATCTTCCAGGCGTATCGCCGTCAGGCTGCCGCCCCACAGGCAGCCCGTGTCCAGCGCCAGAAGATTCGCTTCCTGCCTGAAGCCGAGTGCCGACCAGTGGCCGCAGACCAGCGTGTGGTCGGCGCTGGTGCGGCCGGGCGCGTCGAACCAGGGCAGGCAGCCGGCCGGGCCGCGCTCCGGCGGCCCCTTGGCGCCGGGCGCACGAAATTCCATGGTGCCGTCTGGCCGGCAGAAACGCATGCGCGTCATGGCATTGACGACGACGCGCAGCCGGTCCCAGCCGGCCAGGTCGTCGCGCCACGCCGCCGGTTCCGAACCCCACATGTGGGCGAGAAATTCGCGATAGTCGGCCGCCACCAGCACGGCATGCGCCTCGTCGGACAGCGCCTGCGCCTGTGCTACCGTCCATTGCGGCAACAGGCCGGCATGCACCATTGCGAATTCGCCCTCGACATGGCACAGCGGCCAGGCGCGCAACCAGACCATCAACTCCATGCAGTCGGGCGCCGCGAGCACGGCGGCCAGCGTGTCCTCCTTGCTCGCCTTGCCGTAACCCTCGGACAGCATCACCAGATGCAGGTCGTGATTGCCGAGCACGACCTGCGCCGCCGCGCCCAGGGAGCGCACGAAGCGCAGCACTTCCAGCGACTGCGGGCCGCGATTGACGAGGTCGCCGACGAACCAGAGACGGTCGCGGGCGGCATCGAAACTGATGTAGTCGAGAAGGCGGCGCAGCGGGTCGTAACAACCCTGAATGTCGCCGATTGCATAAGTGGCCATACGCACAGTCTACCTTGAGCGAGAACCCATTTCGGCAGGAATCATGCCCTTAGAGCACCTTTCGCCGATCGAGCAACTCAATGACTGCGGCGACGGATTCCTGAATACTTTGTTCGGCCGTATTCAGGACGAGGTCTGGATTTTCCGGCGGCTCGTAGGGCGAAGAGATTCCCGTGAACTCGGCGATTTCGCCGGCACGGGCTTTTTTGTACAGTCCCTTGATATCGCGCCGCTCGCACTCTTCGATCGGGCAGTGACAGAATACTTCGATGAAGTCCTGAGGGCCGACGAGCTGCCGTACGCGCTCGCGGTTGGATCGCAATGGCGAAATGAAGGCAGTCAGCGCGATCACTCCGGCGGTCAGGAACAGCTTCGTCAGTTCGCCGATGCGGCGAATATTTTCATCCCGGTCGGCCACGGAGAACCCCAGGTCGCCGCAAAGGCCGTGGCGCACGTTGTCGCCGTCCAGCACGAAGGTCAGGCAGCGGCGATCATGGAGTTCCTGCTCGACGGCATGGGCAATCGTCGATTTGCCCGAACCCGAAAGGCCGGTAAACCAAAGCAGCACGCTGCCATGACCGAGAAGTTTCTTCCTGTCGGAGCGCGTTACCAGTTCCCGATGCCACACGACATCGGGCGATTTGTAGTCAGGGTCCATAGGTTCGCAATCGATAGTTCGTTATTTCAGCTTGGCGCGATCAATCTCCCGCCCGACCCGGCGCGCCATTGTCGAAAAGTCCGAGCAGCAGCCCGGCCAAAGCCGACGTCAGTCTCTCGGTCGGAAAGAGCCGGGCCGCCCGTTGGCGCCCATTTTCGCCCAGCCGGCGGCGAAGCTGCGGGTCGCCCGCCAGTACTTCGATCTGGCCTGCCAGCTCGGCGACATTTCCGGGCGCGTGCAGCAGGCCGGTTTCTCCATCCACAACGGCGTCGGTGATGCCGTAGATGCGGGAGGCAACGACCGGCAGGCCGACTGCGCCGGCCTCCACCAGTACGAGGCCGAAACCCTCGCGATAGCTCGGCAAACAAAATATGTCGGCGGCGGCCATGTAGTCCTCAACGGCACGCGTGTAGCCGACGCGCGAAACCCCCGGCGTCTGCGCACACCGGGCATCGAGTCCCTCGTCGTCAGGGCCGACCAATAGCAGCCTCAGTTCCGGCCGACGCTGCCGCAGTCGCGAAAACGCGTCCAGCAGATCGACGACGCCCTTGTCCCGTTTCAACCGTCCCGCATAGATCAGGACAAGCGCCGACTCCGGAATCCCCAGCGATTGCCTGACGGCGCCACGCCGGTCGGGGCTGGGGCGGAACCGGCGAAGATCCACGCCGGCGATGGACCCGTCCGCCAGAACCCGGATACGCTCCGGCCGCACGACGCCTTCGGCAACGAGGAAGTCGCGCTGCGACGGGCTGTCGGCCAGCACCTGCGTGGCCCAGGCGGCGATCAACCGGTCCATGCTCTTGAACAGGGCGCGCGCCAGCCCGTGTCGGGTCGCCCAGACCTGGCCGGTGAAGCAATGTACCCGCCGCGGTACCCGCGTCAGGAAAGCCGCGGCCATGGCGAGCAGTCCGCTCTTGGGGTTCATGCTGAAGACGAGGTCGAAGCGTTCCCGCCGCAGAATTTGCCACAGGCGCAGCAAGGTCGCCAGATCGGCCAGCGGGCTGATATTGCGTCGTATCGGAAGATGTACGACCGTCACCGCCGGCGGCACGTCGGGCGCCACGCCCATGTCTCCGGTATTGACGTAGACCGTGATCTCGAAATCGTGCCGCAGACACTCCAGATGCGGACGGAGAAAGGCGTTGAGCGGGAACGGGCTGGTGATGACGACGGCCATGCGCTTCATGACGGCATCCGCCCTGCCGCAGCGTCCGGGGTCGACGACAGCGGGCAAAGCTGCGTTTGCCGATCGCGTCGTGCGGAAAGTTCAAGGGTGCTCATTGTTGGCGCATGGACGCGATCAAGGCATCGATATCGTCCGCGCTATCCGGCAGTGAGCGGGAACCGGCCAGGCCCGCGCAGTTGTCCGCGTAACGAACGGCGCTATCCAGCGCTCTCAGCGCCTGGCCGACATCGAAGCCGAGCGTCCGGCAGACCCATCGGACCAGCCCGGCCGGCAGGCCGACGCGCGGCAGCCGACGGCCCGTCGCGCGTCCGTAGCGCCCGGCGAGTTCGACCCAGGGCACGCAGTCGACCGGCTGTAGCACCGCAGGCGGCTCCGGCCCCAGCGGGTCGGCCGCACAGGCCAGGCACTCGGCGAGGCGATGCACGCCGATGCAGGGGAACACCGCATCGGCACGGCCGGGATGAAAGAAGACGCCCACATGCAAGGCGCGAAAGAAACGGCGCAGCACATCGCTGCGCATGTCGGCACTGACCACGGCCGGCACCCGTACGACCACCAGACGCGTGGGGCCGGCGGCAAGCACCTCCTGCGCCGCCTGCTCCGCGCGCCAGCGGCTGCGCGCATAGGGCGTCTCCGGCTGCGGCGGCGTTGCCAGAGTGACCGGGTCGCCGGGGTCGGTGCCATACACCGCAATCGACGATATGAGTATCAGCCGATTCAGGCCCCGATCCCGGGCTACCGCTGCCAGACGGCGCACCGAGCCGACATAGCGCTCCAATTCGCCTTCGTCGGCGTCGTAGTGGCCGGCACAGTGAATGGCGCAGCCAACGCCCTCCAGCGCCTCGGCCAGGGCGGCGTCAGATGCACTGAAATCGAGCGGCCACGGCTCGTAACGCCCGTCGCCATCGCCATGCATATCGGTCTGAACGCGCGCCAGGCCGCGCACGCGCCAGCCGCGCCGCAAGAGCGCGTCGGCGGCATGGCGGCCGATGAATCCCGCCGCTCCCCAGACCGCTGCGCAGGACGGCGGCGGCAGCCCGTCGCTCATGCCTGAACGCGCTTGGCGAAGCCGTCGCGCAGGCCGGCGAAATAGCCCGTCAGCGGGTCGCTGGAACGGGCGGACAGCGATTGCACAGCGGCCTCGACCAGCAGGCCCACCAGCAGCCAGGGCAGCGCCAAACGCGCGCCGGGCCAGTTCCGCCGCTTCTTGTAGTAGGTGATGAACTCGATCAATTTCCGTCGCTGCCGCGGACCGAGTACCTCGCGGTTGGCCGGCGACCAATGGTGTTCGAGGCGGGCGTTGGGATTGATGTAAAGACGGTGACCGAAGTGCCTGACCACCCGGGTCGAGAAGTCCATGTCTTCGAGCATGAACAAGCCGTTGACCACGTCGAAGGGCACCGCGGCAAAGACCTCGCGTCGCCACGCCGACAAGCCGCCCGAGATCACGTCGCTCTGAATCAGGCTGTGACCGACGCCGTCGATGCGGCCGTAGATGCCGACCCGGATATCCCGGTAGATGCCGCGATGGAACAGGTGGAAGGCCCACGCGTAGCCGGGCGGCTGGCGCGGCGGGTTGGTGATGATGCCGCAGCAGCCGAGCATTTCCGGATGTCCGGCGAAGCCCTGCTCGATGCGTTCCAGATACTCGGGCTCCAGAATGACGTCGTCTTCGAGAAAGCAGACGATGTCGCCGCCCGCACGTTCGGCCGCCACGCGTTTTGCGTCCACCAGCCCGGTGATGCCGGTATCGTGGATATAGACGAGCCGGATGCGCGTCTCCCCTTCCATCAGGGTCGCGACCAGGTCGCGGGATTCGCTGCCGGGGCTTTGGTCGACGATGATGAACTCGTCCGGCGGCCGGGTCTGGGTGCGCACCGAAGCGACGGCCTTGCCCAGATCGACGGGACGGTTGCGGGTGGGGATGACGGCGGTTAGGGATGTCGGCATGTCAGCGGGTGCTTGTCTCGGGGCGGGCATCGGGCGCGACCGTAGCGAAACCGAGGAAGCGGCGCACCGACTCGGCAGTGACGGGCTCGAACCAGCGTTCCCGCAGTTGCCGCCCCAGTTCGCGACGGCGTTCGGTTTCGGTTCGCCCGCCCTCGGCATAACGGCCAAGCGTCCGCGCCAAATCGGCCGCAGTGTAGCAGACGGCCCAGAGGCTGGCGTCGGCAAAGGCGGGTATCGGATTCTGCACCAGGCTGCCCGGCTGCGCCGCCACGGCCACGGGGACGCCGCGGACGATGGCGTGCACGCAGGTGCTGCTGGCGGTGCCCACCAGAGCGTCCGCTTCGTCGAGCAGGGTCTCGAAATCGCCCTCCGCCAATTGAAACCCGGCCGGCAGTTCCGCGGCCAGACGCTTCAAGTCGGCGGCCCTCCAGGTCGGATGCGGCTTGACGAAAAAACGCCAGGGCCGCGCGCCGCGCGGCGCGACCGCCACGGCCAGGGAGAGTACGGCGCCGCTGTCGTTCGGGAGTATGGGCAGGGCCACGAGGACGGTGAACCAGTCCGCGTCGGGTTCGACGCTGCGCGCGCGCCAGATCGACTCGAAACGGAAGGCAGGCGCCGTCTCCACTTCCAACTGTGGGCAGAACTCCCGTGCCAGCTCGGCAAGACCGGCCCCCATGACGGCCACCCGGTGGGGCAACAGGTTCAGTTGCGCCTCCCGCGTCGTCGGGAACATGCACAGGTAATGGCGGGAAGCGAGGAAGCCCTGGTAGCCGATTACCGGCACGTCCGGGAAGAAACGCCGCCAGCCGGCATTGGCGCCGTGGTCGATCTCCTGGTTTTCGAGCCATTCGACGATGCGACGGGGCGTGAGCCCCCGCTCTCTCAGGCGCCGCGCGGCCCGGTAGCGCAACAGGCCCTCGATGGCACCGGAGCCGGCGAAGGATTCTGCCAGCGCCTCGCGCACCAGCGGCCCGACGTCGACGCCGAGGAAATCGATGGGGCCTTGAGGCCAACGCAGGCGGAAGGGGTGGGCGAGGGCATACAGGTAATCGCCCAGGCCCAGCACGTCCTCCTTGAGGATCAGGCCGGCGCGAACCTGACGTAGCTCCCGGAAGAATCGCGCGTAGTTGCGCACGCGATAGTAGCTGGCGACGAAGAACACCTGCATACGCTCGCCGGCGTCAAGCTGATTGAGCAGGCCCGGATAGTGCCGATCGCGCAGCGCCCCATTCACGATGCTGTCGGAATACAGGAAGGTATCCACCAGTACCACCGGCCCGGCCGGCAGCGGTGCCGGCCGCAGCGGCAGACGCGAGAACAGGTACTGGCAGCCGGCATGGTAGAGCGCGCCGGCATAACGACGCAGTGCGCCAACGGCCCGGCTCCAGCGCGAGGCGCCGACCATGGCCACGTTCACGCCGGGGCCGGCGAGACCGGACACGGCGCAGGCCATGGCGGGCGAGTCGACCAGAATTTCGCTCACGCCTCCCGCCGCCAGCAGGCGCCGCGCCAACGCCAGCCGGCACAGGCGCAGATGCAGCGGGCAAACGTAGGTGTTGCGGCTCGCCAGCGGCGTCACCCACCAGTCGAGATCGGCATCCCGTCCGACGGAAAGGCGGTCCGTGAGCTCGACGAAAGCGCGGCGGACTTCGGCCGCCGTTTCTTCCAGGGCGTCGTCCGCGACGTCGCCGGACCAGCCCGAGCCGCTCAGATCGAGACGCATGCCGCCGGATGTGCCGCTTAGCGCCGGGCGTCCCGCGCCCAGTCGACAAAGCGGGCGAGGCCGGCTTCCAGCGGCGTGAACGACGTCATTCCCAGGGCCTGGCCCATGCGCGCCACATCGGCGTAGATGCCCGACTGGTCGCCCGGCGTCGCGCCCTCGACGTACCAGCTCATGTCCGGCAGCCGCGAATGCAGCGCCTCCAGAAGCGCGCCGACGGTGGTGCGGCGGCCGGTGCCGACGTTGATGGCAAGCCCCGCCGCCTCGGCGCGGAAAGCCGCCTGCCACCAGGCCTCGACCACGTCGTCGATGTAGATTAAATCGCGAAAGCGCGTCAGCGCGCCTTTGACCTGCACCCGGCCGGTTGCCAGTGCCTGGGCGAGATAGATGCTGACCATGCCCTGGCGCAGATTGCTCATGTCCTGGCCGGGGCCATAGACGTTGAACATGCGCAGGGCAACGAAGGGCAGTTGTTTCGAGTACACGCGCAGGTAGCCCTCGGCGGCAAGTTTGCCGACGCCGTAGCAGGACAAGGGGGCGCAGGTCGTCGTTTCGGCCACCGGCGCATCGGGCACCGTGCCGTAGGCCGACATGGAACTCGCATAGACGATGCGCGCCGAGCCGTTGGCGATGCCGTAGCGGATCAGGTTCAGCGTGGATACTGTGTTCTTGTGCAGGTCGGATACGGGGTCGTCGAAGCTGATCTCGCCGGAAGACTGCCCGGCCAAATGCAGAATCAGTTCGCAGCCGGGCGGCAGCGCGGCAATGGTGGCGGGTTCGGCCAGGTCGCCCGCAACGAGGTCGACGCCGGCCGGCACGTTCTGCCGGTAGCCGGAGGAAAAATCGTCGACGCCGATGACCTCGTGGCCGGCGGCGAGAAAACGGCGCGCCACCTGGGCACCGATGAAGCCGCCGACACCCGTGATCAGGATTTTCATGACGGCGCCCCTTTTTTCAGGATGCCGACCAGCGTGTCGCAATGGCCGGAACGGATGAGCGCCTGGCGGTAGGCCTCATCGAACTCCGCGCCGAGCTGCGGCGTGAAGCGGCCCATGCCGCCGGGACGGCCGTCGCGGGCCCAGACCATGTGGTTGGACAGATCGTAGCGCTGGTCGCGGACGAGTTGCCAGGAAACGTCCAGGCCGCCGAGCAGGTGACCCAGCGAGCGCTCGGTGAAATACCAGTAATGGGCCACCGACCAGTAGAAGCGTTCGAAGGCCGGGATGTCGTAAACCGTGACCAGGGGATCGGCAGCATTGGGCACCTCGAACACCAGCACGCCGCCGGGGCGCAGCAGATCCAGTTGCGCCCGCAGGAAGGCCGCCGGGTCGGCCACGTGCTCAAGCACGAAGAAATGCATGATGGCGTCGAAGCCCGCCGCACCGGCCTGGCCCAGGGCCTCCAGCGAATCGTGGCAGGCCACGCCGCGGGCGGCCAGATAGTCGCGGAACACCCCGGAGGGCTCAATGCCGGTGACTTCGTAGCCGGCCTCCATCAGCGGATAGAGCATGAAGCCGGAGGAACAGCCCACTTCCAGCACGCGCCCCCCTGCGGGCAGCGCCGCGCGCAGGTAGCGCAGGCGGCGTGCCACGGTCGGCTGGTTGGCCGCGATGTGGCGCTCCGGCTGGGTCCAGCCGCCGGCTTCCCCCGAGCGTCCGCTCATGAAGGATTCGAACTCGGCGGCGTAGAAACGGCGCTCGTCCTCGGCCGACAGGCCGGGGTGGAGGAAGATCGCGTCGCAGGCGCCGCAGCGGAAGAAGGCGCGGCCGCCATGGTCGCCATAGACGTGGGGCGTAACCACCGAGAGCTGCTCGGACGCGGCGGCACAGAGGGGACAGCAGGTCGGCAGGGCCATGGACTATCTCGGTCGTAGGGTCAGGACAGCGCCAGGAAGCCGGCCAGCCCGGTGAGGTCGGGCAGCACCGGCACTCCCGGCGGAAAGGGATTCGCCGCGGCGGGCGCAATGCCCAGGAAGGGCACGCCGGCCTCGCCGGCGCCGTGAAAATCGGTCATGGCGTCGCCGACCATCAGCATGCGCGTCGGCGCCACGCCGCTACGGAAGCTGAAGTCCCGCAGAATCGCGCCCTTCTTGCGCGGCGCGCCGGCCACGCCCGCGAAGTAGCGCGCCATGCCGCGGCGGTCGACGATGCGCAGCAACTCCTCTTCCGGCGTACCGGAGGCGACATAGAGCGGCAGGCGGCCATGCCAGGCCTCCAGAAACTCGCGCGCGCCGGCCACGGCGGCGGCGGCGATCACGGCCTCTTCCACCAGCGCCGAGAAGCGGTCGCCCAAGGCGGCTTCCTCCGCCGCCGGCAGCGGCCGGCCGAGAAAGACGCGATGGAAATGACGGAACTTGTCGTAGCGGGAAACGCCGCCATGCTCCAGGTGCCAGGCCACCACCTGCTGCACCACCTCCGGACCATAAGGCTCGTAGAGCGCGGCGAAGGCGCGGGTCTTGACGTCCACCGACTCGACCAAAACGCCGTCGAAGTCGAAGACGATGGCGTCGCATCGAAGCATGGTCATACTTTCGAGGCGTCGTCGTCGACCAGCCAGTCGCCTTCCGGGTGGGCGTCGCGCGTGCTGTGCTCGTGCAGTTCGGCAAGGCAGTCGAGCAGACCCTGGCCCAGATCGACGTAATCGTTGGCCACCAGCTTGTGGCCGACCTTGGGGTGGAAGGCATAAGGCGTCATCACGTAATGTCCCTCGTCCTGTTTGCCGCCGAAGGACAGTTGAACGCCGCCGGGAATCATCTCCGAGACCATCTGCATCAGGTTCTTCACCGGCATGCGCTCCTGGCCGGTGAGGATCATGTGGCGGTTGGCATATTCGGCGTGGAGAATCTGTACGGACAGGCGCGCCGCGTCGCGGACGTGGATGTACTCGCGCATCGCTTCGACGCTGCCCTGGTAGGTGATGGCGCGCTTGTCCAGTGCCTGCCTGAGCAGGCGGTAGATGCCGTTGCGGCGGTCGGCGCGCCGGCCGTAGAGGGAGCCGTAGCGCAGTACCGAGAACGGCAGCCCATAGCGCTCGAAGTAGGCCTCGACGAAGCGCTCGGCCGCCTGCTTGCTCGCCCGATAAAAGGAACCCGCCTCGGAATAGACATACACCGTGCTGGCGAAAACGAAGCGCTTGGCGCCGGCAAGCCGGGCGGCCTCCAGGGCGTTGATGTTGCCGATGATGTTGGCGTTGGCCGTATCGAGCGGCCGGTCTTTGGCCGCGTCGATATCGGCGATGCCGGCGAAGTTGTAGACGTATTCGCAGTCTTCCGCGGCACGGGCCACCGCCGCCGCGTCCAGCAGGTCGCCGACCATCATCTCCTGGTCGCCGCGCAGATAGGGCGAGGCCACGCGGTCGAATATGCGTACCCGGTAGCCGGCCTCCGACAGTGCGTCGACGACGTGACTGCCGAGAAAACCGCTGCCGCCAAATACCACTACCCGTTTGTCCGCCATCGCCTTCACCCTCCCGCAACCAGTCCGCGCGCAACCAGCCCCTGAACGAGGTTGTCGGCCGCCTCCCGCTCCATGATGCCGCGCGCCTCCGCGGCATAGGAGCCCATGTGGGCCGTCAGCACCGTCTGCGGCAACCCGGCCAGCGGTCCCGCATACGGTTCCGTCTCGAACGTGTCCAGCGCCGCACCGGCCAGATGGCCGTTCTGCAAGGCCTGCACCAGGGCGGCTTCGTCGATCAGCCCGCCGCGTGCGGTATTCACCAGCAGGGCGCCCGGCTTCATGGCGGCGATGCGCTGCGCGTCCATGAAGTGGCCGCCGGTCTTCTGCGACGGGACGTGCAGGGTGATGACATCGGCCTGCGCCAGCAGGTACTCCAGCGAACAGATTTCGGCGACGCCGTCGGGCGCGACAGCGGCGGCGTCGGTTGCCAGCACCTTGGCGCCGAAGGCCTGAACGAGCTTCGCCACGCGGCGGCCGATGCGGCCGTAGCCGACGATGCCCACCGTACGGGCCGCCAGCAAACCGCCCATCAACGCCTTCCATTTGCCCGCGCGCACCTGCCGGTCGGCCTGGCTGATCTGCCGCAACAGATCGAGGATCAGGCCCAGGGTCAGTTCCGCCACCGCAATGCTGGGCGCATCGGGCGTGTTGGTCACTTCGATGCCGCAGTCTTTCGCCGCAATCAGATCAACGCTGTCCAGACCGATGCCGCAGCGCGACACGAACTTGAGGCCCTTGGCCCCGGCGAGCACGCGGCGCGTCAGCGGCTCGACGCCGGCCACCATGCCGACCACCTCCGCATCGAGCAGGGCCGCCACCTCGTCCTCGGTCAGCTTGCGGCCGAAGGGATTGGTAACGATCTCGAAACCGGCAGACTTGAGCCGCGCCAGGGATGCGGCGGCGGCGACGTTGAACGACGATGTTGTGATCAGGATTTTTGGCACGGTAACTCAACCCTCAAGGCAAATTCTTTCCACCAGCACATTGACGCCGGCCCGCGGCCGGATCGACGCCGCCGGCAGCGCGACGCCGGCACGCCAGGCGTCGACGGCGCTGCGCTTGCCGGCACCGGCGACCAGAAACAGGGCGCCGCGCGTATCGCTCAACCTGCGCGCACTCAGGCTCACCCGCTCGGCCGGCGGCTTGGGCGCGTTCGTCACGGCCAGCGCAGCGGGCGCGCCGGGCGCTTCGCCCCAGTCGGCGCCGGGAAACAGGCTCGCCGTATGGCCGTCCTCGCCCAGGCCCAGCAGTACGAGGTCAAACTGCGGCACGCCGGCCAAGGCCTTCCGATAGTCGGCCGCTGCCGGCTCTGCGCCCAACTCGGCGGCGATCGCGTGCACCTGCTGCGGCGGGATCGGCACCCGATCCAGCCAGGCCTCCGCCGCCATCCGGCTGTTGCGCCGGCGGTCTTCCGCGGCAAGGCAACGCTCGTCGCCAAACCATATTTCCCATGCGCCCCAGTCGGTATCGATGCTGCGCAGATGCTCGTACACGCTGCGCGGAGTTTCGCCGCCGGCCAGCACCAAACGGAAAAGACCGCGCGTCGCGATGGCCTCTCCGGCTGCCCCGGATATCCATGAAACGGCTCGCTCGCGCAGCTCTGCGCCGGTACTGCAAGGCTGCCAGGGCGGTTCCATCGCCAACGTCCACCGACAAAGCGATTATTCTACCCGCAGGAGATGTCTATACCCAATTCCGTCGCTCGCGCAATTGCCCTACAATCGCCCTCCAGCTTCCTTTGCGCACCTTGCCATGGCCGCCTCCACGCTCAAGCAGAAACTCGCCGACAATCGGCTCACCATCGGTTCCTGGATCACGCTCGCGCACCCGGCCATCGCCGAAATCATGGCGCGGGCCGGCTTCGACTGGCTGACCATCGATCTCGAACACAGCGTCATTACCATCCGCGAAGCCGAGGAACTGATCCGGGTCATCGCCCTGCATGGCGTTCCGCCGCTGATGCGCCTGACCAGCAACGATGCCGACCAGATCAAGCGCGTCATGGACGCCGGCGCCCACGGCATCATCGTGCCCATGGTCAATTCCGCGGCCGATGCGGCACGCGCCGTGGCCGCCGTCTACTACCCGCCACGCGGACAGCGCGGCGTCGGGCTGGCCCGCGCCCAGGGCTACGGCACCGCCTTTGCCGATTACCGCCGCTGGCTGGACAGCGAGGCCGTGGTCATCGTCCAGGTGGAGCACATCGAGGCGGTCGAGAACCTGGAGGCCATCCTGTCCACGCCCGGCGTGGACGGCTTCATCATCGGCCCTTACGACCTTTCGGCGTCGATGGGCATACCCGGCCAGTTCGACGACCCGCGCGTCGCCGCCGCCATCGAACGCGTGCGTACCACCGGTCTGGCCATGGGCAAGCCCGGCGGCCTGCACGTGGTTGAACCCGACGCCGCACAGCTCGCCGCCCATATTGCCCGCGGCTTTCGCTTCCTTGCCTACAGCCTGGACACACGCATGCTCGACACCGCCTGCCGCAGTGGCCTGGCCGAGTGCCGGCGCGGCGCCCCCGAATAACCCCACCACTTCCGACGCTCATGAACGCAATCGGCATTATCCCCGCCCGCATGGCCTCAAGCCGCTTTCCCGGCAAACCGCTGGCCCCGATCCACGGCGTACCCATGATCGGTCACGTCTGGTTTCGCTGCAAGATGAGCAAGGCGCTCGACGAGGTCTACATCGCCACCTGCGACGAGGAGGTGCGCCAGTACGCCGAACGCATCGGCGCCAAGTGCATCATGACCGCCGCCACCCACGAGCGCGCCACCGACCGCACGGCCGAGGCCATGCTCAAGATCGAGGCGGCGACCGGCCAGCGCACCGATGTCGTGGTGATGATCCAGGGCGACGAACCGATGACCCGCCCCGAGATGATCGACGAAGCGATGGCGCCGATGGCCGCCGAGCCGACGGTCAATGTCGTCAATCTCATGGCGGACATCGAAACCCTGGCGGACTTCGAGGACCCCAACGAGGTGAAGGTGGTCGTGGATCTGAAAGGCGACGCCCTCTACTTCTCCCGCGAGCCGGTGCCCTCGCGCAAAAAGGGCGTGACCGAGGTGCCGATGCTCAAGCAGGTCTGCATCATCCCCTTCCGCCGCGACTACCTGCTGCGCTTCAATGCGCTGGCGCCGACGCCGCTGGAGGTTATCGAGTCGGTGGATATGATGCGCATCCTCGAACACGGCGAGAAAGTGCGCATGGTCATGACGGGTGCGCGCACCGCCAGCGTCGACACGCCGGCAGACCTCGACTGCGTCGTCGGCATGATGCAGGGCGACGATCTGATGCCCGGCTATCTTGCCGCCGGGCGCTGAGCCCGGCGTCATGAACTGTCCCAACTGCGGCCACGGCGACATTGCCGCGGTCGGCCCTTATCTCGGCAGCCACGACGTTTTTTGCCGCCTCAGTCTGGCGCGCTGCACCGCGTGCGATCTGGTGTTCGCCCAACCGCAGCCGAGCGCGGCTGAACTGGCCGAGTATTACGGTCACTACTGGGACGGCGAAGTGGCCATGTCGACGCCCAGCACGCGCCGCTACTATCTGGCCCAGTCGCTTTCCCGCGCCGACTACCTGCGTCAATTCGGCATCCTGGAGAACCGGCCGGCGGTGCTCGATGTCGGCGCCGGCCTCGGCCTCTTCCACGACGGCCTGCGGCGACGGGGCGTTGACCACGACTTCTTCGCCGTCGAGACGGATAGAGACCAGTTGGCGGGATTGCGCCGCCGCCTCGGCGACGATCATGCCTTCCAGCGCCTGGAAGACGTCCCGGCAGACAGGCGCTTCGACCTTCTGGTGATCTCGCATGTTCTGGAGCACATCGCGCAACCCCACGAATTCGTCGCCGGACTGATGGACCGGCTGCGCCCCGGCGGCCTGCTGTTCGTGGAAGTGCCGCACCGCGACTATCGTTACAAGGCGCTGTTCGAGTCTCACCTGCTGTTCTTCAACCCGCAGAGTCTGCGCGACCTGCTCGGGCGCCACGGCCGCGTGCTCGATGTCGACACGGTGGGCAAGGATGCGGCCAGGCTCTACGTCGCCCACGTGCATCCGAAGCCCGATGCCCTGCGTCCGCTCAAGGAACTGGTCAAGACCTGCATCGCACTGGCGACGCCTGATTTCGACAACCGCCAGATCGCCAAATTCGGTATGTCGAGCTACGGCGGCGACCGGCAGTGGCTGCGGGCGGTGGTGCAGCGGCCGGCGGCCTGACCGGGACGCTCAGGCCCGGGAAAACACCGCGTTCATGCAGTCGTCAAGCTCGCCCTGCATGGCGGCGCGCGTCGACCGGGTGAGCGTCAGACCGCAGGCTTCGATCGCCGCCCGCAGTTCCTTGTCGCTTTCCTTCATCTCGATCTGCATCGACTTGAAGCGCGGATCGGACAAGGTTTGCGTCGCGCCGCGGATGACGCGGATCTCGTTGCCGTCGACGTCGATCTTCATGTGCGCCGGCACCGGCAAACCAAACATATCGATCATCTGGTCGAGCCGAAACGCCAGCACCGCCTGCTCGAACTTGGCCTCGAAGCGGTTGCCGCGCCAGTCGATCGCCTCCCCCACCGAGTGCAGGGCGGCACCGCTGGCAAGATCGTGGAGTTGCAGGAATTCAACGGCAGTTGCGTCGTGCAGGCCGACATTCAACGCCTTGACGCGGCGCCCGAGCCGGTTGAGGAAGATGTTGGTGTTGAGGCAGGCGTAGTTCTTCGCCTCCGGTTCGAAGGCAATAACTTCGCAGTTGCGATGCAGGGCGGCATAAAGGCTGAAGACGCCGACATTGGCGCCGACGTCGAACAAGACCTCGCCTTCGGCGAAGCCGTCGATCCATTCGATGGTCTCCGGCTCCTTGGTCTCAAGGAGCTGCGCGCGTAGCAGGTGAAGCTCTTCGTTCGCGTCGAATGCGATCGCCGTGCCGTTGATCGTAACGCGCTTGACGCAGTCGATGCGGCCGAGAAAGGCGCGGTAGAGGCGGCTCGGCCGGTTGAGGCCAAGCAGCGCAATCAGTAGGTCGCTCGCCGTTTCAAATATTTTTCGTTTGATGGTCATCCTGGAAATCCGCCAAATCGCCCACGCCGGGAGCGGTCGCACCGGCCGCTGGAATGGTCTGTCGAAGGGGAGGCGCCGCCTGTCAGCGCCTCACGAATATCACGTTCTCCACCAGATCCGATCGCGTTCCCTTGCGCCGCTGCCGGGAATGGCGCGGATGCTGGTTCAACGGGTGATCGGCATGGAAGCCAAGCGATTGCAGGTGGCCGGCAATCGAGCCCTGGTCGGTGACCTCGCGGTTAACCTCGATCAGGATGGAACGAATCGAATCGGCGGCCAGCAGCCCGGCCATGCCTTGAACGATGCGCATCTCGATGCCATCGACGTCGATCTTGATGTGGTTCGGCGGCGGCATGCCGAAGACGCTGCCCAGCGCATCCATCCGCAGTGCCGGGACGTACTCGGTCCCCAGCGGGTCGAACGCTTCGCCCTTGTCGTTGACCGCCGCGCCGAGCTGGCTGCCGGAGGCGCCCAACCGGTAGTCGCTGACGTAGAGCGAGTCGATGCCGTTGCGGTCCGACAGTGCCAGATGCAACGGTACGACGTTGCCGACGCCGTTGAGGCGGATGTTCGCGCAGAGCCGATGGAAATTCACCTGCAGGGGCTCGAAGGCATAGACTTTGGCCCCCGCGTGCTGTAAGCCGGCGTAAATCGAGTAGACGCCGACGTTGGCGCCGACGTCATACATCACGTCGCCATCCTTCACCAGAGACTCTATCCATGCCACGGTCTCCGGCTCCTTGTCGAAAAAAGACCGGCACCGGTATTCCTCAAGCGAGTTTCCGGCCCAGAGACGGAAACGCTCGGTGATGGCAATGGCGGTATCGCCCGCCGCCGCCGGCAGTTCCTGTTGCACGGTCAATGGCGAACCCCGCGGAAGCTCGTGTCGCCTTCAAAGTACAGGCGTTGGTGGGCCTCGATAGCCTTTTCCGTCAGGTGATCGAAGTGGTCCTTGATGAGGATGGAATTCGCCTCGAACAGGACATCGTAGAGCTCCTTGTCCGACAGTGTCGTGAAATTGCAGGCGACCTGGTCGGAGTTGAGGTGCTTGTTCTCGTAGAAGTCGGCGACATCCTTGATCAGGCCGCGCTCAACCGCCGTGTCGAAGAGCGGACTGCCGGGATATGGCGTGACCGGCTTCAAGGTACGCATCTCTCCGTAGGTGTTGTACTCAAGGAGGAAGTCGACCGTCTTCTTGCAGGTCTCGCGGTTGTCGCCGATGTTGCCGAAAATCACGTTCAGTCCCGGATGAATGCCGGCGGCGATGGTCTCCTTCACGCCGCTCAGAATGTGGGCAATCGTCTGCTTCTTGTGCATGTTGTCCAGCACCTCCTGATCGAGGGACTCGACGCCGTAGTTGATATACACGCAACCGGCTTCCTTGAGCACCTTCAGTGCTTCCGGCTTTGCCGCCGCCAGCCGGCCGTCGATCTCGAACTTGATCTTGAAGCCTTCTTTCATGATGCGCTCGGAAAACTCGATCGCCCGTTGCGGGGTGTACATGAACAGTTCGTCGCGGAAGGAAATCGAGTTGATGTTGTAGTCCTTGATCAGGCGCCCGAGTTCTTCCATCACATTGTCGAGCGACCGCAACCGCAACCCGCCGTCCTCCATGCGATAGCAGAATGTACATTGGTACATGCAACCGCGACTCGACAGCACCGGCATGCAGCGCGGTGCGCGCACGCCGGGAATGCGGACCTTGGTAACGTAGTTCTCGATCGGGAAGCGTTCCCACGCCGGAAACGGCAAAGAGTCCAGATCCTTCAGCGGCAGCGGGCGCGGATTGAGCCGCACCTGGTCTCCATCCCAGAAAGCGAGCCCGGGAATGTCGGTCACGCTGCGATGATGAGCCAGACGATTGATGAATTCCGGGAAATACTGCTCGCTTTCGCCCAGCATGACGTAGTCGGCACCCGTCTTGCGCATGAAATAGGCCGGGTCCGGCGTGAACATGAACCCGCCGAGAACCACGGTCGGGCGCTTCGGCAACTGGTCGATGACACGAAACATCCGCAGCAACTGCTTGAATTGCCAGTAGCCGGCAAGCATGCCGATGGCAACGACGTCGAAAGCCCCGCGCTTCAGATAATCGAGCAGTTGCTCGTCGGAATAGTGATAGACGTCCATGTTATAGAGATGGATGTCCTCGTCCGGAAAGCCGGTCCGCCGCAGGCATGAAATCAGGTAGCCGATACCCAGCGGAAAATCATTCAGGGAAGAATCGTTGTCGTATATCAGGAAGGCGAGGCGCATAGGATTATCGTTTTGCAGTGGGGATATACGGCGCCTACGGCATATCTGCCGCAATTCCGCATCCGGGCGTTGTACGCTGAAGCGTACGCGGCTTCCATTATCTCATTGTCCAGATCATCACGCACCGTTGGACCACACCGGGCAGCAAAGTGCTGGTTGCGGAACCGGGTTCCATACCGAAGCGGCCGATCAGGCCTGCCGCAAGATAGCTAAAACGCGGTCCGCAAGGCTGGCGGCATCCATGCCATGAGCACGCAACGCCTGATCGTTGGTGCCGCAGACTGGGATGCATTCGATCCCGACGGTGTGCAGTTCCAAGCGTATGCCGCTGTCGGCCAGTCCGGCCGCAATGCGGTCGCCGAGCGCGCCGATGCGGTAGTGGTTGTCGACAATCATCAGGCGCGGATACCGCTCAGCCATGAATTGCAACCATCCGGCGTCGACCTGGTTCAACCACGGGAAAGTAAACATCCCCGCCGCCACACCCTGTTCCTTCAGCTTGGCGCATGCCGAAAATGCCTCCTGGGCGAGTACCGGGCCGTAGGTAACGAACGCGATATCCTTGCCGGCCACGATCTCCCGCCCCCATCCAGGCCGAACCTCGAACGCCCCGGTCGCCGGAGGCATCAGTGTCGGCGCCGAGACAAGGCGGAAATACGCGCTGCCCGGCGCATCCTGCAAACACCAGCGCAGCAGCGGTTCGACCTCGTCGGGCAGCGACGGCTCGATGATGGCGAGCCCGGGCACCGCCGCCAGCGAGGAAATGTCCCTGACGGCCTGATGCGAATGTCCGGGGCCGGCCGGCGTCAGTCCGGCCAGCGAACCGACATAGATGATTCGTCCGCCTTCCGTCGCTGCGTTGTAAATGTGCTCATTGGCGCGTGCCGACAGAAAACAGGCAAAGGAATGCACCACCGGCCGCAATCCCTTCAACGCCAGGCCGCTCGCCATCGACACCATGTCCTGCTCCGCTATTCCGCACTCGATGAACCGCTTCGGAAAGCGCTCGCGGAAGGGGATCAGCCCGGTATCCAGAATCAGGTCCGCATCGAGGGCGACAATCCGTTCGTCGTCTTCGGCAGCCTTCAGCAACGCATCGCTGTAATAAGGGATGAGCTTCTTGCGTTCATCCGTCCCGCCCGCAAGCGGAGCAGGCCGGACGGCCTGATAGCGAACCGGTTCGATCGCCAACGCAGCGGTTGCCGCATCGATTCCCGCCGCAAGCTCGGTCGCGGCCTTGAGATACATTTCGGGAGACGGCGCCCCGCTGTGGAACTTGTAGTAGCGCTGGTCGGCCGCCATGGACTTATGCTCCATGAACGACACGCCCCGCCCCTTGAGGGTATTGGCAATAATGGCCTTCGGCCTGTCTTCATCACGACACAACTCGTCGAAGGTACGCCCCAGCGCTGCGACGTCGTGCCCATCGCATTGGGCCACCGACCAGCCGAACGCCCTGAACTTGGCTTCGAGGTCGCCGAGATCGCTGACCTCGCTGACGAAGGTATCGGACTGAAGCTTGTTGTGATCGACGATGACCGTAATCTCGCCCATACGCAAGTTCGCTGCGCCTGACAACGACTCCCAAAACTGGCCTTCCTGCAGCTCGCCATCGCCCGTCAGGACGAATACTCTGCCTTGACCAGACTGCAATCGATTGGCCAGCACCATACCTTTTGCCTTCGATACCCCCATGCCCAGGGAGCCGGTGTTGCAGACGATACCCGGCGTGCCGACATCTGGATGGCCCGGCAGGCCGCCGAGACGGCGCAAGGTGTGAAGCTGATCGAATTCGATACTGCCCAGAGCGGTCGCGACGGCGTAGTAGCCGGGCACGTCATGGCCCTTGGAGGAGAAATAAACGTCTCCGCGCGCACGATCCATAACGCGAAGATGGAGCCAGGAGACGATATCGAGACTGGAGAAACTGCTGCCGATATGCCCGGAGCCGGCGCGGGTAATTGCATACAGGGCGTTGAAGCGCGCCATGTGTGCAAACAACTCGATGCCGGCGGGCGAAGTCCCGCTGGCGCGATTCACCCGCTCAAACTCGGATTGCGGAATGTAGGCAAAATCGCCTGCGGTCAGGCTATCGGAAAGACAGGTGGTCATCGGCATCACTCTCGCAGGCCGTCGGACGATCCGAACGGCGTAACATCGACTGTCGGCATCGCGGCCTTGCCTTCTTGCAGCAGGCGCTCAGCTTTCCACCAGTCGAACTCGTCATTGACGTCGAGGCCTTCGGCGTCGGTCGTAAAAAAAGGCAGTACCGTGGCCCCGGCAATGCTGCGGCCGGCAAAGACCACGCGCGTCCAGGCGATCTCCAGGCTGGCGTTTTGCACATAGACCTCGGGCAGCGCCGCATATTGCGAACTGTGCCAGGGTTGTTCGGCCGGGGTGAGCGGCAAGAGCGGCAGCATGCGCCCCTGGCGCACGATCCACATTTTTCCCGGATGCTGCTTGCACTTCTCGACGGCGCGTAGCGAGTCGACGCCTTCGGCGGCGCAGAACTCCGCCCACGCCCGCTGTATCGTGGCCGCAGTGCGAAACGGACTGGTCGGGCGCAGAATGCTGAAAGCATCGAAGCTGCGCCCGTCGTCGCGTAAACGAGTCAGCACATGTTCTATCCATTCGATGTCCGGCGACCGGGAACCGGCAATATCGCCAGGGCGCAGAAACGGCACCTCGGCACCGTAATGACGGGCCACCTGCGCGTATTCCTCGCTATCGGTGGAACAGATCACGGCGGCGAAGACGCCGCTGTCGATGGCCGCCCGGATCGAGTAGGCGATGAGCGGATGGCCGGCCAGGGGACGGATGTTCTTGTGCGGAACGCGCTGGGAGCCCGACCGTGCCGGGATCAACGCCACGGCCCGCGGCAGAATGTCCGGGGCACTTTCAGTCATGCGTTTCCCTGACCAGGACGGAAATGTTTTTCAGTTCCGAGTACACGTCCAGTGCCTCGGTTCCCGGCTCGCGTGTGCCGTTGCCGGACGCGCCGAAGCCGCCGAACGGCATGTGCGGCTCGCTGCCGAAAGTCCCGCAATTGACGTTTGCCACGCCGGCGCGTACCGCCCGGCAGAACGAGAAAGCCCGGTCGACATCGCGCGTATGGATGGCCGCGGTCAGCCCGTATTCGGTGCCGTTGGCCAGGGCGATCGCCTCGTCGAGCGAGCCGACGCGATAGACGGACGCCACCGGTCCGAAGAGTTCGGCGCACGAGAGCGCGGCGTCGGCACGCAAGCCCGCGATCACCGTCGGCTTGAGGTAGTAGCCGCCGGCGTGCTGCGGAGCGGCCGACCGTTCCCCACCGACCAGAACCTCGCCGCCCTCGCTGCGCGCCACGGCGATTGCGGCGAGAATGGACTGTAGCTGTCGCTCATTGATGACCGGCCCCAGATCGCTGTCGGCATCGACGCCGAGCTTCAGCGCTGCGGCTCCGGCCACCAGCCGGACGACGAACCGGTCGTAGATGCCGGCCATGACGATCAGACGGCTGCCGGCGGCACAGCGCTGCCCGGCATTGCTGAACGCCGAGAGCAGCGCCCACTTCACTGCATTGTCGATGTCGGCGTCGTCGCAGACGACAAACGGATTCTTGCCGCCAAGCTCAAGCGAGACCCGGCCCAGGCGCCTTCCCACCGTCTCCGCGATCCAGCGTCCAACCGCGGTCGATCCGGTAAAACTGATCACGGCACTGCGGCTGTCTTCGACCAGCGGGCGCCCGGCATCGATTCCGGTTCCCTGGAGCACGTTGAGTACCCCCGGCGGCAGGCCCGCCTGTGCTGCGATCCGCGCAAACAATAACGCCGTGTATGGGGCGTCTTCCGAGGCCTTCAGTACCGCGGTGTTGCCGCAGATCAAGGCCGGGAAAACCTTCCAGGCGATGTTGGCGATAGGGGTATTGGCCGGGACGATGAGCGCCGCAACCCCGCGCGGCTGGCGCACCGTGTGGCTCATCTTGCCGGGCACCGCCGAGGTCAGGGAGCGGCCATAAAGACGCATGCCCTCGCCGGCGAAGAACTCGCCCTGCAAGATGGCGCCGCCGACCTCGCCGGCCGCATCGCGCAGCGGCTTACCGGTTTCCACGGCCACCGCCGCCGCGAGTTCGTCGCGCCGCGCCGCCATGGCCGCCGCAACCGCGCCCAGAATCTGCCCGCGACGCACCGGCGTCGTTTCCGACCACCCGGCGAACGCTACGCCCGCCGCATCCACCGCAGCAGCAGCGTCGACGGCCTCCGAAGCCGCGAACTCGGTCAGCCGCTTGCCGTCGTGCGGATTGATCTTGCTCAGACGTCCGCCGCCCAGGGCCGGTCTATCCTCGCCGGCAACATGATTCGGGATGAAAGCGGGGATGGTCATTTCAGATTGCCGTCCAGCCACCGTCGATCACCAGATTGGCGCCAGTCATGTAACTCGATGCCGACGATGCCAAAAACATGACCGCGCCGTTGTACTCGGTTTCCGCCGCCATTCTGCCGACGGGAATGCGGCCGTTGTAGGCATCAAGGAACTCCGCGGCCTGGTTGTTGAAGACCCCCGCCAGCGTCAGCGTGTTCACGCGCACGCCCTGCCGCGCCCAATAGGTCGCCAGGTAGCGCGTCAAATTGTAGAGCGACGACTTCGACACGGCATAGGCGACCGGCTTGAAAAACGTCTCGCCGCGCGTGCGCCGATATTCATAGATCGACTGATCGGGCGACACCATGCCGTAGATCGACGCAACGTTGATGATGGAGCCTCGACCGGCGCGAGCCATTGCTGCGCCGACGACCTGACAGGCGAGAAAGGTGCCTTTGACATTGACCTTCATGACGCGATCGAACGAGTCTTCCGGATAATCCTCAAAAGGGCCGTTTTCCGCGGCCGGGGCATCGGGAGGCGAATCGAGCGCTGCGTTGTTGATCAACACCGTCGGCGTACCCAGCGCACTTGCCACTTCTGCGGTGCTTCGCTCAAGGCTGCTCTTGTCGCAAACGTCGACGTTCATCACCCGCAAGCGGCCTTCATACTGGGGCGCGTCGGCAAACACACCGGCCGGTGCCGTACCCTGCAACTTGTCCCAAATGGCTACGCGGGCACCGCGCTCAAGGAAGGCGCGCGCATACGCGCGCCCAAGCTGGCCGAGGCCGCCGGTAATGACGACCACTTCTGCGGATACATCGAACAACGGATCGGACGTAATCATGGCCTGGCTTCCTGGTGACGTAAACGAACCAGCAGATCGCAAATCTCCCGCACCGCGCCATACCCTCCCTTGCGGGTCGTTCGCAACATTACGGCATCCGCAATCCCGTCTTCCGCATCCGCGACGGCCATCGGGACACCAACGCGCGCAAGTGCGGGAAGGTCGTTGATGTCATTGCCGACGAACGCAGTATCGGCGAGATCGACGCCGAGCTCTGCCGCTATTCGCGCGACCGCGTCTGCCTTGTCTGTCACCGCCTGAACGAACCGCACTCGCAGTTTGGTCGCGCGCGCCGCAACCACGGGGTTGATTTCGGTGGAAACGATGTAGGCCTCCACCCCCGCCTTGCGCAGCCGCTCAAGGCCCAGTCCATCGGCGCGGGAACAGCGCACCGACTCGCGTCCATCCTGGTCCACGTAAACTGCGTTATCGGTAAAGACGCCGTCGAAATCGAAGAAGACGAGGCGCAGGCCACGAAGTCGTTCTTGCAACGCCTGATCGAGATTCATCTGCCGCGTTCAGGAGCCGGTCATGCAAGCTGGTCAAAGGCGATGCCGTCGTCTTCGTTCAAAGCGCAACGCAAGGTCTTGCCGACAACGCGATCGTACTCGTAGGGCGGCAAGCCACCGCCGGGGGATTTGATCGCGACGTCGTCTGCGGTCAGGACATGTCCGGCCGGCAGCGGCCTGGCCGCCACCAGCTTCTTCCCCATTTTCTGTAGCGGCTTCTTCTCGCAGTCGAGCACTTGCTTCTCGGCCTGTCCAAGCGCAACAGGAATTCGGTTCAGGTTACGAACCATTTTGCGCAAACCTTCGGGCTCGAGAGAAAACGCCTGGTCGGTGCCTTTCCAAGCGTGGTTCAGGGTGAAGTGCTTTTCAAACACCCGGGCACCCAGCATGTACGCAATCGATGAGGCATCGATTCCATTTTCATGATCCGACAACCCGATCAATTGCTGCGGGAATTCGGCGAGCAACTGATCGATGATGCGAAGGTTCAGGCTGCTGACATCCGCCGGGTACGACGCCGTGCAGTGAAGGATGCACACGTTGGAATTGAGCGGCAGGATGGCCTCGCAGGCGCGCCGGACGTCCTCGAAGGTGCCGCCGCCGGTGCTGAGGAAAATCGGCTTGCCGATACGGGCGACGTGGCGCTGCAACGGCGTATTCAGGAGATCCGCAGAAGCCAGCTTGTATGCCGGCATGTCGAGTTCGGCGAGAAAGTCGGCGCTGGCATGATCGAAAGCGGTGGCAAAAAAGAGAATTTCAAGTTCGTCGGCCAGAGTCTTCAGCTCCAGATACTCGGAACGCCCGAATTCGAGCGCTTCGCGATGCTCGCCGTAGGTCTTGCCGAAGCTGTTTTCGTTGTCGTAGGGCTGGTCGTAGAGTTCCTTGGTGAACAGCTTGCGGTTGTTCCGTTTTTGCAGCTTTACCGCATCGGCACCGCAACTCTTGGCAGCGTGAAACATCTGCTTTGCCAATTCAAGATTCCCTTGGTGATTGTGTCCAATCTCCGCAATGACAAAGGGCGCTCCGTCCGCCGTAAGCGTACGAGCCCCAATATTCAGATGCCTCACTCTCCACCTCTCAAACAGTTGGTTGACGCACGGATCGATATGGCAGGCACGGGAATCACGCTGTCAGATGCGACGGCGGCATACGCTCCTACAACCTCGACTCTTTATTCTCTTCAGGCAACAGCAGCCGGTCCAGCGACTCGATAGCCACCGCCCTGCCGGCCTCAATGCTGTAGACGCGATCACAGCTTTTCAAGGTCGTGAGACGGTGGGCTATTATAAGAGTTGTTAGACCTGCATCGATAGTTCCTATCGATTCCATCACCGCCCGCTCCGTAGCGGCGTCGAGTGCGCTGGTGGCTTCGTCGAGAACGAGTACGGGCGCGCGCTTGTAGAGCGCACGGGCAATTCCGATCCGTTGGCGCTGGCCGCCGGACAATCGAACTCCCCGTTCGCCGACATAGGTGCCATAGCCTTCGGGCAGGGTGTCGACGAATTCCGCGAGTTGGGCCCGCGCGGCACACATCCTGACACGCTCCATGTCTATGCCCGCCGCCGCGGCATTGAACGCGATGTTGTCGGCGATGGAGGCGTCTTTAAGAAATACCGTTTGCGGAACGTGGGCGATGTTTTTCTGCCACGGGCGCATCGACCCCGCCGATACGGGTTTCCCGTCGACTTCGAGAGCGCCGGCAACCGGGTCAAGCAGGCCCATTACAAGGTCGATCGCCGTGCTCTTGCCGGACCCGGTGGTGCCGACGAAACCGATGGTGTCGCCCTTCCGGATTGTCAGATTCAAGCCATCCAGCACCCAGTGCCCGTCGGGGCTGTAGCGGAAGCGAACGTCGCGAAGTCTGACTTCTCTCTCGAACGGCAATGCCGGCAGACGGTCTTCCGCCATCGCCTCGTCGTATGGCTGGTCCATCAGCAACAGCACATCTCTAAGCAAGGCGCGATTCGCAGCGTATTGCGCCCAGGCCGCGTACGCCTGCTGCATTTGCGGCAACATGCGCAAAGCGCCCATCACCAAGGCACCGACCATGGGCAGCGACATGCTGAGCCCACCCGACGTTGCGTTCAATCGGTAGGCGAAGACGGCAATCAGCATGACCCCGATCGACTCCAAAACGACGCGTGGGCTTCCCGCGATAAACAGGTTTTCCGCCTTGGCTCTGCGCAATTCCTGATCCGCGGCGCGGTACAGGCCGCAGTATTCGGCCTGACTGCCGTCGAGGAGAACGTCGCGGATGCCACCGAATCCTTCCTGGAGGACATGTACCGCGCGATCGGAGTTGCGCGAAATGTGCTTGCTGTTACTGAACAGCCGTGCGCGGGAAACGCCGACGACGGCGCTGTAGATTGCGCCGAATACCGCAACGGCAGCCAAGGTGGTTACGTGGTCGGCAACGAGCAGCGCAATCACGATGCTGGACAGAATCACCACCGAGGCCACCATCGACATCATCGACTGCACGACGCTGATGATCGACGAACTCTTGAGCAGAATGCCGCTGACCAGCGTCGCGCTGTTCCGGTCTACGTGCACCTTGTATGGCTGATAAAGACTGCGCCGGAATATCTCCGAATTGATATCGGAGCCAATGGCATACACCAGCCGGTTGCTGACGAACATCAGGATCAGACGCCCCAGTCCCGCCAGCCCGGCCAGTGCCACAAACGTCACCGTAAGCGGCAACACCAGGTCCTGTGGCGATCCGGCGTCAAGTTGCGCGGCCAGATTGCGTATATGGGCGTTGCTCCAAATCCTCTCCGGCGATACCAGAATCCCGAGGAACGGGATTACCGAGCCGATGCTGAGCATTTCCAGCACTCCGACGAGCAAGGTCATGGTCAACACGGCCGTCGCCTGAATGCGGCGTCGACGACCGATGCGCGCCAACAATTGCGCCAGCAGGCTGGCGCCATGGAGTTGTGGGTTATTGCCGCTCATTCTTTTCCCTGCAACGGTTTTTCGCTCTGAAGTTCCGGCGCCATCGCGCTGCCGGAAGGGCCGGAGGCATTCTCCGCGATTCGGGCCAGCACTGCCTTCAGTCTCTCGCCATAGCCGCCTTGCCCCTGAACCAGAAAGTGATCGAGCGACTGGCGGATTTGCTCGGCAGTCGGTTTCGACGGCCGGACGAATGTCTCTCTGAACTGCCGCGCCAAATCACCCTTTTCCAATACCAAGGCATTGCCGACGATTGCATCGATTCCCTCAAGGTTGAGGTAGTTGCGGTACGTGTGGTAGGGGCTCTCGATGTGTATCTCGTCGTCAAATGCCAGAGTCAATACCTGTCTGCCGCAGATCAGCGCCTCAACCGTCATGGAGGTGGGCGGTCCCACCACCATACCGGCGTCGTACAGCAAGGTGACATAGTAGCCAAGGTCGGGCTGGAATCTTGTGCCCCGTGGATTGTAGTAATTTTCCGCGACTTGCTTGTCGAGGACGACATTGCCGTATTCGCCTTCGACAAACATGTCCTTGCACCACCGTTTGTGCCGCCAGGGATGCGGCCGATAGACAATTTTCAGATCGCCGTAGATATCGCGATTGGCACTAATCTCGGCGTCCAGCATATTCAGGACGGACAGTTCGTCGAACGGAACCGCGCTTCCGCAAAACAGTACATAGGGGAAATCATAAATTCTGGGCGCTACGCCGCGTCCCTCGTAATACGCCTCGAACCTGGGGGTCCCGATGGCGAAACTTCGTTCCGGCGCAATACCATGAATGCTTGTCGCATAGAGGCGCGTTTGTTCGCCCCACGCCCCGACATAGTCGGGCCGGTCCCACATAATCGTTTTGCTGATCATGCCGTCCCAGTTATCCACCAGGAACAGCGTCTTTATGTTTCTGGGACGGCATATCCGCACGACATCGTTCGCGACAGGGTCCATCAGTCCGGTTGGAATCACCACCACGTCCGGCTTGAGATTATCGATGATCGCGGCAAGTTCCTCGTTCGCGGGAATCAGTCGCCGCAACGCCGCGAGAACGAGCGGGGCCAGCAAACGACTGCCGCCAAGCCGGAAAGCAAGATTGAGCGCCAGTCTCCGGAAGCGCCCGAGCGGAGTCCGGCACGGCTGCGACCACACGCCGTAGAGTCGATTGAACCGGTAGGCAAATGTCCGCGAAAGGTGGCGATAGCGCCGCGTCAGAATGGTAAACGCCTGCACGTAAAGCGTGATGCGCGCCTTGGAATACTTGAACGATCCGACATGGTTACCGAACGCGTTCGTCTCCGGATCGGCGGCCACTGTGTCGGCAACGGCAAGAAAGCAATCGTTCGCAGACAGAGCGGCCAGGGCGCCCGACTGAAGATAGTTTCGGTAATAGAGGGGGCTGCTGATGACAAGAAGTATCTTCAAGGCGAATCCTTTACCGATTCGATGCGCATGCCCGTGCTGCGCAGTTGGCATCTGCATGACGCCAGATATGCCGAAACCGCCGAAAGCGCGATGTAATGGCCCATCACTGGACTGACAATGCCTTTGCAACGAGAGTCTCGTACAGGGATTGGTAAAGCGCGTTCGCATCGGCGGCGAAGGCAATACCCGGCAGGCGCTCGAAAGTCGGAGCAACCGCGCCCGATGAATCGTAATAGATCGCTGGAACCCCCATCGCTTGAGCAACATAGGCTGGCGAGGAATAGGGAAACACTACCACCGCGTCGGAACCCTCGATCAGCTCGTACATGTTGGTGTCGGGTGCAGCGATGCCGATCTTGCCGTCTTGCCCTGACAGCCGTTCGACCAGCGCAATATAGGCGGGGTCGTGGCCGGGGTTATAGCTGCGTTTGTGCTTGAGAATCACGTCGACCGGACGCCCGAGCGCACTTTGCAGCCGGGTGCGCGCGTCGACGATGTCGCAGAGAAACCGGCTGGCGTTGGCCGCGTTGAAATAGTTGTCCGGCATTCCCAGGCTACGTTCCCTTTCGGCGGTGATGGGGGTGACATCGAACACCGCGATGCGGCTGCGGCCCGCGGCGCGGCGCTCCGCCGCTGCCGCTGGCGGCAGATGCCATAGCACCGGCCCGACGATATGGTATTCGGCACGACAGCCGAGCGTTTCGAGGAATGTCCGGAAGCCGGCGGTCCACACCCACATCGCGTCGACCGCGATGAATTTGAAGTTCGGCAGCGGCGTGGCGGACGGATCGTCCCGATAGACGATAGGCGCGGAGTTCTGCGAATACCAGACCATGTGCGTCCGGAAGCGACGGCCGGGCAGCGCCCGCATCCATAACGGCTGCGACGAATAATTGGAGTTCGTCAGCACCAGAGCGTCCAGCATGTCTTGCCGGTCGAGCGTAGCGGCGGCGGCGTCATAGGCGACATCCCGCCCCAGAAGCGCGAGCGGCGGACATTTCCAGACGGCGACGGCGAAATCGATCAAAGCGCCGCCGTGATCGCGCAGCGCACGCAGCCAGGACAGCGGCGGCAAGCCGACTTTGCGGAGCGCGCAAAACAGCGGGAAGCGCGCGTAGCTGAGGCGATCCGGCGCCGAGGACGGCAGCGGACGCGACGCCTGCACGATCAGGTGGACGGCCCCGGCCAAAGGGGTGATCGGACCGCGCCGGCAAAAGTCCAGGAAGCGCGCATCGCTACCTCCGGCCGTCAGACTCTCCACCCCGACACCGAAGACCAGCGTGAAACGCGGCCCGGCGCGCGATGGCGTCCAGGACAACGCCAGCAGCAGCGCCGCCAAGGCATGAAGCCAATGCACCAGAAACTCGGCCAGCGCCCGGACGAACGTCCGCGGCGCAAGGCGCAAGGCGCCGTCGACGGGCAGGAGCAGGCCGTCGCACTCGACGGCATCCGTGTCCGCCGGCAACCGGCCGGCCTGCGCGAACCGATCGGCGCAGCGACGGACAAAGGCCGCCACTGCCAGCTCGGCGAAGCGCTGCAATAGACGCGAGGCAACCTGCTTGCGTTCATAGCCGCGCACGCCGGGCACAAAATCCCTGGCCCAGGTTTCCATGGCGCGCAGGCGACGGTCGAAAGCGGCATAGCAGTGGGACGTGTTGAACGGTCGGATCATTCAGTCGCGCTCCGACACGCCGCGACGGGCGACGAGCTTGCGAACCACAACGGGCCGGCCGTCGAGTTCATAGCGGCCGGCGATGTCCTCGGCGACGGCGTAGCCGGCCTTGATGAAGGCCTTCCACGAGGCGACATTTTCAGCATAGACCCCGGCCGTGATCGCCTCCAGCCCGAGAGCGCCGAACGCCCAGGCGGTAACGGCGCCGATGGCGGCGGCCCCCAGCGAGCGGCCCCAGGCGTTCCGGTCGAAAATGCAGATGCCGACATCGGCGGCGCTCGTCGCGCGGTCTATCTGATACAGCCGTACCGTTCCGCAGTGCCTCTCCTGGCCGTCCACCCAGATACCGAACAGCACCCCGTCGGCGTCGAGGCGGTTGGCGTCGACGAAGGCGCGCACCGTCTCGGCCGTCTGCATCTGCTGGCGCACCGCGACCAGGTAGCGATTGACCTGCGGATCGTTCAGCCCGGCAACGTAGCCCGCATGGATGTCGTCGGGCGTCAGCGGGCGCAGACGGCCTTCGGGAATGCTCAGCACGAGGGCACTCTTCAGTGCCGGCGTAAGCGCCCGTCTCATAAAATCGCGTTGCCGGCCGCTGTCGGCCAGGTCAAACGATCATGTCCATCGAAACCGGCGTTCCCCGCTTCACATCCCGCTTCACGGCCTTGCCGATCATCAGGTCGAGGTATTTCGTCGGCATGCCCAGTCCGGGACGAATGGCCCGCACATTTTCCGGCGTCAGGAGGTCGCCGGCGGCGAGGTCTTTGACGACGTATAGGGAACGGCGATACTGGAGGGACTTTCTCTCGGCCGCGGTCGGCCCGTAACGCACTTGTCCGAGCGACTGCCAGGCACGCGCGGTCTCCTCCACCAACTGCGCCATTTCGTCCGCTTCCATGGAAAAGGCGCTGTCCACGCCCCCGTCGGCACGGCGGAGGGTGAAGTGCTTCTCGATCATGCTTGCGCCCAAGGCTACTGCCGCCACCGACACCCCGATGCCCATGGTGTGGTCGGACAGTCCCACCTCGCAACCGAACAACTCGCGCATATGCGGTATGGACAAGATGTTGGTATTGTCGGCGGCCGCCGGGTAGGTGCTGGTGCACTTGAGCAGGATCAGGTCGTCGCATCCGGCTTCGCGGGCGGCGCAGACCGTCTCGTCCAGCTCCGCCAGCGTGGCCATGCCGGTCGAAATAATCATCGGCTTGCCGGTGGCGGCCACGCGTCGGATCAGCGCGAGATCGGTATTCTCGAACGAGGCGATCTTGTAGCAGGGCACGTCCAGGCGTTCGAGAAAATCCACCGAGGTTTCGTCGAACGGCGTGCTGAACGCGATCAGGCCGAGTTCGCGCGCCCGGTCGAAGACCGGCTTGTGCCAATCCCAGGGCGTGTAGGCTTCACCGTAGAGCTTGTAGAGCGAAGTTCCCGCCCACAGACTGTCGGGGTCGCCGATGTGAAATTCCCCTTCGTCCAGATCGATCGTCATGGTGTCGGCCGTATAGGTCTGGACTTTCAGTCCATGCGCCCCGGACTTTGCCGCAGCCTCGACGATTGCCAATGCCCGTTCGAGCGACTGGTTGTGATTGCCGGACATTTCGGCCACCACGAAGGGCGGCTGGCCGCGGCCAACGCTGCGGTTTCCAATTTTCACGGGCTTACAGATCATGGTTTAACTGTTCGAGCAATGGGAGGAAATACGTCAGATCGGGAATTGTGAACTGTGCATCGTAGCCGTCCGGAGCCATCGCATTGCGGTGCATGCCGGTAAGCACGCGCACCGTTTTCATCCCGAGGCCGTTCAGATTGACAAAGTCCTTGGCGGGATTGTCTCCCAAATACAGCATTTCTTCCCAACTACAGCGCTCGCGCTTCCTGATCAGATCGAAGCAATATGTCGAAGGCTTGGCGTGTCTCAGCCCATGGCGATGGGTGATGAACGCGTGCCGGAACCATCCCTGTACGCCAAGCGCTCTGATCTTGTTTTCCTGAACGATCTTATGGCCGTCCGTCACGAGGTACAGCGGATGCTCCGTCAGGCACGGCAGCAACGCCTTTGCGCTGTCGAAGAGCTGGAGACTGGGCGCGTGATGTCGATAGACGCTTATGCATTTTTTGGTCAGGCCCTTGCCGTATCTGCCGGACTGTTTCAACCAGGAATCGAAGATCGCGCCGCGCCCCGCACGGTCCAGGCACTCGACCATGAAACGGAAAGAGGATTCCGCGTTCCAGCCGAACTCGCTCTCGCCGAAGGCCGCGACTGCGTGCAGACCGCTTTCGACATAAGTACGCTCGTCGAACAGCGTATCGTCCAGATCAAAAACCAGGACCATGCTCATGAATATCCTCGGCGACCCGGATCTGGCGGACTTCGCCGCTCACTCGTATGAACGGATAGTCGCGCAGATCCGCGCCTTGCGCTTCGAGCAGGCTCCAGTAGAAAACATCCAGCCCCGCCGTGATCGATGCGGTGGATGCGCCGCCGAACCGGGTATTGCACTCGATGACGTGAATGCGCCGGTTGGCATCGACAATGGCTTGAAGAACCACCGGGCCGCGCAGTTTCAAGGCATTCAATGCCGCCGTCACTTCCCGTTCGATTGCCTCGTCCCGGAAAGTCGTCGTGACTTGCGATTCGCCGCCGACGACATGGTCGCGCGTCCGCAACACCACGCCCTTGACGCGATGGTCGCTATCCAGCCAGGCGTCTACGCTAATTTCCGTTCCACTCACGAAAGGCTGATAGATGGGCGCGTCCATCGACGCGCCGTGCGTGAGCGCCTGTTCGCGGCCGAGGTTGACGCCGATACAACGCGCCCCGGCGCCGTATCGCTCCTTGACGACGTAGGGGCCGGCGCCCACCTCATCGGGATGCCCTGCGGCCGAAATGAACGACAGCCCGGTCTGCGCGCCGAAGCGCGCGAACGCCAGCTTGTCCAGGCAGACCGCAACGCTCGGTGCCGGCGACACGATGACATCGATCCCCGCCGCCGCAAACATCGCCCGATGCTGCGCCCAGAACGACAACTCGCCGTCGCGAGTGGGAATGACGACGCTGACGCCGCTCCGCTGGCAACCCGCAAGCAGCGCATCGACCTCATCGTCATGGGTGCGCGGCATGCACCAGAACTCATCGGCGACATAGCGTGCCAGCGCCGCTTCGTTCGTGTCGCCGGCCATGACCCGCATTTGCGGTTGCATCTTTCGCGCAGCGGATTGCACCGCCTTGACCAGCGGCACCTTCTTCGCGGCGCTGGTCACCAGAACAGCTCGCGCGGCGGTGTTCATGAGCGGTCGGAACCCTTGTCAGGCGCTGCGGCTGGAACGCCTATTCCCACTTGAACCATGAAACATAGGGATTGTTCCGGTCGCGGCGCAAAGAGATGTTTCTGGTGCCGAGCACCTCCTGGACGGCGATGGTTTCGCCCGGAAACTCGGGGCAGTTCAATTCGTCGAAGACGACGATGGAGCCTTTCGTCAGCCGCGGAATCAGGAGTTCAAGGCAGCTTTTCGTCGGAGAATAAATATCGAAGTCGAAATAGGCCAGCGCGACGACCAGTTCCCGGTGCTGCTCCAGATATTTCTCAAAGGTGTCTGTTGCGTCGCCCTGGACCAGTTCCCATTTTTTTATATGGGGCAGTGGCGAAAGCGACTCGTGATGATTCAGGAGTTCCTCCAGCTTGTCTTTCCAGCCAAGCGTCACGTTGTAGTCGCCCGCAGACGTCTTACTGTCATGCCGACAGTCGCTCACGTCCTGGTCGGTGACCGCCGGAAACCCGGAGAAAGTATCGAAGCCGACGATCTTGCGCGTGTAGTTGTAAGGCTCGTACATGCCGCGGAAGGCGCCGAACAAGGCCATGTTCTGCCCCCAGCGTACGCCGAACTCCATGACATTGCCCGGAATGTCGATGATTTGCTTATACAGCTCATGCATCAACAATATCCTGGACAGATGCATCCGCTCCACATACAAGCCCAAATTACCGGTGAGTTCGGCGTCGGGTATGGATGATCCGCGCAATTTCGCGGCGAGCTGCAAGCGCGTACTCGAATACTCGGTACTCGACGATGACTTTATTCCGAGCGGGTTATTCATGAAGCACCATTTCCTGTCCGAACAACATGCGGGCTGGCCATCTGCCAGGCTGCGAATCTATTCCTCATCCACCAGCATACCCGGCGCATAGGAGGCGTACCCGGTCAAGCGGCCCCAAATTTTGAACAGGTGGTATTCAAGGGGAAACCGGAAGAACTGGTGCTCCATTCTAAAGCACGCCAGTTTATGCGCCAGCCAGATAAGGGGCCGCAGCGGATGTTCGCGCATGTGCCGCCCCAGGTTCCGGATCGTCCCGCGGCGAATGTTTCCGGGTGCCGCCAGCGGAAGAAAGAATGTCACGACCAGATAGACGAGTCTTTCATAGTCGAGGTTTCGCCACGGCAATGCGTCGGCCTGCACACGGTACGTCGTCTGGTACCGCCCCCAGTCCTCCAGGGTTTGCGGGGCCTCGAAACCGGCTTCGACCGAATCCTCGAACATCTTCGAGCCCGGCAGCGGCGTATAGAACGAAATGGGAAACGTGAATTCCGGGTTGACCTTCTTCAGCCGGTAAGCGAGCCGAAAGGTATCCTTGATGTCCTGCAACTTTTCCGCCTTGGGCAGGCCGACCAGGCAATTGAAGCTGCCCTCCAGATTCCATTTGGCGAGAATTCTTCCGGCTTCCAGAACATCGTCGGCACTCTGCTGCTTGTCGATATACCCGAGGATCGAGTCGCTGCCGCTTTCCGCGCCCACGCTTAACGAGACGCAGCCCGACTCGACCAGCAGCGGCATCAGGCCGTGCTTTTCAAGTTGCAGGATTGCCTTGACGGTCGCCTGGCTGGCCCATCGGATCTGGATGCCGTCGGCGACGATCGCCTCAAGAATGCGTTCAACGCGCTTCCGCCGGACGAGAAATTCCGCGTCGATGAACTCGATCCAGTTGAAACCTTTGGCGGCAAGCCACTTGATCTGCTTGACGACGGCGTCTGGCGAATACCCTCCCCACTTGCTGCCGAACACATTCGGGTTCGCGCAATAGGTGCAGCGGAACGGGCAGCCGAAACTCGTGACATAGGTGATGAATCCCGTAATGCGCAGACCGCGCGCAACCTTTCGGCGCACGAGATCGACCGTATTGCTGCGCAGCCAGTCCAGGTCAAGCATGTCGTAGGCGGGAAGGGCAACGTCGCCAAGGTCCATCGGATCAACGGGCGTCTCGTCCGTAGGGCAGGGCGACGTGTTCCATTGATCCTTCGACAGCGTGTAAGGCAAGTCCCGAAAGTACCTTATGCCGCGCGAAAGCCGCTCGGCGATTCGTACCGCGAGCCTTTGCCCGAGGCCGGTGACGACGATATCGACACGGTCGTCCATCAGCGTCTGTTCCGGCACCGAACAGGCATGCCAGCCGCCCCAAACAATCGGCAGCGCCGGCCATTGCGCCCTGACGCGGCTCGTGAACTCCAGCGCGTCGTGAATCTCGAAGCCCGTGAGGGCCGAGACGCCGACGTAGATCACGCGATCCGCCAGGACGGCAAGACGATCATGGCTTTCGGCCAACGAATGGCGATGATCGAGAACAAGGACGTTGAATCCTGCTTGCCGAAGCGGCCCGGCGAGGGACAGCAGCGCCAGCGGGGTCCAGTACGCCTGCACATAGTCGGGCGACTCCGGCGCAAACGGTCGGCCCTTGAACAAAACGACGGTATCCCGCCGCCCGGTCGCGGCTTCAATCGCCATTCTTCAATACCGCGGTGATGTCCCGGCCCAGACCGATCCTGGCCAGCGCTGACCAGAATCGGATGACGTCTTCGATGGGTTGCTCGTGAATCAGGTTCTCCAACTCCACCCGAGCGGCATGGGCAGCCTTGCCCTTTGAAGGGTCGCGCACGTAATTCGAGCCGGGATGGAAGATGAACCAGTCTATCGGAAAGTCGCCCAGCATCTCGACGCAGTGCCAGCCGGTCTCGTCGGCCGCGCTGGCCAAGCTGAGATGGTCGAAATAGCTCAAATGATCGGGCGGCGCCACCCAGAAAGCGCTATCGACGTGCTGAGCAGCCAGGGCGGCGCGTTGCGTGACCGAACAGTCGTTCGGCACGGTAACCACGGCCAGGCCGCCAGGGGCGACCAGCGATCGCAGCGATGTCAGAAGACCCAGCGGGTCCAGGACATGTTCCAGCACGTTTTGCAGCCAGACGACGTCGTAGGTCTTCCCCGCAGCGACCTCGGCACTCAGCAGCTCGAAGAGGTCTCCGGTGGCCAGGGCGTCCATACAGTCGGGATTCTTCGATTGGACGCCGGCGGAACTGAAATCGATCCCCTTCACGTTCCAGCCATGCCTGCGGAAGAACGCCAGCGCATAGCCTTCGCCGCAGCCGACGTCCAGCAGCCGACGCGCTGCGGGCGATGGCGCCAGATGTTGCTGGAGCACCGCCCAACGCTGTCCCAGCTTGGCGTCGAAATACCGCAGCTCCTCGGGACTGTAGGCCAGCTCATAGCTCCCCCGCCCTTCCTGGTAGTACTTGTCGGCGTAATACCGTCCCAACTCCCGAGGGGTCGGCTTGTTCGCAATTTCCCAAAAGCCGAGTCGGTGTTTCTTCAGTCGTGGATCCATGGCAATTCCTGTCTAGGCGCCGATCGCACCGGCGGCGACATGGCCGAGAAGCGCGGCGACAACCGGCAATGGGTCGTTTCGGGCAAAACCCGCCATCAGTTGCAGCGCACGCCGGCCCATCGCGGCCAGATCGTCCGGATGCCGGATGGCTTCGTCGATAGCCGCTGCCAAGTCGGCCACGGTCAGCCGTTCGGCCCAGCCGAGATAGCGAATCACGCCGGCGTCGGCGAGGTCGCGCGTCGTCTGTTCCTGATTGGCGGCGAGAACCATGCTCAGGGTGGGAAGCCCGAGTGCGCAGCGTTCCCAGGTGGTCGCGCCGCCAGCGCCGATGCCAAGGTCGGCTTCGGCGAGCAGGGCGGCGATATTGGCGGCCTGGACATGGAGGCGGAAATTGGGCTGCCGTCCGCAAAGCGTCGCAACCTGCTGCCGATGCGGATTGGCAGCGCCGATCACGACGTCCACCCCGATGTGGGAATAATCGCCCATTTGGACGGCCTCGATCACCCTTGACGTGACGTTTTGCGGATCGGCGCCGCCCATGAGGATCAGGATGCGGCGCACGCAACCGTCACGCTGGCGCAGCCGACGGCGGGCGTGGAGAAACTCGGGGCGCAGCAGCGCATAGTCCGGGCCCAAAAACCGGCGGCAATCGTCCGCGACCAAACCGTCGTAGCGGGATTCCATATTCCTGTAGTAGTTCTGATCCAGCAGCAGATCGCAATCGTGAGGACGGTCCGCCAGATCGTCGATTGCCATAAGCTGCCGGGTGCTCTTGCGCAGCCTCGCCTCCCAGCGCGCATCCAGGCCGTAATGATCGACGATCAGCCAGTCGAACGGCTCGCTGCCGGCCAATGCCGCCATCGTTTCCACGGCGTCCTGTTGCCAATCGACGGTTTGTCCATCGCGTTCGGCAGGCAGGCGACGAACCTCGTAACCGTTGCCGGCAATGAAGTCGCACAGGTCGCCGGGCAATGTCCGGCAGACAAAGACAACCCGGGCGTTCGCTGCCCGCAGACCATCGGCCAGGGTCAGGCAACGCATCGCGTGCCCGGTGCCCAGGTCAAGGGACGCGTCGGTACGAATGCAGAAGTTCGGCACGGAGAAGCGCAGGCCGGATCAGCGAACCTTGAACAACGGTTCCAGTGGGCGGCAGCGCAATAATTCCTTTAGCGTCCCCGCTTCCACGGCCCGCCTGATCAGAGGAATGACTTCGTCGTAGGCGCTCAGCAGACGCGCAACGTCGCTGTCGCTGTGGGCGAAGGACATGTTGTGCGTTCCCAGCGTGAGAATCCCGCGCGCAAACATCTCCTGGAGGTACAGCGTCTTGATTTCCCACTGGCTGTAGGGCGGCGCATCCTTGATGGTGAAGAAGCTCCAGACCGGATTGCCGGAGGCGGAAAAGAGGTGTCCGGCGCCGTGTTTCTCAAGTAGCGCGCGCAGGCCGTCGAGTACCTTGCCCCCCTGAAGATACAGGTGCTCGATGACCGGCTGGCGCTGCAATTTGGTCAGGGTGGCCCGGGTTGCCGCCAGCGACAGGGTTTCGCCGCCGGCGGTGAAGGAAAAGAATATCTCCTCCATCAAGCGCATGATTTCTGCGCTGCCGGCGACCGCGGACAAGGGATAGCCGTTGGAAATGCCCTTGCCGAAGGTGGCCAGATCCGGAGTGACGCCAAAGCGCTCCTGCGCACCGCCGTTGGCGAAGCGGAAGCCGGTCACGGTCTCGTCGAAGATCAACACCGCCCCTTCCCGATGCGCAAGCGTCTTGACCCCTTCGAGGAATCCCTCGGCCGGCTCCTGAATGTTCATCGGTTCGAGTATGACGGCCGCGATCCGGCCGGGAAACTCGCTGAACAAGGCCTCCAGCGATGGCAGATCGTTGTAGCGGAAGTTGTGAGTGAGTTCCCGTGTCGCATCGGGGACGCCGCGATAGCGTGCAGTCGAGCCGATATACCAGTCCTGCCAACCGTGATAGCCGCAGACCGCCACATGGTCGCGCCCGGTATAGGCTCGGGCGAGGCGAACCGCGCCGGCCGTGGCGTCGGAGCCGTTCTTGCCGAAACGTACCATTTCGGCGCAAGGGACCATATCGACGATCTGCTCCGCGACTTCTATCTCCAGCGGATGCGGCAAGGAGAACAAGGTCCCCGTATCCAGTTGCGACCGCACCGCGGCAGTGACATCCGGATCGTTGTAGCCGAGGGTGATCGCCGCCAGGCCGTTCACGAAATCGACGAACTCGTTCCCGTCCGCATCCCAGACGCGGCTGCCTTCCCCGCGCACCACGAACAAGGGCGACACGCCGAGCGGATATTGGGTCTTGCTCTTGCTGAAGGTCTGGGTGCCGAGGGGAATCGTTTTCAGGGCCCGCTCAAGCAAGGCCTCGGACTGGCGGTAGCGATCGGACATATCTAGTCTTCCTTCTGGGTCAAATATTGCGCATCGCCGGCAAGGGACTTGAGGTAGCCCTCATTGCGCTCGATGCCGGTGTTGATGCCGGCAAGTTCGGGGTTCTCCGCCAATAAGCGCAGGATGTCCGCGGTCGCAAAGGCCGGATTCGCGGCGTACAGCGCCTGGTAGATGCGGGACACAAAATCGAAATCCTCGGGCTCGTCCACGGTCCAGCGCAAATGGGAAAGATCGGATTCGCCCCTGAGATTGCCGAGCTTGTAGCGGCCGGGCTGTTGATTGATGAACGGCGTCACATGCTCGCGCTGCGACGGCAGCCTTGCCTCGTTCCAGGCCTGCTCCAGGCACTCGAAGCGGAACACCTCCGCATCGAGCCCATCCGGATAGCTCGGCACCAGCGCGTTGCTGGCATAGTCGAAGCCGCCGTCGAAATAATAGGCGACGAGTTGATCGATAAGCGCCGGATCGGCCAGCGGGCAATCGCCCGTCAACCGGATCACGTGCTTCGGCGCCAGCGGCCGCGCCGCCTGATAGAAACGGTCGAGAACGTCTCCCAGCGAGCCGCGGAAACACGCCACACCCGCATCGCGGCACAGGGTCTCGATGGCGTCGTCGCTGGCGTCGGTGCTGGTGGCAACCAGCAGGCGCTGAACGGAACTTGCGCGCTGGACGCGTTCGATCTGGCGCAGCAGCATGGCTTTGCCGAGCAGGGGCTTGAGAACTTTGCCCGGCAATCTGCTGGAAGAGACGCGGGCCTGCAATATCGCGAGAATCATGGCATCGATTACTGTTGATCCGGCACGAGCGGCGCCGGAGCCGCTAAACCTTCCATAGGGCAGGGTTGACCATTTTTTCGTCGGCAACGGCGAAGGCGCTGAAGTCGTCTGCGCGGCCCGAAACCGCTTCCCGTGCCGCAAGAATCTCCGCCAACTCGGCGGCGCGGGTAACGCCGACAAGCGCCACATCCACTTCCGGAATGGCCGATACAAACGACAGCGCCGCCTCCAGCCGGGTCAGTCCGCTTTGTGCGAGGAATTCGGCGTATCGATCGAGCCTGTCGCGGATCGGCTGAAAATACGCCGGGGCGTCCTCCATCAACAGCAGACCCTGCAGAAAGATGGAGCGGGCATGAATTTCTATCCCTTTCGACTTCAACTTTGCCAGATGTCCGCTCGCCAGCAGCCGCTGATCGAAAATGCTGACGGGGAGCTGCACCAGATCGGGCGTAAAGACGTCGAGAATCCGGTCGATCTCGTCTGCCGAATAGACGGAAACACCGAGCTTTTCGACCCGCTCCTGTCCGGCCAACTCCATCATGGCATCGATAAGAAGATGCCCGCCCGGCGCCAGCAGATCCGCGGCCCGATGAAACAGCAAGCCGTGGATACGGTCCTGACGCAATGCGCGCAGCGATGCGTCGAAGGTGTGGTGCAGCCGCTGAACGTGTTCGGCGCCAATGCGCGCTACACCGAATACCGGTGTCTTGGTGACGATGTCGAACCGGTGGCCCGGTGTCAGGCTTTGCCCCAGCACGGACTCGGCCTCGCCATAGGCGACGGCAGTGTCCAGCACGGCGATGCCACCGGTGTCGGCCATGGCGAGAATACCCTCCACTTCGGCGACGAGTGGCTGCCCGGCGGTGTTCGACACTCCATAGGGAAGGCCAAACTGAACCGTACCGAGCCCCAGCCTCATTGGACCAGTTCTCGCAGGATGCTCACAACGCCATCCTGTTCGCTATCGGAAAGACTGAAATAGAGCGGCAGGCTAAGCGCCTCCCGATAGAAAGCCTCGGCGCACGGATAGGCACCCGGTTGTTGGCCGAGGCTTTGGTAGTAGGGGTGAAAGTGCACGGGGATGTAATGCACCTGGGTGCCGATGCCGCGCTCGCGCAGGCGGCCCATCAGTTGCGTGCGCGTAAGCCCCGCTTTCGTGAAGTCGATGCGAACCGGATACAGATGGTGAGCGCTATGCTCCCGCGCGACGGGCTGCGCCGGCTTAAGCGTGGTCATGCCGCCCAGCGCCACGTCATAACGTGCCACCAACTCCTTGCGGCGGGCGATAAAGCGGTCGAGCTTGCGGAGCTGGGACAGCGCCAATGCCGAATGGATGTCCGTTATCCGGTAGTTGAAGCCCAGTTCCTGCATCTCGTAGTACCAGAGATTGAACTCGCCGCACTCGTAGGCCGCTTCCGAATTCAGTAACGGATCGTCGGCCTTGTTGATGCCGTGACTGCGCAAGCGCAACAAACGTCGGTAGACAGCTTCGTCGTTGGTCGTGATCATGCCCCCTTCACCCGCGGCAATGGCTTTGACGGGGTGGAAAGAGAATACGGTCATCAACGAATGTGCACAGTTGCCGACGCGGCCGCCATCCGGATAAGTCGCGCCCAACGCGTGGGCGGCATCTTCGATCACGACGGCGCCCCATTCCTCGGCGACGGCTGCAATCGCGCCCATGTCGCACGGCAGACCGGCAAAATGAACCGGGATCACCGCCTTGACGCCGCCCGCGGACTGCCCCGCCTCACGCATGGCAGCGGCAGACAGATTGAGCGTCACCGGGTCGATGTCGGCAAAGATCGGACGCGCACCCACGTAACGCGCACAGTTGGCGCTGGCAACGAAGGTTATGGGAGACGTCATCACCAGATCGCCGGCCCCGACGTCTGCCGCCATGCACGCCAGATGCAACCCGGCGGTGCCGCTCGACACCGCCACCGCATAGCGCACGCCGACATACGAGGCGATCGCCGCCTCGAACTCGGCGATCTTGGGTCCCTGCGTCAGCGCTCCGCCGCGCAGAACCTCCACAACGGCGTTGATGTCCGCCTCGTCGAGACAGTGCCTGCCATAGGGAATCACAGCTCGATCTGTTCCCGCCCGAGGAGCGCGTTGAGTTCTGCGGGCTTCATGATCTCGTGCAGCTTCTTGCCCGGACGGATACCGGCAACTTCAGTCCGACATTTGCCTTCTAGGAACGACACGGATCACCCCATCATAGAACAGAAGAGAAAAGCTCTTGTTTCCGCCCGTTCGCTTCCTGATGCTTCAGGGCGGTAAAGAAATCATCAAGACGGCCCAAGTCATCGCCAAGAAGCGTGCGCGCCTTGCCGTTATCCAGCGACATGTCCAGCGGACGTGGCGCAGACAGGCTTAATTGGACGAGTTTACCACGCTCAATCAACTTCTCCGGCAAGCCAAAAGCCTTCGCCAGACGCAACGCGAACTGGTACTTGGATATTCGTTCGTCGCCCACCAGATTGACGATACCGGAAACCGATTTCGCGATCAGGCGGTGCGCAGCCAGCGCCAGGGAATCTGCCAGAATGGGCGTGAAATGGACGTCGTCGAACAGCGTCATGCGGGTGCCGGAACGTAAGCCGTAAATGATCCAGTCGCTGAAGGACTGCCGTTGCGCATGGCCCCAGCCGAAAAAGTTGGTTCTCAATATCAGGGCCTGCGGATGGGCTTGCTGAACCCATTCCTCGGCCAGCAATTTGCTGCGGGCATACTCGTTGATGGGTTCCGCGCGATCGTCCTCGCGATAGAAACTGCGGCTGCCGCCGAACAGGTGGTCCGTCGATATATGGATCAGACCGATGCCTCGCTCGGCAGCTACCATAGCGACATTACGTGCCAATTCGGCATTGACATACCGGGTCAACGCCGGGTCCGCTTCGCAGGCATCGACACTGGACAGGCCGGCCATATGTACGATCAGGTCGGGCGCAAGTTCGTCTATCTGTCGCGCCAAATGTTCGGGAGAATTCAGGTCGAGAGTGACAGATTCCGTACCGGCAAGACGCGCCCGATGCCGGTGAGTACCCAGAACGACTCTAAAATTGTCGCGAACGGCGCAAGCCCAATTCAGCGCCAGCAGACCAGAACCCCCGGTGATGAGTACCGTCGACAACTTGATGGCACTCACTCCCGGAAATACTTCCGGTACCACTCGACAAAACGGGACACGCCGTCCGTCACCAACGTGGCCGGCGCGAATCCCGTTAGCGCCTGGAAATCAGCCGTATCGGCGTAGGTGGCCGGCACGTCGCCGTCCTGCATGGGTAGAAAGTTCTTTTCGGCGCTCAATCCCAACGCGCGTTCAAGTGCCTCGACGTAGGCCATGAGTTCTACCGGCTGATGATTGCCGATGTTGAAGACGCGCCAGGGCGCCCAGCTCGTGGCGGGATCGGGACTTCCCTTGTCGAAATCGGGATTGGCCGCCGGTGGCCGGTCGAGAACGCGAACGACACCTTCGGCGATATCGTCGATATAGGTGAAATCGCGCACCATCTTGCCATGGTTGAAAACGTCGATCGGGCGCCCTTCGAGGATCGCCTTGGTGAAGAGAAACAGCGCCATGTCCGGCCGTCCCCAGGGACCATAGACGGTGAAGAAGCGCAAGCCGGTCGTCGGCAAGCCGTAGAGATGGCTATAGGTGTGCGCCATCAGTTCGTTGGCCTTCTTCGAGGCGGCGTAGAGGCTGACGGGATGGTCGACGTTGTCGTGCTCGGAAAACGGCATGCGCGTGTTGCCGCCGTAGACGCTGGAACTCGAAGCGAAGACCAGATGCTTGATGCCGTTGTGACGACAGCCTTCCAGCACATTCACGAAGCCGACCAGGTTGGTGTCGACGTAGGCGTGGGGATTGATCAGCGAATAACGCACGCCGGCCTGGGCCGCGAGGTTGATGACGGCATCGGGACGCTCCGCGGCGAACAGCGCCGCCATCCCTGGACGGTCGGCGATGTCGAGATGAACGTGGCGGAAATTTTTGTGCGGCGTCAGACGCGCCAGCCGGGCCTGCTTGAGGCTTACGTCGTAGTAGTCGTTGAGGTTGTCGATCCCGACCACCTCGTCTCCCCGCGCCAACAGGCGTTCGGCGACGTGCATGCCGATAAATCCGGCGGCGCCGGTAATCAGTACCTTCATGACGGGACGCCGGAATCTTCGTAGATCTGATCGAACGTCAACTCCAGGCCGACCGAAGCTAGCGCGCAAACATCGCCTGTCTCCAGAATATCCCGCTCCCAGCCTTGCGGTGTGCGACGGTGAATTTCGACTGCGCGCTTTTCCTGGTCGATGAGAACGTACTCGACTAGGCTGTCGATTTGCTGGTAGGCACGCAGCTTTTCGCTGCGATCTACACGCTCCGTCGATTCGGACAGCACTTCGACCACCAAGCAGGGAGATTCGAGGTAGTAGGCGGGAGCGTCGGCGGCAAGGTCGCGCGGCGCGCAGGTGGCGGCAACATCGGGGTAGTAGTAGGAGGATACGACCTTGATCTTCACTTTCATATCGGAGATGTAGGCCCGACAGGGCTTGCCGCGCAAACAGGCGCGCATGGCTGCGAACACGTTGCCGGCGATCGTGACATGCGCCTTCGATGCGCCTGCCATGGCAAACACTTCGCCGGCCACATACTCATGCTTGATGCGGGCGATTTTCTCGCCTTCGAGGTACTCTTCCTCGCTGATCCTGCGGACAATGGCGTGCTGCATCTACTTTTCCTCTGACGCCGTGCGCTGAAAGGCGAGCATTTTCGCATACTTGGCAAAGCTGTTGCCGCAGCCGACCAGAATATGGACGAGTCCGGGCAGGCCGTCGAGGCAGCCCAGGCGGAAAATGTAGAACTTGACGAATCGCACCAAAGGGGAAAGCAGCACTTGCGCCGCCGTCGCGCGCTTGCCTCTGGCGATGGCCTCCGCGGCTGCCAGCGTCGTGTAGCGGTTCTGCTTGGCGAGATAGCCGTCCAGGGATTCCGCCGAGTCGTGCATCAGGTCGCCCTTGAGCGTGCCGACCGCGCCGTCGGTCAGAACTTTCTCATGCACCGCGTCGTCCGACCAGCGCGCGTGGCGGCGGTCGAACAGGCGCAGGCTCCAGTCCGGGTAGCCTTCGCCGTGGCGCAGGTAGCGCCCCATGAAGCGGTTGCAGCGCGCGAAACGGTAAGCGTGCAAGGCCGGGTTTGCCAGCGCGGCCTCGACGCTGGCGCGCAAGTCCTCACTGACATGCTCGTCGGCATCGATGCAGAGCACCCAGTCGTGGCTGGCCTGCCCGACGGCAAACTGTTTCTGCGGCCCGAAGCCGCGCCATTCGGCTTGCACGACGCGCGCCCCTAGGCGCTCGGCTAGGGCGGGGGTGCCGTCGCTGCTGCCCGAATCGACCACCAGGACTTCGTCGCAGAACGCGAGCGAGCGCAGGCAGGCCTCGATCTGCAAAGCGGCGTTAAGCGTAATCAGGACGGCGGAAACCGGCTGCCGGGCGGCGGACATGGGGCGGCTATAATCGCGGGCGGGGTGCCATTGTACGATCTGGCGGCACCAATCGGCCATGCACATCCTACTCGTCAAAACCTCCTCGCTCGGCGACGTCGTCCACAACCTGCCCGTGGTCAGCGATCTTGCGCGCAAATTCCCTGCGGCGAAAATCGATTGGGTGGTGGAGGAAGCCTTTGCCGATCTGCCGCGCCTGCATCCCGGTGTCTGCCGCGTTTTGCCGGTCGCGATCCGGCGCTGGCGCAAGGATATGTTTTCTCATAACACCTGGACTCAGATCGGCGCTTTCCGTCGTGCGCTGAAGGAACAGGCTTACGACATTGTGCTCGATACCCAGGGGCTGTTGAAGAGCGGGCTGATCGTCAAGCAGACGCGTCTGGCCCCCGACGGACGCCGTTGCGGCTACAGCCGCGACACCGCCCGCGAAGGCATCGCCGCACGCTGCTACGACGAGGGTTACGCCATCCCGACACAGTTGCACGCCGTCCTGCGCAATCGCCGTCTTGCCGCAGCGGCTTGCGGCTACGACCTCGACCTCGCGCTCGACTACGGTATTTCCGCACCGCCGCTCGCCGCGAATTGGCTGCCGAAGCGGGACTATGTTGTTCTGCTCACCGCCACGTCGCGCGCCGACAAGCTCTGGCCCGAACCCGACTGGCTGGCGCTCGGCATGGCGCTTATCGCCACCGGGCTGACCTGCGTACTCCCCGGCGGCAACCCGGAAGAGCGCCAACGCGCCGCGCGGCTGGCTTCCGTATTGGGACGCGCCGTGGCCGCACCACCGATGGGGCTCGTCGACATGACCGGCCTGCTCTCCGGCGCAAAACTGGTTGTCGGAGTCGATACCGGCCTCGTCCATCTGGCGGCCGCATTGGGCCGGCCGACGCTGGCGCTGTTTTGCGCCAGCAGCCCAACGCTCACCGGCGTTCATGCCGGGCCGGCTGCCGTCAATCTCGGCGAAAACGGCGCAGCGCCCAGCGCCGGCGCGGTGCTGGCCAAGGCGCTTGAATTGGCCGGCTGATGGTGCGCATTCTCTACACCCTTTGCATTCTTGCCCTGCTGCCCGTCGCCGTGCTGCACCTGCTGTGGCGGGCGCGGCGCCAGCCGCAATACCTGCGCCACTGGAACGAGCGCTTCGGATTTTTTGGCGCCGCGGAGTCCGTGCCAACGATCTGGATTCACGCCGTCTCGGTCGGCGAGGCCCGTGCCGCCCAGCCCTTGGTAGCGGCGCTGCGAAGCCGCTATCCCGACCACCGCATCCTCATCAGCCACATGACGCCAACCGGGCGCAATACCTCCAAAGCGCTCTTCGGCGACGACGTCCTGCGCTGCTATCTGCCCTACGACACACCCTGGGCCGCGCGGCGCTTCCTGCGCCACTTCCGCCCCGAGGTCGGCATCATCATGGAAACCGAACTCTGGCCCAACCTGATCGCTGCCTGCCGCACATTGGAGGTGCCGCTGCTGCTGGTCAACGCACGGCTGTCCGAAAAGTCGGCACGGCGCTACGCGGCCTTTCCGCGACTGACGCGCGAAGCGCTGCGCGCGTTGAGCGGCATTACGGCCATCGGCGCGGACGATGCCCAACGTCTTCAGACCTTGGGGGCCGAAGGCGTCGCGGTCTTCGGCAGCGTCAAGTTCGACATCGATCCTCCCGCCGCTCAGTGGGAGATCGGCAAGGAATTCCGCGCCCGTTGCGGCCAGCGCCCGACGTTTCTTTGCGCCAGCACGCGCGAAGGCGAAGAGACACTGATCCTCGATGCCTGGCGCGGCAAGGCGATCGATGGCGCTTTGCTGGTGCTGGTGCCGCGCCATCCGCAGCGCTTCGACACCGTCGCCGCGTTGGCGGAAACGAAGGGCTACAAAGTCTGCCGACGCTCGGAAAGCGGGGCTGTGCCCGCCGCTACGGAGGTCTGGATAGGCGACAGCATGGGAGAAATGTTCGCTTACTACGCAGCCGCCGATGTTGCTTTCGTCGGCGGCAGCCTGCTCGACCTCGGCAGCCAGAACCTGATCGAGCCCTGCGCCATCGGCACGCCGGTGCTGATCGGCCCATCGACCTTCAACTTTCCCGACGCCGCACGCGCGGCACTGGCCTGCGGGGCCGCCGTCGGCATAGGCAACGCGGAGGAACTGGTGGCGACGGCCGCGACCTTGCTCGGCGACATCGAGCGGCGCAAGGCCATGAGTGCCGCCGGGAAAACCTTCGCCGCCCAGCATCGCGGCGCCACAGCGCGGAACATGGCGCTGCTGGAGAAGTTCATCCTGTAAACCCTGAACCACGGTGGGCACGGCGACACGGCGAAACCACAGACAATGAGAAGCATTCGGGAACACAGCCATCGGGCGATGGCGACCTATATCGCAACGCCCTGATTTCTCGCCGTGCCCGCCGTGCCCGCCGTGTTCGCCGTGGTGAACCGCTTTTCCTGGCCTACTCCAGCAACGCGTTGATCGCGGCGAGATCGTCCTCGGAAAGGCTGCCGGCGGCAGCCTTCAGCTTCAGTTGGGCCAGCAGCGTATCGAGCCGCGCCTTGGCGAGCTTCTGGCGCGTATCGTAAAGCTGGGTCTGCGCGTTCAGCACGTCGATGTTGATGCGCACGCCGACTTCATAGCCGAGCTTGTTCGAGTCCAGTGCCGACTGCGAGGAAAGCAGCGCGGCCTCGTAGGCTTTCACTTGCGAAAGACCCGCGGTCACGCCGAGATAAGCCTGGCGCGCCTGCAAGGCCACCGTACGGCGGGCGTTTTCAAGATCGGCGAGCGCCTTCTCCCTTAACGCGACGGCTTCCCTGTCCCGGGACGCCGTCGCGCCCCCGGAAAAGATCGGAAAGGCAAGCTGTACGCCAACCGTGGTCGAGTTGGTATCGCTTCCCGGAAGCACGGTACCCAGCGACATCGCCATCGTCTGCGACATGCGGCCACGCGTGGCGACGAGGTCCAGCGTCGGAAAATGTCCGGCGCGTTGCTTTTCCGCTTCGAGGGTCGCGATTTCGAGTCCCGCGCGGTACTGCGATACCACCGGATTGCCCGCTTCGGCACTTTCCACCCACGGCTCGATGCTGTCCGGTTGCGGACGGCCGATCTGCACATTCGGCCGTAGACTCTTCAGAAACGGATGTTCCGTGCCGACGATCATTCGCAAAACCTGCCGCTTCACCAGCAAGTCGCTCTGGGCCGCAATTTCCTGGGCAACGGCAAGGTCGTAACGCGACTGCGCCTCATGGCTGTCGGTGATCGTCGCCGTACCGACCTCGAAGTTGCGCTTGGCGGACTCCAACTGTTCGGCAATCGCCGTCTTCTGGGCCTGAGCTGTCGCCACGGCCTCCTGGGAAAGCAGGACGTCGAAGTAGGACTGCGCCACCCGCACAATCAGATCCAGGCGGGCCGAGCCGAACTGAGATTCGGCAACGATTACCTGAAACTCGGACTGGTTGTAACCCAGCCAGTTCTGCCAGCGGAACAAGGGCTGCGTCAGCGTCACCGTCCAGCCGTTGGTGTTGTACTTGGCGTTGGTGCCGAGTTGCGTGGCGCGCGACGCTCCCGTCGCGTCGTTCCAGGTGGTGTTCGCCGTCAGTCCGATTGTGGGCAGCAAGCCGGCCCGCCCCTGCGGCAGCTTCTCGCGGCCGGCATCCAGACTGGCTTTCACGGCGGCATATTGCGCGTCGTAAGTCACCGCTTCGCGATACACGGAAATCAGGTCCGCACTCCATGCCGCGTTTGCCGCACAGATTGTCGCTGCCAACAGGAAAAGCGTTTTAGTTCCGGCATAACGCGCTTTACGCACCAGCCTTCTCCGCAACTGCGTTTTCATTTTCATCCCAATCTCCGGTCAATAGGTGGGCATTGTCGGATCGGCATCCCGCGCCCATGCTGCGACACCACCGTAAAGGTTGTAAACGTCGGTGAATCCCTGGTGTTCGAGGAACATCGCCACCTGATAGCTGCGCGCACCGTGATGGCAGACAATCACCATTTCGACATCGCGCTTGAGTTCGAGATAGCGGGCCGGCACGGAACGCATGGGCATGGACTTCGAGTCGGCAATGCGGCACTTGTCGAATTCCCAGAGTTCCCGTACATCCAGCAGCACCGGTGACTTCCGTGCCGGATCGGCTAGCCATTCCTTCAATTCGGGTGCCGTCAGTTGCTTCATCAGAACACGAATTTCGAGCGGGTCGGCGCGTTCTTCAGAGGCGCGGCCATCGTTTCCACCAGGCCGACCGTGCGAAAAGCGTCTTCGGCCTCGCGCACGACAAGTTGGGCCGTCATGGCCGGCGCGTTGCCGACAATGACGAACATGCGGCCACCGATCTTGAGTTGCGCCAACAGTCCGCGGGGGATGAACGGCAGGCTACCCGACACCATGATTCCATCAAAAGGCGCGTGCGTCGGCAGGCCCGGCACGCCGTCGCCGGTTTCCACCGCTACGTTCGCTATTCCCTGGCGCTGAAGATTCGCGCTGGCCATCGCTGCCAGTTCGGGAACGATTTCGAGACTCCATACATGTTCGGCGTGAGCGGCCAGCAATGCGGCCATATAACCCGAGCCGCTCCCGATTTCGAGCACCCTTTCGTGCTTTTTGAGTCCGAGTACTTCCAGCGCCAGCACCTCGATCTTGGGCGCGAGCATGAGCGCGCCGCCGCCCAGCGGCACCTCGATATCCGCAAACGCGAGATTGCGCCATGCCGCCGGCACGAAGTCTTCGCGTTTGACGACGCCCAACAAGTCGAATACATCCGCGTCCCTCACCCGCCAGGGACGAATTTGCTGCTCGACCATGTTGAATCGGGCTCTATCGAGATTCATGCGACTCCATTCCAAATGCGACACATATTAGCATGCGCTAATGCGCCATTCTGCCCGGCAAGGCGCCGATTCTACTCCTCCGCTACCCGGTACCAGGCGGCGTAGAGTGCTGGAAGAAACAGGCAGGTCAAGGCCGTGGCGACGATCAGACCGCCCATGATGGCCACGGCCATCGGCCCCCAGAAGACCTGGCGCGTCAGGGGAATCATCGCCAGAATCGCCGCCGCCGCCGTCAGCACGATGGGCCGGAAGCGCCGCACCGTCGAACCGACGATGGCGTCCCAGGTACTCTTGCCGGCGCGTTCGTCCTGATCGATCTGGTCGACGAGAATGACGGAGTTGCGCAGAATCATGCCCATCAGGGCGATGACGCCCAGGTTGGCGACAAAGCCGAAGGGCGCGCCGAACACCAGCAAGGCGATGGCAACGCCGATCAGGCCGAGCGGTGCGGTCAGCAAGACCAGCACGGTGCGGCCGAAGCTCTGCAACTGCATCATCAACAGCGTGATTACGGCGACTATCATCACCGGCATTACCGCCTTGATCGAATCCTCGCCCTTGGCCGACTCCTCGGTGGAGCCGCCGGTTTCGATGCGGAAGCCCGGCGGCAGCTTGGCCTTGATAGGCTCAAGCAGCGGAAGAAGCTCCGCCGAAATCATCGGCGCCTGCTTGCCGCCGGTAATGTCCGAGCGCACGGTGATGGTGGGCAGACGGTCGCGGCGCCAGATCAGGCCTTCCTCCAGCACCGGCTTCAGGCGCGCAACCTGCGAGAGGGGCACATGGCGCCCACTGGCGGTGACGATGTCGAGGTCGGGCAGACGATCCAGCGATTCGCGGTCGGCGCCCGCCGCGCGCCAGACGACGTCTATCAACTGATCGCCTTCGCGATAGTCCGTCACCGCGGCACCCACCAGCCAGCCCTGTAGCGTCAAGGCCACGTCCTGGCTCGAAACGCCGAGCATGCGGGCGCGATCCTGATCGATGTCGACACGGATGGCCTTCACCTTCTCGTTCCAGTCGAAGTTCACGTCCTGAAGATTCGGATGCGTGCGCATCGCCGCCGCCACTTCACCTGCAACGCGACGCAAGCCTTCGAGGTCTTCGCCCATGACGCGAAACTGCACCGGGTAGCCGACCGGCGGACCGTTTTCCAGGCGCAGAACGCGGGCGCGCATATGCGCGTAGTCGGGCTGCGCGAAGCGCGCCTCCAGACGCCGCTTCAGGTCTTCCCGCGCCTCTATGTCTTTCGCGACGATCACCAGTTGGGCGAAGTTGTCGGCAAAGAGCTGCTGGTCGAGCGAGAGGAAGAAGCGCGGCGCGCCATTGCCGATATAGGCGGATGAACTCTCCACTGCGCCATCATTGGCCAGCAGCGCTTCGACCTTTTTCGTTTCGGCGTCCGTCACCTTGAGCGCGGCGCCTTGCGGTAGCCACAGTTCGATCAGCAGCTCGGAGCGGCTTGCCGCCGGAAAGAACTGCTTCTGCACGCCGTACTTGAATGCCCCGATGGACAAGGCAAACGCCAGCACGGTGGCGCCTATCACCTTCCAGCGATTGCGCAGGCACCAGACCACCAGCGCGCGAAAGCGCCGGTAGAAGGGGGTGTCGTAAATATCGCCGTGATGATCGCGTCCGAATTTCAGCAGCTTGTCCGCATCGAGCAGCTTGTAGCCGATATAGGGCGTGAAAATTACCGCTACCAGCCAGGAGACCAGAAGCGCAATCGTCACGACGGCAAAAATCGAGAACGTGTATTCGCCCGCGGCCGAACGCGCAAACCCCACCGGCGTAAATCCTGCCGCCGTGATCAAGGTGCCGGTCAGCATGGGAAAGGCGGTCGACGTATAGGCAAACGTCGCCGCTTTGGCGCGGTCGAAGCCTTGCTCCATTTTCACCACCATCATCTCGGCCGCAATGATTGCGTCATCGACCAGCAGGCCCAAAGAGATCACCAGCGCCCCCAGCGAAATTCTTTGCAGGTCGATGCCGAAGACGCGCATCAGCAGAAAGACGATGGCCAGCACCAGGGGGATCGACAGCGCCACGACCATGCCGGTGCGCATGCCCAGGCTGAGGAAGGAGACGGCGAGAACGATGGCGATGGCCTCGGCCAGCGACTCGACGAAGAGTTCTATCGAGCGCTTGACGACTTCCGGCTGATCGGCCACCACCTGCACGTCTATCCCGGCGGGAAGATCGGCCTGAAGACGGCGCATTTCGTTTTTCAGATTCGCGCCCAGGCGGATGACGTCGCCGCCCTTGGCCATGATGACGGCAACGCCCACCGCGTCTTTGCCTGCCACGCGCATGCGCGGGCTCGGCGGTTCGGCCAGCCCGCGCCGCACCGTGGCGATATCGCCGAGACGGAACGGCTTGCCGCCGACGGACAGGTCGGCATTGCGGATTTTTTCGACGCCGTCGAACGGGCCGCTCACGCGCAGGTAGACGCGGTTGTCGCCCGCCTCGACGAATCCGGCCGGCGCCACCGCGTTCTGGCGCTTCAGCGCATCGAAGACCTGGGGCGGCGTAATGCCCATGGCGGCGAGCTTGGCCGGAAGCATCTCGACGTAGATCTTTTCGTCCTGCACACCGATCAGCTCGACCTTTCTCACGTCGGGCACGCGGTACAACTCGCGCGCCAGCTTGTCCGCCTCGCGGCGCAGGGCCGCCAGATCGTAGCCGTCGCCGGTCAGGCCGAATATCGATACCGAAACGTCGCCGAACTCGTCATTGGGAAAAGGCCCCAGCACGCCGGGCGGCAGGCTGTAGCGAATATCGTCGAGTTTCTTGCGTACCTGGCGCCAGGCTTCCGGCACTTCCGCCTTGGGCGTGTAGTCTTTCAGAATCAGGATAATCAGCGACTCGCCGGGCTTGGACGAAGACCGCATCACGTCTATCCACGGCGTTTCCTGTAGCTTCTTCTCTATGCGCTCGGTCAGTTCGCGCTCGACCTCGCTTGCCGCCGCACCCGGCCAAAGCGTGCGTACGACCATGGCCTTGAAAGTGAAGTCGGGATCTTCGGCGCGGCCCAGTTTGAAATAGGACAAGGTACCCGCGAGCAGCAACACGATCATCAGATAGAGCACCATGGACTGGTGCTCTATCGCCCACTGCGAGAGATTGAGCTTCTTCATTGCGACAACCGCACCTTCTGGCCGGCGACGAGTTTGTGCACGCCAGCGACGACGAAGCGTTCGCCGCTCTTGAGGCCATCCGCGACGATCGCGCCACGGTCGTCGTATCGACTCACGACGACCGGGCGCAGGGCCAGCGTATTGTCCGCGCCCAGCACCCATAACGCCTGCTGCTGACCTTGCTGGAAGATCGCTGTCAGCGGCACGCTGATCGCGCTGCCCTCGTCGCGCGCAAACCTCACGGTCGCCGTCATTCCCAGCGCAACGGCCGCGCCGGCATTGACCAGGGCGACGCGGGCCGGATAGGTGCGCGTGACCGGGTCGGCAACCGGCGACAATTCGCGCAGCGTCGCGCGCAATGGCGGGCTCCCGGACCAGATGTCGACTTCGGCCGGCATGCCGGCTTTCATCCCCGCAAGCTGCGACTCCGGCACGCTGATCGCGACCTCAAGCTCGCCGCTTTCGGCCAGACGGAATACGCCTTGTCCCGGCGCCACGACCTGGCCCGGCTCGGCCAGCACCTGGGCGATGGCGCCGGCCTTGTCTGCCGTGAGTACCGCATACGTCGACTGGTTTTTCGCCAGGGCCGCCTGGGCAGCGGCCGCCTGGAGCGCCGTTTCCTTCGAGTCCAGCGCCGATTGGCTGACGAAGTTCCTGGCGCGCAAATCGCGATAGCGTTTCGCCTCCGCGTCGGCCAGCGAGCGCTGGGCCTCGGCTTGTCCCGATTGCAGGGCGAGGTCGGCCGGGTCGAGTCGCGCCAGCGCTTGTCCGGGTTTGACGATGGCGCCGACGTCGGCCAGCCGTGCGACGATTTTGCCGCCGACGCGAAAGGCCAGGGTCGTCTCGTGGCGGGCGCGCACTTCGCCGCTATAGCTGCGGACGTTACCGGTAGCCGCCGCGCCGGCCTCCAGCACTTTTACAACCGGGGGCGGCGCCGGCGGAGGCGGCGCTTCGCTGCAACCGACCGCGAAGACGGCGCTGAGAACAAGCAGGGTGGGGCGCAAGGTCATGAGCGTGGCTCCTGGGGAATGTTGGGGTTGGCAAGACCGTTAATCAGCAGGTCCAGCGCTTCGGCGAAGAATCGATCCGGTGCGGGCAGATTGCAGGTCTTTTCGCCGAAGGCCCGTTGCCAGATCAGGTAGGCAAACATCGGGGCGAAAAATACGCGGGCGGAGATCTCGGGGTCGACCGGTCGAAACTCGGCGCGGGCGATGCCCAGTTCGATGATCCGCGCCAAGGCCTTCTGCGCCCGTTGAATCATGGAATCGTGGAACCACTGGGCAATCTCGGGGAAGGTACCCGACTCGGCCACCAGCAGCTTGGGCAGGCCGCCAAGCGTGGTCGAACCGACCATTTGCCACCAGCCCTGAACGAAACAGCGCAGCAAATCGCTCGCCGGCCTGTCACTGTCATTCGCCAAGGCCTCGGCGGCCTCGACTACGGGCGTCATTGCCGCCTCCACCGCCGCCTTGAACAGGGCTTCCTTGTTCTCGAAGTAGAGATAGACCGTGCCCTTGGAAACCCCGGCGCGCGCCGCCACGTCGTCGAGGCGCGTTGCCGCGAAGCCCTTTTCCACAAACACGTCCAAAGCCGCGGCCACGATCTCGCCCGGACGGGCTTCCTTACGACGGCGGCGAAAGAAACATTCCATAAATATCCCGATAAATTACTGACTGACTGGTCAGTAATTTATCGGGGGTGGCGCGTTAAGTCAAGCTTTTCGGTCCAAGCTTTCACTCTGGACGCACCGTTATTGAAAGTCTTGATCGGTCGGCTGGCGCAGCGGGGCGGCGGAGTGGGAACTTCCTTCGTCCTCACGGTGCCAACGACGCACAGATCGGCCAAAGGAA
>OBOI01000031.1_pt1 | contig 68256 bp, 48 predicted proteins | sample 1670151 | NCBI WGS metagenome assembly OBOI01 (sample SAMEA104232303, study PRJEB22302) | sediment metagenome | biome: forest; feature: aquifer; material: sediment | place: USA | collected 2011-08-07 | depth 0.01 m | reverse complement strand
GACGTTGTTTCGTTGTTGATCAATAAACCTTGACAAGGTTTCTTACTTTTTAAGGGACGACTAATTACTTTTTTGCCGGGACGGGGTGTTTAATCTTTGCCCACATTTCTTCAAACTTAAATCCTTTGAACTGTGGACTTTTTTCGTTGTGACAGGTCCGGCAGAATTTTTCGATTTCTTTTTCGTCTTTATACAACGTTAATCCCGCGGCAACGGCTTTTCCTTTATCTTTCATCACAGACAAATTCTTATATCCCGAACCTGCGGCATGACATGTTTCGCATTGCACGCCATCCTTCATGTCAAATGTTTTGTCAACAAGTTTTGGATCATCATATCCAATAACATGACATTGCAAACACTCTGGAGATTCTGCCGCAGGTTTTGTTAATCCTTTCGTCTTAGCAATTTCATTGGCTTTGTCTGACAACAATGTTTTATATGCACCTGCGTGTTTACTTTTTTGCCAAATATCGAATTGCTTTCCTTGCTTATCTGATCTATGACAGGGACCGCAAACTTTGATGCCGACATATTTATTATTCTTGTTATCATCCGCATGGAGAAATACTGCGGCAGCGCACACAAAAACAACAAGTTTTGAATAGAAGCGTACGTTCTTCATTGAAGTTTCCCTTTCAGTTATATTGAAGTGAGTGCAACAAAATATTTTAGATCAATTGATTCCCAAACTCATTATTTATTTGCAGATTCAGAAACGATAGGAAGATAACTATGGATGCGTTCTTCAGCTTCTTTGATCCCTTCATGTCTTCCTTCTTCTATTTCCCAAACTGAAATAATCGGGAATAATTTTGAGAATACCATATAACCCAGGATGAAAGCAGAAATTCCACCGGCAAATAAAGCCCATTCTGTCAATGTCGGGATGTAAATTCCTGTGGGCAATTCCATGCGTGGATTTGCGAGCGAGGGAACAACAATAACGAATCTTTCTAACCACATCCCGATAACAACCGTGCACGATGCTATCAATATTCCAAGGATTGTTTTGAAGCGTTTGAATCCCAGAAGAATTACAGGTACGATAAAATTGCACACAACCATTCCCCAAAAGAAAATTGCAAATGGACCTGTGAATTTGTACATGATGATGTGCATCTCATGCGGTTCTGCGCCGAATATGCCCGTAAGATATTCCGAAAAAGTAAAATAGAACCAGAGAATCGACATAATAAGAAGCAACGTCCCCAAATATTGGAAATGAATTTCCCTCAAGTAATTTTCGAGATGATATGCTTTTCGGAATGCGATCATCACGATCAACAGAGCAGCGATACCGGAAAAAATTGCACCGACGACAAAGTAGGGTCCGAAAATTGTGCTGTGCCAACCAGGCTGCAACGTCATTGAAAAGATAAACGAGATCACGGTATGCACAGACACAGCAATGGGAATTACCATGACCATTAAAATGCTTATTGCCCGGTTCAGAATTTTCTTCTGACGTTCAGTTCCTTCCCACCCCCACGCCAAAAATGAATAGAACCAATTTAATTTCCCGCCTTGATCGCGCAAGCGGGCAATATCGGGAATCATCGGAATATAGAGGTACACTGTGCTTGCTGTAAAATATGCGGTAATACTTGTAACATCCCAGAGTAATGGCGATTGTAAGCGACCGTATTCAAATAAATTTAAAATGCGATCGGGTCTTCCCTGATCAATGATGGGATGCAAACCTCCGATCGCCAACACGATTGCTGTTATCACTTCTGCCATTCGTGTTATCGGACGACGCCATTCTGCTTTCGATAATCGAAGAATGGCGGAAATCAGCGTTCCCGCGTGACTGATGCCGATAAAAAAAACAAAATTCACGATATAAAAACCCCACGTTACGGGTTGATTCATCCCCGTTACACCTAATCCTTCGCGGACTTGTGTGATGTACATATACACGGACCACAAAAACACGGTAAATAAAATTCCAGAAAGGATATAAAATCCTTTTCCTGTTTCATAGATGGGACGGAAAAGAGTTGCGTCGGGATCGAGTTCATAACCGGTAAATTTGGCCATCACGCTTTCCTTTTCGATAGATAATATACTTTTGGTTCGATGCCGTGTTCCTCCATCACTCGGGATGCGCGATAACTACGTGCAAGTTTATATACAATGCTTTCTGTATTTTCGATATCTCCAAAATAAATTGCATCAGCAGGACAATTTTCTCCGCATGCAGGAACATACTCTCCGTCACGAATCGGTCTCTCTTCCATGTCAGCGTCTTCTTTCACTTTCAACAATCGATGTGCGCAAAACGAACATTTTTCAACGACACCGACCATTCGTTTCGAAACATCGGGATTGAAACATGTCGTCGCTCCATCAAGCCATTTCGGTTCTCCCCAATTATAAACTTTTGATGTAAACGGACAAGCAACCATACAGTAACGACAACCGATGCAGCGATGATATATTTGTGCGACCAATCCATCTTCGTTACGATACGTTGCCCGTACGGGGCATACTTTTGTGCAAGGTGGATTATCGCAATGAAAACATGGTTTGGGCATTCTTTTTACATGAATATTTGGATATTCGCCTTCATACGTCGTTATCATATCCATCCAAAACATCGAGCGCCCGAGTTGAGCTTCAACGGAATCAACAATCGCAACATTATTTTCTGTTTTACATGCCGTCATGCATGCACCGCATCCAGTACATTTATCAAGATCGATTACCATCGCCCATTTTGGCATAGTGCATATTCCTTTTTATTAAACGACGACAGATATTTTAACTTTTGTTGCTTCCGTTGCTGGTTTGCCGTTGATCGTATCGTATTGATTTAAAAGAATGGAATTTGGGTTCACCCCAACATTTTTCGCATATCTTCCGAACGAAGTGTGCCCCAGACCGAATGGAATTGCAACGACGTTCGGCATAATGCCGGGAAGAAGTTTTGCCGTAACTTTTACGCTGCCGAGCGATGATTCCACCCAAACTAACATGCCATCTCTAATTCCGAGTTTGGCGGCTGTTTCGGGGTGAATCTCAACCCATGTGCGCCAATATTCTTTCACCATATATCCAAACATCTCCTGCATCATGGGAAGACTTGAACCTTCTCCATTGCGATTTGCCATTATTTGAAAAGTTATCAGAGATAATGGAAAATCGTCTTTGGTAGAAACTGCTTCGTAATGAGGCAGCAATACTTCATCGCCGCGAGCTGAGATGTGTAATGCGTTCAACACTGCATCGAGATCCTTGGATAATCCCTTTCCTCCTTTTTTCTCAATAAGTGAATCGATTACACTCTTTAATTTTTGTGAATAAAATTCAAATTTTCCTGAAGGAGTCTGAAAAATCTGTTCCCATGATTTTGGCTTGCGGATTGGATTCCACCAGCCGCCTTGATTGAGAAGCTCAATCCAGAATTCTTCGTACGAGCTGTACCGTCCGCTCTGCCATCCGCGTTGTTGAAGATATTCAAGCCACAAACCTTTCATCCCTTCGGTAACAATAGCGCCTTCGCCCGAATCGTATAGCCCCTTTGTTATATGACGAAGTTCGTCTTGATAATTTTCAAAAGGAAAGGATGATGATACCGTCCCACCAATTCGTTTGGAAAGATCAATAAGAACGTCGCCACAGTTACGCGTATCGTATAATGGGGCGACGATAGGCTGTTGAATTCCAACGTGCATAAATCCCACTGATGGAACGTTTGAAATCTCATTCCACGTTTCTAAAAATGTATGGTCGGGAAAAACATAATGTGCGTACTCAGAAGTTTCGTTAATGATGGAATCGAAACTTACAACGAGTGGAATTTTTTTCAATACACTTTCAAAATCGCGGTGGTTGAGTGTCTGGAAGAGCGGATTCCCTTTGTAAAGAAAAAGAATACTGATCGGATAAGGATGATTGGCGAGAATGTTTTTTGTGAAACTTTCGATGGAAAACGCTGCGAGAGGAAAAATACCTTCTGATGACTGCGCGACCGGTGCTTGCCTATTTCCTTGTTTTGAGATTACATCTTCATGATATTGGGGGAGTGTTGCAAATGGAGATTCATCAACGAAAAACGTTCCTCCTTCTTTTTCAAAATTGCCCAAGAGCGCATTCAAACTATAAACGGCCATTTGGGTAAATGTACCGTTAGTATTGTCACGCGTCCCTTTCCCGCCAAGAACGAGCGATTGTTTTGTATTTCCTAATTCTCGTCCAAGCTCAAGAATCGTTTTACTCGGAATACCGGTTATTTCTGAAACTCGTTCGGGAAAGTAATTTTTCAGTGCCAAATTTTTGAAACCAGTATGTTTTCCCCCCGATGGATCAATCCAATCATCGAATCCAAACGAACGTTTTTTAACAAACTGAGCGTCGAACATTTCTTCGCGAATGAGAATGTAGGCAACACCCAATGCCAATGCTCCGTACGTTCCCGGTTGAATTGGAATCCACTGATCGGCATTCGATGCAGTAAGACTCATTCGTGATTCAATTTGAACATATCGAGTTTGACGTTCCTGATGATGACTGTACAGCTTTGTATAATAGATTGGTGAATAACCATCTTCCAAAAAATTTTCGCCAAAACTAACAATAAGTTTTGCATTGGCAAAATCGTATGCCGGTATATCTGAATGTCCGTGCAGAAGCGAATATGGAACTGCATCGTTTTGCATAGAAGAGAACTGATAATAGTTCGGAGAACCGTACGCTTTCATAAACCGTGCGATATGATCTCGCATCAGTCCGCGCTCATCGCTTCCAAGAAACATAACTTGATGTGCTTTCCCTTCGTTGCGAAGTTTCACAAGAGTCTCAGAAATTGCACCCAACCCTTCGTCCCAACTTACTGATTGCCATTTGCCGCTTCCAGAGTGTTCAGAACGTTTTATCGGCCCTTTCAATCGGTCGGGATTGTATAAAACGTGTAAGGAGTTTAATCCCAAAGAACACATTCCGCCCTGATTCACGGGATAAATAGGATTCCCGCGGACATAAATCGGTACTTTGTCTATCAGCCGCACTCGAATTCCACATCCTCCAGGACATAAACTGCAAATAGAATTCTTCCACGTTTCGATGCCGGGACCATTACGAGCTATATCAATTAATGCTTCAGGAACATCGAAAATCTCGTTACAACCTAGTGCTCCGAGTGCTACCCCGCCGGATACACCGCCGAACAATTTGATAAAATCTCTTCTGCTAATTTCCATATCTTTTCATTTTTTTAGCGATGACAAGTGAGACAATCACTTGTAATTTTGTTGTTCTTGTGGCAATTGACACAATTATTCATCGTTACTTTAATTGCAGGGGAAGAAACCGGTAACGACATTTCAGCAACATTTCCATGACACGACAAACATTCCAGTGTTCCGCCGACGACATGCCGTCGATGAGAAAAGTATACATGATCAGGTACTTTATAAATTTGAATCCAAGGAATTTCTCTGTTCTCCGTTATGTATTTGAGAAGGATTTTTTCTTGCGGTGATTCAGAAATTGGTTCCCCCGAATGACACGTCTGGCAAGTTTCGAGCGTTGGAAAAGTTGCCCTTGCCATTGTTTCAACGTTCGCATGGCAGTCGATGCAACCCATACCGACCTTATCGATGTGAATTTTATGATTAAAGATGATCGGTTGAACAATATTATTATTATTGTTCCTAAAAAATAGTACGCTGGCGATAAAGATAATGAAAAGAGTTGCGGCTATCGGTGACAAAATGATGTTGTGTTTTTTGAAATATCTCATACTCGATAAGAACTATTGGCGATGCTATTTAGTCGTCCCTGAAAAAGTAAGAAACCTTGTACGTATGTATGCTTCGCATCAAGGTTTCTTGATGGGCAACGAAACAACGTCAAAATTTTATGGGAACCATGCTTCGCACAAATTTAATTGCATAACCTTGCCTACGGCTCGTAGAGACAAGGTTGTGTTGATTGTGTATTCTATTTCTTGCTCACTTTTCGAAGATAAGCGTACACATTGCGCATATCGTCAGTATCAAGAGTCGGCCATTTTTTATTTTGCGAGATGAACAAATCTTCCATTTCTGTTGCGTGATTCCACATCAGTTGAATCATCTGAATGGGAGAGCTAAACTGCTTTACCGTTGAAAGATTGGGCGCTTTACCTCCGCTCTTATGACAATCAAAGCATCCGTTTTTCACGAAAGTCTGTTCTCCTTCCACCTCATCACCCGGTTTATCTTCAAAACCAAGGAAATAAAGATATGCAATCAAATCTGCCATTTCGTTTTTATCGAACCGAGGCCACTCAATGGATTCTTTATTCATTTGTGCCAACATCGCTGGTCCGTGGTTCCACATTGAACTCGCAACTTCTGTTACTCCTTTTCGCAAATCAATTCTTGAAAGACTTGGGGCGATCTTCTTTGCCTTCCCTTCAACCAGATGACAGTTTCCACACTTTTTGTTTTCGAAAACTTTCCTGCCGTTTGCAGGATCACCGGGCGCCATTCGAACCTCTGAACCCCCAATCGATGCTTGCCGAATATAGACAGTAATGTCGGCTACGTCTTGTCCAGAGAGTGTCGGGTATTTGATTCCCATTTTTTTTATCTGCTCATGCATTAGAGGATTATGATTCCACATAGCTTGGACAATAGAAATAGGAGAGGTCTCTTTTTGAGTACGATCTAATTCTGGTCCGGAAGATCCCCCAGTGCCGCCGACTTTGTGGCAGCTTATACAACCTTTCTTTTCTAACAATTTTTTCCCGCTCGCTACACTTCCCGGTTCACCGAGGTATCGAAGATAATAGAGAAATCCGAACAAATCGAGCATTTCGCTTTCCGAAAATTGTGGGCGATTCATACGGAGTTGCCGATATTTTCGATTCATTTGTGGAGTATGGTTCCAAATTGTAGAAGATAATTCCAATATACTGCCGAAATAGAGTTCTCGACTCAAATCGGGTCCTTCAGTTCCTCCATATCCCCCTATTGAATGACAGGACACACAACCTTTTTCTTCAAAGACAATTTGTCCTTTGAGAGGATTTTGTGGGAGTTTTATTTCTTGGGCAAAGAGAAATGAACCACCACAGAGGAAAACAAATACAACGAGTGTTTTAGGTTTCATGTTGATTTTTCTCCAATTGTTTTTTGATTATTGACTTCCCTTTATGTAATCCGACAAAGACGTAGGTGAGAATAGCTGCTAATGTAAGAAAGACGGGAATTGCAACGATGCTGATTCCTATGGATGCTCCAGGAACATCGTTAAGTTCAATTGCTAAGAAAAGAAGATTGAATATCCAGACGCTTATCAGAATAACAAAAATCCAAATGAGAGAAACGCTGGCAATCTGTGCGAAAAAGATAATATTCTGTCTGGTAAACTTCGTTGGGTTGGTCAATGTTTTATCTCCAAAAAAATGTTTTGATAAACAAAATCTTTGTGTTAAATGCAGTTCTAATTATTGCCACAAAGGCACAAAGTCACAAAGTTACACGAAGAAAAATGTAGTTACGCACTCTTTGTGATTCTTCGCGTCCCTGCCCCGTTGGATAATCTGTTGGCTAACGGAATAAATGTTAAAAATGTATATCCAACGGGGTGAATGTCTTAGTTGCATAAATTCTTTCTGTCTGAACAATGTGAAGAGCATTCGAGAAACGGAAAAAAATAAGAATCCTTCCGTCGGAATTCTTCAACGTGAACAGCCACTGAAAGAAAATAATATACGAAGTATGCCATGCCTGCGGCAGGCAGGCTTCGCATCGTTTACTCACGACTGATTTTCTTGCGATTTTTCTATTCGACGAATCGTCAAATACAACGACATGGCAAGAATCGTAATGATCACAGATGCAACACCCAAACCCCATCGGCGATAATAATACTCATCGATTGCCTTCTGCCCATCGCTTTTCACGACTGATGCAACCGATAATCCCTTTCCGACAACTTCATTGAGTTTTTCAACATCAAAAGCATGAACCATTGTGCGTGATTGTAATCGAGATTGATTAATTTCGCGAAGTTTAAATTTCGATTCAGAGATTTCCATACCTTTTTGTTCTGCATCATCGATGAGTGAATTGGCTTCGTTCTTAAGGTGCTCCAGGCTATCAATCAATTGTCTCATTATTTTTGCGGCTGCATATCCCTTTGTATTTTGATCTTCTTGATGACATCGGCTGCAGACCGCTTCAGATGAGACACCGAGAAGTTCATCGGTCGCGGAAACAATATCGTGATACCCGTGACACGTTTCGCATTCAGGAAATTTTTTTCTATCGAACGCAATTTTATGTGGACTTGAAGAAAATAAATCGGCATTCAATGCGTGGCACGTTCCACACACATTGGAAATTGATTCAACACCCAGCGGAACAGCACCGTGATTTCCATGACAATCATTACAAGCAGGAGCGCCGGTATCATGTTTTTCAAGCAGCGCTTTCCCGTGAACACTTTTATTAAATTTCTTCAATTGGTCGGTGGGTATTCCATACCCTTTCATGTACATGGAGTTTGCATGACATTTTCCACATGTCTCCGGAAGATTTTCCGCATAGACTTTCGATTTCACATCGTTTGATGCCCGAATATCATGACTCCCGTGACAACTTGCACATTGTGCAACTTTTACATCGCCTCGTGCATTCTTCATACCGTGAATGCTCGTGCGATATTTATCCAACTGATCAACCGGTAATTTCGGTTTATATTTTCGCATAAACGCAGCATCAGAATGACATTTCGTACATGTTTTTACAATCTTAGACGGATGGACCGGTGAAGCAGGATTTTTTGTTGAAACAATTCCATGAGCATTATGGCAAGTAGAACATTGGACGATGTGTTCCTTGCCCGAAGTTGAAAGTTTGCCATGCACACTTGTAGCAAGCATTTCTGATTGGTTTCGCTGCAAATATGATTTATAAGTCTTGACCATAGTTTGTGCATCCGAATGACACTTTGCACATACCGTATTGATATTATCTCCTTTCGGCACACCAATGTATCCTTTTTGTTTTGACATAGCCGCATCCATATCGTCTGTTTTATCATCGCCGCCATGGCATCCTGCGCACGAAATTCCGATTTCGAAATGAACATCACGTTTGAATAGTTCAGACGGTTTGTCGCCGAGTGTTTCGTGACACGTTAAGCACTCGTCCTTTTTTGATTGCAAAAAAACAAACTGCGGTGCGAGTACGAGTAAGAATAGAATGAGTGGTATTTTCATGCCAACCATCCAACGATTGTAAGAAGAATAATAAACATCACAACAAATAATCCAATATAATTAATGAAACGGTTTTTTTCGCCGCGGGAGCTTTTTTTATCCCAGAACGGAACCATTGTCCAGAGCAATCCCGCAAGACCAAACGTTAAAACCCCCAAAACTTCACCGTCGAATATCCAGATATGTGCGGGTATATATTTTAGAGTTTGAAACATAAACATAAAATACCATTCCGGTTTTATTCCTGCAGGAGCAGGTGCAAATGCATCGGCTTTCTGTCCCAGTTCCCACGGGAAAAAAACTGCGAGAATTGCCAGGATGTTTAACACAATCAACCATAGAAGGATATCGCGTAAAATAAAATTCGGAAAGAATGGCATCGTCTTCCGCTCTTTTGTAGTGTCCGTTTCATCTTCGATCGGTTCACTCATCCCCTGCCGTTGAACCAAAAGCAAATGAATGCCTAATAAGACAGTGAATATTCCCGGGAATACTGCAACGTGAAAACCAAAAAATCTGGTCAACGTCGCACCGGTAACGTCTTCACCTCCCCGAAGAAAATGCAATATAGGTTCTCCAATAATTGGAACCACTCCGGCAATATCTGTTCCAACCTTGGTTGCAAAGAATGCCAATTCATTCCACGGCAATAGGTAGCCGCTGAATCCAAAACCCAATGCGAGGAAGAACATCATCATACCAGTCAGCCACGTTATTTCGCGGGGTTTCCGATAAGCTTTTCCAAAGAATACGCTGAACATGTGGATCATCGCTGCCAAAACGAAGAGGTTCGCTGCCCAACTGTGAATCGAACGAATGAGCCATCCAAATTCTACTTTGGACATAATAAATTGAATGCTTTCAAAAGCTAATTCTTCACTCGCTTTGTAATACAAAAGAAGGAGAATACCGGTAATCACCTGAATGATGAAAAGGAAAAGTGAAACACCGCCAAAATAATACCAGAGCGAATGAGAATGAAGGGGCACATATTTTTTTCCCATAAAATGGATCAGACTATCCAATTGCACACGCTCATCGAGCCAATGATAAATTTTTTTTAAGAATGTATTCATACGTTTTTCGAAATTAAAACCTCATCCCCTTGCACCACAACTCTGTATTCATCTAATGGTCGTGGTGGTGGACCAGAGATGTTTCGACCGTTCAGATCATATTTTCCATTATGACAAGCACACCAAATAGCGCCGAAATCTTTGCGATATTGAACTGTGCAATCCAAATGAGTACACGTGGCAGAAAAAGCACGTAATTTATCATCAGCAGTTCTGATGAGTATCACCGGCTTGTTGCCAAATTTCACAATGTGTCCGGAATCTTTTTCTATATCTTTAAGCAAGCCCGCTTTTACACTGCTCACGACTACTTCCGTTTGCTTAGGAGGTTTAAGGTAAGCAAGAATTGGATATAGCACGGAAACGGCAAAGGAAAACAACCCTCCTGTAAGAATATATTTTAGAAAATCGCGTTTGCTTTCCTGATCTGAATTAGTTTTGTTCTGGTCTGTCATAGTTATTCCTGAATCAATCTGATAGAATCTTCCCTACTGCCTACGGCTCGTAGAGGTCGTAGACAATTTTTTCTTTTGCTATTTTACATTTTATTTTCTTCAAGGGCAACCTGTTTTATTGGATCCCATGGTGGTAGTATTTTTATTAAAAGCGAAAGAATAATAAATGGTAACACTAATAACACCAACGTCATTATGAATCCCTCCATGCCGGCAATTTCCATTTTATAAACGGTCAATCCTCTAAAACTCTTTGAAAACATCTGGCCACCAATGACCACATTCCATCGTGTTGCAAAAATCCCAATTTGAATAAGAATTACCGAAACAAAATACAATAATTTTCTTAATTCTTCGTCAAACCGTAATAACTTAATGAATACCATAATGGCAAGGGGTAACAACATACCGAGGAGAACCTGGATAATACCGAGACTGATGAATAGTTTATCCATCACAAGTTCAGTCAAAATCTTTATCGATTCTTCACTTTCGTAGAGCCGATGGATAAAATCGAGAAGCTCAAGAGAGAAATCTATAATGACTGCGTAAAATAGATATGACGCCATTTTGTCTAAACATGCGATATTTATTTTTTCACCTCTCAGAGGAGTAACGACCATATACAAAAGTATTACAAGTGCGATTCCTGAAACGATTGCTGAGAAAAGGAAGACGATCGGCATCAATACGCTGCTCCACCACGGATTGGCTTTGATAGAGCCGAAAATAAATCCCACATAACCATGAAGAAGGAATGCGGAGGGAATTCCGATGATCGTGATTACTTTTACTGCCTTCTTATCAAACTCTGCAGACTTTTCACTTGTGTCCGTTGAAAAGAGTGAAAGGACTTTATGAATTGACCGCATAATCGTTTTTTCACCTTGAGACCAAATAATAAGTTCCCTTCGATACGTAAACCAAATTTCTAATAATAAAACAACCATCAAATACCACGCATAGACAAAACCGAACATTGCCATCGCAGAAGTAAAATTAGGCGTCAAAAAGATCTCATATGACCGTTCGGGATGACCGAGATGAAGAAGAAGCGGGAGCGGGGCAACAATAATAAACGCAAGCGCTGTCAACAATGATAGTCGATAAACCGGTTGCAATTCTTTAATATTAAATACTTTGACTAGCGATGCAAGAATAAATGCACCGGCAACAAGCCCGGTTAAATATGGATAGACAACGACAAGGATACCCCAAAGAACTTCTATCTCATTGGGGTAAATATAGCCTGTTACTTGACGCAACAATTCGTATGTCCCTTCAGATGTCGGATGCATTATCTCACCTCCCCGTCAAGATTCGAATATGTAACTTTCGGTTCAGTATTTAATGATGGTTTTAAAACGTGTAACTTGTTCATTCGACGAAATCGTGTCAAAGGACTTGCATTACTCCTAATATCTCCAAAAATCCTTGCTTGTGTCGGACAAACTTCTACGCATGCAGGTAACAAACCTTTTGTAATGCGATGGTAGCAGAAAGTGCATTTATCGGCGGTATCTGTTTCCGGATGAATGTATCTCGCGCCATAAGGACATGCCTGTATACAATAGCGACATCCGATACAACGGTTTGCATCAACAAGTATGACGCCATCTTCAGTTTTAAAAGTTGCCCCTACAGGGCACACTTGAACGCACGGCGGATGGTCACATTGATTGCAAAGTTTTGGAACAAAAAAGCTGCGCATCACGTCCTTCTCTGAAAATATTTCCGATACACGCTCTATTCTCGGATCAATGCTTTGTACAACGACAGTAGTGTCTTTTTTTATGATATACCGTTCGACCCATGTCCGAAAGTGGAACGGATCTTTCGGAACTCCATTTTCCTCTTTACACGCTTCCATGCATTTCCCACAACCGATGCATTTATCTACTTGAATGCCCATACCGTAATAATGTTTTGACGCGTCGTAATCCTTCGGTTCAGCGCTTGCACGTTTAAACACACTACTCAATAAACCAAACTGTGCTAGGAGTGTAGCTCCCTTTTTAAAAAATTTTCTACGTTTCATATTAATGCACCTCCGGCATATGAGGATAATGACATTGCCAGCACAAATATTTTTCACCATGTGTGCCGAGATCAATTTTTGGTGTGTCTTTTACTGCAGAACTATTGCTATGACATTTTCCACAAAATGAACGATCCTTGGGAATACCTGCCTTCACTTGTCGCGGCGTCACTTTGTGTTGTTTATCAACCGAATGACACGTTGTGCATTCCAGGAGAACATGAGGTGAGACGGCTTTGGTTCGGGCAATCTCCCCGTGGCATGCCTTGCATTCGTCCGGAACTCTCATTGGCTTTGGATCGTGGGGATTGTGACATTTTATGCATTGAGAAAGCGGATTATGAACAATGGGATTGATTTGAGGAAATCCCGTTGGTCTGGAAGGATTATACGTATGACAGATAGAACATGCTTCACGTTTTCTATTGATGATCGGTTTTATGTCAGGATTTTCAGAATGTTCTTTTGCAACTCCATGGCAAGTTTCGCACGAAAGATCATGATGATACCCTCCCTTTTTAATGCTGTTCTGTTCATGGCAATCTGCACAAACATCGGATCCGGCATATCGAATAGGCTTCGATGTTTCTCTTTCGATAGTTGCTTGTCTGTGTTCTTCATCATTTTTCAGAGACGATGGAATCAAAAACCGCACGAATAACACTATGCAAATAAAAGATAGAAAAACGATACTGACACGGACGATTGATTCTGGAAATCTTTGTAGAAATTTTTTCATTCAATCTCCTATCCCGTTTAGTATGATGAATACATCTACAACTGACAAAATGAAAGGAATTCACTTGCTATGGTGACATTCACTGCAATTTATTTCTTTCCATGCATCGCCGACATCGACTGGGTGGCGATACTCTATTCCTGTCAATGACACTCTTTCGGTAGTATTTTCAGTACGAACTATTTAGTTGATCCGTAAAAAGTCATTCGAAACGGGTAACCGCAACCTTTAGAGCGTGTGTGAAAATTGGCTGTCAAGTATGTTTGAGTTGCGAATTTAAACTAAAAACGAAACATATTCCTCAAAAATCTTGATTCTCACACATGCTCTTTAGGTTGCGTGTTTTCAATTCAATTTCGTCCCGCTAAAGCGGGACGGCTACCGAGTTATTTCTACTTTTTGCGGAGCATACTTCGTATAAGGTTCGACTATTTAACAATTATTCTCCTTTATGGCAATCATTGCAATTCATTGTCATCCAAGAATCTCCAATATCGACCGGATGGACGAATTTTAGTCCTGTGGGTGATATGGATGTTAACTTTTCTGTTGGTCCTTGCGCTAAAATGATATGACATGAATTACAATCTTTCGACAATACTTTTCCAGTCTTTTTTGAAACATGTTTTCCATCGTGACATCGGAAGCACCCTGCATACGCATAATGACCAACATTATTTGGATAATTTTTCCAATTAACTTTCATCTCTGGAAAGATATTTCGGGAATAAATATCCTTTGTGTGTTTAATTACCGATTCAATTTCCTTACGACGTTCTTTTATCACTGTCGGATATCGAAATACATAGCTGTCGGTGATATGTGTTTCTATTCCCTTCATTGCTTCTGCATCATCTTTGTATTCTTTTACCAAAGCTTCAGAGACTATGGAACGAATAGAAGGAAGTGATGACGGTATCCATCCTAGTTTCATTAACGTATTTATTGCATCTTCAGGGGTACGATAGACATGCGACGGTCTGTTATGACAATCGATGCAATCCATTTTTCTGGATTCACCTTTTGCCAATTCCTCCTCATCGATTTTATCTGTTGTTACATATTCATCTTCGTAACCATTTTCCCCTTTACTATAAATGACCGGAATATTTTGACGCCGATCATCAATTGCAGTGTATGTTACATGATTGTTAATATTCATGTGCCAATGAATTCCAGAAGTCGGACCCGTTTCTGTGCTTCCACCACCGATCTTCATCAACAGTGAAATCGTCCACGGAGTATTTTTTCCATCAGGGAGAAAATACGTTTTGGTTACTTGTTTGTCGCTATAAAAATGTTTTGGCCAATGACATTGTTCGCACGTTCCTTGTGCAGGACGTAAATTATGCACCGGTGTTGGAATGGGGCGGGAATATTTTTCAAACAACACTGAGTATACCTGGTATGCACCGGACAGTTTTGACTTCACATACCAATCAGCTCCATGACCAACATGACATTCTGCACAGGTTACACGAGCATGAGGAGAAAAAAGATATGCCGTGTATTCTGGTTTCATCACACTATGGCATACACCCCCGCAAAATTCCACTGACTCTGTAAATTCATACATCTGATAACTTCCAAAGGCTGAGATCAATAAAATGAAAATGATGACGAGTGAAACAAATCCAAATTTATTCCTTTGATGCGGATCGTTCAGATCAAGAGTTGGAAACGGAGTTTTTATGACACCCGTTCGCAGTCTTCTGTTTCGTTCCACGCGCATTCCAATCAGAACAATCAAGAATCCGCCTATGAAAAAAGCGGGAAGTATTACAAACGCGATAACACCCATATATGGCTTTTGGTGGGCGCCAAATAATTCCAGTGCGAAAAGAAAAATGATCAAGCCAAAACTTATCGAAGCAATTGCCGCTCCAATAATGCTTGTCATATTAAAAAATAGCGACGGAATCAATTGTTTAATTCTTTTTCTCATACAAAATCTACCCTTAAGTTTTACCGATAATGAAACAGCATCGCATATACAATCCAGATTACAACGCTAAATCCGACAGTTACTGCGATCCATCCGAAAATTTTTATGGCGCGAAGTACGATCGGCGGATATGGCTCAACGAGATATTCTTCAAGTGTTCCGCTTTTTACTAACTCTTCATACTCAGCCGGTTTATCTCGTTTCAATTCTTCAACAGACATTCTTCCCGTAAACACAACCAGATCCATCGGAAATTTTTCCGGACGAAGATGTGTATTAAAAAAGTGAACTGTAAAAATAAATCCTGTTGCCAACAACGCCTCGTCACTATGAATGATCGTTGCTACGTTAATGACCCATCCCGGCATGAAGTTGGTGAAAAATTCCGGGAACCACAACATAAAACCTGTTGAGCCGATAATAAAAATACCCCAGAACACCGCAAAGTAATCAAATTTTTCCCAGTAAGTCCATCTGCCGTATTGCGGACGCGGACCTTTTCCAACGAACCATTTTAGCGATCCAATCACATCGTGAAGATCTTTTTTTGTCGGTAACATCGTATGCGCACCAAAAAGCATTTTCTTCCACGAACCAAATTCTTTTTTCTTTCTTTTAAATAGGTCAACAATGTGCGTAACGAACACGATGACCATGATCGAAGCAGCGATGCGATGCACGTAACCGGCAACTTCAAAACCGCCGAAGAATCGCGAAAGAATTGCCGCCCAACCCGTGTAAGAAAATTTCAGCGACATACCTGTTAACGCCAACAAAAGAAAACTAACGATCATTGCAACATGAAGAATGCGGTTCAACCTTGAGAATCGTTGATATTGTTTTTCACTTTCATGTTCTTTTTCAACTTGTTGATGAATTTTTCTCATCTGCCATGCTCGCGGCAACCACAATAGCGTGTGCACACCGCTGAAGAAAAATGTTCCAATTACAAGACTTGTCATTCCCCAGAAGACCCAGAACAAGATCGGATATTTATCAGGATCGTGGTGCGTTGCATGTGTCAGATATCCGGCAAATCTTCTGTTTGCTTCGGGATGGCATTTCTGGCACGTTGCAACAACATTCTGCCGGCTTAAATGCGATTGAGGATTTGATGGCGGAAGAATGTCGTGCGCTCCATGACAGTCATAACATTTCGCCGTCTTCGTATATCCCAATTGCGAAACTTTGCCGTGGTATGTATCAAAATATGTTTTCGTAATTTCTTCGTGACACTTTCCACAGGTATTGCTTATTCCAAGCTTGAATCCTTCCACATCAGCTCTAATGATGGTATGCGCTGTATGACACTCGGTGCAGGTGGGCAATTGTTTATCGGTAGTTGAAACCATACGGGAGTGTATGCTCTTTTGAAATTTTTCTTCAATACCATGATGACAATTACCACAAGTCACCGCTATATTTTTCGGGTGAACACTCGACAGTGTATCTGACTTAGGAAGTTCGCGATGAGACGAATGACAATCTGTACATTTAGCGGTAACGGTCAACCCGCTCTTCAACAATCCTTTACCGTGAATGCTTTCAGTATAATGTTTAATAATATCGTGTTCTGTTCCTGTATAGCGAACTGCCGCTTTCTTTCCTTCTTGGTGGCATCGTGCACACAACGTAGGAATGTTTATCGCAAAAATCGGCGATGACGGATCGGCTTTCCCTTTCACACCATGCGTGCCGTGACATTCTTTACACGTCGGAGCGTTGGCATCATTCTTCGCAAACAATTTCCCATGAATGCTCATTTTATATTGATCGCCAACTTCCGTATGGCATTGAGCGCAATCTACTTTTTTTGTAATTGCAGCACATGGACGCACCAAACTTGATTTCACTTCACTGTGACACTGACTGCACGCAACCTTTGCTCCGTGTTTGGAACCAACGTACGTATCAACATCAACAAAAAGCGAACGACCGTCTTTCGATGCTTTAATATCTTTGCGATCGTGACACGTCATACAATCTTTGTTTGCCATACCCTGATCGTAAAATACTTTTCGTGCTTTGTGCGGTTGATGACAATCCACGCACGCGGGAAGAACATCCGCTTCCTTTTCCCACAACTCTCCCTTAATCACTTTGCGGTGAACTGCTTCAATTTGCGTGTGGCATTGTTGGCACGTCTTCGCAATATTTTTTCTGTTGATGGAAGAACGAGAATCAGTATGCGGAAGAATTAAATGGGGTGAATGACATGATGCGCACGTTGCGGCAACGGACAACCCTTTTTTCAGCAGACCTTCGCCGTGAATGCTTTCGGTATAGTTCTCAAGAATATGATCTTGCGATATTTGACCGCGTCGCTGAACCGGCGTTCCTTCTTTATGACATTTGCCGCACGTGTATGGAACTTTCATCGGCGATACGGGCGAACGCTGATCTTTCACCGAAAGAATATCATGCTTGCCATGACAATCACTGCAATGCGGCGCAAGCGGATCTCCTTTTGCAGCTTGCTGTCCGTGCTGACATTGCTTATACAATTCAGATACTTTCTCGTGGCAGGTTGCACATTGCGCAGGTTTCAACGGCGCATCGTGCGGCAATTCTTTCCCTTCAAGATCGGCATGACAGGTTACGCATTGTAACTCACCATGGATTGAACCTGCGAATTTCTTTTCATCAACAAACAAAGAAACTTTTTTTCTGTTTCGTTCCGTTGTAAGCGTTTTATCTTCGTGGCAAGATAAACATTCCGCTTTATCTTGAGCTACACCATTCGTCGAGGCAAACAGTAACAATGCAAAAAGCACAGAGAAAACTCTGGAATTCATCATAGACTATTTTCGGTTATTTTACATTCGCCGCGGCGAATCAACTTTTTTGCGCTCTTCTTCTTTCAATCGTTCTAACTCCAACGGATGTTCATCTGCCATTTCTTCCTCTGAAATTGTTCCTCGCAACCACGCCAGATTCATCGGATAGACATCCGGATTAAAAATGACGAAATAAAAATGCCATACAATGACCGCCAGTGTTGCAAGCCATGCTTCATAGAAATGGATCACGCGCGCAACATCCCAATATTGTTTTCCGAGTAAACCAAGAAATGTATTATCAAACCAAAGAATAAAGCCGGTAGCCGCCATAACAATCGTGCCCCAAATAAGAGCCCAATATTCCACTTTTTCAATATAACTGAAGCGATCGAGTTGCGGTTTTTCTTTCGACAAATTAAGATTGTATTTCGCAACACCAATCGCGTCGCGCACATCTTGAAGCTTCGGCAACAGATCGCTGATCAATTGTTTACCGCGAGGCACAAAGAAAATATAATACAAATGATACGTTCCGGAGATCAACATCACCACAGCAGAAATTCTATGCAGCCAACTTCTCAATTCAAAAAATCCCGGAGTGATAGAACGAATTGACTCAACCCACCACGCATCAGGATAACGAAGCATGAATCCCGTTATTACAAGAATAATAAAACTGAGCGCGAACGAACCATGCTGAAAACGCTCGTCGAGCGTCATGCGCACATATAATCCGTGTCCGACCTCTTCATAGAAATGTCCATACCGACGATGACGTAATCTGCGTGTTGACTTTCTAAAAAAGTCCAACACATTATGCAGTGCCATCCCGCCGATTGTAACAACAATCAAGATGATATAGATATTTGAGACAAGATTGATGAGATCATCTTCGCTGTCTGCTTTTGTGGTAACATGTACAGCACCAACGGCAAAATTCTCATTCGCACCCGGATGGCATTTTCCGCATGTAACCGCCAAGTTCGCTTTGCTTACTCTCGACTTTGGATCTGACGATGGAAGGATATCGTGAAATCCGTGACAACTTGCGCAATTTGCCACTTCTTTGCTTCCCGCTTTTATCGCCAAGCCGTGAAAACTATCGAAGAACGATTCGTCTCTTCCCGTCGGCAAACCAAATTTTTCGGAAAGTTTGACAGAATTATGACACGGCGAACAAACATCTGCAGAAACATGTAATTTAGAAACTGGAGACTTTGGATCTTTGGGCGCAAGAATTTTATGTTCGCCGTGGCAATCCGTACACACCGGTGCCGAAGTATTACCATTCATAAACGATGTCCCATGAATACTGCCGGCGTACGTTTGTGCAATATCAGTATGACATTGCGAACAGGTATTGGGAATATTTTTTTTACTTACATGAGATGCGGGATCTCCGCCTCTCTGCATTTCGTGACTGCCGTGGCAATTGATACATGTTGCCGCTTTCCCGTTTCCATTCTTCAATGCCTGCGCGTGCACACTTTGTTCGTACGCCAACACAAATTTCGATGTTGCACCTGTTGCCGCATCTTGTTTGCTGTGGCAGCTTATACACATTTTCTCTTGGGCAATTTTTATTTGCACTGTATCGGTCTTTGCTTCATTGGTCGGCATCAGCACCGAATGACATTTCAAGCAGTTCGGTGCATTCTGAACCTTTGCCTGAAGTGCATTACCATGAGCTGATTTCGAAAATATTTCTTTCTCAGCCGTATGGCACGTACCGCATGCATTCACGATATTTGAGAAATGGAATTTTGAACCTTCAATTTTCGGAGAAACAACATCATGAGCGCCGTGGCAATCTTTACACATCTTGCTCTTATCTGCTCCACGAGCAAGTATTGTTTTATGGAAATTATGTTTTGCTATGCTCTTAGAATGACACGTTTGACACTGAACCGGAACGATGTTTTCTTTGTGAGGAATATTATTCGGATCGAATCCGGTATGACAAGCCGTGCATGAAAATTTTTTATGGGGTGATGAACCAAGATGCTTCTCATTAACAAAAAGGGAAATGGTCTTCCCTTTCTTCTCCATCGTCAATGAATTATCGGAGTGACAGGCGAGACATTCATCGTTTGTCTGTGCAGCAACAAAACAGTTGAAAAGTAAAAAGAGAGAAAATAATCTGAGAAGAGACATTACATTACGCCGTTGTTTTTGAGTGAGGACATTGCGGTTGATGCCGCATACACTGAAATAATCGGAAAAATTCAATAATATACAACGCAAAGATTGTGCCGTTAAGGATTGTATAATAATTCAGCGAAATTCACTGCTTAACTTTGCAACTTTGATTATTTAAGGAGGGCGTTTTTCAGTTTTGCGAGAGATATTGTGTATATGGTGATGCCGTTGCGTAATTGCCGGATTTTCCACCGCTTGACTGTGTCCGGAGCCAGACGGGAATCATGATCATTCAACTCCCAGAAACGGAAGTCAATTCCAGCAGACGAATAATCAATTCTGAATAGAAATTCGTCATCGATGTTGTACACCCGTCGGGATTCGAACCCGAAACCTTTGGCTTCGGAGGCCAACGCTCTATCCAGTTGAGCTACGGATGCAATTGAGTATTGTTTTCATAAGGTGCGACTCACTTTGCCTGTTAAGAATGTAAGCCTTTGAATGATTGAGACTAACTTTGGAAAGAAAAGTGAGTCGCACCTCGCTGTTTTGCGTAACATCAGTAATAATTTTGCAATACGTTTTATATTGTACACCCGGAGGGACTTGAACCCCCAACCCTCAGATTCGAAGTCTGATGCTCTATCCAGTTGAGCTACGGGTGCAATTGAGTATGATGTTTCACTTTAATAGCGAAATCCCTTTGGGATTGTCCACCAAAAAGCATGGCGGATAAAAGCTACGGGTGCGTTGATTTTTATTCGTTTTCGCCAATCATATACACTTTTTGTTTTTCCAGTCCACTTTTTTTAGCATGTGCAAGACTATAGTAAGAAAAATAAATCCAAATTTCAATGAGTGTTCTATTACATCTTTGGTTTTGGCAAACTAATTAGTTCTTACTGAAAAAGTAGGGCGGGACTCCGTCCCGCCTGTTAAATTTGGTCGGATTTAGAAATCCGACCTACGGTAGAACTAATTTTTTCAGTGAGAACTAATTATTACGTTACGAATATGCGATAGATTGTCGTGAGTTCGGAAAGGTCCCCTCCCCCAGTACCAGAGTGATGTCATTAGGCAACTTTACGTTTCCTGTTTCTTTTTTCTGCGTATCCCATCAGATATAGTTCAGAAAATATATTTACAATTTATTTTTTATTGCTATAATTTCTGCTGCTATGCTGACAGCAATTTCTTCCGCAGTTCTACTTTCTATTTCGACTCCAATCGGCGCATGGATATTTTGATTTTGGTATTCTTTTTTTTCTTCCTCGCTCAATGAAAGTATGATGCGGGCAATTTTTGCCTTTGTTCCCATCATACCAACGTAACGCATAGAAAGCGGAAGCACCTGCTTCAATGCGACTGCATCAGTTATCCTATTTGATGTAACTATTGCGGCAAGACTGTTCTGCGGATTAGAAATGTGAGAGGCAAGTTCCGAATAAGGAGCTTTTATTTTTTTGTGCGCAAATGTATTTTCTGAAAATATTTGCAAATCTTCACGTTCATCATACACAACAACATTAACATCCAATGTTGCCAGGATTCGGGAAAGTGCATTCCCGACATGACCGCCGCCAATGACATAAACGGTATATTCCGGTCCAATATTTTCCTCATATTTCCATTGTAAAGAATGTGTTTGCTGAAAAGTATATTGAGAAGAATTATTTCCGGCAACGCAATCAATTCCATGTTCTGAAAGTACCATTCTTGCATGCTGATGTTCTTGCAACGCCGTGGAAATTGATCTTACGGTCGGAATATCATTCTCATCCAACGACAATGCGCAAATTGTCTGCGAACCTGCACATGTCAATCCTGATGGTTCGCCGCGCTTCGCTTCAGTGGAATGTATCAGTAAACGACAATCTCGAATTTTTTTCCCACTACGTAATTGAGCACAATAGTGTTCCATCAACGAAAATTCCATGATACCGCCGCCGATAGTGCCAATAGAATTTTTATCCGCTGTAAAAGCAATTTTAAATCCTGGTTTCCCCGGCGATCCTTTTTCGAATGCAACGACAACAATAAGCATGACACGATCGCCGTTTGTCAATTTGTCTATGATGAATTTCCAGAGCACATGTTCTTTCATAACAATCATTTCATACTTAGTACATCGGCTTCAGAAAAAAAAGATTTTTACTTAAACCACACTTGTCCCATTGCATAATAAATTGCCATCACTGCGGAAAACATTGAACTCGCAAGAAACCGCCGCCGCAACGGAGCTTTGTTTTGAATCAAAAAATTTATTGTCACAGAAACGGGAATGTTCATAACAAATGACCGGTACCCGATCAAAAAAATATTCCATGAAAGTGCATCCACATGACCGGAAACGATTTGAACGAGTGCGAGATGGCGAGTGATCCACAAAGGATTAAAATAGAACAATGCGAGAATCGTCCGCCGTACACTTGCCTTCATACCGGTAAGTAATTCGGTATGCATGCCGATCCAATGAAAATAATTTGGGATTTCAAGCGAGTAGAGAGTTCCGCCGATGAGTGCAACACCTGCCATTCGTTGATACGAAAATGAATGAAGCATAAGTGAGGCAATCGTATCGCCCGCTGTGTAGATGAGCGCACTCTGCAGCGCGTTGGCTTTACTGAACTGTAGATGCAAGAGTCTCTACCTTTTCGTACAGCGAACAAAGAACGCGCTCCGGTGTCATTGGCGCAATTACATCATATTTTTTTCCCGGGCGAAATGCTTTTACTGCGTTTAATAAAGCAAAGTACGCGCCGATGCCGTACATAAAGGGCGGTTCGCCAATCGCTTTTGAATTAAATGGCGTCAACGGATTCTCAGAGTTTTCGAGGAAATGAATATTCATTTCTTTCGGCGCAAAATGCATGTCCGGTACTTTGTATGTGGAAAAAGTGTCGGTAATCAATCTTCCTTCCGCAGTGTACACTATTTCTTCCATTGTCATCCAGCCGATTCCCTGCATTATCGCCCCTTCTGCCTGACTGAGATCAATGACAGGGTGAAGACTTTTTCCAAAATCGTGAACAACATTAACTGTGTCAATTTCATAAATTCCCCGCAAACAGTCGAGCGTAACTTCAAAAATCGCAGTTCCAAACACGTGATACGCAAATGGATGTCCCTTTGATGTTTCTTTGTCAAAATAAATTTTCGGCGTCGAGTAAAAGTGCTGGGAAGATAAACTGATACGCGCGGCATTTGCTGCTGAAATCAATTGCTGCCAGTTCCAATCGGTTTCTTTTCCGTCATTGAACACTCTTTCATCGCGCAATTCGATTTTGTTCACATCAGATTGCTTGAAATGATCTGCCGCAAATGTTTTCAATCTTTCGAGAAGAACGTTGCATGCTAATTGTGCAGCTTTTCCGTTCAAATCAGCTCCACTGCTTGCCGCTGTTGGCGATGTGTTTGCAACGCGTGTCGTATTGGTCGATTCAAGTTTAATGCGTTCCGGCTGAATAGAAAATATTTGCTGGACAATGGTAAGAATTTTCATATTCACACCTTGTCCCATTTCAATCGCTGCTGTACTGATGCCGACACTTCCATCGGTGTAGATATGAACAAGCGCACTTGCCTGATTCATCATCGTGTTGGTGAATGAAATACCGAAACAAATCGGCATCACTGCATACCCTTTTTTCTTCCATCCATTCGCCGCATTGAAATCAGCGACACGCTTTCTTACTTCATCAAAAGAAATTTTTCGCTCAAGTGCGTTCCACGTTGCATGCGTCTGGCAGCGTTCAGTAATTTGTCCGTACGGAAATTCATCGCCATCTTTCAGCAGGTTTTTCTTTTGAAGAAACGACGGTTCAACATGCATTACTTCAGCGGCTTTGAAGATCGCCGCTTCAATTACAAATTTTCCCTGCGGTCCGCCAAATCCGCGGAATGCAGTATTTGGTGGAAGATTTGTGCGACAACTATATCCGACTGCTTTCACATTCGGAATATAATACGCATTGGTGCAGTGAAAGAGTGAGCGTCGCAACACTGCAGGAGAAAGATCTGCCGCAGCGCCGGCATTTTGATAGAACGTTACTTCGTATGCGAGAATTGTTCCATCATTCTTTAAACCGATTTTAAAATCAGAAGTGTACGGATGCCTCTTCCCCGTCATTCGCATATCATCCTGACGATGAAGTATCATTTTCACGGGACGATTCAATTTGACAGCAGCAAGTGCACACATTGCGGCCCACGGAGTTGCTTGATCTTCTTTACCGCCGAATCCGCCGCCAATCCGAAGAACATCAACCTCCACTTTGTGCATTGGCAAGTCGAGTACTTTTGCACTAACGCGTTGAACTGCGGTCGGACTTTGCGTTGACGAAATAATTTTTACTCCGCCGCCTTCAACAGGAATTGCGAACGCTCCTTGCGTTTCAAGATATAAATGTTCTTGACCGCCGGTTTCTGCGATCCCTTCCACGACAACATCGCACTGTGCCCACGCAGATCCGACATCGCCAAGTGCAAATTTCATCGGTGGAATGATGAGTTCATCCTTCGAAAATGCTTCGCGCGGATCGGTGATAACGGGAAGTTTTTCAATCTCAACAGAAATTTTTTCTGCGGCGAATCGTGCGTTGAATGCGGAATCTGCAATAACAATTGCGATTGGTTGTCCGATGAAGTGAACGTGATGTTCTGCAAGAAGCTGTTCATCTTGCACAATACCACCGATTTGATTTTCGCCGGGAATATCATTTGCCGTGAAGATTGCTTTTACACCAGTCATTGTTTGTGCGGCAGAAAAATCTATTGATATAATTTTTCCGTGAGCAATGCGCGAGTAATAGACATGAGCGTAAAGCGTTCCTTCGGGAACCGGGAGATCATCAATAAATTGCGATTCACCGCGGACATGTTTTTCGGAATCGAAATTTTTCATACCAATGATTCCTTTCTCACAACATCGGGAAAGAATTTGATGATATGTTGTGCAAGAAGTTGACGGAGCAACAATCGTTTATAGTTCGCAGTGCCCCGGGCATCGCTGATCGGACTGATTTCAGTTTGCGCAATTTCAAATGCCTCGCCAAGAATTTCAGCATTCATCTTCTTGCCGTTCAATAATTCAGATGTCTTTACAAGATATAGCGGTATCGGACTAACTCCACCGGCAGAAATTGCAACATTGGAAATTCTATCGCCGTTCAGTTCAAATACCATTGTAGAATTCACGCTTGCAATATCAAGATATCGGCGACGGGAAACTTTTTCGTAACTCAATTTTGCCGAAGGATTCGGCTTGGGAATTGATATCGTTTCAACAAGTTCCGTTTTCTTTTTGTCGAGTTGTTTATATCCTAAATAAAATTTTCTGAGCGGGAGGGATCGTGTTGCAGAACCTTCTCGCATTGTAAGAGTTGCATCAAGCGCCAACAAGATACTCGTCATATCTCCGATGGGTGATGCATTCACAAGATTTCCGGCGATAGTTGCACGATTGCGTATCGGCGTTGAGCCGAAGAGTTCAAGTTGTGTTTTCAATTCAGGAAAATATTTTTCAATGATCGGTGAAAGACGAAATTCTTCAACTGTCGTAGTGCTCGGAATATGAATGGCATTTTCATCTTCAGAAATTTTCATATCTTTTTGCCACGAAGAAATGCGCTGTGTTGATTCCACATGCATTGTGAATGCTTTTTGCACATACAAATCCGTTCCGCCGGAAACAACAAGTGTAGAATTTCCCATTTCAAAATTATCAATTGCTGTTTGCGTTTGAATATTTTTGAGTCGTGATGCGATTGAAAGAAAATATTCGGGAAGAATATGCTGATCAACAAGATGTTTCAACGGAGCGCCGTTAGTTCGCGGATGCTGTACAATATCTTCAACGATGCGACGAATTGCTTTTATAATTGGCGGATGACCGGTGCATCGACAAATGTTTCCGTCAACAGAATTAATCGCGTGTTCAACATCCGATTGTGCATGATTGACGCAATATCCGGTGAGCGATATGATGAAACCCGGCGTGCAGAATCCACATTGCGTTCCTCCTTCATCAACAAATGCACGTTGAATCGGATTGAGTTCTCCCGGTTGATTCACTCCTTCAATGGTGACAATGTGTTTTCCATATGCATCGCCAAGCGGCATTAAACAAGAGTTGACAGATTTATACACAACTTCATTTCCGCGCAGTTCGCCAACAAGAATCGTGCAGGCGCCACAATCGCCTTCGCGGCACCCTTCTTTTGTTCCTGTGAGATGTTCATTCTGACGAAGAAAATCGAGAACGACAATGGCGGGATTTGCTGTTGTTGTTATGTTTTGATGATTGATGATGCATTCAAGTGTAATATTCATAAACAAAGATACTATTTCGATATTAAGATTACAAGAGTGCTTGAAAGGGAACTGTTAGTGAAGCGACGACTATGGTGCTGTATTATCCAAAAAATATTTCTGATAATCTTCAGGCGTGTCTATATTGATAAGCACGCCTTCTTCTTCAGTCGGAACTTCGCAAATCTCATCTTTATGAGCATGAACAACAGAACGCATTCCAATCTGAATCGGTGCATTTCTTAATTCACCAAATAAATTTTTTGAAATAATGATCGGGTGTCCACGGCGTTGGCGATATGTGGGAATAATAATTTGTTTTTTTGATTCATTAAATGCTTGGAGAAGTTCTAAGATAAGAGATGATGTAAAAAGTGGATGATCGACCGGTATAATGAGAACTCCATTACAATCGATAAGTTCAAATGCATTTAGTCCGGTAATGATCGAAGAAAGTTGCCCATTTTTCCAATCATTGTTCACCACAACTTTTCCATTGAACCACGAAAGCGTTTGCCGGATAGTTTCAAAATCTGATCCTAACACAACAATCGTATCTTGTAGTCCTGCAGAATTGATTTCATCAACAATGTGGCGGAGAAAGGTTTTGTTTCCAATTTTCAGTAATGCTTTGTGTTTTCCCATTCGCTGAGAAGAACCTGCGGAAAGTATTATTGCGGAAATTGATGATTGCATGACTGGAAATTAACCACAGATTATACAGAAACAACACAGATTGTTACGGTTTATTTAGTTCTCGCTGAAAAAGTCATGAGTTGCAAAACCCTTCCAGCGTTTTTCTTCGATGTAGTAAAAATCATGGGGATTTTTGCATTTCAATGCGATAACGCTGGAAGGGTTACCTGTTTTTTTCAGCAGAAACTAATTGCTATTCCATCACCCAAGCAAGAAGTGCCATGCGAATGACTATTCCATTTTGCGTTTGGTGGAAATACGCTGCGCGCGGATCGCTGTCAACTTCGGGAGCAATTTCTCTTTCACGCGGAAGCGGGTGCATGATAATTGCTTTATCGTGTAGCAACTTCATTGCGTTACCATCAATGTAGTATTGCTGAGTTATCTTTGAATACTCGTCGTCGGTTCCCGGAAATCGTTCGCGCTCAATTCGTGTTGCATACACAACATCAACTTCCGGCAAAACTGCGTGAAGATTTTCTTCAAGTGTGTACCATATATCGTTCTCTTCAAGATGTGTGAGCATATCTTCTTTCATTTGCAGAGATTTTGGCGCAACGAAATACAATTTCACTCGCTCATATTTTCCGAGAAGATATGAAAGCGAACGCACCGTGCGTCCATCCGCAAGATTGCCGACCATCGCAACTCTCAAACCGTCGAGTTTATTTGTTTCTTTGTGGATGGTGTATAAATCGAGAAGCGACTGCGTCGGATGCTGCCCACCTTTTCCGTCTCCGGCGTTGATGATCGAACATGTTGACACCGCGGCGGCGCGTTTTGCTCCGCCAATGTGATTATGTCTCAACACGATCACATCACAAAAATCATCAACAACGCGAATCGTATCTTCAAGCACATCTCCCGGAGTGGAAGAAAAAAATGTCGATGCGCGTTCTGTTGAAATGACTCTTCCTCCAAGCCGCGCCATTGCGGATTCAAATGAGAAACGGGTGAGCGTTCCCGACTCGTAAAAAAGTGATGCCATTACTTTTTTTTCATAATCGCGCGTCCCGCCGCGCTTCAGAACAATTTCCATTTCACGCGCACGTTCGAACAACTCCGTCAACATCGGGAGTGTAAATTGTTGAGATTCAATAACATGTCTAATTTTCATAGTTCACCTTTTATTCGTTCACACACAGATGCGTTCCTGCTGTTCCGTTCATCGCATCAACAAGAAGTTCAGGGCGCGTAATGATGGCTTCTTCGCCGCCGTTCGAAACAAAATCAATTGCCGCTTCAACTTTCGGTCCCATACTTCCTGCAAGAAAATGTTTTTCATTCAAATAGTGAATTGCTTGTGCAAGTGAAACTCGATCTAACGCAATTTGATTCGGCTGTTTAAAATTCAGATAGACGCGGTCTGTATCGGTTGAGATGATAAATTTTTTCAGATGAAGTTTTTTTGCGAGAAGTGCAGAGGCGCGGTCTTTATCGATCACTGCTTCAACACCGCGATAGATTCCATTTTCTTCAACAACCGGAATTCCGCCGCCGCCGACAGCAATAACGATCATCCCGTCATTCATACAATGTTCAATCGCATCCAATTCAACAATTTCACGCGGTTGAGGAGAAGGAACAACGCGGCGATAACCGCGCGCGGCATCTTCAATGATCTGCCAACCAAGTTCGCGCTTTCGTTCTTCAGCAACTTTTTGAGAATAAAATGGACCGATTGGTTTTGTCGGATGTTGAAATGCGGGATCATCTTTTCCGACGACGACTTGAGTAAGAATTGTGACAATGGATTTAGAAATTCCACGAGAATGCAATGCTGAACGAAGCGCATTTTGAAGAATATATCCCATCTCTCCTTGTGTTGAAGCGTCGCAACTATCGAGCGGAAGTGGATACACTTGTGATGACGCAAGTTCTGAACGAATAAGTTGTGCGCCAACTTGCGGTCCGTTTCCGTGCGTGATGATCAACGTGTGTCCTTGTTCGATGAGCGCAGCAAGATAATGACACGTTGTCGCGGCATTTTCTATTTGCTCGCTGATCAATCCACGCTGTCCGTGACGGATCAACGAATTACCACCGATTGCAATTAAGATGGGAGTGTTCATACAATGTCAGGAATTAGCCGCAGAATACACGGATGAAACGGATTTTTAACAATCATTGTTGTAATAACATCTGTGATGCTCTGTGTTTTTTCCGTGTAATTTGTGGTCAATTAAAAACTATTTATTTTTTCATTTCTTTTAAATACGTCATCGGAAACGCAGCATACCACGCCGACGCTTTCACAAGATGTTCTATCGGAATGTGTTCAGTTGCCATGTGCGCGTAAATTTCATTTCCCGGACCGAATCCGATGCACGGAATACCATGCATTCCCATTACCGCAACACCATTTGTGCTGAACACCCAACGACTGACTTGCGGCTTCTCTTCAAACAATCCTTCAAATGTTTTTACACCAGTGTTAAGCGCCGGATGATTTTCAGGAAGAAGCCATGTTGGAAAATATTTTTTTGTTGGATAGGTAAGTCCTTTCCAACTCGGAACGGCATAATCAAGCACCACAACTTCCGCTCCCGCCGCTTTCACGCTCGGCAATTCCTGAATTTCTTTTACTGCTGATTCAAGCGTATCGGTTGCTGCAAGCCGACGGTCCAAATGAATCGTTGCAGAATCTGCAACCGCACAAAGTGAAGGAGATGTCGAACGAATTTCTGAGATCGTTACAGTTCCTTTTCCCAAAAATGGTTCGCCGCCAAGACGTTCGTTCAATTTTTCAATATCCTGAACGATCGGCGCCATTTTGTACACGGCATTCACACCGCGTTCCGGCGCAGAACCATGACACGAAATTCCTTTGGTGCGAACTTCTATTTCCATGCGTCCACGGTGTCCGCGATACACGGCAAGATTTGTCGGCTCGGTGATCACAACAACTTCCGGACGAAGTTTATCTTCTTTAATAATATACTGCCAACACAAACCGTCGCAATCTTCTTCCTGCACACTTCCGACAACATACAATGTATAATCATCTTCAAGACCGAGGTCTTTGATAATTTTTCCACCGTAAATGATTGATGCAAGTGCACCTTTCATATCGCACGCGCCGCGTCCATAAATGATACCGTCTTTTTCATCGCCTTTGAATGGATCAACTTTCCAGTTTTCAGGATTCCCAACATCAACTGTATCAACATGCGCGTCGAATGCAATAACGTGCTTTCCTTTACCGATTCGACCAATAATATTTCCCATCGAATCGATTGTGATCTCATCGAATTTACATTTTTCCATTTCTTGTTTGACACGCGCAATGACATCCGCTTCCTGCGAACTCATAGATTTTATCGCGATCAGATCACGGAGAAAACCCGCTACCTGTCGTTCGTTCTTTTTTGCTTCTTCATAAATTTTCTTGAACATAATTTTTCCCTGTAAAGTGTAATTACTGTTTGAAGTTATACTAATTAGTTCTCATTGAAAAAAGAGGACCCTTCAAGCGTTATTGTATCGATATGTATAATCTCTATAATTTTTTACCCATCGATAGAGAAAACGCTTGAAGGGTTGTATGACTCCAGACTTTTTCAATAAGAACTAATTAGTTGAGCCTTAAAAAGTCTTCGTCAACACAACCTTGTCAAGGTTATGTAATTAAATTTGTAAAATTTTGACGTTGTTTCGTTGCTCATCAATAAACCTTGACAAGGTTTATTACTTTTTAAGGTTCGACTAATTACAGTCCTACTTCTTTATTAAATTCTTCGATCAATGTATCGAATTGCCCAACTTCATCTTCGAACAGCGAGCGCCAATATTCCGGCTCCCATTGTTCCCGCAATTCTTCCGACGATTTCCCCTGCTGTTCAACCCACGTGAAATATTTTAGATTGTGAATCGTTTTTTTGTCGTAGTATGAAAGTTCTTTATAGTAATCGATGCTCTGATGCATCAATGGAGCGGCATGATCTTTCGCCGCTTCAATTAATGAATACGCGCCTCGTTCGTGGCGAAGTTCTTCAACACGCGAATTATACATATCGGCAGCATCGGTGAAGATCGTCAGCACAACATCTGAAGAGCCGAACCCAAAATATTTTGCAGTTTTGATCGCTGAAAGCATATTAGAGATGCTGGAAATTCCCATCAGTTTCAAATTTTCCAATTGAGAATCGGTAACACCTTGAGACTTCAAATAATTTCGTCCTTCATCTTCGTTGAACAAACGAAGCAGACGCATACAATCTTCATCATCGATCGCTGAAACAGTATCCGTGTTTCGCACATTATGAACCCAGGGCACATGCTTATCGCCGATGCCTTCGATGCGATGCTCGCCGAAGCCATTCATGAACAGTGTTGGACATTGCAACGCTTCACTCGCAACGATCTTGAGATTCGGATGAAGTTTTTTGAGATAATCACCGGCGCCGATTGTTCCCGCAGAACCTGTTGCTGAAATATATGCAGCGGCATTACCATTCTTCACACCAAGTGCGCGAAATGCTTCTTCCAACGCCGGACCGGTAACATTGTAATGCCAGATCGGATTGCCGAATTCTTCAAACTGATTGAAGATGATGTTCAACGGATCTTTTTTCAACTCCCAGCATTTGTCGTAAATTTCTTTCACGTTTGATTCTGTTCCCGGCGTTGCAATCACTTCCGCACCGATTTCTTTCAACCACACAAAACGTTCCTTCGACATTCCTTCGGGTAGAATTGCGATTGGCGTGCAATCCAATAGACGGCAGTCGAACGCGCCGCCGCGGCAATAATTTCCTGTGGAAGGCCAAACTGCTTTATGCTTTTCAGGATCGAATTCTCCGCTCACCAAACGCGGCACCAAACATCCGAACGCAGCGCCGACTTTATGCGCGCCTGTTGGAAAATATTTTCCGACGATACCGATGATGCGCGCATCTACTCCGGTAATTGCTTGGGGAATTTCAAAATAATTCACGCCGCCAAAGCCGCCGGTCTTCACATCATTTTTCCATGTGATGCGATACAGATTCAGCGGATTGACATCCCACAATCCGATCGACGGAAGTTTTTTCTTGATCGAATCAGAAATCAAATTCGGATCCCGCATCTGCGCAAATGTCGGAATGGTGATGCCATGTTTCTTGCATCGCGCGGCAGTTTTTTTCACAACCGCGTGATCAATTTTTTTAATAATTTTTGACATTGTTCCTCTAATATATTCACCACTGATAACACAGTAAAAGCACGGATTTACACAGTGAAAATCTAATTTTTCCGTGTCATCCGTGGTTGATTGTTTTTCTATCGTTTGTAAAAATTCTTCTGAGAAATTGTGGTTTAGATCCAAAATTCAACAACATTCCAACTTCGATTTCCGTTGCCTTCAAATAATTTATTAACTGCGCTTCATGTTCAGGTGCAATTCCATCAGCAGCTTTTAACTCAAGAATGACAACACCATTGACAATAATGTCGGCAAAGTAATCACCAACGCGCTGTCCATTGTAGAAGACTTCAATTTTCTTCTGTTGCTCAACCAACAAGCCAAGTTTGCGAAGTTCTATGACGAGAGCATTCTCATACACTTTCTCAAGGAAGCCATGTCCTAATGAATTGTAAACTGTATAGAATGCTTGAATTATCTTTCCAGTGATGTCTTCGTGCAACATAATATTTTTTTCACCACGGATAACACAGAAACAACACAGATAATCACGAATTATTTATCTGTGGAAATCCGTGCTCCTTCTGTGTCATCCGTGGTTAATTTTTATCTCCGATTGCTTTTTCTTTCAATGATTTGCTTCATTCGTTCCGCTGGATTTTGCATTCGCGTTAAGAACATAATAGCCGCGATGACGAACGGTTTGTAACTTGCTTCGGTGTATGTGGCAAGACGATATTTTTCGAAAACATTTTTTGAGACTTCGCCTTCATTACAACTCACACCGGAAATATCCGCCGGCAGACAGTGCATGTAGAGTGCTTCGCCTTTCTTCGTCAGTTTCATTTTCTGTTCGTCACATTCCCAGTTTTTGAATTTTGCATTGTTCGCAAGACATTCTTTCTCGATGTCTTTCAATCCGGGTTTGTCGTTGTTATTCAATAATACTGTTCGGCGTTGCATTACATTGAACGGCGCCCACGATTTTGGATACACAATGTCCGCATCGTTGAACGCATCTTTCATGCTGTTGACGATCTCAAACTTTCCACCGGTTTGTGCAGATTGTTTCTTCGCTTGCTCAACAACTTCGGGAATCAATCCATATCCTTCGGGATATGCGAGCAAAATATTCATACCAAAACGCGACATCAATCCGATAATTCCTTGAGGAACGGAAAGCGGTTTGCCATAGCTCGGCGAGTACGCCCACGTCATTGCAATTTTCTTTCCACAAAGATTTTCCACTGAGCCAAACGTGTTCTTCAATTGCATCAGATCGGCAAGCGCTTGCGTCGGATGATCAATATCGCATTGCAGATTGATAACACTCGGGCGTTGATGAAGAATTCCTTTTTCGTATCCTTCCTGCACTGCATCGCCAAATTCGCGCATGTATGTATGTCCTTCACCAAGGAACATATCATCACGAATGCCGATCACTTCAGCAAGAAACGAGATCATGTTCGCAGTTTCACGGACAGTTTCTCCGTGTGCGATCTGTGTTTTTTCTTCATCAAGTTCAGAAAGTCCGAGACCAAGCGCATTTGCTGCCGATGCAAAACTGAATCGCGTGCGTGTTGAGTTGTCGCGGAAAATTGAAATGGCGAGTCCCGTATCAAATGTTCGAAGAGAAATTCCGGCTTTGTGCAGATCATTCATTAATTGTGCAACGGTCAACACTGCTTTGATCTCGTCGTCGCTTCGTTCCCACGTAAGAAGAAAATCGCGATTGAACATATCGAGTTTCAGATTTTTCAACGAGTTGAGTTCTGTTTCAAATTGGTTTTGTGTCATAGAGTTTTTTTGATTTGATTTATTGTATGATTAACTGATGTTTTCTATATTCAAAAAAGAAAATTGTCATGCCCGAATGCTTTAATCGGGCATCCACAAATGGATTCCCGCCTAAAACGTGCGGGAATGACAGTTATTCCTTTTTGGAATAATATCAGCAAGTAACTAATTTTTTTACTTTCCGAAAATTGCTTTTGCCGCCGGAGAATCTTTCATTGGCAATTTATATCGTCGGATGCCGTCAAATTTATACAATGCTCCGGCAACAGCACCAGCGGTTGGAACAAGTCCGATCTCTCCAACACCCTTCGCGCCAAACGGTCCTTCAGATTCGTTTTCTTCAACTAAAATTATTTCTGTTTCAGGCATGTCTTTCGCGCGCAATAATCCGAGCGACCGAAGTTTAAATGATTCCGGAACGCCGTTTTTCAATTTCAATTCTTCCGTCAGTGCATAACCGAGTCCCATGTGAACAGCACCTTCAAGTTGACCTTCAAGAAGTTTTCTGTTGATGATCCTTCCGACATCATGCGCGGCAACAAATTTTTTCAATTTTCCATTATCATCGAGAATGCACACTTGCGTTGCAAATCCGAATGTCATGTGTGTGATCGGTTTGTCCGTCTTCGCGTCGAGAGCAGTCGTATAGTCAATAACGACTTCGCCAAAATATTTTTTCCCGACAAGATCGGAAAGTGATTTACCATTCGCCAAATCTTTTTTCATTTCTTGCGCCGCTTTGATCACTGCGCGTCCGCCAAGAACAGTCGCCCGCGACGCAGTCGTCATTCCGCACGGCGTCGGTTGGGTTGTATCAATATTCACACGAACTTTTCTTGGATCGATGCCTGTAACTTCGCTGAAAAATTGGATCATCACCGTGCAGAATCCTTGTCCCATTTCTGTGAAGCCGGTATTGATTGTGATGGTCTCATCGGGATGTACTGTAACAATTGCCTGACCGTATTCCGGCATTCCATTTCCAATTCCGACATTCTTGATGCCGCATGCGATGCCTGCGTACTTCGATGAATAAAAAATATCTTTCACCGCCAGCAATGTTTTTCTAATACCAACGGAGCGTTCAAATATTTGTCCGGTACAGAATGTATCGCCAACATCAACAACATTCCGCCAGCGAATTTCCCAACTATCGATTCCGACTTTTTCCGCAAGAATATCCATCATTCCTTCAATTGCGAACGCTACTTGGTTTGCGCCGAATCCGCGCATCGCGCCGCACGGAAGATTGTTCGTGTACACCGCCAGCGCTTCAACATCCGAATGTAAAATGTTATACGGTCCGCACGCGTGTCCCGCTGCTCGTTCTAATACTTTTGTGCCGACTGAAGCATAAGCACCTTTGTCTCCAATCATTCGCGCGCGAACAGCCGTAAGCTTTCCATTCACATCACATCCAACCGTATAGATCATCTTAATCGGATGACGTTTTGGATGAAGACGGATACTTTCTTCGCGTGTCAATGTTGCTTTCACCGGCTTGTTGGTCAGCATTGCCATCAACGCAACTTGCCCTTGAATGCTGAGATCTTCTTTCCCGCCGAATGCTCCGCCGTTGGTTATCAATGTCACTTTTACTTTTTCTTCCGGCAATCCAAGAAACGATGCGATTTGTTTTCTATCATCAAACACACCTTGTCCCTGACTCAACACTTCGATGATTCCATCTTTGGGAAACGCAATCGCACTCTCCGGTTCCAAAAACGCATGCTCAATCATTTTCGTTTCAAATGTTCGCGTTTCTACAAATGCGGATTCTTTCAACGCATTATCTACATCACCGCGCTTGATGATGGATTTCGATAAAAGATTTACATGATCCGTATGAACTTGAGGCGCGTTTGGTTTCAACGCTTCTTCAGGATCAAAAACTGCCGGCAAAATTTCATACTCTATAGTAATAAGCTCAACGGCTTTTCGTGCAGTTCGAACATCTTTTGCAACAACAGCGGCAAGAATATCGCCGATGCAGTGAGTGATTTCTTCTTCAGCAACAAACAGAGGCCAGTCTTGATAGATAAGTCCTTGCTTGCGCTGACCGGGAACATCCTTTGCCGTAACAATTCGAATCACGCCGGCATATCGCTCTGCTTCCGAAGTGTCGATTTTCACAATTTTGATTCTTGGATGCGGCGAGAAAAGAAAAGCGGCGTGCAGCATTTCTGGAAGCGTGATGTCGTCAATGTATGGGCGCTCGCCCATTGCAAACTTTTCGCCATCCATGCGAGGAAGGTTGGAACCAATTTTTCCGGAATAATCTGGCTGTGGTAAAGGTTCGCCGTTCAGAGCTTTAGCGGCAAGTTCGATCGCGTCAATAATTTTAACATAACCTGTACAGCGGCAAATATGATTATTCAATGCAACAGCAATTTCATCTCTTGTTGGCAACGGATTTTTTTGAATAAGGTGTTTCGCGCGAACAACAATTCCAGGAATACAAAACCCGCATTGCAATCCCGCAGAAAGAGTGAATGCCTTAGCAAAAATATCGCGTTCACGTTCGGTGAAACCTTCCAGAGTAATAACATTTTTTCCCTGAACATTTTTTGCCGGAACAGCGCACGACGACACTGCTTTGCCATCAACGATCACTGTGCAACAACCGCATGAACCTTGCGGTGCGCATCCATTCTTCGGCGAGATCAATCCCGCTTGCTCGCGAAGAACATCCATCAAAGAAATATTGCCGTCGAGTTCTGCTGTAAACGGTTTTCCGTTGAGATTGAATTCAACAGTTGAAAGTTTTTCTGTTTTCTTTGAATTCATAATATCACGCATTCGCTACAAATGGCTAGAGACGTGGACGAGAACCCCCATTTTTTGGTAGATGAGTTCACTAGATCATTCTTTCTGTTCTGAAAACGAAACACGACCAACTTTTCGTCCACGTCTCTAGTTGCTCCTTAAAAAGTCTTCATCCGCACAACCACCAAAGGTGTCCCTTCGGGACTTGCCAAGGTTTTGCAAGTGGAATTGCAATATTTTGAAATTTTTTCGCTATTCTTAAATAAACCTTGGCAAGGTTTCCTACTTTTTAAGGTTCAACTAACTAACATCACTATTGACAAAATGAACGCGGTTTGTATTCAACATCCCTTTCATCAACGTTGCCATCGCAAAGTAATATTGCATGTCAACAAGTTCGAGAGAGGAAGAAGAAAGAAGTGTTGCATTAAGAATGGTATGCGATCCCCATTCAGTTGTAACAAGAAAATTACTGCTTTTCAGTGTTGCTGTTTGCTGATTTCGGTCAAGAGTCAATTCAAATTCTTTTTCTTTGAAACGACCGAACAAAACTGTTTCATTCTTATTATAGAGAAGAACGAAACCACTCAATGTGTTCCATTTACGAAACGATTCAAGCGAACCGAAGAATCTCGGCTTTTCAATATATGGACCGCCATCTTCAGGACAAAACACATCGCAGTTTCCGCAATCGTTGCACGCATCGGCAAAATTTGCGATCTGATGTTGCTCGCCAACTTTAAAAATTCCGCCTTCAACATTTCTCCAACCGCTTTTTGTAATCTCAACATTTTTATATTGAATTTCAACAGATTCAATTTCAAAAAAGAAATTTGCATCGTTCGGACAGACCGGAATACATTTGTCGCAGTTGATGCAATCCCAAAGATATAAATGACTTCCAATTTTTCGCGGCGATTTTGCATTGTTTGATGCGTGATAGCGAGCGTTTGAAATACTTCTTTCTAAAAGGCGAGTGGTGTTTTGTTCGATAAATGGTTTGAGGTTTGTGGTTTGAGTTTTGTGTGTAGTATTTTCTTTACTCAAACCTCCAACCTCAAAACCCAAACCGGTATTCACAATAAACTCATCTATCGTTTTTGCTCCAACTTCTTTCATTCGCTTTTCCAAATTCAAAAGATACTGCGGCAAACGTCCGTACCCGCCGGGACGAAGAAGATCGGTGCACATTGTAACCGGCACAAGACCAATCACGACACAATCAGCAAAATTATTTGCATCAACACCTGCAGAAAATGAAACTGGAAACTCTGCGCCAAATATTTTTCTCCACTCATTCACAAGAGCGAGATGAAGAATATGCAGCGGCTGACCGGAAAGATATTGCACTTTCCCTTTCAGGAACGATCCTTTATTGATCACTTCGAGAGTATTGCCGAATTTCACGCCGATGGTTTTTCCATTTCGTACAGCAACATTTTGCAGACGTTGTACCATCGCGACAGCATCATTAAATGTGATGTTCACGTTATATGCGTTCGGGTTCACTGCGATGTCGGTGTATCCGAGTTTGTCGTATAACAAATGCTCAAGCCGATCTTTGCCAAGCATCGGCGGGTTCATTTTTACGACAACATGAAATCCCATTTCATTCAAAAGAAATTCGGAGATGCGTTCGATCTCGTCAGCAGGTGTTCCGTGAAATGTTGAAAGCGTAATGCTGTCTGAAATTTTCGATTTGAACGGCAAATCTTTATACTTTTCAAACTCTTTCGGAATTTCTTTTCGCAGTTCTTCGATGATCGCCGAAGCGTTTTGCATCGTCTTCAACCAATTACGAATTTGAGGCGATTGAAGTCCCGCAAGATCGTAACCAACGCTGACATCGAAAATTGTTTCAAGGTTCAAGTTTGAAGTTTCAAGCGGAACAAGAAACTTAAAACCTGAATCATCCATTGATCTTTTGAGAATCTCAATTATCATACTCGCTTTGACATACTCGCGAGCAGATTCTTCGAGCCGAAGTTCCTGCGACCACTCGGTGTTGTAGCCGACAGTTGCCATATCGATACACGGACGAGTGAGTTCAAGTTGATCTTTGATCTGTACAGTCTTCAACTCGATGATGCGTGAGCCGGCGAGCCACGAAAGCACAATGTTTTGCGCGAGCTGCGTGTGCGGTCCCGCCGCAGGTCCAACCGGATTCGCTGCCGGACTTCCACACGATGTAACAGACAAATCCACTTCGTCATTCGGACGATAAAATTTGCGCGACGGTAAATCAAAGATTGATTCATTGCGCGTATATTCGTGATATATTCGCTTGAGAAGTTTTGAGAAAGGAATTGGAACGAGTTCAGCCATTTATTATGAACTTACTTGTATGAGTCGAATCTAAAAAGGTCTAATTTCAATTTTTAGGTATCGAATCCAGTTTAATTTTGTTCCGCTTCTCGGAACTCCGTACAACGGAGGCAATTATTTTCTTAAAAATACCTTTTTAGAGTAGACTCATGTATTATTGCCGGTTTGTTGTTTCTTGTTTACAAAGTTTTTATCTTACAGAAAAAGAAAGAGCGTGACCTATGTCCAACATACAAATTACTCTTACAGAAGATCAACTCACGAAAGTGATTGATGCATACCGAACAATTCAGGAGTTCCTTGCATTGTCGCTCTCACCGAATGAATTGTATCTCCAAGAATTTCTCAACGGTTTGAAAGAAGCAAATGAAGATGTCCGAAAAGGAAACTTTGAAACTGTCAGTTCCTTCAATGACTTCATCTCCTAAACGGTCTCTCCAACGCACCAACAGATTCGCCCGCGATGTCAAACGCCTTCCCGACAACATCAAACATGAAGCGTTTATGGTTGCGCAAAAATTGTGCGAGGATATTTTTAACAAACAACTTGATGTAAAAGAACTCGTCGGGCTTAAAGGCAACTTTCGAGTCGTTGTCGCAAACCACTATCGCATGATTTTTTCATTTGACGAAAATAATATTTCCCTCCTTCGCATTGCCCACCGCAAAGATATTTATCGTTCAATACAGCTTTGATTTTAGTTTTAACTCTCTATTTCATCCTTCTCCACAACTTCGCTGCAACTTTTGACGCTTTTGACATAATTCGTTCCACATCAATCCCGACAACTTCACGTTCCTTCACAACCCACTTCCCGCCAATCATTACTGATTCAACATTCGACGATCGCATTCCAAACAAATAATGTCCGAGAGAATTTTCTTTCTTCATCGGCGTTGGCGGAACATAATCCAACACAACAAGATCGGCAACGGAATTTTTTGCAAGTGATCCGAATTGTATACCGAAAATTTCCGAAATGAATTGCTGTCCGCCACTTACAAGTTGCGCAAAATCAATTTTTTCTTTTTGCTGAGAATCTTGCCGCTTGAAAAATGCAATCTTCACTTCTTCAAACATATCTGAAGGAAAACCGTCCGTGCCAATCATTCCGCGATCTTTGAAACGATGAATCGGCGCATAACCAACTTTATTATTCATATTCGAACGCGGATTATGAGCAAACCAAGAGTGTGCTTTGTTGACTACAGAAAAATCTTTTTGCGAGAGATGAATGCAGTGAGCAAGAATCGAGTTCTTCTTCAATATATTATACTTGGCGAGACGCTCAACAACAGTGCAATGATATTTTTTTTCAGCATCAACAACATCACACAAATCTTCCGCAACGTGAATGTGAACGCCGGTGTTGTATGCCGATGCCAATTCTCCGCAAATTTGAAGCGATTCATCGCTTAATGTAAACGAAGCATGCGCACCGACTAGACCACGAAAGAAAGAATTTTCTTTGTTCGCTCGAATGAATCGCTCGTTTTCTTCGAGACCGTCATTGCGTTTTTTCTTTCCGCCGCGGTCCGTTACTTCGTAACAAAGAACGGCGCGCAATCCAATTTTTTCCAACGCTCCTTTGATGATATCAATCGAGCCTGTGATTGAATTTGGTGAAGCATGATGATCAATGATCGTTGTCGTTCCGCACCTGACTGCATCAATCGCACCAACCAGAGCGCTATAATAAATAGACTCTTCATCAAGTGCGCGGTCGAGTTTCCACCAGATCTTTTGCAAAATCTCAAGAAAATTTTTCGGCGGTGTTTTCGGCATCGGCATACCGCGCGAAAGACTTGAATACAAATGCGTGTGCGCGTTGACGAATCCGGGCATAACAATCTTTCCTGAAAGATCAATAACTTGGTCGTCTTGATTCTGTTTAAGATTTTTTCCACGCTCAACAATAATGCCGTTGTTGATTCGCAGATCTACTGACTCAATCGAAGATGGAAAGAGAGTAATACAAGTCGTATTTCGAAGTAAAAGATTCACGCGGGATTATTTTCCTGCCTGTGAATGTGAAGAAAGAGCTTTCGCCAACGCATCAAGTGTTGGTTCGATGCTGAGTTCTTTCCCTGCCGCTTCTTTTGCAGATTGGGTATCTTTCAATCCATTTCCGGTAATGATCACGAGAGCAGATTCGTTGGATTTGATAATTTGTTTTTCAACAGCAAGTTTCAATCCTGCAACTCCGGCAATTCCCGCCGGTTCACCGAATACTCCACCGAGCCGCGCGGTAACGCGCATCGCTTCCAAAATTTGTTCATCAGAAACTGCGATCATATCACCATGAGTTTCTTTTATTTGTTGAATCGCTCTCCGCCAATTGCGCGGAGTTCCAACTGCGATGCTGTCAGCAATTGTGTTTGTGTCGGAAGGAATAAGATCTTTCCCGGAAACAAACGCATCAACCATTGGTCGCGCGCCTTCTGCCTGCACACCTAACAATCTCGGAACTCGATCAATTATTCCAAGACGTTTCATTTCCTGCAAACCTTTTCCGATCCCGCCTATCGTGCAGCCATCTCCAACAGAAACAACAACCCAATCTGGAAGATTTTCCGCACATTGTTCCGCAATTTCAAGTCCTGCAGTTTTTTTTCCTTCAACAAGAAAAGGATTTGTTCCACTGTTTCTGTTGTACCAACCAAACTTTTCACAACCTTCGCGGCAAAGATCGAAAGCATTTTCGTACGTTCCCTGCACTTTAAAAACTGTTGCGCCGAAAATAAGAAGCTGAGTTACTTTCGGTTCGGGTGCGCGCTGCGGAACAAAGATGTAACTTTTCAATCCGACCGCGGCAGAAAGTCCGGCAAGCGACGAAGCGGCATTTCCTGTTGAAGCACACGCGATAGTGTTAAAACCAAACTCGATCGCCTTCAACACACCGATGGAACTCGCCCGATCTTTAAGAGAACTTGTCGGATTGCGTCCGTCATCTTTCACAAATAATTTTTTTACGCCTAGATGAGATGCAAGACGCGGAACATCATACACCGGAGTCCAGCCAACATGTAAATAAGGAAGTTCTGCGTCTGGTGAAATTGGAAGTAATTCTCTATATCGCCAGTGGTTGAGAGTGCGATTTGAGATTTGAGATTTGAGATTTGGTTTTATTGCATCATAATCATACTGCACGTCCAATATTCCTCCGATGCCGCATGTGGGACACGTAAATATATTATCGTATTGGTAAGAGGAACCGCAGATAAAACATGTCAGACCGGTTACAAAAGAAGGTGGCGTATATTTCATAGAACTTATTATTATGACTGATGTTACGCAAAACGAAAAAAACAACTGTCATTCCCGCATGTCCCGCTGTACGGGATGTCCCGCTTTTTGGATTCCGCAAGAAGCGGGATTCATAAGGCGGAACCGTACAGTGGCATTTTAAGCGGGAATCCATTTAATAGATGTTCGCCGCGGCGAACATGACATCCTTATTTTATTAGGCATTATTTCTGCCGTGCGTAACATCAGATTATGATTTATGTTCAGTGAATGTAACGATAATCTGTAAAGAGTTCAACGAAAAGGACCGATGTATTGAGCCGTCCCTTATAAAATATGAAGACTTTTTGCGGAGCATACTTCGTATAAGGTTCAACTATTTATTATCATCATTGGCTTGAAGTAGAAATCGAATTGCAGAATATAGACGAACCAGACCAACAAGAATTTTGAACAGATGAGTTGGAACATCTATAAATCCCCTCCACAAAAGCGTAAGGAACGGAAGAAACTGCGAATTGCCAAAATAATTTCCACGAAAAATATCCTGTTTTCCAGAATTGCCACGCTGCTTTGAATATTGAGAGAAAAAAAAGCATCTTGAACAGATGCTTTTCTCAACAAAGGATTTTCATTTTCTCCAAAAAATTTAACTTCCTTTGACGTTCCGAATTATTTTTTCAATCTCGTCCCATTGATCTTCCGGCACATTGTTGAGCATGTTAAATTGACCTGCTCCGTAAAGCCACTCGCCGCCATCAATCGTTACCACTTCGCCGTTAATGAATGAAGAGAAATCCGAAATTAAATAAGCGGCAAGATTTACTAATTCTTGATGCTCACCAACTCTGCCAAGAGGAACTTTTTTTGTAATATCAAATTGGTTCCGAATTTCAACAGGAAATAATCTTTCTTGCGCGCCCTTTGTTGGGAAAAAACCAGGTGCAATAGCATTAAAACGAATTCCATACTTTGACCATTCAACGGCAAGGGAACGGGTAATCGCCAACACTCCTGCTTTCGCTGCGGCAGAGGGAACAACATACGCCGAACCGGTAGAAGCATACGTTGTAACAATATTAAGAACAGTTGCACTTTGTTTTTTTTCAATCCAATGTTTCCCGAAAGCCAATGTGCAATTGTACGTTCCTTTGAGAACGATATTGACAATGCTATCGAAGGCACGATTGGAAAGCCGTTCGGTGGGACTGATAAAATTACCCGCAGCATTATTTACCAAACCGTCTACTTTCCCGAATTTCTCAACTGCAGTCTTAAGAAGATTTTCCACGTGCTCGTAATTTGTAACATCACACTGGATCGGTAAAATATTTCGTGATGTCAATCGAGATAATTCATTTGCGGTTCTTTCGAGTGTCTCAAATTTGCGGCTTGCAATAATTACGTCGGCTCCCAATTCTGCAAAGTATTTAGCCATCGATTTCCCGAGTCCCGTTCCGCCGCCGGTAATTAGAATCACCTTGCCGTCGAGTGAACCATCTTTAAGCATAGGCGAGTTGTATTTTTTGTCAGCCATAGTTTTTTTGATGTATAAAAATTTGTAACTACAAAAATAGGAAACCTTCCGAAGGTTTTCCTATTAGCACGTGAAAACATCCGAATAATATTATTTCTTGAAGAGAACCTTCGGTCTACGACTCGTAGAGAAGGTTGTGTAGCAAGAATAACCCTTGAAGCGTTTTCCGGATTACAAACCCTCGTAAGCGCAACGAACACTTACGGCGTGTCGTGTTCTCCCGATCCGAAGGATGCATACGCAAGGGATGGCGTTGCCATTTGAAATATTTTTTTCCAACACTTGATTTTCAACACAGCACCTGGTTAGCTGGCGCGATTTCGCTTGGAACTCACTTGCCGAATAATGAATGTGCGGGCTTGTTTGAGATACTCATTACCGCCAATAACGTAAGTATCGTTGTGATCGGCCCCTTTTATTTCGTAAAACTCCTTCGGGTCTTTGGCGGCGTTGAACAGTTTTCTTCCAAGTCCAAACGGAATAACCTTATCCCGATTGCCGTGCATGCTCAGAACTGGAATCGTGATGTTCTGAATCTTGTCGATGGAGTTAAATTGAGACCGAAGGAAAAACCTTATAGGAAGAAACGGGTAAATGGCGCGAGCCAAATCCTTTGCAGATGAAAAAGTCGACTCCAAAATCAAGGCAGCAGCGGGACGTTGCGTGGCGACTTCAATGGCAACTGCTCCGCCAAGACTTGTTCCCCACAGAACGATTCGTTTCGGATCAACGCCTCGGAGCGTAAGCGCATAGTCAAAGGCTGCGCGGCCATCTTTGTACACTCCTTGTTCATCCGGCGATCCTTCGCTCTTGCCGTAGCCGCGATAGTCGTACATCAGAACATTGAATCCCGTTCGCAGCAATCGTCTCATGAGTTCACTTCTGTGAGAAATGTTGCCGGCGTTGCCGTGAGAGATCACCAGTGTGGCAAGGGGAGTGTCAACAGCAGCAAACCATGCATGAAGTTTTATTCCATCTTCAGTTCTTATCCAACACTCTTGAATGTTCGGAATGTACCGCGCATTCTCATAAATACCATCAGGAAATTTTGACGGAAAGAAAATGAATTTCTCTTCGAAGATCATAATGATAATCGTCCAGATGAAGATGGCTGCAACGACGACAACGAGAACTTGTCGTACGAAAACGAGAATGCGTTTGGAAATTGGCTTCACACTAACCTACTCATTCAGTTATGAATACATGGTTCGCACTTTTTCCTCTTTCGGAACATCGTAGATTTGCGGATCGCCGAAGAGGCTTGTGATGTCAGCCATCATCTGGATGAGGGACACAAAATCTGACAGTGCCAGCTAACGAACCCTGAACTAACCTGTCTACGGCTCGTAGAGAACTAACCCCCGATAAAAAACATCGGGACGCGAAAAGCGCGCTGCATAACGTGAAACGTTCCAGTGCGCTTTTTGTTCCGCTATTTGAATCCCGTTCAAGGCGGAATCTGCCGCTTCTCAGCATTCCGCTGTTTTGCGGCATTCTGAAAAGCGGAACAAAAACGGGACACCCGCCGCTTTTTGGCGGACGCGTGAGAAATTGTTTTTTAATTTCGTGAATTCAAGTTTGAGATTTGCCGCCTTAGTTTTTATTTTGAGCGGCATCCCGTACAGCGGGACTTCGCTTCGCTCAACGCTTCAAGGGTTGAATTTTATAGAATTGTTGTCTACGACCTGTAAGGAATCCAGACGTTTCACGATACCAACAAGAATAACCCTTGAAGCGTTTTCTTGTTTTTGCGTAGGCATCCTTCGGATCAGTGCGAACTAATTAAAAACAATAAGCATCAGATCCAATCAGTCTCTCGGCAATATTCCTTCTAAGTGTTGTAGTGTTCACCGGATCATATTTTGTAAAACGCTTTAAGCCGAGAAGTAAAAGTTTAAGTTCGTCCCCTTCAGCAAAAGAAGTAATGGCGTGTTTACCGTAGAGATTAATTCTTTCGATAGAATCACTTACATAAGTTTTCGTCATTTCAACGTAAGGTAAAACCTCAGCTTCACTTTTAAGCGATGAAAGTTTTATTGTTCGCAAGATTGCAGATTCGGATGTAAATACTTCGATAAGCATATCAGCCAAGTTCATAATCACTTCTTGTTCGTCTGCCAGATTCTGCATAAATTTTTGGACAGCCATGCCTGCAACCATTAGAATAGATTTCTTCGCATTTCTTATTGCACTTAATTCAGCTGCAAGTATACCGGTTGGTTCATCGCCCATTTCAGGAACAGACATTAATTCTTTTTGAATAGACGAGGCAGGTCCCATTACATTCAATCTGCCCTTCAGCGATCTTTTCACAAGCATGTCAACAGTTAATAATCGGTTGATTTCATTGGTTCCTTCGAAGATGCGGTTTATTCTTGAATCGCGGTAAGCGCGTGCTGCCGGATATTCTTCGGAATAACCATACCCGCCATGAATTTGAACAGTCTCATCAACAACGTAATCCAAAACCTCCGAACCGAATACTTTCAAGATTGCCGATTCGATTGCATACTCTTCTGCGGCGGCAAGCATTGCTGCGCTGTACTCTTTTCCGCTTGCAACTAATTCGTGAACCATTTGATTTATTAATCCGCTAGTTCGTAGTGTGGCGGATTCGGCAACAAAAATTCTAATAGCTTGTTCGGTTAATTTATATTTTATTGCGCCAAAACTTGAAATCGGTTTACCGAATTGGTTCCGTTTGTTAGCGTATTGCACGGCAACCGTCGAAAATCTTTTCGCTCCGCCGGTTGTCATTGCACAAAGTTTGAATCTGCCGACATTCAAAACGTTGAATGCAATGTAATGTCCTTTGCCGATTTCGCCGAGAAGATTTTCTTTCGGCACTTTCACATTGTCTAAAAATAAAGCGCGTGTCGAAGAACCTTTAATTCCCAATTTATTTTCTTCTTCACCGCGCGTCAATCCCGCTGATGTAGTATCGATAATAAAACAAGTAAATTTATCGCCGTCGACCTGAGCAAAGGTAATAAGAATATCGGCAAAGCCGCCGTTGGTAATCCACATTTTCTGTCCGTTGAGAATATAATAATTGCCGTCGTCAGAACGTGTAGCGGTTGTTTTAGCAGCGAGCGCATCGGAACCTGAAGTTGGTTCAGTTAAACAGTACGCTGATTTTAATTCACCCGAAGCAAGTTTCGGAAGATATTTTTCTTTTTGTTCCGGGGTTCCGTAATAAAGAATCGGAAGTGTGCCGATTCCGGTGTGCGCTGCCAAAGAAACACCGAATGAATAACTTGTACCCAACTCCATCGAAAGAAAAGTATTTGTGTTGAAGTCTCCGCCCAGTCCGCCATACTCTTCCGGCACAGATGTTCCTAATAAACCAAGTGCGCCCGCTTTTTCCAATAAACTAACGGTTAAACCTGGCTCTTGTTTATCAATTGCATCTAACTTGGGCCAGATTTCTTTTTCTACAAAGACGCGTGCAGTCTCGGTCATCATTTTTTGTTCTTCGGTTATTTCCTCTGGAATAAAAACCGATTGCGGGTTACTTTCTTTAATGAGAAATTCACCGCCTCTTAAGACTTCCGTTTCTAATGTTGTGGTTGACATAAATTGGCTCACTTTCTGTTTTATGATGTTAAAATAAATAGTAACTACTCAGCGTGATGTTTGTTTCTCTACGAGTTGTAGACAAATTATTTCCTGTAAAAACACAAAGAAAAAAATAATCTTTAACCACGGATGACACGGGAACAACACTGATCAACACGGATTAAATTATTTAACTTCTCTGTGTGTATCTGTGTTTTTTCTGTGCAATCTGTGGTCAATGTTTTACTAAATCAAAATAATTTCTGTCAAAAAAAATGTGAATTCCTGTCCGCCGAAGGAGGATGTGGCTTAAAATTTTTTGGAGTGGGTAGTTACAAAATTAGTTTAGCAGTTCATAAATACCCGCAACTCCTTGTCCACCGCCAACGCATGCAGTTACAAGTCCATATTTTTTATTTCTTCTTCTTAGTTCATTAATAATTTGAACGGTTAATTTTGCGCCGGTGCAGCCTAATGGATGACCTAATGCAATAGCACCTCCGTTCACATTTACTAAATCTGTATTAAGACCAAGTTCATTAATGACAGCCAAAGCTTGAACTGCAAATGCTTCATTCAACTCGATCAAATCGATATCGTCAAGTGTTAAACCGGCTTTCTTCAAAACTTTGGGAACCGCAGCAATCGGACCAACACCCATTATTCTCGGATCAACACCGGCAACAGCATAAGAAACCAACTTTGCCAACGGCTTTATGTTCAGTTCTTTCACCATTTCTTCCGACATCACAATGACAAAAGCAGCTCCGTCCGATGTTTGAGAAGAATTACCCGCAGTAACTGTTCCGTCTGCCGCAAAAGCAGGTTTAAGTTTTGCCAATGCTTCAAGAGTTGTGTCTGTCCGCGGACCCTCATCGGTATCGACAATAAATTTTTTTGTTTTTCTTTTTTGATTTTCGACGTACACCTGTTCAACTTCAATTGGTACAATTTCTTCTTTGAAGTACCCGCTCTTTATCGCCTTCACCGCTTTCACATGAGAATTGTAAGCGAATAAATCTTGGTCTTCACGTGAGATTTTAAATTGCTTGGCAATCTCCTCGGCAGTTAGTCCCATCCCCATGTAATATTCGGGATGAGTTTTAGCAATTTCATAATTAGGCGCAAGTTTCCAACCCGTCATTGGAACAAGAGACATGGATTCTGTTCCGCCTGCAATAATGCAATCCATCATTCCGGATTGAATGCGTGCAACAGCAGCAGCGATGGTATCAATGCCCGAACCGCAAAATCTATTTACGGTTGAACCCGGCACCTCCATCGGAAGAGACAGCAGAGCAATCATTCTGCCTACTTGCAATCCCTGCTCGGCTTCCGGGAATGCATTTCCGACAATGACGTCATCAACTTGTTTCGGATCTAGTTGAGGAATAGACTTTAATAAATGTTTTATTACATCAGCGGCTAAATCGTCCGGGCGATAAAAACGGAATCCGCCTTTTTTAGCCTTTCCTACTGCCGAACGATATCCTGCAACAATATACGCTTCTCTCATAATTATTCTTCTTGATTGATTTGTAAAATTCTTTTGAAGTTCAAATCTGTTTCAAGTTTCATGGTTCAGGATAAAAACAAAAACTTGCAACTTCAATCTTGAACCTTGAACCCTAAACCTTGAACTGCTCCTTTGCGTCTTGGCGAGAAATAATACTTTTTTTCACTCGCACAAATTAATTTCGCAACGGTTTTCCTGTCGTTAAAATACTTTGAATTCTTTCCTGAGTTTTTCTTTCTCCGATTAAACTCAAAAATGCTTCGCGTTCCAGATCCAAAAGATATTTTTCTGAAACAAGAGTTCCTTCCGACAGATCGCCGCCGCACATAATGTATGCAAGTTTTTCAACGATTTTTTTATCGTGATCTGATATGTAATTCCCAACGCGGAAAGAGTACGCTCCCAACAGCAAGGCAGCTAATGCAGAACGCCCGAGAACTTTAATATCTTCTCTTTGAGCCGGCTGCACATAACCGCTGTTTGCAATTTCCAGCACCGCTCTTTTCGCATCGGCAATTACTCTATTGGGATTAACAGAATAAGTATCTCTTCCGCTCTTGAAAATATCCATGTCAAACGCTTCTTTTGCGGATGTAGAAACTTTTGCCATTGCAATGTTCATAAATCGTTTCTGCAATTCCGGAAGTTCTAATCCTCCCTCGATGTAAGAATCAGATGCGCGAAGCGTCATCTCTTTTGTTCCGCCGCCGGCCGGAATTATTCCAACACCAACCTCAACTAAGCCGATATACGTTTCTGCGGATGCATTGATCTTATCGGAGTGAAGGCAAACTTCGCAGCCACCGCCTAAAACGAGTGCGTGAGGCGCCGTAACAACCGGGATGCTTGAATATCTAATGTGCATCGTTGTGTTTTGAAATTGACGCACGGCTAAATCGATTTCGTCATATTCCTGTTCTGTTGCCAGCATCAACATCATCGCCAAGTTTGCACCAGCCGAAAAATTCTGTCCGTTGTTTCCGATAACCAACCCTTTGAAATCTTTTTCCGCAATATCAATTGATTTGTTAATTGCTTCTAAAATTTCAGTTCCAATCGAATTCATCTTAGTTTGAAATTCCAAATTCACAATTCCGTCGCCGATATCGTGAAGAGTTGCGCCGGAATTTTTCCATACCGGAGTATTGGAACGGTAATGTTCAAGTATGATGAATTCATTTTTTCCGGGAATTTCTTTGTAAGAGTGCGAACCGATATCGTAATATTTCCTTTTTCCATTTTCAACTTTATAGAAAGATGAACAACCTTTCTCCAACATTTCCTTCACCCATTTCGCCGGCTTGAATTGGGCTTGTTCCATTTGCTCCAAAGTTTTTTGAACACCAAGCGCATCCCAAGTTTCGAAAGGACCTAATTCCCAACCAAAACCGGCTCTCATCGCATCGTCAATTTTATAAAGTTCTTCTGCAACTTCTGGAATTCGATTTGAAGAGTAATTGAAAATATTAAATGAAAGAGTTCTTAAAAATTCCCCCGCTTTATCTTGTGCAGAATGAAATAATTTCAAACGATCTATTAAATTATCAACCGGCTTTGCCGCTGCCACAGATGGAAAGTTTGGCTTACCACTCGGTCTGTATTCTAATGTCTGAACATCTAATTCAAGAATTGTCTTTTCCCCTTCTGAATCTCTCGACTTTTTATAGAATCCTTGACCGGTTTTATCTCCCAGCCAGTTATTTGCAACTAATGTGTTTACGTATTCGGGAATAGTAAAAATTTCGCGCGCTTCATCTACGGGACAATCTTTGTAGATGTTGTTCGCAACTTTCACCAGAGTATCAATACCAACAACATCGGCGGTTCTAAACGTTGCCGATTTGGGCTTGCCCGTTAACGGTCCGGTCAACGTATCAATTTCTTTGATTGATAAATCCATCTTCTTCATTAAATCGAACACCGTCATAATACTGTAAATGCCGATGCGGTTGGCAATAAATGCCGGAGTATCTTTGCAAAGCACGGTAGTTTTGCCAAGATAAAGAGTTCCATAGTTCATTAAAAAATCTACAACTTCGGGTTTTGTTTTTGGTGTTGGAATGATCTCTAAAAGCTGTAAGTACCGCGGCGGATTAAAAAAGTGAGTGCCGCAGAAGTTTTCTTGAAAGTTTTCGCTTCTCCCTTCAAGCATCAAATTGATCGGAATTCCGGAAGTGTTTGTAGTAATCAAAGAATCCGGTTTTCTAAACGATTCTACTTTTTCGAAAACAGATTTTTTCACATCTAATATTTCCACAACTGCTTCAAAAACCCAATCAACATTTTGAAGCCATGGAAGATTATCCTCAAAATTTCCAACGGTTATTCTGGAAGCGAAAGAGGAATGATATATTGGAGAAGGTTTTGCGGAAAGAACATTCTTAAGATTGTCGGAAGCAATTCTATTTCGAACTTCTTTATCTTGAAGAGTTAGTCCCTTCTTTTTTTCAGAATCATTGAGTTCCTTCGGCACAATGTCCAACAGATACACTTTGCAGCCGATGTTTGCAAAATGTGCTGCGACTCGTGAACCCATAACTCCCGAACCGAGAACAGCTACTTCTTTAATTATTCTTTTCATATAGGATTATATTTAGTTAGCTCTTGATGAAAAACTGAGAAACCCTTCGAGGGTTATCTGATAGAGATGTAAAAACTTTTAAGATATTCGCCATTCTATAGAAAAACCCTCGAAGGATTGACAAATAAATTACTTTTTCAGCGAGAACTAATTAGTGAGCGCTGAAAAATGAGTTTCACTGTAGGTCGGATTTCCTAATCCGTCAAAATTTAATTGGCGGGACAGAGTCCCGCCCTACATTTTCAGTTCGGTCTAATTAGGTGGAATAAATTTTTTCAATCAATTCTTTATTGTTGTTTAGGATTGCTTTTCTTTTAAGTTTTATAGTCGGCGTCAGTTCGTTGCTTTCAATTGTCCAATCATTGGAAAGGAGTTCAATCTTTTTAATCTGTTCAACCTTCGAAAAACGTTCATTATATTTTTGAACGTCTTCCCATATTCTCTCTTTCACTATCGGATTTTTACAGATATCTTCATTGGATTGCACGTCAAGCTTTTTTTTCTTACTCCATTTTTTGATAAAATCAAACTCGGGAATAATGAGCGCGGCAGAAAAATTCCTGTTTTCACCGATGACCATAATATTTCTGATAAAAAGAGATTCCTTCATTTTATTTTCAATCGGTAAAGGAGCAATAAATTTTCCGCCCGAAGTCTTAAATATCTCTTTTAAGCGGTCGGTAATTCTTAAAAATTTTCCATCAACAAGTTCACCTACATCGCCCGTGTGGAGCCAACCTTCATCATCGATACTGGCTTTAGTATATTCCGGTTTATTATAATAACCAATCATTATATTCGGTCCCTTTGCCAAGATCTCTCCGTTCTCGCCAATTTTTATTTGAACATCTGGAATAGGAAATCCGACTGTTCCGAGATAGTATTCACCTTCATTAAAACGGTTGCAAGTAATAACAGGAGAAGATTCTGTAAGACCATAACCTTCGCAGATTGGAATACCGGCAGCCGTAAAGATGCGCGCAAGCCGAGGCTGCAATGCTGCCGCGCCGCATATTATTCCTTTCACTTCTCCGCCGAGTGCGGTTAACCATTTTGAAAAAACGAGTTTTCTTGCCGCCCAAAGTCTTAGATTATAAAAAAAGTTATTCTTCCCTTCGGGGTCATAGTGGTTTGCTAAATTAACAGCCCAGCCAAAGATTGCCTGTTTTGGCCACTTCAACTCTCTTCCTTTATCCATTATTTTATCGAATATTTTTTCTAACATACGAGGAACGGTTGTGAAGTAATTCGGTTTTACTTCGAGCAAGTTCTCTCCTGTTTTTTCCATACTTTCAGCGTAATAGATCGATGCTCCAACGGTCAAATAAAAATAAATAGATGTCCTCTCGAAGATGTGACAAATCGGTAAGAAACTAATTACACGATGAGTTTGATTTATGGGAAATATCTTGCTTAGTGAAGTTACGTTACTGATAATATTATTGTGAGAGAGCATTACACCTTTTGGTGTTCCCGTAGTTCCCGAAGTATATATTATGGTTGCCATGTCGTCTGGTGTAATTGAATCTTCGATCTCATTCAATCTTGGTCGAAGGGATTCATCTGCATCGTTGAGTATTTCCGTCCAATGTTTTTTCCCTTCAACGTGATTGAATAAATAAATCTCTTGTAAGGATTTCACTTTCGGTTTTATCTTATGTACTTTTTGATATAATTCGTCGTCTCCAACAAACGCTAATTTCACTTCTGCGTCATTAAAAATATATTCATATTCATCAGCGCTGATGGTTGGATAGACCGGAACATCAATCCCCCCGATTTGAAGAACACCGAGGTCAACAAAATTCCACTCGGTACGGTTCGGTGAAACAATTGCAAATTTGTCGCCGGGTTGAAAACCTAATTTTAACAAACCAAGACTAAACCTATCCACTATATTTTTTACTTCTGAAGTAGTAAACTTTTTCCAAATACCGCCAGTTTTATCTGAAAGACAATTATTAGAAGGAAATGATCCGAGTTGATGGGGAATGATGTCGATAAGTCGTTGTATGGTTTTCATCGTGCACTCTTCGATGGGGCTATAGGTTTTTAAATTAGTGCTTCAGAAATGAATCAATTTGGTTTTTAATATTCACTATCTCTTCCTTGTTAATTTCTTCTCGCATTTTTCGTTCCATTCGATCTTCAATAAGCTCCAATGTTTTTATCTTTTTAGATAAACTTATCTTATCTAACTGATGTTACGCTCTATGAGTCGTAGACAGAAGCCTGAAAATCTGTAATGCGCCTCCGCTCAACGAGTCGATCTACGATCCCGTAGGGAGTTTTCGACTCGTTGAGCGGAGAACCGGCGACACGTCTAAAAATAAAAAACCACCGATTAGTTTTCACTGATGCGAAGCAAAGAAGCAAAGACAAAATTGATAAAAATTTAAAAAATAATGCGTCTTCAAAACTTTGCGGCTTTGCGTGAAACATATTTTTGTGTTTGTCAGTGAGAACAGATTAAACGTTCAGTGGTTTGTTTGTGAACAGCGCCAGAATCCGTGTCCGCGGCGAACGACGCATCCAGCACTTCTTTATCTGGTGAGCGGGCGACCGGGCTCGAACCGGCGACGTCCAGCTTGGGAAGCTGGCATTCTACCACTGAATTACGCCCGCAAAGAATTATATTTAAACGTCGGATTAACCAAAAAAGAAAATTAAGTTGCCAACGCTTTATGCGTATGCATGCTTCGCATATGCCCTTATCCGCTGAACCAAATTACAAAAGCATTGGTTCTTTCTCAAGTGAGGAAGGAAAAAATATACCACAAAACAATCTGCCAAAAAAAGAGTCCCCAGTCCTGTTGAATATCACCAGCCCATACACTATTTTGTAACATCATCAGTTAATTTTCAAGGAGGTAGTAATGAAAGCTTTGTTTCGTGCGTTGTTGTTTCTTCCAATCCTCATTGTTGCCGAGCAGCAAGAAGGTGCAAAAATTGAATACGTTGAATTCGTTAAACGAATCGGAATAGACGGACGTATTGAATGTATCGAAATTCCGCGCGATGAAGCCTATATTCGCCAGTGGCAGGAAAATGCAGCGAACTTGGATCTTCATATTATCAAAGAAACGATCGGACGAAGAAACATGAATGGCGAATTATTGCTGGGTACCGAAGCAACAGGGCTTGATATCATTCTTCGCGGCACGGCACAACTCGAAGCAAATCCTGCCGCAAAACAAGCATTCATTAACGCGGCATCTGCGTGGGAAACACGACTGAAGAATCCCGTTACAATAACAATGGATGTTGATTACGGTACAACGCGTTTCGGCACAGCGTGGGGGACTGGAGTTCTTGGTTCGGCAAGTACTGCGGTAGTTACGCTTACCGTTACAATGCGTCAATTCGCAGATTCTTTAAAATCCAGAAATCCATATTATTCTCATGTTTACAACAATATCCCGGATACGCTGTACAACACAACGACTGTGGTTTCACCAAATCCATCCGGTACGCTTGCAAACTTACAAGCGCTTGGTTTCAGAAACGCAACAGAAAATCTCCCGTTCGGTCAAGCACCATCGATCGGATTCAATTCAAATTTTGCATTCGATCTTGATCCTTCTAACGGCATCACTTCGGGACAAACCGATTTTGATGCAGTTGCCGTGCACGAAATGGGACACGCACTCGGATTCGTTTCGGCAGTAGGCGTAACAGGATCGGCACGCACATGGGACCTGTTTCGTTTTCGCCCTGGCGTAGTTAAAGACACAAACACATTCAGAACTTCTCAACGAGTGTTAACACCGGGGCCCAATCCTACGGGCGGCGATCATGTGTTTTGGGACGGAAATATTGAATGGGAAACATCTACGGATAATGGAAGCCGAAATGGCGGCGGAGATCAACAACAAGCATCACATTGGCGCGATGATGCGTTGCGTTCTTCCGTTCCGCTTGCTGAACGGAAGATCGGCATCATGGATCCGAATTTAGCCTCCGGTGTTCGCGATACGATGACGGTTGCCGACCTGAAGGCTCTCGCTATTATGGGTTGGCAGATCGATCTGCCGAAAATAATCTATGAACCTCTCAACTTTAAAGTCTTCAGCAATTACACCACGCCCAAAGCAATTACGTTCTGGTGGAAAAATCCAAAAAAATATTTTGACGGTTCAACCGTCGGGAATTCCGATCTGAAAACAGCAGTGCTTCGCGATAATATTGCGATCAAAATATTCGACCCCGCCGTTCCCTATGAGGATATTGTATTCGAAGACACGACGGTAACCCAGTACACAAAATATAATTACCGCATCGTCAATGTTTCCAAGTCAACAAACGATACCGGACGAAATGCCCGGGCATCATTATTCGCAGGCGGTTCGGCGACCCCGACAAAAGGAAGCCTTCTTTCGTTTTCCAACAACGGAAGCGTTGTGGTTCTCCGCATCAAAGCACCGGCAGTTCACGATGACAATACGCCGCTGCACAATTTGAACAGAGCGATCTTTTTCCGAACAACCGGGGGAATACAATCGCCCATCGACAGCATAAACCTTTCCGCCGTGGATACGGGAAAGATCGTCTATTTTACCGATATCCCCCGCACAAAAGTCAATTCGTACAATGTCGGTTTTCTCGGTGATGCACCGTTTCGGGCATTCGGTCCGATAACCGGCACCGCTTCACTGCCGGTTGGAAAAGTTTCTACCACATCGTATTCAGAAGGGTTTGAGGTCAGCCGGACATCCGTTGTTTCTCCGTATAGATGGGACAGCACAAATGTCGCGGCAAAATCAGGAACATACTCTCTCGGTGCATTGAACTATCCACATAACGATAATCTGATCGCATATCTCCCTGCGGTCAAAGGAAACGGAAATCCGATGTTGAGATTCTGGACCGTGTGCCGCACGGAAGGAGGAAAAGATTTCGGCAAAGTGGAAGTTTCAAAGAATCGCGGAGCGAACTGGACCGAAGTTCTTTCGTTAGATGAAAACTCTCATCCGGAATGGGCGGCAGGAAATAATGTTTGGTTCAAGAAAGAAGTGAATCTTTCCGCCTATGCGACCGATACGATCTTTGTGCGGTTCCGTTTGACGAGCGACGGAGCAAACTCAAAATTCGGTTGGTTGATCGACGATATCGAATTGCAGCCGTTGGCAACAAGCGTTGACGGAGAAATCGCATCGGTACCTGCCGAATATGAACTGTCGCAAAACTTCCCCAATCCGTTCAATCCGGTGACAAAGATCAATTACGCAATTAAAGAACGCGGATTGGCCACGCTGAAAGTATACGATGTGCTTGGCAAGGAAGTGCAGACGCTTATTAATTCCCAGCACGATGCCGGCTGGTATGCAATTGATTTTAACGGCACCAATCTTTCCAGCGGAATCTATTTCTACCAACTGCGATCGGGCAATTTTGTCGAAACCAAAAAACTTCTATTAATGAAATAAGGGAACCATACCAATGAAAAAAATTCTTTATGCTGCCGTTGCATTTCTGTTCACCTATGCAGCAACGAACGCCCAACCCACGCAGGCAAAAGTTCTGCGCGTGAGCCAGTTCGCTTCCGTCAGTCAAACCATCGGTACAACCGATATCACAGTTACGTATCACCGTCCGGGTGTAAAAGGACGCGAGATCTGGGGAAAACTTGTTCCCTTCGGAAAAGTATGGCGCTCCGGAGCGAACAATGCAACCATCTTCAGTTTTTCCGATGATGTGCAGATCAACGGCACAACATTAAAGGCGGGAAAATATTCGTTCTTCACCATTCCTGCGGAAAATGAATGGACTGTTATTTTTAACTCAAACGCGGATCAATGGGGCGCATACAGTTACGATTCGACAAAGAATATTCTGACATTTTCGGTGAAGCCGGAACAAATGCCGAATGAAGAATGGCTCTCGTACAGTTTTTCCGATCTGAGCGTGTCGTCGGCAAAAGTTTCGTTGCGATGGGAAAAACTCTCCGTCTCATTTACGATCAACACCAATACGGAAGAGAACGTAAAAAAACATGTCGCAAATTTTTCTTCGCTCGCATCGCAGCAAGCCGCAACATTTGCACGTTATGCTTATGATAGTAAAACGGATTGGGAAAAAGGAATGCAGGCGATTGATCGCGCAATTGCTATAGCTCCAAATTTTTCAAACTTATCGTTGAAAGCAAACTTGCTCGCTCAAAAAGAACAATGGGCTGACGCGGTAAAAGCAGGTGAAGAAGCGATTAAAGCAGGAAAAGAGAGCGGCGCTAACACAACAAACTTTGAAAAGACCGTCAGCGAATGGAAAGAAAAACTTCCTCCCGCAAAAGGAAAGAAGAAGTAATCTGTGCGGAGCATCCCGACTCGTCGGGATTGTGAAATCACCAGCCTTTCAAAGGTTCAAAAGATCTTTGAAAGGCTTTTTGTTTAAGCCAAAGGCTTATCAGCCTCCGGCTGAGTTGTCCGCAGTTTTCTTGGTAAACTCGCGCATCGGATGCAACTTTTTCAACGCGATGTAATGACAGCGGTACCCTCCTTTTCCACCCAGCTTACTCCCGAAATCTTTCAATGGTGCGGCATCCACCTCTTCTGCCGTGGCAAATCCGCAGAGTATCGCTTTTGTATGCGGACGGATCGTATTCGCATCGGGAGATTCAATATCGATAATGATCTGAATGTAGAATGCCGGTTTGCGTTTGCGCGCGTAATCCTCGCGCACGAGCAGATGCAAACGTTCGCTGAACGGAAATGCCGATGTTTTTATTTCCACATTCGGAAAATCTTCCTCTCCCTTGTTCCTCCCGACCCGATGCCTTCTCCAATCGTGAAACTGATATTGAGCGAACGCGAATTCGCCGAGATGTCCGGCGAGAGTATCGATGTGGGATGCAACAGTACGATGAACTTTTGTGGCGGGAATGAGCCGTTCCGCTTCACCGATCATCTTCTTTGTGATGATGACGAAAGGATATGCACGGGTAAATGTATGTGCTGAGTGCGGCATGCGGTGTAATACGCTTTCAAAGGTTTGAACACTTTGAATGATTATAACATATCGAGACTACTGAAAAATTTAGTTGTCCCCTCGTTCCCAACGTCCCGTGCGAAGCATACTTCGTATTGGGAACGCAACGGATAACTACATTTCGTTACAATGACAGTTTGTAAAACGGAGTTTCAGTTGCATTACGTTCTCAAACCGAGTTTGGGAACGAGAATAACGAGTTGTATGAGTCGTTTGTGCGAACTGGCAATCCCATTATTGTCATGATGAAACGGTTTTTCGACGTATCAATTGCTGATAATGATCGTCGAGCCTCCGCTGCTACCAAATCGCGGGTTCACAATGCTGTTATAGATCGAGCCAAACGTGTAGCTGATGCCGACCGACCCCCAATAACTGAAGCTCGTCTCCAATTGTCTCTGCTGTCGAAGAATATCCGTCACGGTTGCCCCGGATTTCCTCAACGACAACTGGTCGCGAATTGCCTGATAACCGCCGAACAGGTTCACGGAAAGACCCTCGAAAATCCGCACACTCAAGTTACCATAGAGCTGCACATTGTTTTTGCTGAAATCGTGCAAATACTGCGAGAATGCGAGTGTGATAGATGAAGACCCCCATGGCTGTTTGAGTTCCAGAGTTGAGGCAAGGCTATGATTGTAAAGCATTTCTTCCTTCGTGAAGTATACTGTTGTGTCGACATATCTATTCACGCTCCCGCCTATTCGGTAAGAGATCCTAAGCTGCCGCCGGGTTGACTCAGTGTAGGGGAAGAAATTGTATTCAAGCGACGGGGCTGCACTGGCCGAGAGATCTATGTTGCTATATGTGTTCTTGTACGCAGAAAGGAACAACCCTGCTGACCACTGGTCGCCGAGACTATAGATCGCCGAGCCGCTGAGGTATTGACTCCGTCGAAAGTTTCTTGTGACAAATGTGGTGACATCATCGATGGCGAATTCAAACTTTTCCTCACTATAATTCAGATTAGTGTTGATACGAATTTTCCATTCTTCCGTTGTCCGGCTTGCTGTAATGTTGCTCCACCCGTTCAAAAAACTGCTTGTCTTTTCCCCATTGAAATAGCTGTTCGCACCGATGGTAAAAACCCAATAGTCCCATTTGTCTTCCGGCACTGCCTGCCCTGATTCCTGTTTCTTGTTGTGCGTGATGCTGATTTGATCGAACAAAGGAGATCTGGCAACATAAGCAATCAAGCCCGCGCGCAGCAGACGAACCATGCCCTTTCGTATATCCTCTTGCGTATCAGTCTTGCGGGAGGTATAGGTTAGTGTGTTATGAACTTCACTGAATTGTCCCTTGCCGATAAACGTAAAAGTGTATTCCTGTCCACCCGCACCAGTCTGTTGAGTCGTGACAAGGACGTGCACATCTGCCTGATTAGGATCTCGCACATAATTGGCGAATGTAATCTCCGTCCGAATATAGTCTTGATCACATTGGTATCCGCAGTCGAGAAACACATGTGGCGCCTTTGACTGAATATCCTGAGTTGAATCCTGTTGTGAATAGATGTATTGAACCAGGGACAGGCAAACAATCGTTACAAACGGGATGCGTCTACAGAGTCGTCGCATGTTTTTCCCTTTAAATTAATTGATGTTTAATCATCGCCGGAATGTTGACGGGTATTAGTGTGCAAATGCCGCCTAACGAGTGGAACTAACCCCCGATAAAAAACATCGGGGCGTACAAAACACGCTGCAAAAGCGTTGCAACGTTCCAGCGCGATGGATTAATGTTTTAGATAAAAATGCTGTTTCGTAACGTGAGTTGTATTTAGAAATCTCGCCAAACAAAACCTAAGAGCGAGGGCGATTGCAACGTCAGCTTGAACGACTGGATAGGCAACATTGCGAATTTATTTTGTTGTTAGAGTAATAGTCCGTAATTCATCTGGACCATATATTTCAGAATTTTCTAGTTTCTTACCTTTATGCCACCAATAAATAACTGCTTCATTGCTTGGTAAAAAGGTACTATCTGTAATTGCAATCGATTTCGATGTATTTGATTTTATTAAATTATTGTCACGACAAGTTGCAATCCAATCAATCAATGATAAACTATTTTTTTCAAATACAGCGTAAAACACTTCATTATTTGTAGTATTACTAATTACAAGCTGAGATGATTCTATCTTTGCGTTTACCGATTCTGTTGGCGCAGTAGATTCTTGACAGGAAACAAATAACACCGATAAACAAAATAAATACATTATTGTTTTCATAAGTTTTCCTCCTCTGTTGGTTCAATGTTGCCTAACGGGCTGGAGCTAACCCCCGATAAAAATCATCGGGGCGTAAAAAGCACGCTGCAAAAGCGTTGCAACGTTCCAGCGGGTTGATTAAAGTTTTAAATGCGTTCTTTGCATCCCGCCGCTTTTTGGCGGGATTTAAAATGTGCTTTCGTATCGTAAGTTGTCATTTGATAACTCAACACTCAAAACTTAAGAGCGCGAGCGGTTGTTCGCCACGGCGAATCAACTTGAGCAGTGACTGGTGTGGTCGCTCACTGCTTCTTCATCTGAAGCATAGCTGACACTCTTGATAGAGCATACGGTCATTTAGCTGCCGCAACTTTTTTGATCTGTTCGTGTAGTCGTCAAAGAACAAAAAACATTTTCTGTCGTGTCGGATGCACAACATAAAATCTTTGTGCAGTGGGAGGATTATTTTTTCTTGACTCTTTCCTTTTTAAAGTGGTTAGGCAAACCGCTTTATTTACTCACCTGAATAATCCGCAACTGCATCGTGAAAATCATTTTCGTGAATGATAAGTAATTTTAAACCCGATTTACGATATTCAACTGCTTTCTCAACTTTCCGACCGTAACAAGCATATTGCCAACAAGGATTTCCTTCTGCACCAACGATTAAATAGTTTACTGACCTGTTAATATATTCGGTATATTTACCGTTGAGTTTTGTAATGGCGTCAACAAAGTCAGAACGCTTGTACTTTGACGATGCACCTGTAAGACAAAACAATGAACCATTAAACTTTATTTCTGGTGTAATGGCGCATAAACCTGTGATTGTTGCATTTATTTCAATTGGTGCAGAGGAAATTACTTTTTCATCGGCGCGGTGAACAAATTCTGAAAACCAATGCAAAAGTAATCTGTGTTCTTTAGCATCAATCTTTTTATCTGCCATAACAGAAGTTATAATTGAATCAATCTCGTCGTAGGGCCAACAGGTTTTTAAATGTTCGTGATCAGTTAGCCAATCACGTAAACCTTTTAACTCCTTTTCAAGTATTTTCCCGTCTGCTGCAATTCCGCCGAGAATTCCGTGTAATCTTTGAATGTCGGAAGAAATAGAATCATCGTAATCAGAGTTACTTGCAAGTTTATTGCAAAGCCAAAGAATATCTTCCTTTTCTCCTTCGGACAATTTACCATCTTGGATTGATGCTTCAACGAGAGGAATAATCTCATTAAATGGGTGCTTATTCTTAACATCATTATGAGAATTTATCCAATCATTTAGGAAAGCAAGTTCCTTGTGATTGATTACAGTGTCTATTGCGATTCCTTCAATAAGACCTGCAACAGACTCAATTGCTTTCAGTAATTGCGCACGCGATGTAAATTTTAAATATGGTTGATGATCTGAGTGCATATGAATGCCTTTTCGGTTTGCCTAACGGACTGGAACTAAGTTGCGTGGCAACGTTCCAGAGCGCGGGATTAAGTTTGTAAATTGCTGATAACTGTTTCTATCGTAAGTTCTCATTTGATTTCTCCACACTCGCAAACTTGGAGCGCGAGCGGTTGTTCGCCACGGCGAATCAACTTGCAGTGACTGGTGTGGTCGCTCACTGCTTCTTTTTTTTGCGAAGTATAGCTGACCATCTTGATAGAGCATACGGTCATTTAGCTGCCCTGCCTGCCGGCAGGCAGGCGCAACTTTTTTGATCTGTTCGTGTAGTCGTCAAAGAACAAAAAACATTTTCTGTCGTGTCGGATGCACAACATAAAATCTTTGTGCAGTGGGAGGATTATTTTTTCTTGACTCTTTCCTTTTTAAAGTGGTTAGGTGCCCTCATTATTTTTGTATATCTTATCTAACAAACGATTTAATGCAACAGATGATCGACGTGCATCATCTGTAAGTATATATTCCCCGTTGATAACGTAACCCATACTAAAATACGCCCACCCTAAAGCCCCAACAACGTCTTTGGATATATTTATTAAATCCCGCAAAGATTCAATTGATGGATAAGATATTGTTTCTGTTTGTTCATTATGAGCAATTACTTTATCTCTTACCTGTTTTAATTTATCAAGCGCGTCTAATCTACTAGGATATTCAAGCAAGGATGAAACAAAAAGTGAAAACATTGGTGCGAAGTTTATAGGATCATTTTTAATAACCATTATTAATTCTTGAGGGGCGTTCATCGTTTCCAAATGTTGTTGCAATTGGTATGGCTCGCGAATCCGAGGCAAATCATTTTTATTATCACTTAGATATTCCAATACTCCCTTTAAACAACGAGTTGGATATTTTTTGCTTGGTGTATCATAAACTCTTGCAGCAGCAAGAAGAGAGTCAATTTTCAAAGCAGAGTGAATAATTGAAAACAACTCAGTAAAATTACCATTTCCCTTGCTATCCAGTTCACTCGAACGATCAATCATTTTAATTACCAATTCAAGAGAACGTTCCATCTTAAATATGTCACGGACGAGTCCATTTTTCACCATATCTTCGATATCAACTCTTGAAATAGACATAAGGGGCACCTAACTATTAACTATACTGCAATATGGTTGATAATATTATCTATTGAACATTATCAACATATCTGTGAATTAAAAAAAACTGTGAAATCTGTGCAAAAAACAGAGTTATTTAGTATTGTATGTGCAATAATATTCCCTATTGCACATTATCCGACACCCGTTATTTATTTCCGAGAATATCACAATACCCAACCCAACAATCAAGAGAATTTTATTTCCTGAATATCACAATCCTGTTGGAATTTGTCCCTTTGCTGTTATTTGAGACTCCCCAAATGTTTGCGGTCTTTGTGAACTGCTGTTGGTTAATCATTATTCCTTCGCACGAGAAACCGGCATCAAGACCGAGATGAACGACATATTCGTCCAATTTTACTTTCCCGTTCCTTACTTCACCTACTTCAAAGGCAACCCAGCCATCCTTTTTGGTTATGCGAAACAATTCCCGGAATACATCGCGCATCACGCCGCACCATTGTTCAATTGTTTTGGACATTGTAATACTCTTTCCCACTTCTTCCGCGTCAATTCCGTTGAACCAGCACCGGAGCCAATTATCCTGCGCATACTGCACCACATTCAGAAACGGCGGCGAGGTTACCGTCAATTGAACGGAATCGGTGTCGATCTTTTTTGTGTCGCGCGCATCATTCGTTAAAAATTGAGAATGTTTGCTTATTGTTCGCAATGTCTCCATCTGAAAAATATCCAAATCCTTTAACAACTGTTTCGTTTTTTTAAGAATAATCGTGCGAACATTTCTGTATTCCGGCTGCTGATTTCTTTTTGCATTGATTTTTTTTTGTGCGACCGCTGATGTCGCCTGATTTGGCGGAAGCGTGTACACAGAAAAAAATCCATTTGAATGTCCCGTTAAACGATTTGTTGCCACCATTTGAATCCACGAATCGATCTCATGCGGAGCATACTTCGTATGCGAAGCATCCTTCGGATCGGGATTTGTTTTCTGTCTGTCGTACGACAGATACGAACGCAGCGCGATGATCTCATTCAATGTGCGCTGATGAAAAAACATTGAAAGATCAATTTCGGATTGTTCATTGGATGTCAAAGGAATTTTCTCTAAACGCTCTGCAACTTCATCTGTTGTCGGAGCATATAATCTTGGTCGGGAAAGAAGAGCGCTTAACGGATTGACATCGTTCGCAATGATATTTCTTCCGAGCAGCGCGGCTTCGATGATCGTTGTTCCTCTGCCGGAAAACGGATCATAGACAACGTCTCCTTCATGTGTCAGTCGTTCGATGAAAAAGCGCGGCAATTGCGGTTTGAAACAGGCGCGGTACGACACTTCGTGAAGCGAATGTGCCTGCCGTTGTCTCGATGTCCAAAACTCGTTGATGAACTTCGGAATTGTTTGACCGGCAATTTCAATTTCTTCAATCAGAGTGCGGGATCGTTTTCCGTCTTCTTCAAAAACAAAATTTGCGAGAATATTTTGAATGTTGATTGTTTGAGTCATTGTTGATTTTAATGAGTGATGCCATGAGTGCATTCTAAAGACTGTATTTATTAAAATGTAACTACTTAGCAACAGCGAAAAAGAAAGTAAAAATGTGCCACAAAGACATTCACCCCGTTGGATATACATTTTTAACATTTATACCATTAGCCAACAGATTATCCAACTGGGCAGGGACACCAAGTTTCGTAAAATTTTAGGTAACCGCTCAGCGTAAAAATATTGAAACTAACTCCGCCATTTATGGCGGAGTGTGAGTCAATACAGAAGCTACTGGCTTTAGCCATGATATTTTTTCAGGGCTAAAGCCCATGAATTTTGGTGGTTTCCAATATCTCCGCCATAAATGGCGGAGTTATGCGGAGCATCCTTCGGACAAAGTGTGATAAACTACACTGTGTAGTTACAATTTTAGTAAGGAATTCGTCGTGTTTCTTTGTGCCTTTGTGTCTTAGTGGCAAAAAAACATCGCTGGTGTGTAGTTACATTAAAATAATGTTTGTTTTCGATAAGTAAACTCATGGCATCACTATGATTACATTATTTCCCAACCGAAACCAAATTCGCAAACAACCTATACGCTCCTTCGACTCCCGCCGGTAACTGGCGGAACAACGCGTAACCGCAGTAGATGTAATGTCCTTTTCCGTGACGCGCATACAATAATCCGCCTTGCTTCGGCTGTTCATTGGGATCGTTGCAGGCAAGAATTGCTTCGAACCGCTTGTCCCATTTGTCGGCAAAATACAATCCGCGCTCCTGTATCCATCCGTCAAAATCTTTTTGCGAAAGTCTGTTCGGTATATTGAGCAGCGGATGGTCCGGCAGCAGAAACGTCATCTCCGCATGTTCATCCGTCACACGGTCGCGCGAAACATTCAGCACGTACGGCGCGATGTTATCGGTCTCCCCTTGCGCTGCGGTTTGATACTGTACAATGTACGTTCCACCGTTTTCGACGTACTGCATCATTCTGCCGTGTGTCGTTCGCAATTCCGGACGTGTGTTATAGGCACGAACCCCGGCAACGATCGCGTCATACTTCGAAAGATCGGATGAATGCAAATCTCCGTCGGAGATCATTGTCACCGCATATCCCATCTGCTCCAACGCTTTGGGGATCTCATCTCCTGCACCCATGATGTAGCCGATCGTTTTTCCTTGTGTCTTGAGATCGAGTTTCAGCAATTTCCACTCCGACGGAATTAACACTGTTTGCACCGGAATGTGCGGATAGGAAATCGTTCTCACTGTGGATGAATATGTTCCACTATCCACAACCGCCGCCGCAGAAAATTTCCCGCTCCCGGCAAAATGCGACGGCGTAAGGGAGAACCGGAAGACCGCTTCATCGCTTTTTTTCTTCAAAGAGAACTTCTGTTCTGCAGGAGAACTTTTCCATCCGTCCGGGATTTGTAAACTCAAACTCCCTTCCGCGTTGTCTCGATTCGCACGAAGAGTAACAGTCACAGATTTTGAAATACTGTCCGACGTAAAAACAAGATTCCGTTCCTGCATCTGAACGGAAATATCCGGCACAATTTCAACGGTTCGATATTGTTCCCCGGCTACATCGTCGATCCACTTGCAGCGAACCGGTAGGCGGAACGTGATCTGCTCTTTTTCGATCTGCAGTGTAACATCCGCCCATAACGAGGGATGCGATTCTGCTATTCCGATAATCTGAAGATCGCGTACAGTATAGAGCGATCCGATCGGCTTTTCCGCGAGCCAGTATGGCTGAGAGAACAAAGCCCCTGAAGGAATATTTTCTGCAACAGTGATTTGGTATGGACGATTCTTTTCCAGCTTCACGCTCATCACTGAATCCCGATGAAGCGCGGGCAGCGCGAGTTTCTTTACTTCCATGGGGATGTCGGAACGATTGACCAACTGCGCGGTGCATTTTATTTCACCGCCGGGTGTGCCGATGAAGTCATTCGCCGTTACGTCGATCCACAATCCCGCGCACGATTGAATAAGCTGTACCACTTCGTTCTTTTTAATTTCAACCCATGGATCGCCCGGAATGGCAAGCAATGTTTTATAGAGTTGAACAATCGCGGGGATGATCTTTTCAGGTCGTTCAATGGAAAACTTCTTCCGAATTTCCAAGATCGATCGTTGAATTTTTTTCCCATCGGTCATACGCGACCAGCTTACATCAATCCCTTCATGCAGATCATTCTTCGCCGGCTCTCCGCCGATCACAACAAATTCGTTGATATTGCTTCCTTTGTTCTGCGGCGAACCCATCGCCTGGCTTTTATGCATCGTGCGGCTGATGCCGGCAATCTCGGTGAACGATTTTCCGAGCAGCGGTGAATATTCTCCGACATCAACCTTGATGGTGGGCGTATTGTTCGGATTCGAGTTCACTCCGCCGAATCGAAAATGATTGAAGAGGAGTCGTTTTGCTTTCCATGGTTGTACGTATTGGAGTTGTTCAGGGAATATATTTGCATCACCGGAAATGTTGAATGCCTCTTCCGCAAGAATTGCCGATGCGAGATGATGTCCGTGACCGCCTTGTGTTGGCGAAAAGCGAGTGATGATAATATCCGGACGAAATTTGCGTATTACCCACACGACATCTTTCAGGACGCTGTCCTTGTTCCATAATTGCAGCGCTTCGTCTGAAGATTTTGAATACCCAAAATCGATCGCCCGAGTAAAGAATTGCTCCGCGCCGTCGATTCTTCGCGCGGCAAGAAGTTCCTGCGTGCGAATGACGCCGAGTTCCGCTCCCTGTTCCGGACCGATAATATTTTGTCCACCTTCGCCGCGCGTAATGGAAAGATACGCCGTCCGATAGAGTTTCCCTTTTGCAAAATACGACAGCAGTGCGGTATTCTCGTCATCCGGATGGGCTGCAACAAACAACACCGAACCGAGCACGGAAAGTTTGTTGACAGCAAGTTGCAACTCCGCAGCATCCATTTGCCGAGATTGGGAAGAAACAGAACCTACAATGAAAGTCATTGCGAGGAGTGCAGCGACGAAGTGTCGCTGTGCGCCATCCCGTACAGCGGGACAATCTTTTAATTTCTTTTTCATATATTCTTTTATGGACGATGTCAGACATCTTCTTGTTTGATGTAGGACATTCAATTATGACTCACAATAACTATTTAGTCGTCCCTTAAAAAGTAAGAAACCTTGTCAAGGATTATTAATCAACAACGAA
>OBOI01000030.1_pt1 | contig 70799 bp, 65 predicted proteins | sample 1670151 | NCBI WGS metagenome assembly OBOI01 (sample SAMEA104232303, study PRJEB22302) | sediment metagenome | biome: forest; feature: aquifer; material: sediment | place: USA | collected 2011-08-07 | depth 0.01 m | reverse complement strand
GCAAATGGGCCCGCCCCTCCCATCCGCTACGCGGCCCACGGCTGGCTTTGCACAGCCAGCCGGCTGCGGCGGCGCACCGCATGCGGTGCGAAACCCCGCCTCGCCCCCTCGCGGGAAGGCTTCTAATAGGCTCGCTTCGCTCGAACAGTACACAGCGCGGTTGTCGATGTATTTCGCGTTAGCCCGGATGTGGCATGACAAGCGCCGCGGTATTGCATACACTTAGCCGCGACGACTGCATTCCTGGAGACCCTCATGGGCTACGCACTGCGCGATCAAAGCCGCTACACCTACGCCGATTACCGCGTGTGGCCGGAGGATGTGCGCTACGAACTCGTCGACGGGACGGCATTCATGATGGCGCCGGCACCGTCGGTGGATCACCAGACCCTGGCCTTCGAAGTCGGCCGGCAACTTGGTAATGCCCTGGATGGTCACCCCTGCCGAGTGCTGATGGCGCCGGTCGACGTGCTGCTGCCGCACGCCGACGAGGCCGACGACGCGGTGACTACCGTCGTCCAGCCCGACGTGCTGGTGGTGTGCGATCCGCAGAAGGTCACGCCACGCGGCATACGCGGTGCGCCGGACTGGGTGCTGGAAGTGATTTCGCCGGCGTCGGCGAGCCACGACCAGATCGTCAAGCTCGCCGCCTACGAGCGCGCCGGGGTGCGGGAATACTGGCTCGCCCACCCGGCGGACCGGGTGCTGACCATCTACCGCCTCGATGGGACGAGCTACGGCAGGCCGCAGATCGTCGAACTGGTCGGAGAAACGCCGGTCGGCGTTCTGGCAGGGGTGGCGATACGCTGGGAGCCCATCGTGGCGAGGCTGCTGACGACCTGAGTTAAGCGCACTTGCTGGCGGATTTTCTTGAGTTCGGTTTTCGCGCCCCCAGGCACGCACGTCAATCGAGGTGGCGGCGGCGACGGCAGGTTCGGCGCGACCGCCTTAGCTTGTATGGCGGGAAGGGAGCGACGTGCCTGCGGCCGCCGCCACCTCGCGTGCCAAGTGTCCGAAAACCGTGATCTGTCCCCGGCTTCCGGTTTCCCGGTTCTCGGTTTTCCCGCCTTGGGGCGCCCCGGCGGTGGGACTGTTTGGGCCGCTGGCCCGGCTGATATAATTCGCCTCTTTTAGTTTCGACATCACGCCCGCGAGCGGGCATGAGTCTTCTCTGAAACTTCGTTTTCCAGAGCCATCAAGGCAAAGCGGCAATGCAGGTTTTTCGCAGGGTTCCCGAGCAGGCGTCTTCGCCGACGGTGCTGACCATCGGCAATTTCGACGGCCTGCACCTCGGCCATCGGGCCATGCTGGCGCGGCTGGCGACCAAGGCCTGCGATCTGTCGCTGCCCGCCGCCGTGATGACCTTCGAGCCGCATCCGCGCGAGTTGTTTACGCCGGACAAGGCGCCGGCGCGGCTGACCTCGCTGCGCGAGAAGCTCGAATTGCTGGAAGCCTGTAGCGTCGACCGCACCTATGTCTGCCGCTTCGACCGGCGGCTGGCGGCACTTTCGGCCGACCAGTTCATCGACGATATCCTGGTGCGCGGCCTGGCCGTGAAGCACGTCATCATCGGCGACGACTTTCGCTTCGGCAAGGGCCGCAGCGGCGATTTCGCCATGCTGGAGCGGGTTGGGCAGGACAAGGGATTCAGTTGCGAGGCGATGCATACCGTTGAAGTCGATGGCGAGCGCGTTTCGAGTTCGGCCGTGCGCGATGCGCTGGCGGCCGGCGAACTGGAACACGCGGCGCGGCTGTTGGGGCGCCCTTACGTCATCGCCGGCCATGTGGTTCATGGCGGCAAGATCGGCCGTCAGCTCGGCTTTCCGACCGCCAACATCCAGTTGAAGCGCAAGCGCCTGCCGTTGACCGGCGTCTTCGCGGTTGCCGTCTCCGGTGTCGACAAGCGGCATCTGCCGGCCGTCGCCAGCCTCGGTGTGCGGCCGACGCTCGGGCTGGGGTTGCAACCCGTGCTGGAAGTGCACCTGTTCGATTTCGACCGCGACATCTACGGCGCCCATCTCGTCGTGCATTTCATGCACAAGCTGCGCGACGAAATGAAGTTCGCTTCGCTCGATCTCCTCAAGACCCAGATCGCCCGCGACGTGCAAAACGCGCAGGCATATTTTGCAGGCAAACCATAGGCACCGAAATGGCTGACTACCGCAAGACGCTCAACATGCCCGACACGCCGTTCCCCATGCGCGGCGACCTCCCCAAGCGCGAGCCGGGCTGGGTCAAGCAATGGCAGGAGCGCAAGCTCTACCAGAAGATACGCGAGGCCGCGCAAGGCCGTCCGCGTTTCGTGCTGCACGACGGCCCGCCGTATGCCAACGGCGATATCCACATCGGCCATGCGGTGAACAAAATCCTCAAGGACATTATCGTCCGCGCCAAGACGCTCTCCGGCTTCGACGCGCCCTATGTGCCGGGCTGGGACTGCCACGGCCTGCCCATCGAGCACCAGATCGAGAAGACTCACGGCAAGCACCTGCCGGCGGCCAAAGCGCGCGAGCTGTGCCGCGACTATGCCCAGGAGCAGGTCGAGCGCCAGAAGAAGGACTTCATCCGCCTCGGTGTACTCGGCGAATGGGAGCGTCCCTATAAAACGATGGAGTTCCGTACCGAGGCCGACGAAATCCGCGCGCTCGGCGAGATGTACCGCAAGGGCTATCTGTTCAAGGGCCTCAAACCCGTGAACTGGTGCTTCGACTGCCACTCGGCGCTGGCCGAGGCCGAGGTCGAATACGCCGACAAGAAGTCGCCGGCCATTGACGTCGCCTTTCCGCTCGCCGCCAGCGGACGCCACCGGCTGGCCGCGGCCTTCGGCCTGCCGACCCTGCCCGACAAAACCGTCTACGCGGTGATCTGGACCACCACGCCCTGGACCATACCCGGCAACCAGGCGCTGAACGTGCATCCCGAGTTCGTCTATGAACTGGTCGACACGTCGCGCGGCCTCCTCATCCTGGCGGCCGAACTGCGTGCCCAGGCGCTGGAGCGCTTTGGGCTCGAAGGCCGCGTGCTGGGCGCGGCGCAGGGCATCGCGCTGGACCGCCTGGAATTCCGTCACCCGCTTTATGAGCGCAAGTCGCCGGTCTTTCTCGGCGACTACGTCACGCTCGACACCGGCACCGGCATCGTGCACAGCGCACCGGCCTACGGCGTCGAGGACTTCGATTCCTGCCGCCGCGCCGGCATGCGCAGCGACGAAATCCTCACCCCGGTGCAGGGCGATGGCCGCTTCGCCGAGAGCCTGCCGTTTTTCGGCGGCCTGAACGTCTGGAAGGCCAATCCGCTCATCGTCGCCAAGCTCGCCGAGGTCGGCCACCTGATGGCCAGCGGCGAGATCGTGCATAGCTACATGCATTGCTGGCGCCACAAGACGCCGATCATCTACCGCGCCACGACGCAGTGGTTCGTGGGCATGGACAAGGTGGTGGGGCAGAACGGCCCGACGCTGCGAGACTCCGCCCTGGCCGCCATCGAAGCCACCGAGTTCTTTCCCGCCTGGGGCAAGGCGCGGCTTGCCGCCATGATCGCCAATCGCCCCGACTGGTGCGTCTCGCGCCAGCGCAACTGGGGCGTGCCGATTCCCTTCTTCCTGCACAAGGAGACCGGCGAGCCGCATCCGCGCACGCTGGAGTTGATAGAACAAGTCGCCCAACGCGTCGATGCCGGCGGCGTCGATGCCTGGTTCGCGCTCGACGCGCAGGAACTGCTGGGGGCCGAAGCCGCCCAGTACGACAAGATGAGCGACACGCTCGACGTCTGGTTCGACTCCGGCACCACGCACTGGTCGGTGATGCGCGGCTCGCACCAGGACGACTGCGGTTTCCCGGCCGACCTTTATCTCGAAGGCTCGGACCAGCATCGCGGCTGGTTCCATTCGTCGTTGCTGACCGGCTGCGCCATCGATGGCCGTGCGCCCTACAAGAGCCTGCTGACCCATGGCTTCGTCGTCGACGGCAAGGGCATGAAAATGTCGAAGTCGAAGGGCAACGTCGTCGCGCCGCAGCAGGTCTCCGACACGCTGGGCGCCGAAATCCTGCGCCTGTGGGCGGCGGCGACCGACTACTCGGGCGAACTCACCATCTCCAAGGAAATTCTCGACCGCGTCGTCGAGGTGTACCGCCGCCTGCGCAATACGCTGCGCTTCCTGATGGCGAACACGGCCGACTTCGATGCGGCGACGCAGATGCTGCCGGTGGCCGAATGGCTGGAAGCCGACCGCTACGCGCTGGCGCTCACCCGTGCCATGCAGGCGCAGGCCGAAGCCGACTATGACCGCTACGAGTTCCACAAGGTGGTGCAGGCGCTGCAAAACTTCTGCGCCGAAGACATGGGCGCCTTCTACCTCGACATCCTGAAAGACCGCCTCTACACCGCGGCGGCGGATAGCCGGCCGCGCCGCGCCGCGCAGAGCGCGCTGTGGCACATCCTGCAAACGGTGACGCGGCTGATGGCGCCGATTTTGTCTTTCACCGCCGAGGAAATCTGGCAACTGCTGACCAAGGACGCCGACGGCAGCGTGATGCTGTCCGCCTGGCACCGCCTGCCCGAGCAGCAGGGCGAGGCGGAGTTGATCGCGCGCTGGACCAGCATCCGCGCCGTGCGCGCCGAAACCAGCAAGGTGCTGGAAGACCTGCGCGCCGCCGGCAAGATCGGTTCCTCGCTCCAGGCCGAGGTCGAGATACGCGCCAGCGGCGAGAAGCATGAGCTGCTGGCTGCGCTCGCCGACGACCTGCGCTTCGTGTTGATCTGCTCGAAGACGACCCTGGTGAAAGTCTCCGATTCGGCTGACGAAGCCGTCATCGCCGCGCCCAGCAGCCATGCCAAGTGCGGCCGCTGCTGGCACTGGCGCGAGGACGTCGGCCAGAACGCCGAACATCCCGAACTCTGCGGTCGCTGCGTCTCGAATTTGTTCGGGCCCGGCGAGGCGCGCGAGTTCTCGTGATATGAGGACAGGTTTGTCGCTATGGCTCGGCCTGGCGGGGACGGTGACGGTCCTCGATCAGATCACCAAGGGCTGGATTCTTGAGGTCTTTCGTTTCGGCGAGAGCCGGCCGGTGACATCCTTCTTCAATCTCGTTTTCGTGTTCAATCCCGGCGCATCCTTCAGTTTCCTGCACGATGCGGGCGGCTGGCAGAAATGGTTGTTCATCGCGCTGGCATTGGGCATCTCCGGCTGGCTTCTCGTGCTGCTGCGCCAGCATGCCCGCGAGCGCTTGATACCGGCGGCGCTGGCACTGATTTTGGGCGGCGCGATCGGCAATGTCATCGACCGGTTCCGCTACGACGCGGTGGTGGACTTCCTCGATTTCCACTGGGCCGGCGTGCATTTCCCGGCCTTCAACGTCGCCGATTCGGCGATCTCGGTGGGCGTCGCGCTGATGTTGTGGCAGCAGCTTACGCATAAGGATGCCTTGTGAACGACTGCGTCAAGCCCGACAGCCTCGTTACGCTGCACTACCGCCTGGCGACCGGCGATGATGTCGAACTGGTGAGCACGTTCGACGCCACGCCGGCGACGCTGCAACTGGGCAGCGGCGAACTCGCACCGCCGCTGGAGGCCTGCCTCGATGGGCTGCCGGTCGGCGTGCGCCATGTCTTCCTGCTGGAACCCGAGCAGGCCTTCGGCGCGCACAACCCGCAGCTCGTGCAGCGTCTGGCGCGCAAGGAACTCCCCGGGGAAGGCAAGATCGAAGCCCTGGCCATGGTCGAATTCGCGGCGCCCGACGGCAGCAGGTTCGCGGGCTTGGTGCGCGAACTCGATGCCGACTCCGCGCTGATCGATTTCAACCACCCGCTGGCGGGCAAGTCCATCCGCTTCGAGGTGGAAGTGGTGGGGGTGCTGTGATGGAAGTACTGCTCGCAACTCCGCGTGGTTTCTGCGCCGGCGTAGAACGCGCCATCGCCATCGTCGAACGGGCGCTGGAGAAATTCGGTGCGCCCATCTACGTGCGCCACGAGGTGGTGCATAACCGCTACGTTGTGGACAACCTTAGAGCCAAGGGTGCCGTATTCGTCGAGGAACTGGATGAGGTGCCGGACGGCGCCGCCGTCATCTTCAGTGCCCACGGCGTTTCCAAGGCGGTGCGCGCGGAAGCCGATCGCCGCGGTCTGCGCGTGTTCGATGCCACCTGCCCGCTGGTAACCAAGGTGCATCTACAGGTTGCGCGGCAATGCGCTCAGGGCCGCGAAGTCGTCATGATCGGCCACAAGGGCCACCCCGAGGTCGAGGGCACGATGGGGCAGGCGACCTGCGGCATGTATTTGGTCGAGAATGTCGCCGACGCGGCCGACCTGCAAGCGCAGAACCCCGCCAGGCTGGCTTTCGTCACCCAGACCACGCTGTCCATGGACGATGCGGCGGAAATAGTCGCTGCGCTAAAAGTGCGTTTCCCGGAGATCGTCGGCCCGCGCAAGGACGACATCTGCTATGCGACGCAAAATCGCCAGGACGCCGTCAAGGCCTTGGCGCAGCAGTGCGACATCGTGATCGTCGTCGGCTCGCCCAACAGTTCCAACTCGAACCGGCTGCGCGAAGTGGCCGCCAACCGCAACGTGGGCGCCAAGCTGGTCGATTCGGCCGCCGACATCGATCCGGCCTGGCTGGTCGGGGTACGACGGATAGGCGTCACCGCCGGCGCCTCGGCGCCCGAGGTGCTGGTGCTGGGCGTCATTGATCGGCTGCGCGCGCTCGGCGCCACCGCGGTCCATAGTCTGGCAGGCACCGACGAAACCGTGGTTTTCCCGCTGCCGCGAGAACTGACCTAAGCCTTAGGTCTCGGGCTGCCGGCTCCGCCCCTGGCCGACCCCACGTCTCATTGCCGCCGTTCGGCGCCGCAGGCTTACCGCTTGTCGGCCTTTCTGCTTGTATTACCATTCGAGTGTCTATAGTCCGACCAACAGAAGGAGACCGAAGTGACTTCCCGCAAAATCCGAGTTCAGGCTGGTTTCACCCTTGTCGAGTTGTTGATTGTCGTGGCGATCGTTGCGATTCTCGCGAATATTGCGTTGCCGACGTATAGCGACTACATCACGCGCTCCAAGCTGTCGGAGGCGCAGTCTTATCTGTCGGCGATGCGTACCAAGGTCGAACAGTATTATCTCGATCAGCGCACCTATGTCGGGGCTTGCGCCGCCGGCACCGTGGCGCCGCTGCCGACTGCGGCCGAGGTGAAATATTTCACGTATTCCTGTCCGTCGCTCACCGCGACGACCTATACGGTTCAGGCTACCGGCGTGTCCGCCCAAGGAACCGGAGGTTTCTCGTTTAGCATCAATGAGCTCAACGCCAAGGCGACCACGGCGGTCCCGGCGGGATGGACGGCCAATGGCAGTTGCTGGGTGACCAAGAAGGACGGGTCATGCTGACACGGCGCCGCCCATCGGGAATGCTGGGCATGTCGCTGATCGAAATGGTGATCGCGATGGCGATCGTATCTGTCCTGTTTGCCATGGGCGCGCCCAGTTTCTTTACCTGGGTGGCGGGATTGCAGTTGCGTGCAGCGGCCGAAGGCATAATGTCCGGCCTCCAACTGGCCCGCACCGAGGCGGCAAAACGCAACCAGCAGGTCGATTTCACGATCGTCAGCACCTCCGGTGCCGGCTGGTCGGTGACCCTGACCGCGGACGGCACGGTAATTCAGACGCGATCGTCCGCGGAAAGCAATCCCAGCGTGCGCGTGACGGCGACGCCGGCGGTCGGCGTAATCACCTTCAATAATCTGGGACAGCGCGTCGTGCCGGCTGCCGTTGTCGGGACCGTTACGCTTGCGATGGACAATGCCCATGCGGGGGACTGCCAACCGGCCGGCTCGATACGCTGCATGAACATACAGATTCCCGTGGGCGGCCAGATCAAGATGTGCGACCCGGCCTTGCCCAGTTCCGATCCACGGGGATGCTGAGATGACCAAGGTGCGTACGAGCCCGAAATTCGGCCAAGCCGGCGTCATGCTGCTCGAAGCGCTGCTCGGCATCCTGATTTTCACCATCGGCATTCTCGGCCTGATGGGAATGCAGACGGCGGCGATGAAGGTGGCGGCAGACGCCAAATACCGTTCCGAGGCGGGGCTCTACGCCGATCAGATCGTCAACCAGATGTGGGCCGACAACAAGACGACACTGGCGGCCGACTACGCGACCGGCGGACCCAAATACCAGGACTGGTACGCGCAAATGACGGCGGCCGGCACCGGTTTGCCCGGCGCCGATATTCCGGCAAACGCCCCCACCGTTACGGTAGCGGCCGCCAACGTCGTCACGGTGACGGTACGTTGGCAGGCTCCTACCGAGGCGGCCGCGCACCAGTATGTCGTCATCGCGCAGATCAATTAGGCCGTCGCCATGAAAAAGAACCTACGCTCCGTCGCGCAACAGGGTTTCAGTATGGTGGAAATCCTGGTTGGCGCGATGATCGGTCTGATCGGCGTGGCCATCATCATGCAGGTGTTTTCGCAGTCGGAGGGCATCCGGCGCTCGGCCGGGGGCGTGGCCGATGCCCAGACGAGCGGCTTGCTCGCGCTGTTCAGCATCGAGCGCGACATGCAGCAGGCCGGACTGGGGCTCGCGAACACGACGCTGTTGAACTGCAACGTCCGCAGCAATATGTTCTTCAACAACAAGCCGCTGCTGCCGGTGGCGATCATTCCCGACGGCGCGACGGCAGCGAGTGCCGATAACTTGTGGAAAATTCCGCCCGGCGATGCGGGTTCCGACATGATCGCCGTCGCCTACACCACCACGGCTTCGATGGTCGAAGGCACGACGCTGCTCAATGCGCCCGCGGGCAATACCTATCAGCCGACGGTGCGCTACGGACTCACCAACAACGACTATATCGTCGTCGGCGAGTCCGGCCGGGATTGCACCTTGGCCCGGATTACCAGCATCAACGCCGGCAGCAATACGGTCTCCCTCGATTACGGCGGCGTCGTCGCCTATACGTCCTCGGCGTATCTCTACCACCTGGGCGCCGCGCCGCGCGTGCTTGTTTATGCGGTGCGCAACGGCGCCTTGACCCTGTGCGACTTCTGGGCCAGCGACTGTTCCTCCGCGGCCCTGACCGGCGACCCTACCGTCTGGGTGCCGCTGGCCGACGGCGTGGTCGCCCTCGTCGGGCAATACGGCTGGGATACGACCAATCCGACCAACATGACGGTCGATACCTATTGCAAGACCTACGTCGCCAAAGGCGGCACCTGCCCGACGACGGACACCGGATCGCCCGCCCCTACTGCGGCCACTGGCGAGACGGCGGCGCAAAAGACCTGCGACTGGACCCGTATTCCGGCCTTGCGGCTGGCCGTGGTGGTTCGCGGCGGCCAATATGAGAAGACCGAAGTCAGCCCCGCCGCGATCAAGCTGTGGCCGGATTCGGCGACGGTGCCGACCAGTACGGGGCCGAGTTATGCGCCAGCGGATTTGCACTACCGCTACCGGGTCTTCAGCACGGTGATACCGATGCGCAATGTCATCTGGCTGGGAGCGCAGTCGTCATGCTGAGCACCGGCGGATCGCAACGGGTTCAGCCTCGCCGCCAGCGCGGCGTGGTGATGCTGCTCGCCCTGATCGTGCTGGTCGCCATGTCGCTGACCGGCATCGCGTTGTTCCGGTCGGTCGATTCCGGCGTCGTCATCGTCGGCAACCTGTCGATGCAGAAAAGTGCGACGCGCTCCGGCGATGCGGGGGCCGAGGCGGCAATTGTCTGGCTCGGTGCCAACAGCGGCGGTTCGAACCTATATACGGCCAACGGCGCGAACGGCTACGTGGCCGCGGGTCTGTTGGAGGTGCCGTCGGCCACGCAGACCTGGGCTCAGTACTGGGACGTTCTGACCGCAACGCATGCGCCGGTGACGCTGGCGGCCGATGCGGCGGGTAATCAGGTTTCCTACCTGATTCAGCGGCATTGTCAGTTCGATGGGGCGCCCAACGCGGGCGGCACCAACTGCGTGTTCGCGCCCAGCACTTCGGGAGCCGGCAGCAGCAAGGGGGCCGGCAATATCGCCCTGACGGTATCCAACGTCGTCTATTACCGGGTCACGGCGAAGATTGTTGGCCCGAGAAATACCACCAGCTATATACAGACCATCGTCGCCATGTAGCGACCTGGCCTGGCCAAGGAGGCCATCATGACCCGCCTGATCGACATTCCTAAACTTCGTTGCGTTGCCGTGTGGCTGTGCCTGTCCATGGTGTACGGCCAGGCGGCGGCGCAGTTGACCGATCTCGCCACTTCGCCGCTGGTAACGGCGAGCACATCGTCCGTCAAACCCAACCTGATGTTCATCCTCGACAACTCGGGCAGCATGGGCCGGGATTCGGTGCCCGACTGGATCGTAGACAACAGCCCGACCGCGGCCTGCAAGGATTCATCCGGCAACGGCCAGATCACGCCGGGGATCAGCGGCGAAACCTGTTCGCTGGGCAAGCCGCCTTTCTCTACCGGCGACATCAACGGCGTCTACTACAATCCTGCCATCACCTATTTTCCGCCGATAGACTACGACGGCGTGCAGCGGGCGAATATCACCGGCTATACGGCCGTGCCCATCGACGGTTTCAACGTCCAGAGTACCAGTACGAAGAATCTGTCCACCAGCTATAGCGATCTGGAGTTCTGTACCGACAGCACTTATACGGAATGCCTGCGCAACGACAACTACCTGCTGCCCGGCACCGTCGGCGGGATTCTCTATAAGACCAAACATTCGACCACCTCCAGCCAAAGCAGCACGGCGGTCTTTGCCTCGGGTCCGCCAACGGCCCCCACGCTGGTCAGCCGCACGCTCGGCCCCTACCATTACCTGATCGTCCCGGGCGAGTACTGCGATTCCAAGAAGCTGTCGAATTGCATCACCAGTAACGTGCCGACGGCAGCGTTCCAGTATCCGGCCAAGCTGCGCTGGTGCCAGGACGCCAATCTGAGCCTCTGCCAGAAGGTCAAGACGGAGGCGCGCTGGTGCTACAACACCAACATGAGCAGTTGCACCAGCTCGGCCAAGTGGTGTTCGGCGGCCCGAACCGCCAGCACTAGCAGCACCGGGTGCCAGACGACCTACGATGCCAGCCACACCTATCCGGCGATTCCGACGGTGCGCGTCTATTGGTGCGACAGCACGGCCTTGACCACCTGCCAGGCGACACAGACTTCCACCTACAAGTACCCGACCTCAGGGTACACGCGGCCGCGCTTTCCCGCCCTTCTGATTTCCGGTTCGACCACCTTCCCGACGGCGACGCTGACGGTGAGCGCGGCCAACCAGCAATCCACCAACGGCACCCTGTTCACGATCACCAGTATCCTGGCGGGTACGACACAACTGTTGGCAGCAGGCGATTCCATAAAATGCGGCAGGGGTACCAGCGGTACCCACTACACCCACGGCTGCAATATCAGCAGCGGCACCAGCAGCACGCGCCGGAACAATGTCGCCTTCGCCATCGCCGATGCGGTGGCTTCCGCTTCGGGATTTGTCGGCGCCAGCAGTTCCAATGTCGCGACGATCGGTGCAACCAGCACGAGTTTTACCGGCAATCTGACCCTCGCGGTTTCGGGTTCTGGACTGACGACGAATGCGCCCAGAACGTTCAGCGCGGGCGGCAGTTCCGCAAGCTACGTACCGGGTTCCTGGAAACGCATCAATGTCAATTCCGGCGGCGATGGCGTCAACGCTGCCGGTGTTTTCGGCAACCTTTATATCACCAGCGGTGGCACCCTGACGGCCTCGTCGAGCGGCAATACCGTGGTGCTGGATCGGTCGGGCCGTAGCGACTGCGCGGGGCGGCCGAATTGCACCTATTCGGAGGAAATGACGAACTTCGCCAACTGGTATGCCTATTACAGCACCCGCATGCAGATGATGAAGACGGCCCTGAGTCATGCCTTCAACAGCATCGACAGCCGTTACCGCGTCGGCTACTTCGGCCTCAACTACAATATGGGCAGCGCCAGCACGCAGGACAACCCGAACACCAGCCAGAGCATTACCGGCACCACCCCCAGCCGCTATTCGACGACGGACTTCGTCGACATCGCCGACTTCGATTCGACCCAGCGCGAGTATTGGTACACCACGATGTTGAAGGCGGTACCGAGCAACGGCACGCCGCTGCGTTCGGCGCTTTCCAAGGTCGGCCGCATCTTCGCCCACAAGCTGTCCGGTGCGGCGGATCCGATGCAGTATTCCTGTCAGCAGAATTTCACTATTTTGTCCACCGACGGCTACTGGAACGGCAGCAGCACCACCAGTACCAAGCTCGACGGCAGCACGATGACCGACCAGGACGGCTCCCTGCCGCGGCCTGAGTACGACGGCAATTCGGCGGCGACGCCAACCGGCGGCTCGCTGGCCGACGTCGCGGCCTATTACTACAATACCGACCTGCGTACCAGTGGTCTCGGCAACTGCGCCGGCGTGATGGGCGTCGGAACCGACGTCTGCGGCAACAACGTGCCGGCGACCAGCAAGGATCCGAAGGCGACCCAGCACATGACGACCTTCACGCTCGGGCTGGGCATCGACGGCGTGATGCAGTTCCGTGACGGCTACGAATCGCCGGCCTCTTCGGCCGATACGCCGGACGACTACGAGAGCGTCAAGGGTGGTTCGGCGGCCGGTGGCGGCACCTGCTCCTGGCAGGCGTCCGGCGCCTGCAACTGGCCGATTCCCGGGACGGATTATCAGGAGAACATCGACGATCTCTGGCATGCCGCGGTGAATGGCCACGGCACCTATTACAGCGCCGGGAACCCGGCCGAACTGAGTTCGGGACTCTCCAGCGCCCTGGCCGGCGTGTCGGCGCGCCGTGGAGCGGCGGCTGCAGCGACGACGTCCAATCCGAACGTCACCTCGGGCGACAACTTCGTCTTCAGTTCCAACTTCGTTACGGTGGAATGGACGGGCGACCTCTATCGGCAGTCGATCGACATCAATACCGGGGAAATAGGTTCCGGCCAGGACTGGTCGGCGCGGGATTCCCTCGACGGGGTCAATCCGACGACCCGCGATGTCCTGACGTACACGACGAATACGACGAGCTATCCGAGCAAGCTCAAGCCCTTCAAGTGGTCGGACCTGACGTCGAATGCGCTTTATGCCTGCGGCGATTCCAACAACGAGCAGGCCTGCTTCAGTACGCCGACTATCAACGGGCTGTCGCAGTTTTGTTCCGCCGGCACGACCTGCCTGACTGCCGCACAGAAGACAGCGGCCGCCGGGCAGAACCTGGTGAATTACCTGCGTGGCGTCGCCACCTACGACGAGAGCGCGTCGTTGCCCGCGGATCAACTCTATCGCCATCGTACCCACCTGCTCGGCGATATCGTTTCGGCCGAAGCTGTCTACGTTAAAAAGTCGATGATGGCGTACGACGAATCGACCAATGCCGGCTATACGACCTTTGCTCAGGGGAACGAAGGCAGGCAGGGGACGGTCTATGCGGCGGCGAACGACGGCATGCTGCACGCGTTCAATGCCGATTCAGGTGTCGAGCTGTGGTCTTTCGTGCCGAGCATGGTTTTGCCGAACATCTACAAGCTTGCCGACAAGAGCTATTCGTCCAACCACGTCTATCTGGTCGATGGAACGCCGGTCGTGGGCGACGCCGATGCCGGCGGTTGGAAGACAATGCTGGTCGGCGGACTTGCGGGCGGCGGCTCCGGCTATTACGCGTTGAACGTCACGAACCCGAGCAGCCCCACGGCAATGTGGGAGTTCAAGAAAAAAACATCGAGCTGCGCGGCGACGATTGCCGCAGCAATCGGACAGACCAGCGACTGCGATCTGGGCTACGGTTACGGCAACCCGATAATTGCGAAAGTCAACGGCACCTGGGTCGTCATGATCACGTCGGGCTACAACAACGTGTCGCCCGGCGACGGTAAGGGCTACCTCTATATTCTCAATGCGGTGACCGGCCAGATTATCAACAAGATAGGAACGAACGTCGGCGGAACGTCGACGCCGACATGTTCTTCGGCGGCGAATTCGCCGTGTCCGAGCGGTCTTGGCAGGCTCAATGCCTGGGTGGATAACGCGAGTCACGACAATACCGCGACGGTCGCCTATGCGGGGGATATGTTGGGTAATCTGTGGCGTTTCGACCTTGTGGCCGGCTCAGTCAGCCTGCTGGCAACCTTGAACGGACCCGGCGGCGCAGCGCAACCCATTACCGCGAAGCCCGAACTGGGGCAGGTCGGCACCAAGCCGGTGGTATACATCCAGACCGGGCGCATGCTTGGCAACAACGACCTGGCCGATCCGAATCAGACCGGCGGCAATACGCAGGCGTTTTACGCGATATGGGACAAGGGTGACGGTTCGACCTGGAGCAGCCCGTCGGGCAGCGGCGCGTTTGTGGCGGCGCCGGTGACTTGTAGCTCAGGCGGAGGTTGTACCGGGACGACGAGTTCCAGCGTTTTCGACGACAACAGCAAGGGCGGTTGGTATCTGACCTACGAGAGCAACGAGCGCGGCTATACCGATCCGGCCCTGGCATTCGGCACCATCGTGTTTACCACCAACTTCCCGGAGTCCAGCGCCTGCACGGCCGGCGGCACAAGCCGCATCTACAATCTCGATTTCAAGAGCGGCGGTTTTGTCCAGTCCTCGGGCGCTACATCAGGAAGCGTTGCCACGCTTCTGGGCAATGCGCTGGCGACGCGGCCGGTGCTGGTGAAATTGCCGAACAACAAGGTCGTGAGCCTGACCAAGCTGTCGAATACCGACGTTGTGGTGCATGACGTGCCGATCAATCTGGGTGGCGGCAGCATGCGGCGCGTGACCTGGCGCGAATTGGTTAACTGATCGCTGTTGAACGAGTCGCGGCGCCTCGTCCTGGCCCTGTGCGCGTCATGTACGCTGCACGTAGCCATTTTGCTAGCGCTCGACGCGCAAAGTGCGGCTTCCTCTCGCGGCGTTGGCCATGCACCGCTGATGACTGTCGGGTTTCGCTCGGGGGCCGCAGCGCGGGGGGATTCTCTGGTGTTGGCGCAACGTGCGCCCGTCTCGTTGCCGCTGCGGTTCCAGTCGGCTGCAGTTCTCGCCGATGCCGACAGGCAGGGAACTTTGTTGCCGATACCGGCAGAACTTGAGTACCTGCCGCCGGACAAGCTTGATCGTCGTCCCGAGGTACAGGGCGAAGTCGATATTTATCCGTCCTTTTTGGGCACATATGCGGGAGAGGGTATTGTCGTACTGGTCCTGTATATCGGGTCGGCAGGCCGGGTGGACAGGACGGAGGTCGAGTCTTCCGACCTGCCGCCAATTTTTGCGGAGACGGCGATGGAAGCCTTTCGGCGAGCGACCTTTACCCCGGCGCAGAAAAATGGAGAAGCTGCCAACGCGCAGGTTCGCGTCGAGGTATCTTACGAATACCTGAACAACCGATGAGATTGCGACAAAACGGTCGCAACGGTTGCTATAATCCGCGCCTCGCCGCTGTAGCTCAGTTGGTAGAGCAGCGCATTCGTAATGCGAAGGTCGACAGTTCGATTCCGTCCAGCGGCACCAATCCTCAAGAAGGGCAGTCCTAGCGGCTGCCCTTCTTGTTTCGGAGGACGACATGCAGATCGAAGGCAGCATATTTATCGTTACCGGCGGTGCATCCGGGCTGGGCGCCGCCACCGTGCGCCTGCTGGCAGCCAACGGCGGCAAGGTGGTGATTGCCGATCTTAACCGGGCAGGTGGCGAAGCCCTGGCGACCGAACTTGGTGGCGCCGTCCGTTTCGCGGAAACCAATGTTGCCGACGAGGCGAGTGCGAGATCGGCGGTTGAACTCGCGGTTACGGCCTTCGGCGGACTTCACGGGCTGGTGAACTGCGCCGGTATCGCCATCGGCGAGAAAACGGTGGGCAAGGAAGGCCCGCATGCGCTGGCGAGTTTCAGGCGCGTGATCGAAATTAACCTGGTCGGTACTTTCAACATGATCCGCCTCGCGGCGGACGTCATGTGCAAGGGGGCGCCCAACGCCGCGGGCGAACGCGGCGTGATCGTCAATACCGCTTCGGTGGCTGCTTTTGACGGGCAAATCGGGCAGGTGGCCTACGCTGCGTCCAAAGGCGGTATCGCCAGCATGACCTTGCCTATCGCCCGTGACTTGTCGCGCAACGGTATTCGTGTGATGACCATTGCGCCGGGCATCTTCGAGACGCCGATGCTGCTGGGTATGCCGCCTGAGGTGCAGGATGCCCTGGGGAAAATGGTTCCATTTCCCTCGCGCCTGGGTAAGCCGGCCGAATTCGCAACGCTGGTAAAGCATATCGTTGAAAACGAAATGCTGAACGGCGAGGTGATACGCCTCGACGGCGCCATCCGTATGCAGCCGAAGTAATCGGCCCTGTTTCACATGCTTGGGGCGCGGTGGGGTATCCTTCCGCGCCCTTTCCGTTTCCGGAACGACCGTGTCAGAGAACTGTTATCACTGTGGTTTGCCTATTCCGGCCGAAGCCGACTTTTCGGTCGAGGTGACCGGGCAACGTCGCGAGATGTGCTGCGTGGGTTGTCAGGCCGTGGCGCAGGCCATCGTCGCCAACGGCCTGGACGACTACTATCGCCACCGCGACGCGATGCCGGAGAGCCCGCGCGAGGCCTTGCCACAGGCTCTGCAGGAGTTAGGCCTTTTCGATCATCCCGAGGTGCAGAAGAATTTCGTGCGCCCGGTGGGCGAGCATGAGCGTGAGGCGTCCTTAATCCTCGAGGGCATCACCTGCGCCGCTTGCGTCTGGCTGAACGAGTCGCATATCGCGCGTCAGCGCGGCGTCACCGCGGTCGATATCAATTACGCCACGCGGCGAGCGCGTGTGCGCTGGGACGAGCGGCAAATCAAGCTGTCGCAAATCCTCGAAGCCATTGCCGCTATCGGTTATCGCGCCCATCCCTACGACACGGCCAAGTCGGAGCAGATCGCCGACCGGGAAAGGCGCTCGGCGATATGGCGGCTATTCGTCGCCGGCTTCGGCATGATGCAGGTGATGATGTATGCGGTACCGGTTTACCTCGCCGAGGAAGGCACGATGACGCCGGATATCGAACAGTTGATGCGCTGGGCGAGCCTGGTGCTGACGCTGCCGGTGATCTTCTACTCTTCGATGCCCTTCTTCTCTGCGGCCTGGCGCGATATCAAGCTGCTCCGCGTCGGTATGGATGTACCCGTGGCACTGGGCATCGGCAGTGCCTTTGCCGCCAGTTGTTGGGCGACTTTTGTTGCGGCCGGGGCCGTCTATTTTGACTCGGTGACAATGTTTGTCTTCTTTTTGCTTGGCGGCCGTTATCTGGAAATGATGGCGCGGCAGAAGGCGGCACGCGGCGTCGAGGCGATCAACCGGGCGCTTCCGGCCTTTACCGAACGTTTTGTGAATTATCCGGAGGGGGACACCGAGCGCGTCGCCGTGGCCGAATTGGCGCCGGGCGACATGGTTCGCGTCAAGCCGGGGGAGGCGATTCCCGCGGACGGCGTTGTTGTCGCAGGCGAAAGCAGTGCGGACGAGTCCCTGCTGACGGGGGAAAGTCGGCCCGTGAATAAGCGTGGCGGCGACATTGTGATCGGCGGAAGCGTCAACGTCGGCAGCCCTTTGGATCTGCGGGTCGAACATGTGGGAGAGGCGACGCGATTGGCTTCCATCCGGCGGCTGATGGAACGGGCGGCCATGGAGAAGCCGCGTGTCGTAGTCATGGCGGACCGCATTGCGGCCCGATTTGTCGCAGCGCTTCTGGTGCTGGCGGCCGTAACGGGCATCGCTTGGTGGTGGATCGATCCATCCCGCGCTTTATGGGTGTTTGTCGCCGTGCTAGTGGTAAGTTGTCCGTGTGCACTGTCTCTCGCGACGCCAGCGGTTCTGACCGTGGCAACGGGCGCATTGGCGCGCCGCGGGGTACTGGTGACGCGCGGTCATGCCATTGAGACCCTGGCGCGGGCAACTGATTTTGTGTTCGACAAGACCGGCACGCTGACCGAGGGCCGTCCGCTAGTCGTCGAAACTTTGCCGCTGGGAGATGTCTCGGCAGAAGGGACGTTGCGGCTGGCGGCAGCGATCGAGCAAGGGTCCGAACATTCGATTGGTCGGGCGTTGCGGGACGCTGCCTGCAGAACGGATTTGCCGAATGCGCTTGATGTCCTGGCGCATACCGGGAAGGGAATGGAGGCGCGAGTCGAGGGCCGGCTACTGCGCATCGGTACGCCCGAGTTTGTCGGTGCCCTGATCGGTTCGGCACCACCGCCACAGGTTTCTTCTTGGTCGGAAGCCGGCGATACAGTCGTCGCCCTTGGCGACAACATTTGTTGGCTGGCCCTGTTCCGCCTAGCGGACAAGCCGCGTGAAGGGTCGGCGCCGGCTATCTCGGTATTGCGCGGGCTAGGCGTTCGAGTTGCCATGTTAAGCGGCGATGCTCCCGCGACCGTGGCACGCACGGCTGATGTTCTCGGAATTGCAGGAGGACAAGGCGGGATGACGCCCGAAGGCAAACAGGAGTACATTCGCCGCCTGCAAGAAGGCGGAGCCGTCGTTGCGATGGTTGGTGATGGCGTGAATGATGCGCCGGTTTTGGCTCAAGCCCATGTCTCGGTGGCCATGGGTGGAGGTACCGACTTGGCGCGCAGTCAAGCCGATGTCGTGTTGCTTTCGGACGATCCGCGGCAACTGGCGAGCGGCGTGATCCTGGCTCGGCGAACCTTGCGCATCATTCGACAAAATCTGGCATGGTCTTTTGCCTACAATTTTCTAGCCATCCCGCTGGCGATGGCTGGGTTCATTACCCCCTGGATGGCAGGTATCGGAATGTCGTCGAGTTCTCTGTTGGTAGTATTGAATGCCTTGCGGTTACAGGATAAGGACGCAGCTTGAGATGGACATCCTCTATTTGTTGATTCCTTTATCGGTGGTACTGGTGTTCTTTATCGGCGTTTTCTTTTGGTGGTCGGTGAAAAACGGCCAGTTCGAGGACCTGGAAGGCCCCGCCTACCGGATACTCAGGGATGACGACAGCGTCGTCGAGACAAAGGATGCGAGCGAACATTCCGATACCAAGACATGAAACAAATTCTTACACATTCTTGATGTAGATCAAATTTTAGTACTTGGAACTTTCCCATACTGAAAGTGAGGGTAGGGGCTGACCTGTTTAGGCGGGCCGCTACAAGAAGTCTCTCTGTTGGGGTTGGGGGTGCGCGAAGGCGCACCCTTTTTTTTGTCCGATTTCGCCGAGGCCCTTGGTTCTGCACTGAAAACCATATCAAAAGAGCGGTTAATGGCCAGATAGAATATTTGGTGCTGCAGTAATATTGATATGGATCAAAATCGCTCGGTTCTTGGCGTGTATTCTCGCCCGCGGCATCGCCTAAAGGGGTAGGCGACCGAAGAGTCCGGTTTCTTTTTTTCTGTTCATATGAGGTGAATCCATCATGCAATCGCAAGCGACTTACAATTACAAAGTCGTGCGCCAGTTCGCTGTGATGACCGTCATTTGGGGCATCGTCGGCATGCTGGTGGGCGTTATCATCGCCAGCCAGCTCGTCTGGCCCGAGCTGAACGTCATCGAGTTTCTGTCGTACGGGAGGCTGCGTCCGTTGCACACCAATGCGGTAATTTTTGCGTTCGGTGGCTGTGCTCTATTTGCTACCTCGTATTACAGCGTCCAGCGTACCGGTCACACGACGTTGTTTGCACCGGGGCTGGCGGCCTTCACCTTCTGGGGTTGGCAGGTGGTTATTCTTCTCGCCGCTCTGTCCTTGCCGCTGGGTCTCACCACCGGTAAGGAGTACGCCGAGCTTGAGTGGCCGATCGATATCCTGATCACCTTGGTCTGGGTTGCCTATGCGATCGTGTTTTTCGGTACTCTGGTTATCCGCAAGACCAAGCACATTTATGTGTCGAACTGGTTCTTTGGTGGAATGATCCTGACCGTTGCCGTTCTTCACTTGGTCAATAGCGCGGAAATTCCGGTGATGGCTGCCGGCGTTCTTCTGCCCAAGTCCTACTCGGCTTATGCCGGCGTACAAGACGCTATGGTGCAATGGTGGTACGGTCACAACGCGGTGGGCTTCTTTCTGACCGCGGGCTTCCTGGGCATGATGTACTACTTCGTGCCGAAACAAGCCGGTCGTCCGATCTACTCCTACCGTTTGTCGGTAGTGCACTTCTGGGCGCTGGTTTTCACGTACATGTGGGCCGGTCCGCACCATTTGCACTACACGGCGCTGCCTGATTGGACCCAGTCTCTGGGTATGATCTTCTCCTTGATCCTGCTGGCACCGAGCTGGGGCGGCATGATCAACGGCATCATGACTCTTTCGGGCGCATGGCACAAACTGCGCGACGACCCGATCCTGAAGTTCATGATTACGGCGCTGTCCTTCTACGGTATGTCGACGTTTGAGGGTCCGATGATGTCTATCAAGACGGTGAATGCGCTGTCGCACTACACTGACTGGACCGTCGGCCACGTTCACTCGGGTGCGCTGGGCTGGGTGGCGATGATTGCCATTGGCTGTATGTACTACATCATTCCGCGCGTCTTCGGCCGCACCGAGATGTACTCGACTCGCCTGATCAACGTCCATTTCTGGATTGCTACCCTCGGTACCGTGCTCTACATTGCCGCTCTGTGGATTTCCGGCGTTATGCAGGGCCTGATGTGGCGTGCCACCAACGTGGACGGCACCTTGACCTACTCGTTCGTTGAGTCCGTCAAAGCCAGCTACCCGTTCTGGACGATTCGCATTGTCGGCGGCCTGCTTTTCCTCGTAGGCATGCTGATCATGGCCTTTAACATGTTCAAGACGATCGGCCAAGGCAAGGCGGTCGACGCTCCGGTTCTTCTGCCGGCAGCCGCCCACTAAGCCCAGTATCGTTAGGAGCCAATAATCATGCTAACTCATGAGAAAATCGAAAGTAACGTCGGCTGGCTGATCGTGCTCACCGTCCTCTTGGTGAGCTTCGGCGGCTTGGTCGAAATTGTTCCGTTGTTCTTCCAGAAGTCCACCACAACCCCGGTGAACGAGCTGGTCAAGCCGTATGAGCCGCTGCGTCTGGCGGGCCGCGACATCTACATCCGCGAAGGCTGCTACAACTGTCATTCGCAGATGATTCGTCCGTTCCGCGCCGAGACCGAGCGTTATGGTCACTATTCGGTGGCTGGCGAGTTCGTCTATGACCATCCGTTCCAGTGGGGTTCCAAGCGGACCGGTCCGGATCTGGCTCGTGTCGGCGGTCGTTATTCCGACCAATGGCATCGCATCCACCTTCTGAACCCTCGCGACGTTGTGCCCGAGTCGAACATGCCGGGCTACTACTGGCTTGATCGTCCGCTCAAGGAGCCGAATATCGGCGCCAAGATGGCGGCGTTGCGGGCGGTGGGCGTTCCCTACACCGACAAGGAAATTGCCGACGCTCCTGCAGCCGTTGCCGGCAAGACCGAGTTGGAAGCGGTGATCGCCTATCTACAGGGCATGGGCCTCGCGCTCAAGCAGACCCGATAAGCGCGCATGGACATCAACGACCTGCGTTCCCTCTTCACGGTGCTGACGGTGATTTGTTTCGTCGGCATCGTGTGGTGGGCGTTTTCCAGCCGGCGTCAGTCGGCATATGCGGAGGCGGCACTTCTGCCTCTGGAAGACGACCCCCCGGCCCCTGTGACCGGGCGTGACGCCGGTCAAGCGACGAACAACTGAAAGGAATTCGACATGGATTTCAACAACACGAACGACTTTGTCAGCGGCTTCTGGAGCCTCTACGTCATCGTGATTACGCTGGGAAGCGTGATCGGATGTACGGTGTTCCTGCTGGTCCAAGATAAGGCCAAGACCAACGTCGGTAATACGACCGGCCACCTCTGGGATGAAACCCTGGAGGAGTACAACAACCCGCTACCTAACTGGTGGCGTTGGATGTTCTATATCACCCTGGTGTTTGCGTTTGCTTATCTGGCGCTTTATCCCGGACTCGGTAACTTCGGTGGCACCTTTGGCTGGAGTATGCGCGGTCAGTGGGACGGCGAGATGAAGAAGGCGGATGAACAGTACGCGCCTATCTTCAACAAGTTCCTGAAGCAGGATATTCGGGCGGTCGCGGCTAACCCTGAGGCCAAGGAAATCGGCCAGCGCCTGTTCCTGACGTACTGCACTCAGTGCCATGGTTCTGACGCCAAGGGTGGTAAAGGCTTCCCGAACCTTGCCGACAGCGACTGGCTTTGGGGTGGTACGCCGGACAAGGTCAAGGAATCGATCACCAAGGGTCGTGACGCGATGATGCCCGCCAAGGGCACCAAGCCGGACTTGACTGCTGACGAGACTAAGGATCTGGCGAATTACGTTCGCTCACTGTCGGGCATGCCTGCCGACGCAACGCGTGCGCAGAAGGGCAAGGAGCTTTTCCCGGCGGCCTGTGCCGCTTGCCATGGTCCCGAGGGCAAAGGCAATGTTGGTCTGGCGCCGAACCTGACGGACAAGGTCTGGCTGTATGGCAGTTCCGAAGCTGAAATCGTCAACGGCATTACCCATGGTCGCGTTAACCGTATGCCGGCCTGGGGTGAATTCCTGGGTGAAGCTAAGGTGCATCTGCTGACCGCCTACGTTTATGGCCTTGGCGGTGGTGTGAAGGAAGATGCCGCGCCTGCTGAAGCAGCGCCCGCTGCTGCGGAGCCGGCAGCAGCGCCAGCCGCTCCCGCAGTTGCTGAGAAGAAGTAGAATAGTTGCTCCCTCCCCGGCTGCGGCCGGGGAGTTTTATTCTTTCTTCATCAGAATCTAATAATACAGTTATGAGTCTAGGCACCCCAACGCCGTCTAATGCGAGCCCGGAGCCGTCCGGGGATCCCATTTCCCTATACCAAGCGCGCAAGAAGATACATCCTCGTGCCGTTAGCGGTATCTTTGCGACGTGGCGGTGGATTTTGGTTTGGGTGACCCAACTTGCATTTTATGGCTTGTGCTGGATGCCATGGAATGGCCGACAGGCAGTTTTGTTCGACTTGGTCGAGCGCAAGTTCTATCTTTTCGGGCTCGTGTTCTGGCCTCAGGACGTGTTTTGGCTAACTGTCCTGCTGATTATTTCGGCCTATTCCCTGTTCTTGTTTACCGCGATCGCAGGCCGCCTTTGGTGTGGATACGCTTGTCCACAGACCGTTTACACGTCTATTTTCCTCTGGATCGAAAAACTGGTTGATGGAGACCGCAACGCCCGCATAAGACTTGATGGGACGTCGCTGGACGGCGCCAAGTTTGTTAAGCGGGCCGTGAAGTATGGTCTCTGGGCCGTAATCGCGCTTTGGACCGGATTTACTTTCGTTGGCTACTTTACCCCGATCAAGACGCTCTCCAGTTCGCTGGCGTCATTCTCTTTGGGGCCGTGGGAGTGGTTCTGGTTCTTGTTCTATGGTGGGTTCACCTACCTTTTCGCTGGACACTTACGCGAGCAGGTTTGCCTCTATATGTGTCCCTATGCCCGTTTCCAGGGCGTAATGTTCGATCCCGACACGTTGGTCATCACTTACGATGTTGATCGTGGCGAGCCGCGAGCTCCTCGCAAGAAGGGCGACGACTACAAGGCGGAAGGCAAGGGCGACTGCGTCGACTGTGACCTCTGTGTCGCAGTTTGTCCCACCGGCATCGACATCCGCAACGGTCTGCAGTATGAGTGTATCGGCTGCGCCGCCTGTATTGATGCCTGTGATCAGGTAATGGAAAAGATGGACTACCCCAAAGGGTTGATTCGCTATTCCACTGAACGTGCCATAGCCGAACACTGGGGCTGGAAGGATATCGGTGCTCATATCATCAGACCGCGCGTGATCCTCTACTCTGCCGTTTTGGGGCTGATCGTTGCCGCTTTTGTGTGGGGTTTAGCCACGAAGCCCAGTCTGCGTGTGGACGTAATTCGAGACCGGGGTACGCTGGCGCGGGAAGTCGAGGATGGACTGATTGAAAATGTGTTCCGCCTGCAAGTGATGAATGTTAGCGAAGAGGCCCGCCGCTATTCGATCTCTGTTACCGGACTTGATAAGCTTGAGCTGGTTGGGGAACGCGTCATTGAACTGCCTGCGGCGCAGGCCAATAGTTTCATTGTTTCGGCGCGCGTCCCACCGGAGTCCGGCAAGAAGGGTTCCAACATTATTTATTTCGATATTAAGTCGATGGCGGACGACAAAGTGTCCGTTCACGAAAAGGCGATATTCCTGATCCCATGACTACCTCTCTAACTATGAAACCCTGGTACCGTGAGCCTTGGCCCTGGCTGCTGATGTTAGGGCCGTTCATTGTCGTCATCGCTGGGAGCTACACGGCATGGCTCGCAATTTCGACCAGTGATGGGTTGGTGGCGGATGACTATTACAAGCAGAGCTTGACGGTCAATAAAACCATCGCCAGCAGTGAGTCGGCTAAGTCCCAAGGATTGTCCGTTGCGCTGCGCGTGGTGGAAGGTGGCTTGGCATTCCGTCTCAGTGCTCGCGACAACGCTTACGTTTTGCCGCAGAAACTGGTCTTGACCTTGTCGCACCCAACGCGTGCCGGCTTGGATCAGACCAAGGTGTTCGAGCGGAATGGTGACTCCTATGTCGGCCAGTTGAGACTGCCGGCCTCTGGTCATTGGCTTGTCCTTATCGAGGATGAGTCCAAGTCGTGGCGCCTGATGGGCAATGTGGTATTGCCGTCATCGGGCGAAACGGTAATCGGCGGCGTCGAGTCCGTCGAAGTTCGCAACTAGCGAAAATTTCAAAACGAGAAAGGGGAAAGTATGGCCTGGCAACTTCTCTTTGGTAGCGATATCGGTCTGCTTAGCTTGTTTACCATCGGTTTCGTCATTGTTATGGCGATCTTCCTGATAGGTTTCGTCAAGAAGAATGCCGAGGCAGACGCTCAAAAAGCTACCGCGAAGTAATACAAAAGCGCTGGCTCCGAAACAAGGGGATGGAGAGCTGATTCTCCATCCCCTTGTTTTATTCTCCGTTTGGCCCTACGCCGATAGGCGGTGGGGCAAGATTTACGATCCTTGAAAACAGGTTGCGAAACTCGTGATCCGACTCCGCGCCGAAACGCGGGTCACCGTTTTCCCCGAACGCTTCGGCGATTTCGACCCAATCCGCTGCGGTGAGGCACTTCTTTGCCAGCGGGATAACGACCTTTTCTTCCACGTTCATGTGCTGCCAAACGTCCTCGGCAAACTTGTCGACGGCTGCGCCGAATACATCGAATCCATTTGGCTTGCCAGCCTCGAAGTAGCCGAGCGCAGACTCCAGTTCGCGCACTTGACGGCTACCTTCAACATGCTGGCGTTCAAGCTGGTCAAGCACAGCATCCGCATCGTGGGTACGGGAGCGCAATCGAGCAAACAGGTATGCGTTCTCTTTTGGGTGGTGCAACTTTTGGGGAAAGGCGTCGATGTAATAAAGCATCGCCCACAACAGCTTGAAGTCCGGAGGATGGCTCTTCTCGCGAGCTTCCCTCAATAAATACTTCAGCCCGTGCACAACGGCAACGAGCGAGCGGTGTTCGTCGTGAATGATTGTAAGGGCCGCATTTAGCATTGAATACCCCTATTTCCTCGCGATGAAGTCGGACGCGGCTCCACCAAGAATAAAATCATATCGATTCACCGGTAAACCAGCACCGGAATCTTGGAATGGGTGAGCACCTTCTGCGTTTCGGAACCAAGGAGCAGACCGCTGATTCCGCGGCGTCCATGTGAGGCCATAAATATCAGGTCGCATCCGGCTTCATTGGCGGCGTTGATGATAGCCTCATAGGGTATGTCGCTGGTAGCGCTCCCGGAACTACACTTGACCCCGGCCTCGCTGGCCATCTGTTCGCAGGCAACGAGAACGTCGGTAGCTTGCTTGTCGGCCATTTCAGCAAATTTCTCGGGAGTAGTGGGGTCGATCAAGGCGCCTTCGCCATAAAATGCGACCGGATAATCTGGCTTGGCGAAAAAGAAGCGGATGCGAGCATCTGCATCGCTCGCAAAACTGATTGCGCGCTTCACCGTGTCGGTCGATAGCTGTGATCCGTCTGTGGGAACGAAGATATGCTTAAACATGGCGATTTTCCCCTGGAAGTCGATATACGAATCGTGACGGGCGGGCGACGGCCTATGATCCAGATCAACACGGTCCCACCCACTCACTTACTCACTCCACAATCATAGCGGATTATGTGGATAACGTTCATCAGTGCAAGAGTTAGGCTGGGCGGCCGTTTCCATTGTCCGCGAACCGATATCCTCCCGCATCTGCGACCAGTGATCCGCCAGAAGTCGATACCGCACAACACCCAGCTCTGGCCAGTGCTCCAGGCACCTGCATACCGGGGCAGTCAAGCAATACTGATATTCCACCTGATGGATTGACCAATGGCGCGACGGTTGCGAGATGATTTGTTGTTGCGCCTGTTGTTGCCCATGGCAACGATCCTTCTCGTCAGTGGCCTTATTAGCTATCGGCTTGCTTTCAGGTTCGCCGACAATACGTATGACCGTACCTTGATCGAGGATGCGCGCGCCTTGTCACGGTTGGTCAAGCCCCAAGGCGCAGGCCGTCTGGCGTTGCCGCAAGGAGCGCTTGAAATGCTCGGCCCCGGGGAGGGCGATCATAGTTTCTGGCAGATACGCAGCGGGGAATACGGTGTTCTGGCGGGTGATCCGGATATTCCGGTTCCATCTGGGAGCGATCTTGTCGAACCTGTCTTGTACGATGGTTATGTGCGAGGAGCCGCCGTGCGATTGGTTGCACTGACTATTCCCGGGCGGACCATCAACGATTCCGTAACCGTCTTGTTGGCTGAGACCCGGCTTCGACGCGAGTCGCTTGCCAGCGATATCGTCGCCGCAGTGGTGGCGCCCCAATTGGCATTGATCTTTTTTGCCGTCGTTGTCATTATCGGAGGCGTCACATCCGGTTTGGCGCCACTGGTAGCGTTGGCCGATGCGATCATCCTGCGACGGCGATATGAGCTATCGCCATTGCCAAGTGCTGGGGTTCCGGCGGAAGCCGTGCCTCTCATCGAGGCCTTCAACGGCTTATTAGCTCGCTTGGCCGAAGTGCTAGCTGCCCAGAAGCGCTTTGTTGCCGACGCTGCACACCAGTTGCGCACGCCTTTGGCCGTATTGAAGATACAGCTTGAACAGGCGCTGCGGGAACAAGATGCGGATCAGAGAAGGCAGCATCTTGAACGGATGAAGGACTCCTTGGATCGTACTGCGCGTCTTTCGAGCCAGTTGCTGCTTTTGGCGCGTGCGGAGCCCGGCGGAACGGCAATTTCTCAAGATCGCGCTGACTTGCGTGCCATTGCAATGGAAGTAGGTCGTCAGTGGGTGCCGCGCGCACTGCAACTAGGGCGCGACCTCGGCTTCGAGTCTGATGACGATAGCGCCGAGGTGTGGGGCAATCGTACATTGCTCGAAGAGATGATTGCCAACTTGCTTGACAACGCACTTCGCTATGGTGGCCCCAGAGTTACCGTGCGCGTATCGAGCGGCGACGGTGCAACCGGTCCGGCGATTGTCGTCGAAGACGACGGGCTTGGCATACCCCTGACAGAGTACGCCCGAGTGTTTGACCGTTTTTATCGCGTTCCCGGTACCCATGGCGAGGGCTCTGGACTGGGGCTTTCCATTGTTCAGGAAATTGTTTATGGACACGGGGCCGAGGTAAGTCTCGAAGCCCCGGCGTCTGGCGGCCTGCGCGTTACGGTGAGGTTCCCGCGATTGTCGTCAGTTTAGGCGCGCGCCGTTGCCGTGATAGCTAACAAGTGCACACCGGCTAGGGACTGCCTGATATCCTGTGACCTGCGCGATAGCCTGCCCGATGTACGCGGGTTTTCCTTTTTGGAGAGTCACTTGGCGGCTATGCAATATTAATATGTGAAAGGTTTGTTCCGGGGTGCCGAGAGTCAGCCCTTCGGACAGGCGGTCCGACTCGTGAAGGAACTCATCGCAGTTCGTTAGCGGGAAATACCCCGGATTGAATATGGAAGGGGATGCAATGGCGAGTCACGAAGGCCAAGACAGCGGGCGCGAACTGCGACGCATCGTGCGTATCAACGAAGAGATCAAAACGGTCGTCAAGACCGCCTACCGCATAAATTTGATGGCGATGAATGCCATCTTCCTTGCCAAACGTGCGGGCCAATCGGCCCTTGGCTTTGGCGTGCTGTCGAACGAGTTGCGCCGTTTTGCCACCGAACTCGAACAGCAGATGATTGCGCTGGGCCAGGCTACTGGCGGTAGCGTAGTGACGGTCACGGCAATGGTCAAGGAAGCGCATATCGTCAGGATGCTGGAACGTGCCCACGCCGAGTGCGAGAGCAAGGGCCGAGAAATCATCGACGAGTTTCTGCGCCGCCGCCGCACGACTACGCTTACGGATCGGCACGATCAGGTTGCCGCCCTCAACCGCAATCTTTCCATGATGATCGAGAGCACGGCGCGGCTCGTAGAGATGGGGGGCGTACTGGCGCGCTCGGCAAAAATTGAAGCCGCCTATGGCGGCGGTTTCAGTCAATCGTTGAAGCAGGTATCGAGCGATTTTGAGGGCACCATCGGCGAGATTCGGAAGTCGCTCGATAGTCTGGGCAAGTTTCAACTGCGGGAGTTTGCTGCATGAAAACCATACGCGTGATCTATGAGGACGGGGCCCACAAGTGGTATGCCATCGTGCGCGATCCGAACCGTCCCGATTTCCTCATCGATACTAACGAGTACCTCGTCGTCGCCGGCGACGATGCCATCCTTATCGATCCGGGCGGCAGCGAAGTGTTTCCGGCGGTGTTCTCTGCGCTGTCTACTCAATTCGATCCCCGCAAGATAGGCAAGTTGTTCGCGTCGCATCAGGACCCCGACATCATTTCATCGCTGTCGATGTGGATCGAATTCAACGCCAACATCAAGTGCTACGTGAGCTGGCTATGGTCTTCATTCGTGCCGCATTTCGGCGGTACCAAGGAGACCTTCATCGAGATACCGGATAACGGTATGGATATCGTCGTCGGCGGCCAGCGGCTTCAGGCGATTCCCGCGCATTATCTGCATTCTTCAGGCAATTTCCATCTCTACGATCCGAAAGCGAAGATACTGTTTTCCGGCGATATTGGTACGGCCCTGCTGCCGCCGGGCGAGGATAGCGTGTTCGTCGAAAACTTTGACCGCCACATTCGCCACGCCGAGGCATTTCATCGGCGCTGGATGGGCTCGGAACGCGCGAAGCGCGACTGGTGTTCGCGGGTTTCTCAACTCGATATCGACATGCTGTGTCCGCAGCATGGTGCAATCTACCGGGGGGCGGACGTTAAGCGATTTATCGACTGGTTCGCCCATCTCGAAGTAGGGGTACTCAGAGGCTAAGCCTTCTTGATAGCGGTCAAGGCGGGCCTGAGGGGAAGCGGGAGAATCCCGCCATCCCCAACTGATAGACGGCAATGATAAATACAACCGAACCCCTGCATCAGCATCACAAGCACTGCGATGACCTGTTTGCGACTGCCGAAGAACTTGCCCATGCCGGCGATTGGAGTCGTTGCGCCGAGGCCAGCAAGGCCTTCCTTTGCGAACTTGAGGCCCATTTTTGCACCGAGGAGCAGGTGCTGTTTCCTGCGTTCGCCGATGCTACTGGCATGAGTGGTGGCCCGGTTCAAGTCATGCGGATGGAGCACGCACAGATGCGCGAACTCATGGCGCAAATGGCTGCCGCTCTTAAGGGGCTCGATGGCGAGGCCTTCGCCGGAGTGGCCGATACCTTGCTGATTATGATGCAGCAGCACAACATGAAGGAGGAGAACATCCTTTATCCAATGTGCAACAATTCGTTGGCCGGCGCAGATATCGATATCGGTGGCGCGCTACGCAAACGCATCGAAAATACATGTCCGGCTTGAACCTTATCGACGGTCGAGACCTTCAGCCTCCCGAGCCGCTTGAGCGTGCTATGGAAGCGCTCGACAAGCTTCCTGCCGGCGAAGAATTGGTTTTGTTGCTCTACTGTCAGCCGCATCCGTTGTTCAGCATCCTCCGTCAGAATGGATATCGATGGACCGAGGCAGTGCTTGACGATGGTACTCACGAAATCCGCATACGCAAGGCCAGCCCCGGGCCTTAGCTGAACACGAGGCAAAAGCGATGCATCCGAACCTATCGTTCGAGCAGGCGCCGTCGATTTCCGTTCCTTACCGGTTTTTCCTTACCGCCCCCTGGTTTGGTGTCGCTGCCGGCCTGTTGTTGGCTTGGCTTGGCGGCGACGCTCTGGTTTCACGTTGGGCGTCCGGGACACTGGCAGCGACCCATCTTCTCGTGGCGGGCTTCATGCTACAGGCGATGTGCGGGGCGCTGCTGCAATTCGTTCCTGTTGCGGCCGGGGGCAATGTCTGGCGACCCAATGTTCTTGCGCATGCCGTGCATCCGCTGTTGGCGATCGGGGCCGCGCTGTTGGCGACGGCTTTCCTGTCCGCCCAGGCAAGGTTTTTTGCCGCCGCAGCCTATGTTCTAGGGTCGGCGTTGGCTATCTACGTGACCGTCGTCGGACTGGCGTTACTGCGTACGCCGGCTCAGGGACCGACGCTCATGGCCTTGCGGCTGGCTATATTCGGTTTGGCGGTCACGGCACTGCTGGGCGTGATCTTGGCAACCGGTCTGGGAAGCGGTCGCAACCTTCCGCTGATTGAGATTACCCAAGTCCATGCCGCCTGGGGACTGGGTGGCTGGTCGTTAATGCTGGTGATGGGCGTGTCCTACTATGTCGTCCCCATGTTCCAACTGACGCCGCCGTACCCGGTTCGGATCGCCTGGGTCTTACCGGTCGCGATGCTCGTGGTGCTCTCGGTTTGGTCCCTGCAACTTACGGGCGCGACCGGCCTGTCTGGCGTGTTCGTCGCGGGAGTTCTTCTGGCGGCAGCCTTCGCAGCGATTACGCTGATCCTGCAAAGCCGGCGGCGGCGGAAGGTGGCCGATCCCACACTGGCATTTTTCCGCGGTGCGATGACGTTTCTGCTGCTCTTTGCGCTGTCGGCCTTGTGGTTTGTATTCGACACCAACGCCGGTGCCGATCCGCGTGCAGCAGTTTGGCTAGGCCTGCTTGTAATACCCGGGGTATTCATTTCGGTAATTTCCGGCATGCTCTACAAGATCGTGCCCTTTCTCAACTGGTTGCATCTACAGCACCTCGGTGGAGCGGGCATGACGTCGCCAAACATGCGTGAAATGATTTCGGAGCCCGCGATGCGAGGCCAGATGAAGCTGCATTTCGTCGCACTGGCTGTTCTTCTATTGGCTGTACCGCTTCCAGTGCTTACGCGCCCGGCAGGGCTATTGTTCGCGGCATCCTGCGCTTGGCTTGGCCTGAACTTGATGGGCGGTGTAAGGGTATACCTGCGCTTCCGGGACCGGATCCCGGCGCACGGCGCATCGGCGGCATAGCGAGCTATGTATTTCTCGATCAAGTATCTTCACGTCGCCTGCGCAACGCTTACTGGCACGGGTTTCTTCCTGCGCGGACTGCTGATGATCGGAGAGTCGCCGTTGCTGCGGCAGCGGTGGATCCGGACCATTCCCCATATCAATGATTCCATCCTGCTAGGGGCGGCGATAGTGCTTGTCGTTCTGACGGATCAGTATCCCTTTGTGGATGCTTGGGTAACAGCCAAGATTCTTGGCCTGATCGTCTACATTATTCTTGGCTCGATTGCGCTGAAGCACGGCAGGACCAAGCAGATACGCATCGTTGCGTGGCTGGTCGCGCTTGCGGTGTTCGGCAACATCGTTGCCGTGGCTGTGACAAAGAATCCTTGGGGCTTGCTCAGGGCGATTGGTGGTTGAGCAGTCGCTTTAGTCCTGCGTTGTCCAGTATCCGTATGTGCTTTTGGTGGACGCTAATGAGCCCTTCGTCCTGAAAGCGGGAAAACGCGCGACTTACGGTTTCGAGCTTGAGGCCGAGATAGGAGCCGATTTCCTCGCGCGTCATTCGGAGGTGGAATTCCTGCGGCGAGTAGCCGCGGGCCGTGAATCGCTGCGAAAGGTTGAGCAGAAAGGCCGCCAGCCGTTCTTCTGCGCGCATCGTGCCGAGCAACATCATGACGCCATGGTCGCGCACGATCTCGCGGCTCATCACCTTGTGAAAATGGTGCTGGAGCGCCTGAACTTCGCGCGAGAGGTGTTCTAGCTGGGCAAAGGGGATGATGCAGATTTCGCTATCTTCCAGAGCGATTGAATTGCAGGTATGCACATCTGTGCCGATGCCGTCCATGCCGAGTATTTCGCCGGCCATCTGGAAGCCGGTGACTTGGTCGCGGCCGTCTTCAAGCAGGATGTCCGTCTTGAAAAATCCCATTTTGATGGCGTAAATAGCCTCGAAGGGGTCGCCGGCACGGTAGAGATGATGACCGCGCTTGAGCTTGCGGCGAGCACCGACGAGCTGATCGAGCTGGGCGACCTCGGTTTCGGACAGTCCGTAAGGTAAACACAGTTCCCGCAGGTTGCATTGGGAACAAGCTGCCTTGAGAGAGGTCAGATTCAATGGGACAACGTTAGATGAATGCACGCTGTCCTCAGGCCGTTTGATCTGGGTCAATATAGACTGGTGTGGGATTCGGCATCTTATCGTCTCTTCAATTTAGGCAGCGATGCCGACCCGGATGTGAGCAATTACCAAGAGTTGATCTTCGACCCGCAGATTATCCGTCGTTTCGACGTCAGCGGACCTCGTTACACTTCCTACCCGACCGCTGACCGTTTCGTCGAGGCTTTTGATGCCGAGGCGTACCGTGTTTGGTTGGGGAAGCGAACTATCGGGGGGATTAGTCGACCGCTGTCATTATACGTCCACATCCCCTTCTGCAATACCATCTGCTACTACTGCGCCTGCAACAAGATTATTACTAAAGACCATGGTCGCTCGGCCAAGTACATCAAGTACTTGGGCAAGGAGTTGGCGATGCAGGCGGCGGCCCTCGATGGTACTCATGACGTCGTGCAATTGCATTGGGGCGGCGGGACGCCGACCTTTCTGTCCCACGACGAGATGCGGCGGCTGATGGATCTCACCCAGCAGCATTTCAAGTTGCTGCCCGGCGGCGAATATTCGATCGAAATCGATCCGCGCAAGGTTGACCGCGAAACGGTGAAGCTCCTCGGCGAACTCGGTTTCAACCGCATGAGTGTCGGCGTTCAGGATTTTGAGCCGGCCGTGCAGAAGGCCGTCAACCGCATTCAGACGCTGGATGAAACCCGCGTCGTTATCGATGCGGCGCGGGAATTCGGGTTCAAGTCGGTTTCGGTCGACCTGATCTACGGCCTGCCCAAGCAGAACGTCATCAGCTTCAACCACTCGCTCGACGAAGTCATCAAACTCTCGCCAGATCGCCTGTCGATCTACAACTACGCGCATTTGCCCAATCTGGCCAAGCCGCAGCGACGTATCGCCGAAGCCGAACTGCCCTCGCCCGAAGCCAAGCTGCAAATTCTGCAAACGGCGATCCGTCGGCTCACCGACGCGGGTTACGTCTTTATCGGCATGGATCACTTTGCCAAGCCCGACGACGAGCTTTCCGTCGCCCAGCGCCAGGGCCGTCTGCACCGCAACTTCCAGGGTTACTCGACCCATGCCGAGGCCGATCTCATGGCCTTCGGCGTTTCGTCCATCGGCAAGGTTGGGCCGACCTACTGTCAGAACTACCGCACGCTTGACGAGTACTACGACAGCCTCGACCGTGGTGTGTTGCCCGTGATGCGCGGCCTTGAACTCACTGCCGACGATCTTCTGCGCCGCTCTATCATCCAGGCGCTGATGTGCCATTTCGAGCTTTCGATCGAATCCATCGAAATCGCGCACCTCATCGACTTCAAGTCCTACTTCGCCGGCGAACTTGCCGATCTGCGCGAAATGGAGCAGGCCGGGTTGCTGACTATCGACGATCAGTGGATTACCGTCTTGCCGCAAGGCCGCATGCTCGTGCGCGTCATTGCCATGGCCTTCGATCGGTACCTGCGCAACGACCGTGAGCGAGTGCGTTACTCAAAAGTCATTTGATCGATTCCGCTTTTCTTACCCTGTTCATTGTCGGCCTGCTGGGTGGCAGTCATTGCGCAGGCATGTGCGGCGGCATTGTCGGCGCCATGGCGGTGCGGGTGTCCGGTGGGCCGCCGCCGCTGGCCATCCATCTGGCCTACAATTTCGGTCGCATCGCCAGCTATGTCGCGGCCGGGCTGATCGCAGGCGCAGTCGGTCAGGTCTTCGGCGTATTGCTGCCGGTGCAGCGCGGCCTTTACCTCTTCGCCAGCCTGATGTTGGTTGCGATGGGCATCTACCTGCTGGGGGCAACGCGGGCGCTGGCCTTCGCTGAAAGGGGCGGCCAGCGGCTTTGGATGCATATCCAGCCCCTGACGCGACGATTCCTGCCGGTGCGAACGCCGGCGCAGGCCTTTCCGCTCGGTCTTCTCTGGGGTTGGTTGCCCTGTGGGCTCGTCTATAGCGCGCTGACCACGGCGCTGGCTGCCGGCTCGGCGATGCGCGGCGGCCTGCTGATGCTGGCCTTCGGTCTTGGTACGCTCCCCAATCTTCTGCTGGCCGGGCTGTTGCTCGCGCGCTTTCGCCGCTTTGCCCAGGCGCAGGCGACGCGCGTCGGCTCCGGCTTGCTGGTACTGGGTTTTGGGCTTTACGGGCTAATCAATTTCTGGCGCCTCATCTCGCAGTAGAATCGAAAAATGAAAATATTGCTCGCCATTGATGGCTCCGAGGTTTCGCAGCGTGCTGTCGCCAGTCTGATCGGGCATGTGCAATGGTTCCGCGAAAAGCCGGAAATTCATCTCCTGCATGTCCATCTGCCGATTCCGGTCGGCTTGGCCGTCCAGCATGTGAGCCAGGAGGCGCTCGATCGCTACTATCGTGAGGAAGGTGAGTCCGTGCTTGGCGAAGCGCGCAAGCGGTTAGCGGAAAGCGGGTTTCCCGTTACTCAACACATTCATGTCGGACATCCGGCTGAAATTGTCGTCAAGTTGGCGGAAGAGCTTGGCTGCGAATTGATCTGCCTGGGTACCCACGGCCGTGGCGCTATCGCCGGTGCTGTACTCGGCTCCGTCGCCAACAAGGTGTTGCATTTGGCGACTATACCGGTCCTCTTGGCGAAGTAGCCCCTTGTGGTCGGACCGCTTATGGATGCGCATCCCCGGTCCGTGAGTGTCCCCACGTTCATGATGAGACCTTTGCCCCCGGCATTGTTAGTTGACTGGATTATTAGGTTATTGTCGGCTACAAAGAGAGTTCGTCAGTCAGGAAATGAGGAACCGATCATGTATGACACCGAGAGCGCTTCACCTTTGACGCAAGCTGTTCTAGCGGATACTTCTGGTCATATGGCAGAGCTTGAGCGTTGGTCACCCCGCATCGCTGCCAGGATTGCCGAGGCCGAGGGGATAGCCTTGGAAGAAGACCATTGGGTGGTAATTTTCTGTCTGCGCGAACGCTACAGGTCTGACGGGCAGGCTCAAAATGCTCGTAACCTGATTCGGGAAGCGGAGCAGGAATTCGCCGACTTGGGCGGTCGCCGCTATCTTTATGAGCTTTTTCCGCATGGCCCGGTTGCCCAGGCGTGTCGTATTGCCGGGATACCGATGCCCCCTGGAACACTGGATTTGTCGTTTGGCAGCGTACATTGATACCGAGAAGCTGTACCGCGGTTTGTCGGCAGCCGTTGTGCCGATTGCGATACGACAACTGACGGATGGTCTTGTAGGCGGCTAGGCCTGTCTGCGATAATTAGACTCCGCTAATATTTTACCCCGGAGGCAGGCCATGGCCGTCACCCCCCACGAACTGGTCATTGAGGCCAAGTCACAGATCAAGGAAGTCGCAACGACGGAAGCTCAGGCTTTGCTGGGCAAGCGCATCGTCATCGACGTGCGCGAGTACGACGAATACGCGGCCGGGCACCTGCCCGGCTCGATCAATATTCCCCGCGGTGTGCTGGAATTCAAGATCGGCATGGTGCCGGAATGCGCCAACAAGGACGGGGCTTTCCTGATCTACTGCCGTACCAGCGGGCGCGCCGCGCTGTCGGCGGTGCAGTTGCAGAAGATCGGCTATACGAACGTGGTTTCGATGGCGGGCGGCTTCGAACTATGGGCCAACGAAGGCCGGCCGACCGAGAAGCCCGAGCCGATCAATTTCGAGTAATGGCCACCGAACGCGCTGTCCTCGACCTGCCACTGGCCGGCATGACCTGCGCGGCCTGCGCGGCGCGCATCGAGAAGCAGCTCAACAAGCTGCCGGGCGTCGAGGCGGCCGTCAATTTCGCCAGCGAGCGCGTTGCCGTTCATTACGATGCGGCGCAGGCGACGGCGGCGCAGTTGGTCGAGACGATACGCAAGACCGGTTTCGAGGTGCCGCCGCGCACCGTCGAACTTGCCCTCGGCGGCATGACCTGCGCCGCCTGCGCCACGCGCATCGAGAAGCAGCTCAACAAGCTGCCCGGGGTGGAAGCCGTGGTCAATCTCGCGGGCGAAAAAGCGCACATTCGCTACGTTCCTGGTCTCGCCGACCCGGAATCGCTGATCGCCACGGTGGTGAAAACGGGGTTTACGGCAACCGTCTCGACCCAGGACACCCATGCGGAAGAAAAGGCGCGCAAGCTCGCCGTCTACGCCCAAGAGCTTCGTCGCTTCTGGATCTCCGCTGCACTGACGCTGCCGCTGGTGGGCCAGATGCTGTTCATGTTCGGCGGCGACTGGAACGCGCATCAGGATGTATTGCCGCGTGGCTTGCAGTTGTTGCTGGCGACCCCGGTGCAATTCTGGATCGGCTGGCGTTTCTACGTCGGCGGCTTCAACGCCGTTCGCGGCGGCAGCGGCAACATGGATGTACTTGTCGCGCTGGGCACCAGCATGGCGTGGAGTTACAGCGCAGTCGTCACGCTGTTCGGCCTCCATCAGCATGTCTATTTCGAGGCCTCGGCGACGGTGATTACGTTGGTATTGCTCGGCAAAATCCTTGAAGCGCGGGCCAAGGCCAAGACCTCGGCGGCTATCGAGTCGCTGGTCAAGCTGCAACCGCAGATTGCGCATGTCGAACGCGCCGGCCAGATCGTCGAAGTGGCCGTGGCGTCCATGATTCCCGGCGACTCGTTCGTCGTGCGTCCCGGCGAGGCGGTGCCCGTCGACGGCGAGGTGACGGCAGGCGCATCGAGCGCGAACGAAGCCATGCTGACCGGCGAAAGCCTGCCTGTGGCAAAGGGTGCCGGCGACAAGGTGTTTGCTGCGACGATTAACGGCGACGGCCTTTTGCGTTGCAAGGCGACCGGCGTCGGCACGCATACGCTGCTGGCCGGCATTATCCGCATGGTCGAGCAGGCCCAGGGATCGAAGGCGCCGGTGCAGCGGCTGGCCGACCGCATCGCGGCGATATTCGTGCCGGTGGTCACCGGCATTGCGCTCGCCACCTTTGTCGGCTGGTGGTGGTTAGGCGGCGATTTCACCCAGGCGATGGTGAACGCGGTCGCGGTGCTGGTTATCGCCTGCCCCTGCGCGCTGGGCCTGGCGACGCCCACGGCCATCATGGTCGGCACGGGGCTGGGGGCGCGTAGCGGCATTCTGATCCGCAATGCGCAGGCGCTCGAACTGGCCGAAAAGCTCCAGGTGCTGGTCGTCGACAAGACCGGTACGCTGACGCAAGGCAAGCCCGCGGTAACCGATATCGTCGCTCTTGCCGACGCCGGTGCCGACGACGTGCTGCGCATCGCCGCCAGCCTGGAGCAGGGCTCCGCGCATCCCCTGGCGGCGGCCATCGTTGCGGCAGCAAAGGCAAAGGGGCTGACGCTGACCCTGCCTGCCGACGTTGCCGCCGTGCCGGGTATGGGCGTTGCGGGCGAGGTCGGGGGCATAGACGTGATGGCCGGTTCGCCAGCCTATATTGCTGCGGCCGGCATCGCCATGGCGGAGGACCGGCTTGCCGCTTTGCAGGAAAAGGGATGCAGCGTTGTCGCGGTCGCCGCAAACGGACGCGCGCTTGGACTCATCGGCGTCGCCGATCCGATACGCGCCAGTTCCGCCGCCGCCGTGGCCCGTTTGCAGAAACTCGGCGTCGAGGTAGTGATGATCACCGGCGACAATGCCCGTACGGCCGCAGCGATTGCCCGCGCCGCCGGCATTGCGCACTTCGAGGCCGAGGTGCTGCCGGGCGACAAGGCCAGCGCTATCGAAAAGCTCAAGGCTAACGGCCGTCGCATCGGCATGGCCGGCGACGGCGTCAATGACGCGCCCGCGCTGGCCGCCGCCGACGTAAGCTTCGCCATGGGCGCCGGATCGGACGTGGCCATGGAAGCGGCCGATGTGACGCTGATGCGGAACGACCTTGCCGGCGTGCCCGACGCTATCTCCCTGTCGCGGGCGACGCTGGCGAAGATCCGCCAGAACCTGTTCTGGGCCTTCATCTACAATGTGCTGGGCATTCCGCTTGCCGCACTGGGCTTCCTGAACCCCGTGGTGGCAGGCGCGGCGATGGCCATGAGTTCGGTGTCGGTGGTGAGCAATTCGCTGCTGCTGCGGCGCTGGAAACCCAAGGAGTGACGATGGAAACGACAACATTGAAAGTGAGCGGCATGTCCTGCGGCGGTTGCGTGAAAAGCGTGACCAACGTTTTGCAAGGTTTGCCTGGTGTAGCCAAGGCGGACGTCTCGCTGGAGAAAGCCGAGGCCAAGGTCGATTTCGAGGCCGACAAGGTCACGCGCGCTGCCATGGCGCAGGCCATTGCCGACGCCGGCTTCGAGGCCTCTTGAGCCCACCCCGAAAGCGTTGCTTCGCGTCGTTCTCCCCTCAAGGGGCGAGTAAGCCCTTGGGGCGGCCCGGCGGGTTTCCTTGGAGCGCCTGTATAATCGCGCATTTTCCGAGGAGCAGCCCGTGGGTCTCGACCGCGTTCCTTCCGGCAAGGATTTGCCGAACGACTTCAATGTCATCATCGAAATTCCGATGCACGCCGAGCCGATCAAGTACGAAGTGGACAAGGACTCGGGTGCGATTTTTGTCGATCGTTTCATGTCTACTGCCATGCACTACCCCTGCAACTACGGCTATATCCCGCACACCATCGCCGGCGACGGCGACCCGGTTGACGTGCTGGTGATGTCGCAGTTCGCGCTGCCGCCTGGCGTGGTGGTGCGTTGCCGTCCGATCGGCATGCTGAAAATGACCGACGAAGCCGGCGATGACGCCAAGCTCCTGGCCGTGCCGGTCGACAAGCTCACGCCCATGTACCGCAGCATCGAGAGCCCGCGCGATTTGCCGCAGATCGTGCTCGACCAGATTGCCCACTTTTTCGAGCACTACAAGGACCTTGAGCCTGGCAAGTTCGTCAAGGTCGGCGGCTGGGTCGGCATCGAAGAGGCCAAGGGTGAAATCATGGCCGGCGTCCGGCGCTACAACGACGCCGGAGACAAACCGGCGTTCTGAAGCCGCGTCATGCGTCATCCAGTCGAGTGGCCCGAGTCAATGGACGTCGTATGTCCGGACTGAAAATCGCTATCGCCCAGATCAACTGCACTGTCGGTGATCTCGCCGGCAATGCAGAGCGCATCCTGGCTGCCTGCGATGAGGCGTGTGACTTGGGCGCCGATGTTGTCGTGACCCCTGAGCTTGCGCTTTGCGGCTATCCGCCCGAAGACCTGCTGCTACGTCCCGATTTCTACCGCGCCTGCCGGCGCGAACTCGAAGCGCTGGCAGCCAAGGCACCGCTGGCAATGATCGTCGGCCACCCCGAAGAGCGCGCCGGGAAGCGCCACAATGCCGCCTCGCTGCTGCGTGGCGGCCGTGTCGAGGCCACCTACCGCAAGCGCCACCTGCCCAACTACGAGGTCTTCGACGAGGAGCGCTATTTCGTTTCCGACGATGTGCCCTGCGTCGTCGACATCAAAGGCGTGAAAATCGGCCTCAACATCTGTGCCGATATTTGGGAAGCGCCGGCCGCCGCCGCCGCACGCCAGGCCGGCGCCGAGATTCTGCTGGCCCTGAACGCCTCGCCCTTCCACATGAACAAGCAGCAGCACCGCTACGAGGTGCTGAAGAGCCGTGTCGCCGACACCGGCATGCCGATGATTTACGCCAACATGGTCGGCGGGCAGGACGAACTGGTGTTCGATGGGGCATCCTTCGCTCTCGACGCGAAAGGGCGGCTTACCCATCAACTGCCGGCTTTCGTCGAGGCCGTCGGGATCGTCGAAGTGGAAGGCGGACACATTCTTCCCGGCACGATTGCGCCGCCGATGTCCGCTGAGGAAGAAGCCTACGAAGCCCTCAAGCTCGGCGTGCGCGACTATCTCGGCAAGAACGGCTTCCCCGGCGCCATCATCGGACTCTCCGGCGGCATCGACTCGGCGCTGACGCTTTGCATCGCCGCCGATGCGCTTGGGCCGGACAAGGTTCGGGCGGTGATGATGCCTTCGCCCTATACGGCGCAGATGAGCCTGGACGACTCGCGCGCTCTGGTTGAGCGGCTCGGCGTGCGTTACGATGAACTTGCCATCGAGCCGGCGATGCACACCTACGGCGCGATGCTCGATCCGCTCTTCGCCGATTTGCCGCCGACCGCTTGGGCCGACACCACGCCCGAGAACATTCAGGCGCGCATTCGCGGCATGGTACTGATGGCGCTCTCCAACCGCACCGGCGCCATCGTTCTGACCACCGGGAACAAGAGCGAGATGGCGGTCGGCTATGCCACGCTGTACGGCGACATGGCCGGCGGCTTCGCCGTCATCAAGGACGTGTTCAAGACCTTCGTCTATCGGCTGTCGCGCTACCGCAATACGTTGTCGGGCGACATTCCGGAAAACATCATCACCCGTGCCCCCTCGGCGGAACTTAAGCCCGACCAGACCGATCAGGACTCGTTGCCGCCCTACGAAGTGCTCGACGCCATCATCGAAGCCTACATGGAACGTGACCGTAGCCCGCGCGAAATCGTCGCCATGGGCTACGCGGAAGCCGACGTGCGCCGCGTCGTCGGCCTCTTGAAACGCAACGAATACAAACGTCGCCAGTCGCCGGTCGGTATTCGCATCAGCCAGCGCGGGTTTGGCAAGGATTGGCGATATCCGATAACATCGCGCTATTCAGACGAATGGTAGGTTTCCTGGAGAACGAAATGAGAAAAATAGAAGCCATCATCAAGCCCTTTAAACTCGACGAAGTGCGCGAAGCATTGTCCGAGGTCGGCATTGCCGGCCTGACGGTGACCGAGGTCAAGGGTTTCGGCCGCCAGAAGGGCCATACCGAGCTGTATCGCGGCGCCGAGTACGTGGTCGATTTTCTGCCCAAGATCAAGATCGAGGTCGTCGTTGCCAACGAAACGACCGATGCCGCCATCGAAGCTATCGTCAAGGCCGCCCGCACCGGCAAGATCGGCGACGGCAAGATCTTCGTTACGGCGGTCGAGCAGATCGTGCGCATCCGCACCGGCGAAACCAACGAATCCGCAATCTGACCGCGGATTCGTTGGTTTCGCCTTCGGCCCCTATAGGCAACCCACCCCCCGACCCCCGCCCTTGGGCGGGGGCGACTAGTTTGCTCGCTATGCTCGATTGAGTTAGCGGGCCGTGCGCAGCAGCACGATGACCGCCCCCGCTCCGCCCTCGGCGGCGCGGGACTGGCAAAAGGCCAGCACTTCCTGGCGCTGAGCCAGCCATCCCAACACGAGTTTCTTCAGCACCGGCTCGCGCCCCGGCGAACGCAGCCCTTTGCCGTGTGCGACGCGCACGCAGCGCAGCCCGAGTTGCCGGCATTCGGTCAGGAATAGCACCAGGTGCTGACGTGCCTCCTCGCGATTCATGCCGTGCAGGTCTAGGTTCGCCTGTGTGACCCAGCGACCGCGCCGCAGATCGCGCAGAACGGATTGCGCCATGTCTGGGCGCAGCCAGGCCGCCTCGTCGCCACCTTCCAGATGCAGGTCGAGCAGGGTAGGCCCGTGCAGGGATTCGGTGAGCGCAGCGTGCTCGTCTTTCTGACTTTGACGCGGAATGGCCGGAGGCGCGGGCGGTTCGTGATGGACGCGGTCGGTAGCCAGCGGCACCGCGTCCGCTACCGCGGAACGGAACAGGCGGCGGGCTTCCTCGTCGGACGGGGAGGCCCGTTGCGCCATGTCAGCCGCCCAGATTGTCCAGATAGCGTTCGGCGTCGAGGGCTGCCATGCAGCCGGTGCCGGCGCTGGTGACGGCCTGCTTGTAGATGTGGTCCTGCACGTCGCCGGCGGCGAAGATGCCGGGAATGCTGGCCGCGGTGGCGTCGCCGCCACGGCCGCATTTCGTCACGATGTAACCATTCTCCATTTCCAGTTGTCCGGCGAATATGTCGGTGTTGGGCTTGTGGCCGATGGCGATGAAGACGCCCATGAGATCGATGTCTTCGGTGGCGCTGGTTTTCACGTTCTTGATGCGCATGCCGGTGACGCCGGTCTTGTCGCCGAGTACCTCGTCGAGCGTGCAATTCCACTTGATCGTGACCTTGCCGGCTTTTTCCTTCTCGAACAGGTGATCCTGGATGATTTTCTCGCCGCGGAACTTGTCGCGGCGATGGACGACGGTGACGTGGCTGGCGATGTTGGAAAGGTACAGCGCTTCCTCGACCGCGGTGTTGCCGCCGCCGATGACGGCGACCTTCTGGTTCTTGTAGAAGAAGCCGTCGCAGGTGGCACAGGCGGAAACCCCCTTGCCGGCGAACTTCTCCTCCGAGGGCAGGCCCAGATACTGCGCCGAGGCACCGGTGGCGATGATCAGCGCGTCGCAGGTGTATTCGCCGGCATCGCCGATCAGGCGGATCGGCTTTTCCGTCAGCTTGGCCGTGTGGATGTGATCGAAGATGATCTCGGTGTTGAAGCGCGCGGCGTGCTTCTCGAAACGTGCCATCAAGTCTGGACCCTGAACGCCGTTGGCGTCCGCCGGCCAGTTATCCACGTCGGTGGTGGTCATCAGTTGGCCGCCCTGCGCCATGCCGGTAATGAGGACAGGCTTTAGGTTGGCCCGGGCGGCATAGACGGCGGCCGTATAACCGGCCGGACCGGAACCGAGGATGAGTAGACGAGCGTGGCGGGTGGTCATGACGAGTTCCTGAGGTATTGATCGTTACCAGATTATAACGTTGCGGAGAATGCGAACTTTTCCATGCCCGGCGATTTCTATTCGCCGCTAAATACGTATTTCTTCACAAAATATCGCTATACTTTTGCCCTGCAATAATGACGCTACCGTGTAAACGCAGCCCCCAAATATGACTATTTCCGGAGTAGCAGCCATCGCGCTGAAGGCGCTTCCCATCTTCCGTGCGCTGGACGATGAGCGTTTGGCGTCCATTTCGCGCGTGGCAACCTTGCGCAGCGTGCCGCGTCAGACGGTTGTGCTGAAGGCGGGAGACAAGACCGACAACGTCTATTTCGTACTCAATGGCGCGCTCAAGGTACTCGTCAGCGACGATGAGGGGCGCGAGGTCATTCTGTCGATTCTGGGACGCGGCGACATGTTCGGCGAAATGGGGGTTATCGACGATCACCCCCGCTCCGCCACCGTTGTTGCTGCGCAGTCCAGCGATCTGGTCGTCATTGCGAAAAGCGACTTCAAGGCTACGCTGTCCGAGAACTTCGATATTTCGCTCTACCTTATGCGCAGTCTGGTGCAGCGCCTGCGATCGGCGGACCGCACGATCGAAAGTCTGGCGCTTCTCGATGTCTATGGCCGCGTTGCCCGCCTGTTGCTCGACATGTCCGAAACCAATTCAGAGGGAACGAAAACGGTCAAAAACAAACCTTCGCGCCAGGACATCGCCAAAATGATCGGCGCTTCGCGCGAAATGGTCAGCCGGGTCATGAAAGACTTGCAACAGCAGGGGCTGATCGAGGAAGACGGCGACCTCCTGATCATTAACGCATAGCAACGGTTTCCGGGTTTCGACGCTTCGGACCTCCCGATGGCCTGCGAATTGCGGGAAATTAGCCTGTTTGTCTTCAGTTCTTCCTGAGCCTCGAGTTGGGCACAATCGACAGCATCCCGGACGTGTATCCGAAGCCATGTCGATTACGCTCGCTGACCGTACCCCCTCGCTGCCCTTGCCTGAAAAGATAGCCGCTGTCGTTCACGAAGCGCGCTGGCTTGCCGTTGCCGTTGCCGCCATCTACCTCGCGCTGATTTTCTCGGGATATTCCCCCGCCGATCCGGGCTGGTCCCTCGCCGCCCAGGTCGAACATGTCGTCAACCCGGGCGGGCGTTTCGGCGCATGGTTCGCCGACCTTATGCTCTATATTTTTGGCATTTCCGCCTGGTGGTGGGTCGTCTTTCTCTGCTTCCTCGTCGCCTGGGGCTACCATCGATTCGACGGCTTGCTGCGGGGCGATCGCCGCCCGATCATCATTGCCGTGGCGGGTTTCCTCGTCCTGTTGGTGGCAAGCGCAGGCATTGAGGCCATGCGCTTCTGGAGTCACAAGCTGGCGTTGCCGGGCGAGCCGGGCGGCATGCTCGGTTACGAGGTCGGGCGTCTGGCCGCCACCTATCTGGGCTTTACCGGCGGGACGCTGATTCTGCTGACACTCTTTGCCGCCGGCCTAAGCTTATTTACCGGGCTTTCGTGGATCGGCGCAATGGAGCGTATTGGCGATCTGGTCGAATCTGTTGGCGTCGGAAGTTTCCGCGTGTGGGAAAGCTGGCAGGATCGCCGTTACGGTCGTACCGTGGCCGAAAAGCGCGAGGCTGTCGTTCAGGAAAAGCTGAAGAAGATCGAGGACGAGCCGCCGGTGCCGATCAAGATCGAGGCAGCGGAAATCGATATTCCCGTCGCGCCCAAGGCGATTGCACGCGCCGAGAAGGAAAGGCAGGCGCCGCTTTTCTTCGATGCGCCGGGTGAGGCGCTGCCGCCGCTCCATTTGCTGGACGAAGCCAGCCACAATCCGGCCGACCTGCCGGCGACCGAGACGCTCGAATTCACCTCGCGTCTGATCGAACGCAAGCTTGCCGACTTCGGCGTCGAAGTGAAGGTGGTTTCCGCCCTGCCCGGCCCGGTGGTGACGCGCTACGAGATCGAGCCTGCAACCGGCGTCAAGGGCTCCACCGTCGTCGGCTTGGCCAAGGATCTGGCGCGGGCCTTGTCCTTGGTCAGCATTCGCGTCGTCGAGACCGTGCCGGGAAAATCCTGTATGGCATTGGAATTGCCGAACCAGCGTCGCCAGACCGTGCGACTGTCGGAGATCGTCGGCTCGCAGGCCTACAACGCCATGCATTCGCCGCTGGCGGTGGCGCTCGGCAAGGACATCGGCGGCCTGCCGGTGGTTGTTGATCTCGGCAAAATGCCGCACCTGCTGGTTGCCGGTACCACGGGTTCCGGCAAGTCGGTCGGCATCAACGCCATGATTCTTTCGCTCGTGTACAAGTCCGAACCGAAGAACGTACGCATGATCATGGTCGACCCGAAGATGCTGGAACTCTCGATCTATGAGGGCATCCCCCACCTTCTGGCGCCCGTCGTCACCGACATGGCCAAGGCCGCCAATGCGCTGCACTGGTGCGTGGGCGAAATGGAGCGCCGTTACAAGCTGATGAGCGCGTTGGGCGTGCGCAATCTTGCGGGCTACAACAGCAAGGTCGGCGAGGCCAAGAAGTCCGGGCAACTGCTGAACAATCCCCTGTCCTTGACGCCGGAAACGCCCGAGCCGCTCGAAGCCATGCCGCACATCGTCGTCGTCATCGACGAACTGGCCGACCTGATGATGGTCGTCGGCAAGAAGGTCGAGGAGCTCATCGCGCGCCTTGCCCAGAAGGCCCGTGCCGCCGGCATCCACCTGATCCTCGCCACGCAGCGGCCCAGCGTCGATGTCATCACCGGCCTTATCAAGGCCAACATCCCGACGCGCATCGCCTTCCAGGTGTCGTCCAAGATCGATTCGCGCACCATCCTCGACCAGATGGGCGCCGAGGCGCTGCTGGGCCAGGGCGACATGCTCTACCTTGCCCCTGGCACCGGCTTGCCGACGCGCGTACACGGCGCCTTCGTTTCCGACGACGAAGTGCATCGCGTCGTCGATCATCTGAAGAAGGTTGCCAAGCCCGATTACATCAAGGATGTGCTGAGCGCGCCGCCTTCCGAGAGCAGTGACGGTGGCGCCGGCGGGGAGGGCTTCGATGACGCCGAAGCCGACCCGATGTACGATCAGGCCGTCGAAGTCGTGCTGAAGACGCGCCGCCCCTCGATTTCGCTCGTTCAGCGCAATCTGCGCATCGGCTACAACCGTGCCGCGCGCATGATAGAAGCGATGGAAAAGGCGGGCCTTGTTTCGCCGATGAACGGTGCCGGCAACCGCGAAGTGTTGGCGCCGGAACGGGCCGAATAATCGAGCCAGCACAGCCGGCCCCAGGTCGGCGATAATTCCGGTATGAAAAGACTTCTCTGTTTCTTGAGCGGCTTGATGCTGCCTGCCGTTGTTTATGCCTCCGGCCTTGACCAGCTCAAGACCTTCCTCGAAAGGACGCACAGCGCACGCGGAATTTTCGTGCAGAGCGTGGCGTCGAAGTCGGGGCGCAAGCCGCAGCAGTCGGCGGGCAGCTTCATGTTGCAGCGGCCCGGCAAGTTCCGCTGGGCCTACGAAAAGCCCTATCCGCAACTGCTGGTCAGCGACGGCGAGAAACTGTGGAGTTTCGATCCCGACCTCAATCAGGTCACCGTGCGCAAGCTGGGCAAGGCGCTGGGTTCCAGCCCGGCGTCGCTGCTGGCCGGAGGCGATCTCGACGGCAGCTTCGTGCTCAAGGAGGCCGGACAGGCGGAGGGCCTCGAAATGGTCGACGCCACGCCCAAAGCGGCGGACGGCACCTTCGAGCGCGTGCGTATCGGCTTGCGCGACAACCTGCCGCGTCTCATGGAAATCCGCGATAACTTCGGCCAGACGACGACGCTGTTGTTCGCCGAATTCCACTCCAACCCGTCGCTGCCGAAAGACGCATTCAAATTCACTGCGCCCAAGAGTGCCGATGTCGTCGGCGAGTAGCTCCAACTTTGTGAACACCCTGGCACCGCGCGGAGGTTGGTGAATTGAGCTCTGATCTCTTTGCGGCCAAACCCCATGCGCCGCTCGCCGAACTGCTGCGCCCCAAGACGCTGGACGAGGTGATCGGCCAGGCGCACCTGGTCGGCCCCGGCAAGCCTCTGCGCCTGGCCTTCGAGTCGAAGACGCCGCATTCCATGATCTTCTGGGGTCCGCCGGGCGTCGGCAAGACGACGCTGGCGCGGCTGATGGCCGACAGTTTCGACGCCGAGTTCATCGCGCTCTCGGCCGTGTTCTCGGGCGTCAAGGACATCCGCGAGGCCATGCAGCAGGCCGAACTGACGCTGGCGCAGAGCGGCCGGCGCACCATCCTCTTCGTCGACGAAGTCCATCGCTTCAACAAGGGGCAGCAGGACGCCTTTCTGCCTTACGTCGAGCAGGGTGTGGTCACCCTGGTGGGCGCTACCACGGAGAACCCTTCCTTCGAGGTGAACTCGGCTCTGTTGTCGCGCGCCGCCGTCTACATACTGAAGAGCCTTTCGGAAGACGAGTTGGCGCTGCTTTTCGAGCGCGCACGCACGAGCGCCTTCGCCGACGTGGAGTTCGACGCCGACGCCCGCGACCGTCTCATCGGCTACGCCGACGGCGATGCGCGCAAGCTGCTCAACGTGCTGGAAACCATCAAGACCGCAGCGGCGACGGCCGGCACGCGCAAAGTCGATTCCGCTTTTCTCGAAGCCGCGCTGGCTTCCGACCTGCGCCGTTTCGACAAGGGCGGCGATGCGTTCTACGATCAGATCTCGGCGCTGCACAAGTCGGTGCGCGGTTCCAACCCGGACGCCGCGCTCTACTGGCTGGTGCGCATGCTCGACGGCGGCGCCGATCCGCTCTACATGGGCCGGCGCATCGTGCGCATGGCGAGCGAGGATATCGGCTTGGCCGACCCGCGTGCGCTTGACGTGGCGCTCACTGCCTGCGCGACCTATGAGCGCCTGGGCAGCCCCGAAGGCGAACTGGCGCTGGCTAATGCCGTGCTCTACATGGCGGTGGCGCCGAAGTCGAACGCCGCCTATGTCGCCTATAATGCGGCCCGCGCCTTCATCGGCAAGGACAAGAGCCGCCCCGTGCCGGAGCATCTGCGCAACGCGCCGACCAAATTGATGAAGGAACTCGGCTTCGGCCGCGAATACCGCTACGCCCACGACGAGCCCGAAGCCTACGCCGCCGGCGAGAACTACCTGCCCGACGGCATGCCGAAGATCGCGTGGTACAAGCCGACGCCGCGTGGACTGGAAGCGAAAATATCCGACAAGCTCGCGCACTTGCGCGAACTCGACCGCAAAGCCAAGTAAGGAACATCATGCTGGACATCCAACTCCTCCGCAGCAATCTCCCTTTCGTCGCCGAGCGCCTCGCCACGCGTGGCATGACTTTCGACACCGCCGCCTTCGAGGCGCTGGAAGCCGAGCGCAAGACGCTGCAGACGCGCACCCAGGACTTGCAGTCCAAGCGCAACAGCCTGTCGAAGCAGATCGGTATGTTGAAAGGCAAGGGCGAAGACGCCTCCGCCGTATTGGCCGAGGTGGGCGGTATCGGCGACGAACTGAAAGCCAACGAGGACGCGCTGGCGACGCTGCAAGAGCGCTACAACGCTTTCGTCGCCGTGATCCCCAACCTGCCGCACGAGAGCGTACCTGTGGGCCGCGACGAGACGGGCAACGTCGAAGTGCTGCGCTGGGGCACGCCGCGCGCCTTCGATTTTGCGGTCAAGGACCACGTCGAACTTGGCGAGAAACTCGGCGGTCTCGACTTCGAAACGGCAGTGAAAATCACCGGCAGTCGCTTCTCGCTGATGAAGGGCGACATCGCGCGCCTGCACCGCGCGCTCGCCCAGTTCATGCTCAACACGCACACGGGAGAGCATGGCTACACCGAGGTCTACACGCCCTATCTCGTCAACCCCGAGAGCATGTTCGGCACCGGCCAACTGCCCAAGTTCGAGGAAGATCTGTTCCAGGTGCCGCGTGCCGACGGCACCAAGCTCTACCTGATTCCCACCGCCGAAGTGCCGGTGACCAATATCGTGCGCGGCGAGATCATCGATCTCGACAAGCTGCCGCTCAAGTTCGTCTGCCATACGCCCTGTTTCAGGTCGGAAGCCGGCTCCTACGGCAAGGACACGCGCGGCATGATCCGCCAGCACCAGTTCGACAAGGTCGAGGTCGTGCAGATCGTGCACCCGGAAAAGTCCTGGGAAACTCTTGAGCAACTTACCGGCCACGCCGAAGCCATCCTGCAACAGCTCGAACTACCCTACCGCAAGGTGGCGCTATGCACCGGCGACATGGGTTTCTCTGCAGCCAAGACCTACGACCTCGAGGTCTGGCTGCCGGCGCAGAACACCTATCGCGAGATTTCCTCCTGCTCGAACTTCGAGGCCTTCCAGGCCCGGCGCATGCAGGCGCGCTTTCGCAACGAGAAGAACAAACCGGAACTCGCGCACACGCTCAACGGTTCCGGCCTTGCGGTCGGCCGCACTCTGGTGGCCGTGCTGGAGAACTATCAGAACGCAGACGGCAGCGTTACCGTGCCGGTGGTGCTGCGCCCTTACATGGGTGGGAAAGAAACGATTTCCGGCAACCGGTCCTCCGGGCTATAGGACCGATCGAAGCGGCTTAGCACGCTGTAGAAATTGCGGATGTTCTCGACCATGATGACGGCCTCGCCGCCGCGGGCACGTCCGCTTTTCAGCCGCACGTAGTATTCGGGCCGCGCCAGCAAGGGCAGCACCTTCTTCATCTCGTACCAGGAATCGGGGTCGCGTTTGAGACCCTTGGCAATGGCCCGGGCGCCGTTGAAATGGCCGAGACCGAGGTTGTAGGCGGCCAAGGCCAGCCAGATTCGATCCGGATTCTTCGTTGCATTGGGCATTGCCTCGATCAGGTCGGCCAGGTAGCGTGCGCCGGCCTGTATGCTCTGGCGCGCATCGAGGCGATTGGAAACCCGCATCCGGTCGGCCGTGTCCTCCGTCAGCATCATGATGCCGCGCACGCCTGTGGGCGACGTGGCAAGGGGATCCCAGACCGACTCCTGATAGGCGATGGCCGCGAGCAGGCGCCAGTCGATGCCGGTTAGCAACTGCGCCTGCTGGAACTCGGCGCGAAAGTGCGGCAATCTCGTTTGCATGTAGCCGAGAAACTGCGCCATGTTGTTGGAATTGATGCGCCGGATGTGCCCGAAGTAGCGGTCGTTCAGGCGCGCCAGCGTGCCGTCGGCCCGGATGCGCGCGAGAAAGTCCTCTGCCTTGGCCTGCAGGGAAATATCCTCGTCGTGGAATGCCCAGACGTAGGCGACCTTTCCCGGCAACTCGCGGGCAATGACCAGGTCGGGATAGAAATTGACGGCAATGTCGAAGTGCGCGCGATCGGCAGCGGCCAATTCGGAACTGCGGTTGGCGACGCGGCTCAGGAGGGCGACTTCGCTGGCGACCGCAACTTCCACCAGGCTCGGCGCCGCTCCGCTCGGGAGATTCTCCAAGGTCTGCTTTTCCGGAGCGCCCGGCAGGGTCTCGACGCTATGACCGGCGAGGCTTTCGTCCTCGTCGAACGAGACGCTGTCGGCATGCTGGACGAGCAACTGGTGCGATTCGCGCAGCGGTGTCGAGTAGCGGATATGGGCGGCGCCGGTGAGTACGGGCGCTGCCGCGGCGAAATGCACATTGCCCTTCTGTACCAGTTCGATCAACTCGGTGGTGTCGCGGGCAATGACGAAGCGCAGCTTGAGGTGCAATTCGTCGGCGAAAGCTTGCGCCAGATCGTGCTCGATGCCCGACGCTCCTTCTTCGCCATCGGCATCCTGGTAGAACACCGCATCGGCACGTACGCCAACGACCAACTCGCCGCTTTTTTCCGGAGGATCGAGACGGGAGCAGGCCGAAAGCAAGAGAGCAAATGCGGCGGAAAGGCAGGCGAGCCAGCGCATGGAGCGGGTTCTCCCGTGCGGAAGGTGTGCCATTCTGCCATGGGTGGTGTCCGTCCGAGCTTCGATGTAGAATCCGCCCCTCGCGGAGAGGTGGCAGAGTGGTCGAATGTACCTGACTCGAAATCAGGCGTAGGTGTAAGCCTACCGTGGGTTCGAATCCCACCCTCTCCGCCAGTAACAACATCAAAGCCCATGATTCTGTGGGCTTTTTTGTTTTTGCGGCATTTGTGACTATCAATTCCACTATCAATGCTCGTCTCGGTTGGCACGTTGCCGCCGTCTCACCAGCGCCGACTTTCTGCATTTTGCGAAACAGATTCATCGGTCGTCGAGCAGATCATCAACCCCCACTCCTAGCCGCCCGAACTTTCGCATCATCCAGGCCAGCGACGTATTGACGAAATCGTTGTGCTCGGCGTGTAGCCGATTGAAGGTGCGCCAGTGCATCCCTTTGGGCTTATCGCCTTCGCCGTTCAGAATGCCCGCCTCCCAGCCAAGGCGATCCCTGATTCTGTCTGCTCGTCGCGCTGCACGATCATCGCGGGTTTCCCTCTGGCTGGCATAGGCCAGTTTGTAGCAGTGCCGACACGCGAAGATTCCAGAGCCACCGATATACAGCAAGGCCACGCGCCGCCCGCATCCCCGCGCGGGGCAGATCAACCAGGCACGTCGTCCGCCCAGCGTGCAGTCCGTCCAAGCCAGTCGCACGGGGTAGTCCATCGGTTGCCATTCGCTGCCGCCGCTTTTGTGTCGGTAGTTCAGAATGATCTGATCGGTCTCCGCCCGCACCTGGATTGACGCCACCGTTTTACCGTCCCGCATCCAGTTCCAACCGAATGACCGACCCGGTGTCAGCAGGCCATCGCGTTGTAGCCGTCGCACATCGAGCGCACGGTAATCGCTGGTGGTGTCTCTGCCGCTTTGCCCGCGCCCGCTACCGAAGCCACCCACTATTTATTCCTCTCCGAGATTTGCCGAAATCATCAGGCAAGTTTGCCGTGGCGCCAGCGCCGACTTGTGTCGAAACCCTTGCCCTGTATGGCATTACACCGGTTGCATTGATATTGCATTTCAGCCGCCGCGTAGCGATTTCAGCTTCAAAAGCATGGCCAACGTGCGTTCAAATTTGCGATCCAGATGCGTTTCATAGCGGTTCAGCTTCTCCAACAGATGCGCTCGCAGCCCTTCGCCCAGGGTTTGCGCCTTGATGGCCGGGGTAAATTGCGCTTCCTTCACCATGCGATAGCAGATCGGTTCCAGCGAATCGCGGATAAATTCGGCCAACCCTTCGGCAGTGGCTGGGTGTTCCTCGTCGGCGACATGCTCATCCCACCAATCACGCGACTCTGGAATCAGTGCGCGGCGGGCTTTCTCGTAGGCATTCGCGCCGCCCTTGCGCAGGATCGCCGCCGCCTTCTGTCCCGCAGCAAGATCAAGCTCGGCACTCTTCAGGTTCTCGGCGTTGTCTGCCGGCGTGGTGTCGAACAGGTCGCGCAAGTCGGTGTTCTCACCGGACAGGCCGCGCTGAAAAGGAGCCGCCGAGGGCAAAACTGACTTCGGACTGCTCAACGTGCTTTTCAGTCCCTCGTTGATCTTCGCGCCCTCGGCCAGTAGCACCCGCCGCTTGCGCCAGATGATCGTCGCCAGTTCTTCGATCAGGTGCCGCTCGGTCATGCCGGCCGGCCGGTGTTCCTCGATCAGCGCCGCCAGCAGGTCGGTGAACTCGCCCGCATCTTCATGGGCCAGCACCGCCAGCCGCGACAGAATGCCGTGCTTCATGGCGTTGAAGCGCACGGCCTCATAGTTGCCCGTCATCGCCGCTGGTGCCGTTTCATTAGCTGCCGAGAGGGTAGTCACGGCGCCATCGCTGATCGGTTCCGCTTCATTGGTTTGCATGCTCGTTCCCTTTCTGAATCAGTCCGGGCCAGCGTTCTAGCCCAGATCGCCGGTCGGCATCATCCGCCCCCGGCAGGTAGCCCTCGCAGCGGCGAGGAAGGTCGCGGATCGGCTCATAGCTGCGGCTCGCCACGATCTCGCCGCGCCGGGCGGCGAGGCATAGCCCGCGCCCCGTCAGGTTCGCGCATTGGGTGCAGATGCGCCTGTTGTCGTCGTCGACGGCTTCGGTTTCCGTGAAAATCGCTGCCGTCCCACTGCCGTTACTGCCGATAGAAACCTGCAAGATTTCAGCGTCGCCCGGATCGGGCACTGCCGTTACTGCCGTTGGAGTTCTTTCGTCAGTATTGGCAGTAACCGGGTCAGCACTTTGCGCAAATTCCAGCTTCGCCCGTAGAAGCCAGTCAGCCATGATCGCCCCCTGACCTTGCGGCCTTCGGATTGATGACGTAGCGATAGGTGCGCCGGCCGGTTCCCGGCCCGGTGCCGCCGACTTCCTCGGCGCGCAGCCAGTCTTCATCCTCCAGCCAGTCCAGCGCCGCCTGTACCGCGTCGTCGGTCGTCAGGCTGCGCCATTGGTTGCGCCGCACGTCGCGCGCCGTGAAGCCGTCGGTGAGCTTGCCGTGTCGCACCTTGTCCGCCAGCGCTTGCGCCGCGCGCAGGCCGTCATCGGTCAGCAAGCCATAGCAGCGCCGCGCGTGGGCTTCCAGGTAGTCGCACCACGCCGCCGCCCGCAGTGCCGATTCCGCCGTCACCAGACCCCGGCGGCCGGTCGCCGCGCAATCGATCAGGTGCAGAATCAGCGCCAGCGCTGGAAACAGCTTGTCGAACTTCGCCAAGTGCTGCTGGATGATCGGATGATCTTCGGCGGGCATTTTCGAGCCGTGCAGATCGCCCGACCATTCGATGAAGATTTCCTGCGCTGCTTCATCGAAACGAAAATGCGGGAACTTGGCGAAGTCGTCGCTGGGCGCCGCGCCCCACGCCACTGGATCGAACTCGGCCAGCATATCGAACACAACGAAGGCGCGGTCACGGGCTTCCTTTGCCGGGATACGGTTGCGCCACTCCCATGCTCGATGGTCGGGGAATACCAGTAGTTGAAAGCGTTGGAGCATGCCGTCATTGGCCAGCGCGTGCGCGGCTTGCTCCAGGTAGCTGATGAGCTTGTCCGGCTGGATGCCGCCGAAAATGGACACGCACAGATTGGGGATGAAGATCGAGCCGCGCCCGATACGGTCGGTATCGAAACTGGCATTGCCGTTCCACGCTTCCAGGTAGAAAGCCCGTTCGCCTTCGCGGCCTTCCTTGTCCCAAGAGGCAATCAGCCCGACCAACTCGTCGCGCAGCACCAGCAGGCCGGCGGGATTTTCCCGCAGCAGTTCGCCGAGCTTCTCGATAGTCGTGTCGTTGGACTTGTAGCGCCGCAGGGTCGGTGCTTCCGGTGCCTGTTGCCGATGACCTTGCAGTTCCTTGGCGATGCTGTCCAGGTCGCCCTTCTTGGCATCCTTCGCCGCCGCCTTGATGCGCGATTCGATGGCGTCCCGCTTTGCCTCGAACACCGTGTTGTCGGCCTCGAAGGCTTCAAGGTCCGCGCGATGCGCTTCCATCGCCCGCGCAATCATGCGGTCCAGCGGCTTCAGCGCCGCCCCGATGGCCGGCGACTTTTTCGCTGAGGGCAGGCCGACGATGCCGCCCCACAGATTCGGCACGATCAGCCAGGAATCTAGCGACTTGGGCTTGATCGCACAGCGCGCGCCAATGATCGCGCCCAGCGCCACCAGTGCCCCCGCCGCGATGAAGTCTGGCGGGCAAGGCATGCGGTCGGCCTCGTCCATCACCCAGCCGCGCAGCGCCTCGGGCAGCAGGGTATCTGCATCGAAAGCCGGCACCGGATGCAGCGCCGCCCGAATCGGCTTCGGCGCCGGCCAGTCGTTGCTTGTCGCCGGCTTTTCCGTTGCCGCCGCGCCGCCGGCAATCGTTTCGTCCAGGCCGACGGTGGCCAGCGCGGCAATGTCCGCCGCCGTGGCGTCCGGGTGCGTCATCAGCCAGTCCACCGCATCGCCTTTGGGCGGCAGGTTCAGCGCCGCCACACCGATGATGAACACCGTGCAGCCCAGCGCCCGCAGCGCCGCAGCTACCGCATCGGCATAGCGCCGACCGGCCTCGTCGTTGTCGGGCCAGATCGTCACGCTGCGCCCCGCCAGTGCTCGCCAGTCGGTCTTGCCGGCCGAATCCGCCGCGCCGCTGGTGGTCGCCAGTGCGCCGGCCTTCGCCAGCGCATCGGCGCACCATTCGCCCTCGCAGACGATCACGGGATCGTTGGGCCGGGTTGCCACGTCGCGCAGGCGGTACAGCGGCTTGCCGTCCGGGTAGTCCGGTTCGCCCAGCGTGTAGCCTTCGCCGTTCAACTTCATCGGCCGAATCCACTTGTCCCCGGTGTCGGGATTTTTCAAGCGAATGCGCCAGTGCAGCGGCGTGCCGTCCGCGTCGGTGTATTCGTGCAGCGCTTGCGGCTTGAAGCCGTCGCGCATCGCTCCGGCGGCAAGACGACGGGCGGCTTGTTGAGGGGTCTCGGTCATCGCGTTTCCTCCCAGGCGCCCAGCGCCCGCGCTGCCTCGATGAAGCGCAGCCCGTGACGTTGCATATGGAAGGCGAGCACGTCGCCGCCGTGCGCGCCGCAGACCATGCAGCGGAATGCGCCGGTCTCGATGCGCACCCGCAAGCTGGGCTTGGTGTCCTGATGGAAGGGGCAGACGGCGGATTTCCATCCACCGCCGCCGACCAGCTTCAAACCCTGTTCCCGGTAATACTCGACAGGATTCGGCAGCCTGTCGCGCTTGAAGCCGAAGGCGGCTTGATTCAGTCCCCGCGTGGGGTTCGCGCGTTTCATGGTGCGCCCCTATGCCGCAGACTTGTGGCTTCGCTGAATTCGGCGTTCCTGCCAACTCGCTACGGCGACCGAATCCCACCCTACGGCACGCGCCCCCAGCGGAATTGGGGCAGGGAATTCGCCCCTGCGAATCGCCTCGTAAATCCAGCTACGGGACATGCCCGTGACAGCCTTGACCTGCTTGAGGCGCAGAAAAGATCGGAGTTGCTCAGCCATGTTCATTTCCCTACGAACAAGGCCGGGTGCTCCGCGTTGCTTGGTGGCCTTGTCCGTGCAATTGAGGATTGCAGCGGATCACCTGGCCTTGGTATTTACATGCCGCAGAATTGCCGTATGGGGATTACGGCATTTGATTCAAGCCCAGCGCGGTATTTGATCAATTGCCGTATGACTACTACGGTATTTCACTACGGTAATTGGCCGGCTCCTGGTCGTCAGCGGGAAACAGTTCGTCAGCGATGTCCTCGCAGCCTTGAAACTTCTTGAGTGCGGCACGCGCCGCGCCGGGGCTCATGCCTTCGCGATCCTTGGCATGCCGATCTATCAGCCAGGCGGCAATCAGATGCGGCCGCCACAAGGAACCGCCACGCCCCTTCTTGCCTTCGCCGACCCGGCAATCGAGCAAGCCATACCGTTCGGCATCGGCCATTTTCTCCTTCCACCATTTATCGTTGGCGCCTGCGTCTCGAAGGACGGGAAAGTAATGCCTGATCTGCCATGCGCTGACGGGCTGACACGGGCTGCCGGCGGGCTCGCCGCGGTCATCATCCCGCGCAAAATCCTCCGCCTCGATCTCTTCCACCTCGGCCAGTACAAACAGCGCCATCGTCAGTGGCGGCCACGAAAGTTTTTCCGGGTCGCTTCCCTGCGTCGTACCGTACTTGGGGTGCCCATCCAGCAACCGCGATTCGGCTATCTTGGCCCGGATATAGGCTTCCGGCTCAACGCCGGGCTGCCGGCTCCAGCGTTCAATCAGCGACTTGCCGGTGATAAAGCGGGTCGCCGGCTCGAAGTGGGCGATGTGTTCCTCGTTGAACCAGCAAGCCATCAGCGATGACACATAGTCGAGATCATCCCCGCTGCCGAGGGAGTAGTAGAACTTCGGTGGCGGATCAAGTTCATTGGCATTCAAGTACGCGTCGAGCCCACCGCCTTTCGCCTCCATCCACACCCACCCGGCGAGTTCCTCCCGCGTCGCATCCAATCGGTCGGCCAGCAGCTTCAGGGCCTTGGGGAAAGCGATATAGCGGACGGGCGAGGCTATTGTCATGAAGGGTTCTCCGTCCGCGCCATCGAGGCGCATTCGTTTCGGGTAATAGTCCCCGCGGTTCTGTCGCTGTTGTTGGTTCATGCGCGCAAGTTCCAGCCGAAGCTCCTTCAATCGGGCTTCCTTCAGCGCCAGATCGCTGGCTGTCGGTGTCGATGTCGTTTCCCACTCTGCAATCTGCTTCTCGGTGGCATCCCTCTTTATGTAGAAATCCCACCAGAACTGTCGCTCCTCCCGAGTGGCTGGATCACTCTGATAGTCCCATTGGAGGGCGGCAGAGCGGCGTTGAACGGGCGCCAACGCCTCCCACGGCACCAGAAAGTCTTGTTCCACACGGTGACGCAGTTCGTCCGGGAGTGCATCGAGCGGCTTGTCAAACTGCTCCTCCAGTGCAAGCGTCAGGCTCTCGAATTCCTTCGGTGGGCTGGGTGGTCTTTCTGCTTCCGCCTTGGCCAAAGCATTACGTACTGCGATGACGAGTTCATCCGGGAACTCAATCTTGGATTGCGTCCGGGAAATGTATTGTGAAAGCCAGGTCAGAAAGGCGCCGGCATCGACGTAGCGAAAGCTATCGCGTTCAAACGTCATCGGTTTGGCAATGTTCAACCGGGCATCACCGAAAGCACCGATCAAGGTTCGTTCGTTTGCTAGCGCCCGTTTGTTTGGTGGGCGCAGTTCGGTTTCCAATACCGCCTGGTTATCGGCAAATGGACGAAAACCGGCGCCAAGGCGAATGGCGTCCTTCAGCGGCCACCAGATGTACCCGTCATCGGTGACATTGAGGTATGACCCAAAATGGGTCGGGTTCGGTTTGGCTGCATCGGACATGTCAGTACATTACCGCATTCTCGAAGGCAGGAAATCATGGCCGTCCCGGCGCTTGAGCGCCGCGCGCAATTGGCAGCGCTGATTCCCGAAGCCTTCAGTTCGAGGTGTCCGTACTCAACCGCGCGTTCGGGCGCGACGCTCGCGTCGAACGCGGCCAGCAGGAGACGCGCGGTTCAGAGGCGATCCTGACTTAGCCGTTGCGGATGCCACGGTATGGATTCGTCGGGGCGTGCGGGGCGCTCAGAACGAGTCCCCCTACGCGCTGGACCATGCAAGGCAGCCAGTGAATGAAAAGTCGGCGCTGGCGACACGGCGCGAAGATATTTCCTGAATTCGCCTACCGACTGGAACCGGACTACGATTTGCTTGGCCGCTGTCGCCGAAGCAACAACGCCATGAACTCGTCCGCAAGTTCGCGGTTTTCTGGCGTCAATGTCGAATACTTGCTCGCGGCAAGAGTGGCGGGATGTATATGGCGCTTCCTGCCGGCGCCAGTGCCACTGGCGTTCCCGGCGGTGTTGGTGGCAGCTTCGGTGCGCAGATGTAACTCCGACACCGTCACCCCCAAGGCTGAGGCAATGCGTTCCAGCGTCTCCGGTGAGTAGCCCTGCGCTCCGCGTTCGATGCGAGACAAATTGCTGGCGTTCGTATTGGCGGCGAAGGCGACTTCCTCCAGCGTGGCCTTGCGCGCTTCCCTGATCTCGCGGATGACTTGCCCAATGTTCATGGGCTGAATGTTGATTCTCATTGACGTATCGCGCAAAGCGTCACACGTCAATTAGAATGACGCGTCACGTCAAGCCGGCGTCATTCTTAGGCGTATCAGCGAAGCCGCCTGGGTTGATCTTGAAACCTGATCACATTTGCCTGATGGCCGACAACTACGACGACTATTCCAAAGACCAGCTTGTCCGCCTGTTGCGCGAGCGTGACCGGCGACCGCATTTCGGGCTGGTCTGGGAGCGCGACGAGATCGACCACGACCTATCGGTCAACAATGATTTCGTGGCGCTGGATTGGGATGCTGACTTGTCGTGCGGTGAAGGCCCGCAGCAGAATCTGATCATCGAAGGCGACAACTTTGACGCTCTGCGCTATCTGCGCATGACTCACGGCGGTCGCGTCAAGTGCATCTACATCGACCCGCCGTACAACACCGGTAACCGCGATTTCATCTACAACGACCGCTTCGTCGACAAGGAAGACAACTACCGCCATTCCAAGTGGCTGGAGTTCATGTATCGGCGGCTGGAACTGGCGAAGGAACTGCTGACCGAGGACGGGGTGATTTTTGTCTCCATCGATGACAACGAGGCGTTTCACCTCGGGCTGTTGATGGAGCAGATATTCGGATCAAATAACTTTTTGGCGTGCATCGCTTGGGAGAAGCGCTACACCCGAAGCAACAACGCAAAACTCTTCTACTCATTGAAGGATTGGATCATCGTTTTCCGTGCTTCACCAGCACTTGCCTCGATCAAGGAAACCCGAACATCAAAAGCAGACGCCAACTATGCAAATCCGGACAACGACCCCAATGGGGCATGGATGACAACTTCATACGTAAATCCGGCCACCAAGGAGAAGCGTCCAAATTTGGTATATCCCATCGTTAGTCCAAGGGGTGTCGAGGTGCGGCATCCGACACATGCTTGGAAATACTCGAAGGATGAACATGAGCGCCACAAGTCTGAAAACAGACTCTGGTGGGGTCAAAGTGGAGATGCAACCTACCCTCGCCTAAAACTTTACCTCGAAGAAGCAAAGCCAATGGTTCCCGTCGATCTTTGGAGTTATCAAGATTCAGGTACCAATGACGAGGGCGGCAACGAGGTGAAGGAAATTTTTGGTGAAGCTGTTTTCGACAACCCCAAGCCCACGCGCCTGATCGAGCGCATCCTGCGCATCGCCACCAACCCCGGCGACATCGTGCTGGATTTCTTCGCCGGCTCCGGCACCACGGCGCAAGCAGTCCTCAATCTCAACCGCGAAGATGGCGGCAATCGAAGTTTCATTCTCGTCTCAAGCACGGAAGCCACGGCCGAAGCGCCGGACAAGAATCTCTGCCGCGATGTTTGCGCCGAGCGGGTGCGGCGCGTGATTTCAGGCTACGAAAACAAGAAGGGGCAGCCGGTCGATGCGCTCGGTGGCGGCTTCGCTTACCTGCGCTGCCGACGCATTCCGGCGGCGACTGTGTTTCGCGGCATTCAGCACGCACAGGTATGGACGGCACTGCAACTGGTTCACGACGTGGCACTGACGCCCTATCAAGCCACATTGCCGATGCAGACGACGGAGGGCAAGCGCGGGCTGGTGATCTATCTACCGAAGCTGAATGACGCGGTGCTCGATGCGCTGCAAGGCGCGATTCACGCCGCCGGGCAGGCGGTGGTGTATTCGTGGCAACCGGCCTTGCTGGCCCAGCGGCTGATTGATCCGCGTGTGGCCTTCGAGGCGATTCCGGCGTTTCTAGTCAATCGCTTCGGCGCACGTTCCGTGGGAGGACGGCCATGAGCGCGCCGGCGCCGAAGGGCTACCAGCGCGAGGCGGTGACCAACGCGCTGGAAATTTTCCGCTACGCTGAAAGCCAGTTGCGCCAAGCCGGCGACGACGCAAGCCGCGCGGCGGCAACGGCTTTCAACGGCTGCCTACTGCTGGAAGCGCCGACCGGCTCGGGCAAGACGCTGATGGCCGGCATGATCGCCGAGACCTTCGCCGCCCCAGATCGGGACAGCAATGCGCGCATCGTCTGGTTCTGGTTCACGCCCTTCGCCGGACTGGTCGAGCAAGCCAAGGGGGCGATCAAAGCTACATTCGTCGGCCTGCGCGTGCGCGACCTGCAAGGCGACCGCAAGACGCGGGGCACCAAGAGCGGCGATGTATTCGTTACCACCTGGGCCTCGGTCGCGGCAGTTAGCAAGGAGACACGCAAGATTCGTAGCAGCGGCGAATTCGTCCTGGCACTGGACGACTTGATTGCCGAGCTGCGCGCGGATGGTTTTCGCATCGGCGTGGTGGTGGATGAAGCGCATCACAGCTTCACCAAGGCCGCCGAAGCGGTACGCTTCTACCGCGAGACGATGCGACCGGACTTTACCCTGATGATCACGGCGACGCCCGACGATCAGGACGTGGAAAAGTTCAAGAAGGCCGCCGGCATCGGTAATCTGCATCGTATCCGCGTCAGCCGCAAGGAGGCGGTGGACGCCGGGCTGATCAAGGACGGCATCAAGTCGATTGCCTATCTGGCGGCGGACGATCAGAAGGCGCTGGTCGACTTCGCCGCCACGGCGCTGGCCGATGGCTGGAGCATGCACGGTGCGATCAAGCAGGGCTTGCAGCGTGCGGGCATTGGTTTGGTGCCGCTGATGCTGGTGCAGGTCGGAAATAGCAACGTGGCGGTCGAGGAAGCGCGGGCGCGGCTGGCGGCGCTGGGTGTACCGGAATCGAAAATCGCCTGGTACACGGCCGATGACCCGAACGACGATTTGCTGGCGGTGGCCATTGACGAGCAAAAGGAAGTGCTGATCTTCAAGGTGGCGGTGGCGCTGGGTTTCGACGCGCCGCGCGCCTTCACGCTGGTGTCGATGCGAGGCGCCAAGGACACGGATTTCGGCATTCAGGTAGTGGGTCGCATCCTGCGCGTACATGGCCGCCTGCAGGCTCCAACGCTGGAGAAAAAGCTGCCCGAGTTGTTGCGCTGCGGGTATGTGTTCTTGGCCGACGCCTCAAACCAGAGCGGCCTGGTGCATGCCGGCGAGAAGATCAACGCGATTCAGAGCGAGCTTTCCCATGTGTGTCCTTTCACAATGGTGGTGAAAGTAGCCGGACACAATGAGATTCAGGTATCGCACAACGGCCAGACGCAATTGCTCTCGGTGCCCTATACGCCACCGGCGTGGCTGCCCTCTGAATCGGGCGCTAGCGCCGCCGTTCTGCCAGCCGGCGAGCCGCCCGCATGGCAAGCAACCGGAATCCTGACCAATCTGCTGCTGATGCCGACGGAAGCCACGCCGCCATCGACACAGACGCCGAGTCCAATCTCCTTGCTCGCCGGCAACCGGCGCTATCCGATTCGGGAAGGCGTGCCGCGCGTCTATTGTTCCGAGCGCCTGCCGCTGTCGACCGCCGACCTCTTGACGTGCATCGCCGCCAATATCGCCATCGACGACAAGGCATTCAACGCAGGGTTTCGGCAATCGGTGAAGGTGACACGGCAGACCGTCGACCTCTTCGAGGGCAGCGAGGAAACAGAATCGATGCAGGCTCGGCTGTCCGATGCGGAAATCGCACGACGGGCGCAAAGCGTGATGTTCGATGCCGACTACCTGGACCCGCGCGATCTGCATGACGCGCTGCTAATCCGACTGAAAACAGAGTTCAGCCACCGTGGCATTGACATCGACGACGCCGGGCTGGAACGCGCCTTGAATCGAATCATGGCGACCTACCCGAACTTGATCCGCCAGGCGGCGCGCACTTGCGCCGCTAAGTTCAAGGAGGTTTTTGATACTGCATCCCTGCCCGAGTTCGTGGAACTGTCAGCGGGTGTGAAGAAGTCGCGCCTCAACGTCTATGGCGTGATGCCACAAGACCTGAACGGGCCAGAGCAGACGTTTGCCGACTTGCTCGACGCAGATACCACGGGCACGGTCGACTACTGGTTCCGCAACGAACCGCGCAAGCCCTGGTCAATTGGCATCGTGATGCCAAGCGGTGACCGCTATTTCCCCGACTTCGCCGTCAAGGTGGCCGGTCGCGCCGCTGGCGACGGCCTGTTGCTGATCGAAACCAAGGGCAACCACATCCTTAACGGCGACGATACGTTGGACAAGATTTCGGCCGAGCACAAGCTGTATGGCGTCCCGCTGATGCTGGCTCAAGACGATGGCGGTCGCTTTATGACCGTCAAGTTTTTCGTCAATACCGGACGCAACGAGGAAGACCAGATTTTTCGGATTGAGAATCTGGCGGGATATTAGCCGGATCAGAAAGCTGGGTTGGCTGGTCGTCTATCGACAGTGCGGAATTTCAAAACTGGGTGGCCGCCATCTTGTTCTCGGGTTGGCAAAGAATTGTTCCGCAGGCTCATCTTTTGCGCCAGCGATCCGCGATGATGCGCCATGAGGCAAACGATTCGAGATCAGCATGAAATGGTTTGAGCAACTGAAGGTACATCTGTTTCCTCCCGTCACGCGGCGCATGGCGCTGGACGTTGCGACACAGGCGCTGACGCAGTCTGTGGTATCCGAGCCCCTGATCTGCCACGGCAGGAAGCCGCCGCAATTTCGGATTTATGCCAATCCACCGGAGCCCTGCTGGTGGGTGCAGGCGCCCTGGGGCGATGGCAGAGACGGACTCATGATTCGCAGCAGTCGGGTGATTGTGATCGGCAGGCAAACAGGCAAAGTTCACTATGACGGCTCGGCCCACGACGAGGGCTAGCGCAGGTTCAGTGCCATGCGAACACAACCGCTTGAGCAATACGACATTTCGCCCGTCAAGCTGTGGTCGCCGCTTCAGTGGCAGCTAGCCGCCAGCGGGCAGACCAAGGGCAGCCCGCAGCAGTGGATAGGAATGATCCGCAATTTGCAGAAGAAGGGCGTCAGCGCCGTCGAGATCGAATGGTCGGAAATTCTCTTGGTCCTGGACGAACACCCCGAACCGCTTCTGCATCTTGATGAACTGCTCGATTTCCTGAATGACAAGCTGCCTTGCGAGCTTGTTCTTCAGCGCCACATCACCGACGAGTATGTCCCCCTAGTTCGCTACGAGAAGCAACAGCGGCCAGCGACATTGCCGCCCGTCCTCGTTCGCAACGGGCGGCGCGAAGTGCGCCTGCTGCACTACATGGATCGAACCTTCGGACTCTGCATCTGGCTGCATGTCGACGTCGATGCGGAGTTGTTTGGCCGGCATCGATACTGGTCGTTCTCCGTTCCTCGCGGCAGGAAGAAGCTGGCACCGCAGCCCGTAGGCCGCAAATTTGTCAGCGCCCAGGAGGCGATGGCCTATGGCCGGGCACTGGTCGAGCGCATGGCCAGGCGCCTTGCCGCACAAGGATTCGTCGGCCAAACCCGCAGCCTCAATCAGTTCACGCGCTTCGTGCTCCCCGGCGGCGAGCATTACACCGAATGGCTGATCACCGCGCCGAATCTGTCCGTTGAGTATTGGGGCGAGCATTTCGAGCTTGCCAATATCGTGGCCCATGTGCGGACTACCGAGCGCATCACTCCCCAAGGCGCGCGCTTGCTCGTTCTGGAGGAAATCCAGAGCGACTGGAATCAGGCGCTGCGCAAAGCCATTCAGGAGGCGCGGGAGCGTCACCCGGTGGACGCCGAAGATCGCGACCTCATCGAGTGGGACGACGACATGGACCCGCCGCCCGATAACCCGTACCTGAACCATTGGCTGGAGGCCGCGCTACGCATGATGCTGCTGCTGGCCGCGAATCAGAGCTTTGCCGGCATTGCCTGGTTGCCGGGAACGCTGCACGCCGAGCGTTTTCCGTGGGCCAACGCCGAGGGGCTGAAGGCGTTCTATGACCGCATCGTTCCTGCGGCGGTGGAGAAACTCGCCAAGTCATGGGGCGCGCGTTTGGACGCCGCGCAATTCTCGACGTTGAGCCGGCATTTCCGCGTGCGGGAGTTGGCCGATAAGCCGATATGGCAGGTCTTGAGTCTGGATTCCAGGAAGGTCGTTGGAGAGGATTTCGCCAGCTATGCAGCGGCCGAAGCCTTTCGCAGATCGATGGAGGATTCCGTAGTGGAGCGCGTCACTGCCTTGTATCTGTCGGATGAAATGCGGGATGACATTCGGGGAAACGGCCTGCCGTACTTGGGGGCCGTGGGGACGCGGCGAGCCACTTGACCGCTCCGTCACGGGCCTTGCAAGAAAGCCCGCAAGCCCCGTGCCGTCACTACCGCGTCGCGTACTGGACGCCCGCCGTCGCGCAAACAACCGCGCCACGGCTCAGTGCCTTCGGCCATCGCTGCTGCTCCTGCCCCGCCGCCGCTGCGCCACTGCGCAGGCCAGCGATGACCCCGCTCGCCAGCTTGCGGCTTGCAGGCTGCTACCTCGTCGTGATCTGAGCCGCGCCGTCACGCGGTAAAGCTGCGTCACGGCTTTGTCTCTCCTGCTATCGCCATCCCGCCAGCGCCGACTTTTGCCCTTGGCCGCCGTGGTCGCGTACTGCCCGCCGCCTGCGCCGTCAGCATAAAGCCGCTCACGGCTTCGGCGGCTAGGCCGGGGTGCCGCTCGCCGTTCGCACTTCGTGGCCCGCCGCCGCTTACCTGCGGTGAAGCGGACAGCTACGATGCCGGGTCGTGTCGGCAGAGAGAAACCAGTCAGTTCGCTGCGCTCAACTGTACGCAGCCGCGCCGGGGTAAATCGCAAGCGATTCAACATAACCGCGCATTACCCAAAGTAGGCCAGTCGCTGCGCGGGGCTTCGCTTTGTGGCCTACCGCTTGCGCGCCCTGCGGGTTCGGGTAATGGTCGGTTATGTCTTGCGCCCCGGCCCGGACAACAACTATTTCGGCGCGGCTTCGCTGCGTTTGTTTATTCAGGCGCTGCGCGCGGTATGGTGTTGTCGCCCCGCCCGCCCAGCGGGTCTGCCAGCGGCGGCTCGCACTGCGTTGCTCGTTCCCGCCGAAGGCAGCCCCGCTCCCGTCCGCCCCAAGGGGCTCCCCAACAGCCTATCGCCGTGTCGCCAGCGCCGACTTTCGGTTGATCACGCCGCGCCACGAATCGGCTTGATCACCGCATCGGTTGGCACCGTGGCGCAATACACGGCCCACTCGGCCATCAATGCGGCACGCTTGGCGAACTGCGAACCGCGCTGATAGGCACGCTCGACCGCATCCGGCAACTGGTGCGCCAGGGCGTGTTCGGCAACCTCACGCGGGTAATGGGTGGTCTCTGCCGCCCACATACGGAAGCTGCTGCGAAAGCCATGAACCGTGACGCCGTCACCGCTGGCATCGGCCCAGACGGGCTTGTCGTCGCCGTTCATGCGCCGGATCACGGCGGTCAGCGACATATCCGACAAGGGCTGTCCTTTTGTGCCGGCGAACACGACATCACTATCCTTCGGCATCGACTCAAGAACGGCCAGCGCCGCATCGCTCAATGGCACCTGATGTTCACGTTTGGCTTTCATGCGCTCGGCGGGAATCGTCCAGAGCTTGCCAGCCGTGTCGAACTCAGCCAATCGAGCGCCGCGCACCTCGCCCGACCGGCAGGCGGTCAGGATGGCGAACTCAACCGCTCGGGCGGATACACCCTCACGCGTCCGCAGAGCCGACATGAACGCACCGATGCGCTGCCACGGTAGCGACGGATGGTTCTTCGTCCGGCTGGTCTTGCTGATCGTCGCCAGCAAGTTTTCCAGATGGCCTTTCCAGCGGGCAGGATTCTCACCGGTACGGTAACCGCTGGTGGTGGCCCAGCCCAGCACGGACTCGATACGACCGCGCACGCGGCTGGCGGTTTCGGTCTTGCTCTCCCAGATCGGCGCAAGACATTTCACGACCAGGCCGGTGTCGATCTCGGCCACGGGCAAATGGCCGAACACCGGACTGGCGTAGGTGTTGAGCGTGTTCGTCCATTGATCGCCATGCTTGGCATTCTTCCACCCCGCCTTGTGCGCCAGGATGTACGCCTCGGCGCATTGGTCGAAGGTCATCATCTTGGCGTCGGTCAGCGCAGCGGCGATCTTGTTCTGCTTTTTGGCCGCCAAAGGATTGATGCCCTCGATGAGCAGCTTGCGCGCGTCCAGCGCCTTCTGCCGCGCCTCGGCCAAGCTCACGGTATGCGTCGGCCCCAGCCCCATCCCGAAGGGCTTGCCGGCGACCATGTAACGAAACAGCCAAGACTTCGCGCCCGTGGTGGTGATCTGGAGCGTCAAGCCGCCACCATCGCCATACAACCCCGGCTTGGTGAGTTTGGTGACTTGCAGTGCTGAAAGTCGTTGTTGTTGGCGTGCCATGCTATCCGCTCCACTATCAAAATGACTATCAAACTATAGTCGGATTTGACGGGATTGTATAGGACTATTTTGGACGCACGTACTGCCTATCTTGTTGTTATGTAGGCTAATTTATGAACACTGCGGGATTCTGTCGGACTGCTATCGGGCGGACACCATCTCCGCCAAAATCCCTGACTACCCGCTTGGGCTCTGCGGGTCGAACGAAGGTTCGCGCGGAAGCAAAACAAAAAATACGCTCCCGCGCCCGGTATGGGAGCGCAAGCCGATTTCAGCGCCGATCAAACCGGCGATTCTGCGTGCGGTGGCGAGACCTAGGCCAAATCCGCGTTGCCGGTCACGCGCCGGGTTGTCGAGCTGGAAGAACTCCTCGAAGATGCGCTGCTGTTCGGCGCGGGGGATGCCGGGGCCGTTGTCCCGCACTTCAATCGCGATGCGCTCGCCGCGTCGCCGGGCGACGACGGCGACCGTTCCACCGCGTGCATACTTGAGTCCGTTGCTGATGAAGTTGCCGACGATGCGCCCGAGCAGCAACTCGTCGGCAAAGATTGTTGCGCGACTCGGTGCGACGTATAAACGCGTACCGGAGTCGATCGCCACGGGGGCATGAATCAATTCCAGCCGGTCGAGAATGCCCTGTAGCGGTATCAGGCGTGGTCGCGGTGCAATCGCTTTGGCGTCGATGCGCGAGATATCGAGCAGTTCGTCAAACAGGTCGCCGAGCGTGGTCGCGCTTTCGTTGATTCGTTCCACGTACTGCCGCTCATCCGGGGGCAGGGAAGCATGACTAAGATTGGAGGCAAACAGCGATATGGCCTGCATGGGCTGGCGCAAATCGTGGCTGGCGGCGGCGAAAAATCGTGATTTTGCCGCGCTGCTTTCCTCAGCCACTTGTCGCGCCGCATCGGCAACCTGCTTCTCCGCCTGGAGCGCCTCGATGAGGAAGCGGCTCTCGTGCCGCATTCGTAGCGTGTCGAGAATCAGGCGCGCCTGGTGGCGGCCCTGAGCGACGCAGAAGACCAGAAACACGAGAAGCCCAAAGGCAATTGCCAGGAATTCGGTACCGCCCTCGAACACCATGCGGACGATGATGGGCACGAGCAGCGGGAAGACATGGGCCCACAGGGCAGGCAGGTAAAAGGCGTCGGCTGCCACCACCCCGGCGCAAATGCCGGTGATCAGAATGAGCCAGAAAGCCGCCAGTAACGGTTGATCGGGTTCGAACATGGCAACGCAGCCGCCGCCCCAGGCCAGGCCAGAGGCCAGCAGTGCGATAGCGCTTCGGTGCGCCCAGTAGCGCCAGCGCGCGTCGCGTTGGGCGTCGCGGCGCCGCATATGCCACCGGTACATGCATAAGGCATTGGCGAGCACAACCAATGCCAGCCAACTGAACAAGGTGACGTTTGGTACCCGTACCCACATGACGATGACGACGAGGATCGCCATTAAGATGTTGGCGAGAGCGGCGCCCGGCGCCTGGGCGTAGAACGCCGCGATGCGCTCGGCGTCCAATCCGGGCGCCGCGTCGGTCCTCACAGGCTGTCGAACTGGAGTCCGCGCCGCGTCAGCCAAAGCACCGCCTGCGTGCGCGATCCGACATTCATTGCGCGCAGCACCGCGCTGACATGCGCCTTGACCGTTGGCTCGGCGAGGCTGAGCCGTTCTGCGATTTCCTTGTTGCTCAGGCCTGCAACCAGAGCGCGCAGGATGTCGCGCTGGCGATCGGTCAGGCCGAGTTGGTCAAAGCTCTCCTTTGCCCCGGCCAAGCCGCCTCCGCTTAGCGGCGGTGAACTTGGCATCGCCGCGCCGACGACGCTGGCGGGAAGATAGACACTTCCGGCGATGACCACGCTGAGGGCCGACCAAATCTGATCGGAGGTCATGTTCTTCGGAATATAGCCCGCGACGCCATGGCCGAGCGCCTCCAGCACGGTTTCGCGATCATCCTTGCCCGAAAGCACAACGACCGGGACGTCCGGGCAGGCTGCGCGGATGCGGTCGATGGCCGCCATTCCGGCAATGTCCGGCAGACCGAGATCGAGCAGGATCATGTCCGGCAGCTGCGTTTCGATGGCCGCCAGACCGCTCCCGCAATCCACTGCCCGCGTCAGATGGAAGTTTCGATCCATGCGGCAGAGCACTCCGGCGATGCCGTCACGAATCAGCGGATGGTCATCAATGATCAGAATGTTCATGGCAGACAAGGGAGACATGGATATCGGGGCGGGGACAACCAATCGATACGGAAGTATTAGGCCGTCAGAATCATTGCAATCCGGCGGCAATAAATACACTATCGAGTGCCGGAAACCACAGTAAAAACAATTGTACTTGAAGCGTACTGGATTCTGCCTGAGGTCTGCATGACGCACCTTCGGAGAGGGCGTACAACTTCGTTGCGGAGGCCTGCCGTCGCGCTGCGGGTGCGTCGGCAGGCGGTCGCGTTCGCGGTTGCGGCGGTTTTTGAGGGCGCGGCGTTTCCCGTTCTGGGACTGCCCAGTGGCCCCCAGGTGGTTGCGGGTACTGCGAACATCAGCCAGGTCGGCAATCAACTCACCATCAACAACAGCGCTGGTGCGATCCTCAACTGGCAGAAGTTTGGTATCGGTGCCAACGAGGTCGTCCGGTTCAACCAGCCTTCCGCCTCCAGCGCCGTACTCAATCGCGTGGTCGGCGCCGATCCCAGTGTTCTCCTCGGCCAGATTTCGTCCAACGGCAGGGTCTGGCTCATCAATCCGGCCGGCGTCATGGTTGGACAAGGCGCCCGCATCGATACCGCCGCCTTCGTCGCCAGCACCCTCAACATCACGAATGCCGACTTCCTTGCCCAGCGGCTGAATTTCGCCGCGCCGCCGGGCGTTGGCAGCGTTGTCAATCAGGGCAGGATCACGACGCCGTTAGGCGGCAGCGTTTACCTTATCGGCGCCAACGTCGCCAACGATGGCATTATCACCACGCCCAAGGGCGAGACGATCCTTGCGGCCGGAAAGACTGTCGAACTGATTGATACCGCAACGCCGGGCGTCAAGGTTCAGATTACCGGCGAAACCGGCAACGCCACCAACCTCGGCAGCATCGTTGCGGAATCCGGACGCATCGGTATCGCCGGGGCGTTGGTGAAGAATGCCGGCACGCTCAACGCCAGCAGCGTCGAAGCCGTGGGTGGACGCATCTTCCTGCGGGCGACAAAGAAGATCGAACTGGCGGAGACATCGAAAGTCGGCGCTGACGGCAAGATGGGTGGCAGCGTTACCGCCGTCGTTAGCGAAAACGGAGCGATCAGCGGCGAACTCGTCGGCAGGGGCGAGATCAGCGCGCAAGGCAATGGAACGAAGGGCGGCGGCTTCATCGAGACCTCCGCCGCTGCGGTCAGGATCGAGGACGGCTTCGCAGTCAAGACTGGCGGCGGCGAGTGGCTGATCGATCCGCTCGACTTCACCATTGGCGCCGGCAGCGGCGCGCAGACCACCAGCGGCATCGGTGCGACGACATTGCAGACGGCGCTGGGCAGTGCTTCAGTGACGATCCAGACAGACGCTGCCACGGGCGGTAACGGCGATATTTTCGTGAACTCCGCAGTGAGTTGGTCCAGCGCCCATTCGCTGACGCTGCAAGCGCATCGCAACATCGACGTCAATGCCAATCTGACCGCCTCCGGCACCGGCACGATTAATCTCCATGCCGACTTCATTAGCCCGGACGGCAGCGGCGCCATCCAGCGCGGCAGCGCCGGCAACATCCTGTCCCAGGCCGCCGGCACGGTGACCCTGCGGGCCGGCAGCGGTATCACGGCCACCGTTAACGGCACCAGCAACGTTCTCGACGCTCAGACGACCAGCGGCAGCATCGTGCTCGAGCACGGCTCGGGAACGCTCGCCATCGACAATTCGACGACGATTGCGAACCTGACGCTGAGCGGGGGCACGCTGACGGGATCGGGCGCGATCACGATCCCGAACGGAGGCACGCTGAACTGGACGAA